>ERZ724512.825-NODE-825-length-14511-cov-5.246749_pt1 | contig 14511 bp, 14 predicted proteins | sample MGYA00376045_ERZ724512 | MGnify/ENA primary metagenome ERZ724512 (study PRJEB28724, sample SAMN07190883) | activated sludge metagenome | isolation source: activated sludge of sewage treatment plant in Hong Hong | place: Hong Kong | collected 2016-03-17 ... | reverse complement strand
ACTCTTCGTCTTCGATCCGCAGCTTGCTGCCGGAATACTTGTCGAACAACACCTGGTCGCCGACCTTGATGTTCTCAACTTTCTTGCCGATAGCCTGCACGATTCCCCGCTGCGGCTTCTCTTTCGCGGAGTCAGGAACATAAATTCCGCCAGAGGTCCGTTCCATCTCCTCGGTGTAGGTGACGAACAGGCGGTCACCGAGCGGCTGGAAATTCTTCGCAGCGGTGGACTTCTTTTCCTTCGATTCCGTAGCCATACCCAATCCTCCTTCTAGATTAATGAGCGTCGAGGCCCTAATGTACAGTTGTGTGAAAGCTGGAAATTCAGCTCTGACGTGTTACTGCAAGGGCAACCTGCAGAAAACTCGAGTCATAGATAGCGCTATGACGAGGGAAGTCAATGGATGGACTATAAAATTATTCTTCCGCGAGATGCAATGGGAAAGTGCCGCGCAAGTTGTTGATTCTACGAATTTCGTAGCCCATCTCCTCGCAGCCGTCTTCTGAAGCACATCGTAGGGCCTGACCGGAACCGAACGTCGGCCGTCGCAGTGAAGCCGCCCGGTGTCGCTAATGAGCCGGGCTGGAGGCGGGTGAGGCCAGCAATCTCAATATGTTGCCGGTGATTCGTTGCGCCGCCTGGCTGGATCTGGGGGGGCGCAACGTCGGAGCATTGTAGTCGTCGAGGCCCCAACTCCATTGAATCGTCCCGGCGGCGAATATGGACGCGCCGCTGGGGGCCTGATACAGGGTCATGTCACCGTAGATCGTTTGCCCATCCTTGGGATAAGGAGAATGAGCCAGGACGGTCAAGCCGGCTGGTCCGTCGGCGAATACCTGGTCGATTTCATATCCCAGGAGGCCGGGAAGGCGATGGTCTGGCGGCAGGTCCACACCGTTGAACAGCGGATGCTCGGGCTGCGTGATGAGAATATCTCCATCGACCGGGACGGTCCCATACATGACGCCCAGCAATGCCTGTTCCGGTCGTTGAACCGGCGATTCTCGCCATTGGACGGTGATCAGCTGGTCGTTTGATGGATCGCCATCCAGGGCCAGGGGATCCTCGTTCCATGCCACTTCTTTATAGCTCACCATGGTTCTATTCGGCTCGCCGGTAAGGAGGCTGGGCTCCAGTCTGATCTGCCAGTAGCAGGTATTGGCAGAAAAAAAACCCAGGCCGACTCCGTGGTCTCGAGCCTCCTCGACATGGCGTCGCATCTCAGCCGACCAGTATTCGTCATGCCCCACGGACAGCCAGGTCTTATGGCCCTTCCAGAATTCTGCCCGGGTATGGGTGTCGATGTCGGTGCTATAGGTCACGTCGTATCCGTGACGTTCTAGCCAACGCACCATGTTGTACTCCCAGCCCGCGGTCGAGAGCGCGCGGGTTGGATGAATCGACATCGCGGTCAGGAATTCTCCCGCCCCAATCCCGCTTCCGCCCTGGGGATGTTGGCTCCTGGCATAGGGCCGGTTAAAAGAGACCTTTCGTGCCCATTGCTCATCCCGGCTGTTGGACGGATAGGTCGATTTCCCGCCCCAATTGTTGTAGGCCTGAAAGGTGGTGACGCTGGATTGAAAGAGAAACTCCGAGGGCCGATCGTCTTCCCTGACCACGAAAATGATGTAGCTCTGTTTGCCGCTGGCCGAGCCGGTGAGTTTCGCGAGGTACACGCCGCTGAGCCAGTCGTTCTTCTCATGTGTCTCTGTCGTCAGGGTGTATGAGACTTGCCATCGACATTCGATGAGACCGGTCACGGGATCCGGTGTCGGCATGGGTTGTCGAGCGCCTGGCAGCGTGATGCCTCCCCGCACCAATCGAGCTCCTGTCCCGCCATACCACCCCATACGGTAGATGTCGACCGTCACATGGGGATCGGTGCTGTGAATGTAGAGGCGAAGCGGTTCTCCGCGCTGGATGCTGGTGGCCGAGGCATAACCCTCGACCTCATGATCGGCGGGATCGGTCAGAACCCAGTCGGATTGACCGGGCCGGGCATTTTCCTGGGTGATGAGGGAGGCGGCGTGGGAAGGGCGCGGACACCCCGATTCGACGAGGGTCGTAAGCATCAGAATGGTGAGGACGATTCTGATGCTAGCCCCGGTCTTACATCCGGAGACGGTCAAAGTCCTTCACATCCTTTTTGATGAAATCACGCAGTCGTTTGATGATGCGGGCCTCCAGTTGCCTGGTCCGTTCCTTGGTGATGCCGTACTTTGCGCCCATGTCCTCCAGCGTGAGTGGAGTTTCGCTCAGAATGCGGTTGCGGAGAATGTCTTCCTCTCGCTCGTCGAGCGTTTTGGTAAATTCCGCCAGCTTGCGCCGAAAGAGTGCTTTCAGCTGCGTGTCCGCCAGTTGCTCGTCTGCCGGCTGTTCATGCGCAGGCAGCACGTCCATCAACGTCCCGTCATGTTCCTGGCCGATGGGTTGATCCAGCGACAATTCCCAACTGCCCAGCCGCTGATCCATCTCGATGACATCGCGTTCACGGACGTTCAGCCGGTCGGCCAGCAGCTTGCTGTCTGGCGCGAAGCCTTCGCGTTCGAGCTTGGCCTTTTCTTTCTTCAGATTGTAGAACAGCTTGCGTTGATCCTGGGTGGTGCCGACCTTGATCAGGCGATAGGTGTTCAAGAGGTAGCGGAGGATATACGCCCTGGACCACCAGGCTGCGTAGGCATAAAAGCGCACGTTTTTCGTCGGGTCGAATTTCTTGATGGCCTGCAGGAGGCCGACGTTTCCTTCCTGGATCAGGTCCATATGATCGGCGCCCGTGTGCAGGTATTCGGAAGCGATGGAGACGGAGACCCGCAGATTGGCAAGAATGAGTTTCATCGCCGCATCCCGGCTTCCGCGAAGCTGATACTCCTCGAAGAGGCGTAACTCTTCTTCCTTGCTGAGGTAGGGGTAGCGGCGGATTTCCGTCAGATATTGTTGCAGGGTCGTGACGGGGACCAGGGAAGTGCTCAATGGTGCAGACGGCGACTCCTTCGATGGTTGCCGCTCGGCCGCCTCATGTTCCTCCGTCACCTCCTCGTCCGTTGGCTCCAGGGCCTCGGGTTCAAGGCTGTCGTCTTCGTCCAACTCCGCAGCTGAATCGGAGTCAGAATCGGTATTATGCTTTGGCTTGCGCTGTCTCATGCGAGTCGAACCCTTTGCATACAGGAGCTGACTATACCAGATGTCGAGTGTTGGGAAACAATGAGTACGTCTGATCTGCATCGGCCTTGCTTGCGTCTCTGAAATCGCGCCTCGTATAGTGCGTGATGATGAAAGAGATTCGTAAGGCTCGGACCCTGGCCGCATAAGATGAAGTCGTTAGGAAATGTCAGAACATTGGGAACGGCTCTGCGTAGCGGGCATTGGCCGACCTTGGCAGGTGCCTGGTTGCATCTCACTGTGAGTTTTATGGTGTGGGTGCTGTTCGGGGCGCTGGCAGTGCCGATGGGCGCGGAGCTCCACCTGACGGCGACGCAACAGAGTGTGGTGGTGGCGCTTCCGCTTCTGAGTGGTGCGCTGCTGCGAATTGTGACCGGCTGGGCCTGCGACTGGTCTGGAGCCAAACGAACCGGTCTGTGGGTCTTGGGGTTGCAACTGATCGCAGTCCTCTGGGCGGCGCTCAGTGGGACACAGTACGTAGAGCTGCTCGCCATCGCATTGCTCATGGGTGCCGGAGGAGCAAGTTTTGCGGTGGCCATGCCGGTGGCCAGTCGAGCGTACCCGGCCGCCCATCAAGGCCTGGTGTTGGGATTGGTCGCGTCTGGCAATATTGGCACGGTGTTGGTCCTTCTGCTGGCGCCGCAATGGGAGGGGCAGTTGGGATGGCATGGGGCCTGCGGGATCATGGCGCTGCCAATTCTGCTGGCCATCGGTCTGTTCGCTCGTGTCGTGCGGGAAGAACCGCATACTATCTCCGTCGCAGAAGATGCCTGGTGGCAGCAGGCCTGGGGAATGGTGCAAGTGCCCTCTGTCTATTGGCTCTGCCTCGTCTATGCCATTACGTTCGGCGGATTTGTCGGCCTGACAAGTTTTCTCCCGGTGCTGCTGCACGATCAGTACGGCAGCGATCCGATTGTCGGCGGGGCCATTGCCGCGCTCTGCGGATTGACCGGCAGCCTGATTCGCCCGGTGGGCGGGTATGTGGCGGATCGCTGGGGCGGCCTCCCTGCGTTGGCGGGTGTGTTTATGGTGCTCGCTGCCGTCACGGCATTCGCCGCTTCGTTGCCTTTATTGCCCTGGCTGGCGAGCCTGCTGATGGTGACGATTGCCGTTATGGGGTTCGGCAATGGCGTGATCTTTCAAATCGTCTCCGAGTGGTTTCCCAAGGATATCGGGCTGGCATCAGGCCTGGTGGGGGCCGCAGGGGGGATCGGTGGATTTTTTGTCCCGATCGGGTTCGGATTATTGCGGGAAGCCATGGGGACGTTCGTGCCGGGTTTTCTCGGATTGGCGCTGGTGAGTGCCGCCGCCGCCATGACGGTGGGTTCCGCCTTACGGTGGCGACCCCGGGCGGTCGCATCAGCCACGAATGCGGAAGGTTTTTCCCGTTGACAGGCATGGTTTGAAAAGAGTTAGCTGGGCACCCACGCAGGCCGGTCGGTACAATTGAGGGACTATGGCGACACCGTTTAATTCGATCGAAGAAGCCATCCGGGACATCAAGAAGGGGAAGTTCATCATCCTCGTCGATGATGAAGATCGCGAGAACGAAGGCGATCTTGTGATGGCGGCCAGCAAGGTCACGCCCCAGGCGGTCAATTTCATGGCCAAGCATGCGCGTGGGTTGATCTGCTTGGCCCTGACGCCGGAACGGGTTGAGGAACTGCAGTTGGCCCCGCAGGCTGCGGAGAATACGGCCACCTTTGGCACCGCCTTCACGGTGTCGATCGATGCCAGGAAAGGTATCACGACAGGCATTTCGGCAGCCGACCGCGCGACGACCATCCACGTGGCCATCGATCCCCGTTGTTCTCCGGCTGATCTGGCGCGTCCCGGCCATATTTTTCCTCTGAAGGCGCAAGTCGGGGGTGTGCTCCGCCGTGCGGGGCAGACCGAAGGGTCGGTGGATCTGGCTCGACTGGCCGGGCTCTATCCCGCCGGAGTCATTTGCGAAATTATGAATGAGGACGGGACGATGGCGCGCGTGGCCGAGCTGACCAAGTTCGCCAAACGCCACAAATTAAAAATGGTGACGATCAAAGCCTTGATCGAATACCGGATGCATCGAGAGACCTTCGTGCGGCGGGCGGCGAGTGCGTTCTTGCCCACAACGTTCGGTGATTTTGAGGCGATTGCGTTCGAGAATGATATCGACGGGGCGACTCACATCGCCTTGGTGAAGGGACAGGTCGATGCCGACACGCCCATGCTTGTCCGGGTCCATTCGGGATGCCTGACGGCGGATGTGCTGGGATCGTTGCGCTGTGATTGCCGCGAGCAACTCCATCGCGCCATGGAGATCATCCAGAAGGACGGCCGGGGAGTGTTGCTCTATCTCAACCAGGAGGGGCGCGGAATCGGCCTGCTGAATAAGATCAGAGCCTACGGCCTTCAGGATTCCGGCAGTGATACGGTCGAGGCCAATCTTCAACTCGGCTTCAAGGCGGATTTGCGGGACTATGGGGTCGGCGCGCAGATCCTCGTCCAGCTCGGGCTCCATAAGATCCGCCTGATCACCAACAATCCGCGGAAGATTGTCGGGATTGAAGGGTACGGGTTGAAGGTGGTCGAACGTGTGCCCATTGAAATTGCTCCACGCGCTGATAATGAAAAATATCTCCGCACCAAAAAGGCCAAACTCGGCCACCTGTTGAAAAAAGTCTGACGCGTCTGCCGCGCTTTATTTCGTACGTCCTTCGCCAGGAAGAGATGCGCCTGAAACGTGTAGCCATTTGATGGCGTTTCCAGGTATGATCGCCCTCTTTCTTCGGCGCACGCGCAATCCATGAAACGTCTGAATCGGTATCGCACGGCATGAAGCTTCGCAAGGGCTCCCAAGACGCGACGGGTCTGACCGTCGGGATCGTGGCGAGCAAATTCAATAAGTTCGTCACCAGCCGCCTGCTCACTGAATGCGTGAAGGCGCTGACCAAGGCCGGAGCGTCGGACGAGGCGATTGAGGTCGTGCGGGTGCCTGGTGCGTTCGAAATTCCTCTGGTGGCTCGCCAACTCGCCCGGTCGGGTCGATTCGACGCAGTCATCTGCCTGGGCGCCGTCATTCGAGGCGACACACCTCATTTTGAATACATCAGTACCGAAGTAAGCCGGGGTATCCTGCAGGCCTCGATGGAATCGAATCTCCCGGTGATTTTTGGGGTGCTCACGACCGATACGGTGGCGCAGGCGATTGAACGTGCGGATCCGGCGAAGCTCAATCGTGGCGCCGATGCCGCGAAAACGGCCATTGAAATGGTCAACGTGATGCGACAACTCAAAAAAGAAGAGAGCGAGGACGTGCCGCCGGCTCCCGCTCCACGAAGAGCCGGACGAACGGCCGCGAGGGCGAAACGCTGACCGGCGTTGTCTTATGGCCTCTCGACACCAAGCCCGTGAACGGGCGGTACAGATTCTCTTTCAATACGACATTCATGGCCAGGCCGGCCCATGGCTGGACGATTTTTGGACGCAATATCCGCTGAATGATGAGCTCCGCGTCTTCGCCGAGCGCCTCGTGGCCGGAGTCAGAGAGCATAAGAAGGAACTGGATGCGTTGATCGGCACCCATGCCACCAATTGGAAGGTCGGCCGGATGCCCATTATCGATCGGAATATTCTTCGCCTGGGCTGTTTCGAACTGCTTTTTGTTCCCGAGGTTCCGGCGAAGGTGACGCTGAATGAAGCGATCGAGCTGGCGAAAAGTTTCGGCGATGAAGAAGCCTCCAAGTTTGTAAATGGAATTCTCGACAAGGTGCTGGGATCGGATAGTCGGCTGGAACGGAAACGCGCGTTCCCGGAATTACCGGTTGTCGGGAGCGATTAGGTCGCCTGGACCGTACAGGTCAGACGATGAGAAGACGATGGAAGCTGAAAACTTGAAGCTGTTTGTGATTCACGGTGTTGGTTTCATGAGGTGGCGATGATTGAGCGATATACCCGGCCTCGCATGAGCGCGATCTGGGATCTCACACACAAGTACGAGATTTGGTTGGAAGTCGAACTGCAGGCCTGCGCGGCCTTTGAGCGCGCCGGACAGATCCCGCGTGGCACGAGCGCAAAGATCCGCAAAAAGGCGAAGATCGATGTGGCGCGTATCGCAGAAATTGAAAAGGTGACGAAGCACGATGTGATCGCCTTTCTCGAATCGCTCATGGCGTCCGTCGGGCCCGAACATCGATACCTCCACATGGGGCTCACCTCATCGGACATTGTCGATACGTCCCTGGCGGTACAGATGACGGAGGCGCTCGACCTCATCCTCGAAGATCTTGATGAGTTGATTGCCGTCTTGAAAAAGCGCGCGTTGGAGCATCGCCATACGGTGATGGTCGGCCGTTCGCATGGTATCCATGGCGAGCCGGTGTCGTTCGGATTCAAGTTGGCAATCTGGTACGAAGAGGCGTGCCGGCACCGGACACGTCTTGAGGCGGCCAGGAAAGACATTGCCGTCGGCAAACTTTCCGGCGCGATGGGGACATTTGCCCATCAGGGGCCGGAAATCGAAGAATATGTCTGTGCCAAAATGGGGCTGGCCTCGGACCCTGTCTCGAATCAAATCGTCCAGCGCGATCGGCATGCGGCCTATGCATCCGCATTAGCGTTGCTGGCGGCCACCATCGAAAAAATCGCCACGGAAATTCGCCATCTGCAACGGACGGAAGTGCTGGAGGCGGAAGAATATTTCTCCGAGGGCCAGAAGGGCTCGTCGGCGATGCCGCACAAGCGCAATCCGATTGCCTCGGAAAATCTCTGCGGTCTGGCGCGTCTCGTACGCAGCAATAGCTTGGCGGCGATGGAAAATGTGGCCCTGTGGCATGAACGGGATATCAGCCACTCCTCGGTCGAGCGAGTGATCATGCCTGACAGCACCATTCTGATCGATTACATGTTGGCCCGCGTCACGGACCTGGTCAGGAATCTGTTGGTGTATCCCGAGCGGATGCAGCGGAATCTGGATTTGACCGGGGGATTGGTCTACTCGCAGCGGCTCCTGCTCGCGTTGATCGATAAGGGGGCTCAGCGCAAGGAGTCGTATGAGGCGGTCCAGCGCAATGCCATGACAGCCTGGAAAGGTGGGGTCGGATTTCAGGAACTCGTCAACCGGGATCCGTTCATCACGACTCATTTGAAGCCGAGCGAGATCACCGCTTGTTTCGACCCCATGTATTATCTGCGGCATCTCGATCAGGTGTTTCGCCGGGTCTTCGGCGCCCGTGCGATCCCAGCCGCGCGACGCCGCAAGAGGCGTCCATGATGGCTGCATTAATAATGCGGATCGTGCTGATGGTGGCCCTGGTGTTCGGGGCGGCCGTGTCGCCGGTCGGTGCGACCGAGCGGGAGGCCCTGCTGACCCAGCCCGGCGTTTACGGCACCTTCGCTGCGTTCCAGATGGATCACGATTGGTGGGATCTGAATGGCGAAGCCCGCGTGATCGCCGTGTCTGAGGTGAAGGGGCTCATCGAGCAGTTCTCCCAGAAGATCGTCATCGAGTCCTATTTGCTCCGTGGGCTTTCGGACCATGCTGACTTGATGTTCCGCATCCATGCCCACGCCTTGTCTGATACGCAACAGTTTCTCACCTCGTTGTTGGGCACCCGTTTGGGGCGCCATCTGGTGGCGACGACGTATTTGCATGGGATGACCAAGCCGGCTGCTTACGCAGCCGGGTTTCCCGAATCCATGAAGCAGGCGTTGCAGTCACCGGCGCCGGAGACAGGGACGAAGTCCTATGCGATCGTCATTCCCATCCGAAAGGATGCCGATTGGTGGGCGCTGGATCAGGATAGCCGCGCGAGGCTCATGCAGGAACATACGCAAGCGGCGCTGCCCTACATCAATACCGTGAAACGGAAACTGTATCATTCCAGCGGCTTGGACGACTTTGACTTCATCACCTATTTCGAGACGGATAAGCTGGAAGAGTTCCACAGTTTGATCCGCGCGCTTGAACAGGTAAAGGAATATCGCCATGACCGGCGGTTTGGGCATCCCACATTGTTGGGAACGATCAGACCGCTGGACGATATTCTGGAATTGTTCGCACGGTAGTTGGAGGATTGAGGATGAGTGGCGAACCGGCAGGCACGATGCTCTACGAGGGCAAGGCGAAGAAAATTTTCACGACCGAACGGCCGGATCAGGTGTTGCAGTATTTCAAGGACGACGCCACCGCGTTTAATGCGCAAAAGCGCGGGACCATCGTCGATAAAGGGGTGGTCAACAATAAGGTGTCGGAGCGGCTGTTCAAACTGCTCGAGCAGCAGGGGATTCAGACCCATTTCATTGAGCGCGTCAGCGACCGCGAGATGCTCACCAAGAAAGTGACCATCGTCCCGGTGGAAGTCGTGGTCCGAAACGTAGTGGCGGGGAGTCTCGCCAAGCGTTTGGGGCTCAAGGAAGGCGCAGCCATCGAACCGGCCATCATCGAGTTCTATTACAAGGACGACGCGCTGGGCGATCCGTTGGTGAACGACGATCATTTGCGCGTCTTGAACGTCGCCACACCGGCGGTACTGCGAGAGATGCGTGAATTAGGCCACAAGATCAATGCCGTCTTGTTACCCTTCTTCAAAGAGCGACGTATGCTGTTGGTAGATTTTAAACTGGAATTCGGCGTCTTTCACAATCGACTCATTCTCGCCGATGAGATCTCTCCCGACACCTGCCGGTTCTGGGATCAGGCCACGAAAGAATCGATGGACAAGGATCGGTTTCGGAAGGATCTGGGCAAGATCGAAGAGGCCTATCAAGAAGTCTTGAAGCGGGTCTGTGAGTAGGGAACTCACGAGAACGGCCATCCCTCTGCAATACGGAGCGATGAAGTCCCTCCTTCGACAAACGCAACAGTCCCAGGCATATCGTCCCCGAGGGATGTCGAGAAACGGGACGCGACACGATGAATAGGTTTCTGCGGTTTTTTTTAGATTACGGGTTGGTGCTGGCGATTTTGGTGTGGGCTGCCACGGTTGCGCTGATGGCGTATCATCTGGATGAATCGCCCTGGCGCTGGGCGTTTATTCTCTTGTCACTGGCGGGACTGGGAACGATCGGGGTGATTTTCTGGATTCGCACGTATGTGAACAAAACCGCGCAGACGCAGCGCGTAGGGAAAGTACAATGAAAGCCAAAATTCATGTCACGCTGAAGCAGGGGATTTTAGATCCCCAGGGGAAAGCGATCGAGCATGCCTTGGACTCGCTCGGGTTCAAGAATGCGGCAAATGTGCGGGTGGGCAAGTACATGGAAGTGGATGTGAATGAAACAGATTCGGCCAAGGCCGATGCGCAGGTCAAGCAGATGTGTGAGAAACTGCTGGCCAATACGGTCATCGAAGAATATCGGTATGAGCTGCAGTGACGCGGCGGCTGGTAACGCTGAGCTCAGGCTCGTTCCGAATGAAGATGCAGACGGGCTGCCGTCGCGAGCGCATCAGACGACCGGCTCCGGTCAGCTGGCCGCAAGAGGATGAGTGACATGAACATCGGCGTGGTGGTGTTTCCCGGCAGCAATTGCGATCACGATTGCGAGTACATCTTTAAAGACGTGCTTGGCCAGTCTGTGAAGATGATCTGGCACAAGGACACCTTGCCCGCAGGGTTGGATGCCGTCGTCTTGCCGGGAGGGTTTTCCTATGGGGACTATCTCAGGACGGGCGCGATCGCCAGATTCTCCCCCGTCATGGGCGCGGTTAAAACATTCGCGCGAGACGGCGGGCTGGTCATCGGCATTTGCAACGGCTTCCAAATTCTTCTCGAAGCCGGTCTGTTACCCGGTGTGATGTTGAGGAATACCTCCCTGAATTTCATCTGCAAAGATGTGTATGTGAAGGTGGAGAACGCCGCCACTCGTTTCACCAATCGCTGCGAGTCCGGTCAGGTGCTGAAGATTCCCATCGCACATGCAGACGGCAACTATTATACCGATCCGGTGACGCTTGGCGGCATCAAGGCCAATGCGCAAGTGATCTTTCGATATTGTACGGCAGAGGGCAAGATCACGCCCGAGGCAAATCCCAACGGCTCGCTCGACAATATCGCCGGGATCATGAACGCTGACGGGAACGTGTTGGGGATGATGCCGCATCCCGAACGAAGCGCTGAAACGCTGCTGGGTAACGAAGACGGACGGCTGATTTTCCTCTCCATGCTAAGCGCGTTCGGCAAGTCGGAACAGCCATCCAGATTAGTCGGCGTGTGAAGGCGTGGCGAATGAATAGGTGCGCCGGATCGACCGGTTCTCATCCACGACAGAGAATGTGCAAGACATGAAATCATTGGTCATTACCCAAGCCATCCTTGAGCAGCACAAGCTGAGCGAGGAGGAATATAAGAAGATCCTGGAAATCCTCGGCCGGGAGCCGAACTGGACCGAACTGGGCATGTTCTCGGCTATGTGGAGCGAACATTGCTCCTACAAGAGCTCCCGCATCCATTTGAAAAAATTACCGACGACCGGTCCGCGCGTCGTCCAGGGGCCGGGCGAGAATGCCGGGGCTGTCGATATCGGCGACGGCCTCTGTGCGGTCTTCAAGATGGAGTCTCACAACCATCCCTCCTTCATCGAACCCTACCAGGGCGCGGCGACCGGCGTCGGGGGAATTCTTCGCGATATTTTTACAATGGGCGCCAGGCCGATCGCTCTGTTGAACTCGCTGCGATTCGGCGGCCTGGACAATGCGAATACTCGCCATCTTCTAAAAGGCGTGGTGTCAGGCATCGCCGGTTATGGCAATTGCATGGGGGTGCCGACGGTCGGCGGTGAGATCGTGTTTAATGACATTTATGCGCTCAATCCATTGGTCAATGTCTTCTGCCTGGGAATTGCCAGGAAGGATAAGATTTTTCTGGGCAAAGCGGCGGGAGTCGGGAATCCCGTCATCTATTTCGGCTCAAAGACGGGGCGGGACGGGATCCACGGCGCGACCATGGCGTCCGATTCTTTCGATGAACAGGCTGCCCAAAAGCGCCCGACTGTGCAGGTCGGCGACCCGTTTACGGAGAAGCTGCTGCTGGAGGCCTGCCTCGAGTTAATGGCCGGGGACTGTTTGGTCGGGATTCAGGACATGGGAGCGGCAGGTTTGACCAGTTCGGCCTGCGAAATGGCTTCGCGGGAAGGCACCGGCGTGGAATTGGAATTGGCGGATGTGCCGCGTCGCGAGCCCGGGATGACCCCGTACGAAATCATGCTGTCCGAATCACAGGAACGCATGTTGATGGTTGCGAAAGCCGGCCGCGAGGATGAAGTCATCAAGATTTGCCGTAAGTGGGATCTGGATGTGGCGGTCATCGGGCGCGTCACGGATACCGGCAAGGTTGTGTTGAAAGAGAATGGGCAGATCGTGGCGGAAATTTCCGCCAAGGCCCTGGCGGACGATGGTCCACGCTATGATCGCCCCAGTGCGCCACCGGCCTATCAAGAAATGTTGCAGTCGTTGAATTATGACGCATTGCCGGATGTGAAGGACGCGAATGCAACTCTGCTTGAACTCTTAGGCGCACCGACGATTGCCAGTAAGCGCTGGGTCTACGAACAATACGATCATATGGTGCGGACGAACACGATGGTGCGGCCCGGATCTGATGCAGCTGTGCTGAGGGTGAAAGGCACCAACAAGGCCTTGGCATTGTCCGTCGATTGTAATGGACGCTATTGTTTGTTGAATCCCTATGAAGGTGCCAAGATTGCAATTGCGGAGTGTGCACGTAATCTCGCCTGTTCGGGGGCAGAACCGATCGGTGTCACCGACTGCCTCAATTTCGGCAATCCGCAGCGCCCGGAAGTCATGTGGCAGTTCGTGCTGGCCATCGAAGGCCTCAAGGACGCCTGTGAGGCCTTGAGCGTGCCCATCGTCAGCGGGAATGTCAGTTTGTACAACGAGACCAACGACCTGTCGATCTATCCAACACCCATGATCGGGATGGTGGGATTGATTGAGGCCGCCGACCGTACGGCCACGCAGTGGTTTAAGCAAGCCGGCGACGTCATCATCTTGCTGGGTCGAACACGTGAGGATCTTGGGGGAACGGAGTACCTCAAGATTGTGCATCATCGCGAACAAGGATCACCGCCGTTGCTGAATCTCGAGGATGAGCGAGCGGTGCAGGCCTGTACGATTGGACTCATTCGAGAGGGCTTGGTTCAATCGGCACACGATTGCTCCGATGGGGGATTAGCCGTAGCCTTGGCCGAATGTTGCGTCTCTGGTCCCAATGGGACCGTCGGTGCTGTGGTACAATTGCCGCTTGATGGTTTGCGGCGCGATGCCTTGCTCTTCGGAGAAAGCCAATCGCGGGTCGTACTATCAGTGAAGCAGGAACAGGTGGACAACGTGTTGAATGCCGCGAGGAATGCCGGCGTGCCTGCGTCACGCATCGGCGTCGTCGGCGGCAGCCGGTTGGTGATTCGAGTTGACGGTGATCAGCGTGTCGCGGGGTGCACGATCGATCTCGAGGTGACAAGCGTTCAGGAACGCTGGGCCTTGGCAATACCCCGGGCGCTGGGTCAGGACTAGAGCAGAGACGTCATGGCCAAAGAATTACCTCTCATTGCTTCCGATCAATTCCACGACGAGTGTGCGGTCTTTGGCATTTACGGGCACAAAGAAGCCGCCAATCTCGCCTACCTCGGTCTCTACGCGCTCCAACATCGCGGGCAGGAAGCCTCCGGCATTGTCTCCAACGATGGGGAACAATTTTATGTCGAGAAGGGGCAGGGCCATGTGGCCGATATCTTCTCGCAACAGGCGTTAGCTCGTCTCCCCGGTGCCATGGCTATCGGACACAACCGTTATTCCACAGCGGGCGGCGCTGGTCTCAAGAATGTGCAGCCCTTGAGCGTCAACTTTGCGTTTGGGAACTTGGCGGTTGCGCATAATGGAAACCTCATTAATGCCACCATGCTTCGCAGCGAATTGGAAGCCTATGGCGCCATTTTTCAATCGACATCCGATACGGAAGTCATTATCCACCTGATTGCGCACTCACGAGCGGATACGCTGCTTGACCGGGTGATTGATTCACTCACTCAGGTTCGCGGCGCTTTTTCCGTGGTGCTCATGACCGACCAGGGTGTCATCGCGGCTCGGGATCCGCATGGATTCCGTCCGCTCTGTTTGGGGCGCTTTCGCGATGCCTGGATTGTCGCTTCAGAAAGCTGCGCATTTGATTTGCTCGACGCGGAATATGTGCGGGAAATCGAACCGGGAGAGCTGGTGGTCCTGGATCATCGGGGCGTGACGAGTTATAAGCCTTTTCCGCCGACTCAGCCTGCTATGTGTGTGTTCGAATATGTCTATTTTTCGCGCCCCGATAGTCGTATTTTTGGCGGGAGCGCGGTCTATTCGATCCGAAAAGCCTT
>ERZ724512.824-NODE-824-length-14522-cov-8.141080_pt1 | contig 14522 bp, 17 predicted proteins | sample MGYA00376045_ERZ724512 | MGnify/ENA primary metagenome ERZ724512 (study PRJEB28724, sample SAMN07190883) | activated sludge metagenome | isolation source: activated sludge of sewage treatment plant in Hong Hong | place: Hong Kong | collected 2016-03-17 ... | reverse complement strand
TTCCGGGGGATTCAGAAAAACGATAACTGCCTTGGCCCGCCGGGGGGCGGTGCGGGGAGCGGCTCGCGATAGGGGTAACACCCCGGCCCGGACAGGGCCAGCGGGCCACACTGCCGGCCCTCGGGGGTGCCGGTGATCGCGTCCGGCAGGTTGAGGTGCGGTTCGCCGCCCTGACCGGTGCGCGGGAACGGCACCGGCAGCGCCGGGGTGCCGGGCTGACCGATCTGCGGGTCGACGAGTTCGGACGGCTTGAGCACGTTGGGATCCAGGCCGAGGTCGGAGAACGCGGCGTCGATGAACGGCTGCACGAACTGGCCGGGCAGCAGGTTGGCGATGTAGGACTTGAAGAACGGTCCCGCACCCACCGATTCGCCTAGCGCCATGACGTACGTGCCGAGCATGTTGATCGACTTCTGTAGCCGTTCCTTGCGGTTGTCGAGGATGGTCAGCACCCCGTTGACCTTCTCCAGTGCCGGCTTCATGGTGGTTCGGTTCTCGGCGATGAAGCCCTGCAACTGCTGGCTGAGCGTCGAGATGTTGCCCGAGATCTGATCCAAAGCCGCACTCTGGCTTTGCAGTTCGGCCATCAGCGAGTTGGTGTTGTTGACCAGCTTGACGATCTGGTCACTGCGCTCGGAAAGCACACCGGTGGCCTTGCTGGCGTTGCCGAGCAGTTCCCGCAGCTGCGCGTCCTTCTCGTTGAGCGTCTGGGAGAACCGGGCCACGCCTTCGACGGCCACCTTCAGATCGGGGGGTGTGTCGGCGAACGTGTCGGCCAGCACCCGCAGCGAGTCCGACAACTGGTCGGTGTTCAGACCGCTGATCGTCATGGTCAGGTCACCCAGGGCGTCGGGCAGTTGGTAGGGCGAGGTGGTCCGGTCCAGGGGAATGGTCCGATCCAGGTTCCCGTTGCCGCGCGGGGTGACCTCGAGGTACTTCGTGCCCAGCAGGCTCTTCGCCTTGATCGCCGCCTCGGTGCGGTCACCGAGCCGGATCTTCTTGTCCACCTTGAACTTGACCAGTACCTTCTGGCCCTCCAGGCTGATGCCGGTCACCTGTCCGCTGGCGAACCCCGACACCTGCACCTCCGCGCTGTCGGCCAGGCCGCCGGCCTCGTCGAAGTACGCGGTGTACTCCCGGCCGGGTGAGAACATCGGCAGCTTCTGGTAGTTCATCGCCGTGACGATGAGCGCGGTCAGTCCGATAATGCCGACCAGGCCGATGACGAAGAGGTTGCGCTCCCCAAATGATTTCATCGCGGTGTGCACCTCCCGGTGTCCTGGCCCGCGACCTTCACATACACCGGTTGCCCACCCTTGCCGTTGAGCTTGAGCACCACGTCGCAGAGGTAGAAGCTGAAGAAGTCGCCGTACAGGCCTTGGCGGTTGAGCACCTGGTAGGCCTCCGGCAGGGTGTTGATCAGGTTGTCGAAGTAGTCGTGGTCGGCCACCACGATGCCCGCCGTGCGGTCGGCTTCCTTGACCACCGTCTGCAACGGCGGGCGCGCCTGGGTCAGCAGATCGGCGATGCTGCCGGCGGCCGCATTCGTGTACGCCAGGCTGTTGGTGATGTCGGTCCTGCGCTCAGACAGGGCGGTGACCAGTTCCGACACCGCGTCGACGCCCTTGCCGAGCTGATCGCTTTGTCCGGCAAGCGAACCCAGCACCGTGTTGAGGTTGTCGATCACCTCGCCGATCAGCTGGTCCCGGTCGGCCAGCGTGTTGGTCAACGACGCGGTCTGCGAGAGGAACGACGAGATCGTCGCCCCCTGCCCCTGCAGGGCGCTGATCAGCTGGCCGGACAACTGGTTGACCTCATCGGGATTCAGCGCTTGGAACAACGGCCGGAAACCACCGATCAGCGCGTCGAGGTCCAGCGCCGACTGGGTCTGGGCCATCGGGATGGTGTCGCCCGGATTGAGCTTCTTGGTGCCGCCGGCGCCCTCCATCAACGACAGATAGCGGCCACCGATCAGGTCGTCGTAGCGGATGACCGCGCGGGTGCCCTCTGTCAGCACCACCGACTCGTCGGCGCTGAAGCCGACGGTCACGGTGCCGTCGTCGTCGACGCCGATCTCCTTGACCTTGCCGACCTCCACACCGGCGATCCGCACGAAGTCGTTGCGCTCCAGCCCCGTGACGTTGGCGAAGTGCGCCCGGTACAGCTGGGACTTCTCGAACCGCAGCTGCCCGAACACCGCGAAGAGCGCGAACATGCCCAGCAGGCAGACCGTCAGAAAGACGGCCAACCGCCAGGCGGCGCCTCCCAGGTTGTCTCTCACTGCGGGTTACCTCTCGGTGTTCGAAGTTGTTCTGTCGGAATGCGATTCGGCCGTTGGTCAGGGCGATGGGGCCGCCGGTACGGGTAGCGGTGCGGGCGGCAGCGGAGTCGGCTGCTGGCCGGGGAACGGCACCACGAACGGTTCCGTGCCGGGCCGCGGGCCGGGATCCTTCGGCGCGCCGGGCGGTGGTGCGGGCGGCAGGTTGTTCCACAGCGGCGTGCCGTCCGGCGCGTACATCGGTGCGCCGTAGGGATAGTCGCCCGGGCTCGGCCAGACCGGCGGCGGGTTGCCGACGTTCGGTCCCGGCGCGGGTCCGCCGAACAGATTGCGGATGCTGGGCGGCTCGGGGATCCCGCGGGTGGTCGGCAGGTAGTTGGCGTAGCCGGGGAAGCCGATGCCCGGGTTGGGCCGGATGTCGACGCCGGTGCCCCAACCGGTGTTGGTGACCAATTGCCGCACCGGCCAGTTGTCGTCGACGATCGGCAACGACCCGCAGCCCGGCTTTCCGCCCGGTCCGCCCTTGGCGCCGGTGATCGGCAGGTTGTCCGGATAGCGGTACTGGTCGTCACCGGCCAGCACGCCGCCGTCGACGATGAACGACTTTCCGTTGCCGCCGGTGGCCTCGTAGGCGCCGTTGTCCAGCAGCCACTTCGCGCCGACCAGCATGCAGGTGTACTCGGGGCTGTACTTGTAGAGCAGATTGGTGGTCGGCTCCAGGACGTTGATGCCCTTGATCAGGTTCTGCTGATTCGGCGCCAGCAGCGCGATGCCGCTGTTGGACAGGCCGATCACGTTGAGCAGCAAGGCATCCAGCGGCTTGGCGTTGTTCGTGATCGTGGTGCTCGTGGTGCTCAGCGCGTCGAGGGTGTTGACGATGTTCGTCGCGGCGGCGCTGTATGCGTCGTTGAATCCCTTCAACGACCGCCAGTCGGCGCGGATCGTCTCGCTGCGCGGATTGAGCGCCAGCAGGACCTGATTGGCATCGGTGGTGGCCTCGCCGATGCGCTCGCCCTGACCGCGCACGCCCTCGGCGACCGCCGACAGCACCGCGTTCAGCTTGCCGGCGTCGACCTGGTTCAGCAGCCCCATCAGGTTTTCCAGCACCGTGTTGACCTCGACCGCGACGTTGCTGGACTTCAGCACCTGCCCGTCGTGAAGCCGTTGGGAGACAGGGACTTTCGGATAGGTGAGGTCGACGAACTTGGCGCCGAACACCGTCGTCGCACGAATCTGGGCGCCGACGTTGGCCGGGATGAACTTGGCCTGGCCGGGCTCGATCTGCAGGGTGATGCTGACCGGGTTCTGGCCGCCCTCGACGGTGCTGACCCGGCCGACCTGCACTCCGCGCATCTTGACCTTGGCGCCCGACTCCAGCACCAGACCGGACCGGTCCGACGTCACCGTCACGTCCACGGTCTTCTTCAGCGCCCCGGTGAACAACGCCGCGGTGCCCCACACCGCCACGGCCAGCACGGCGACCAGGATCGCCGTCCACCACGCCGGGTGCAGGCCGTTGTCGTCGTCGTCCAACACGTCTGTTCCCCCGACTATCCGGAGAGGTTGAAGTTGCCGGACTGGCCGTAGACGGCCAGTGAGATCGCGACTGTGACAAACGCGGCGACGATCAGCGAGGTGCGCACCGCCCGGCCCACCGCCTCGCCGACCCCGGCGGGACCGCCCGACGCGGTGAAACCGTAATAGGTGTGCACCAGCATGATGACCAGCGCCATCGCGAGAGCTTGCACGAACGACCAGATCAAGTCGGTGGGATTGAGGAACGTCCGGAAGTAGTGGTCGTAGACGCCGGTCGCCTGGCCGTAGATGGCGGTGGTGCCCAACCGCGCGGCCAGGAACGACATCAACACGGCGACGCAGTACAGCGGAACCACCACGATGACACCGGCGATCACCCGCGACGAGGCCAGGTAGGCGATGGTGCGGATGCCCATCACCTCCAGCGCGTCGATCTCCTCGTTGATCCGCATCGCGCCGAGCTGAGCGGTGGCGCCGGCGCCGATGGTGGCGGCCATCCCCACCCCCGCGGTGAGCGGGGCGATCAGCCGGACGTTGAAGAACGCCGACGCGAAGCCGGTCAGGGCCTCCACGCCGATGGTCGAAAACTGGTTGTAGCCCTGAACGGCGACCAACGCACCCGTGGTGAGCGTCAGGAAGCCGACGATCGCGATGGTGCCCCCGATGACGGCCAGCGCGCCGGCCCCGAGTCCCATGGACGCGATGAGCCGGATCACCTCACCCTGGTAGTAGACGACGGCGTCCGCGACGCCTTTGAGGGTGCGGCCGTAGAACTTGGTCTGGCGACCGATCCGGTTCCATCCCGCGGCCCAACCGCTGAGCGTGCGCCGCAGCTGTACCGCGGCCACACCACGTTCGGCGGTCATGTCGTCACCTGGACACCGACGGCGGTCACGAGGAGGTTGATGACGTTGAGCGCGATGAAGGTGAACACGACGGTCTCGTTGACGGCGTTGCCGACGCCCGCGGGGCCGCCGCCGACCGAAATGCCCTTGTAGCAGGCGATCAGACCGGCCGACAGACCGAACAGGGTCGCCTTGACCAGCGCGATGACGACGTCGACGGGGCCGGTGATCAAGGTCATGCCGGACACGAACGCACCCGGGGTGACGTGCTGGACGAAGACCGAGAAGAAGAAGCCGCCGGTGATGCCCACGACCACCACCGACGCGGCGAGCATCAACGCGACCAGGGTGGCCGCCAGCACCCGCGGAACCACCAGGGACTGAATCGGGTTGATGCCCATGACCCGCAGCGCGTCGAGTTCGTCGCGGATGGTGCGCGCACCGAGATCCGCGCACATCGCGGTCGCGCCGGCGCCGGCGACGACCAGAACGGTGACGATCGGCCCGATCTGGGTGACCGTGCCGATCGCGGCGCCGGTCCCGGAGAAGTCCTGGGCGCCGAACTCGACCAGCAACACGTTGAAGGTGAACACCAGCAGCACGGTGAACGGGATGGACAGCATCAGCGTCGGAACGATGGACACCCGCGCCACGAACCAGCTCTGCAGGATGAACTCACGCCAGGCGAACGGCGGCTTGAACATGAGGACGAAGGTGTCCAACGACATGGCGAAGAACCCGCCGACCGAGCGGATGGGTTTCGCGAACGAATCAGCGGTGACCATGACGCACCCTGTCGTGCCCGGTATCCGGCCAGCGGGTGTGCGGGACCGTTCCCGGCGACATCATCCGCTGCTTACCTCCGTACCCCGCACCCGTTCGTTTACCTGTGAGACAGCTGTGACGCCTGCCACCAGACTGCGCAGAACCTACACCACCGTTTTCCGGCCGAGCAACACTTCCGCGCGCCTCGTTACAGGCGCTGTGGATGCGTGTTACGGCATCCACAGTGCCGTGATCTTCGCACATCCGCGCCACGGTGGTACGCGATCGAACAGTTCCGTCGGCGCGTCGGGCCAATAGCAAATGCGTGGCCCGGAACAGGGCAGGTCAAGGCGCTTATGGCGTGGTCCGGCGGTGTTCGGTCCGTGCCGCTACTGTCTATGCATGACGAAGCCGGTGAGCGCCGGGGACGCCGCGAGGCCCGGCCGCTGATGCCGGATCGGCGGCGGCGCTGGGCCAAGACGGACGCCACCCAGCAGCGCATTCTGAACTCCGCGACGACGGTGTTCCGCGAACGCGGCTACAGCGCCGCCACGATGGGCGAGGTCGTCACCGCGTCGGGCGCCAGCATCGGCAGCATCTACCACCACTTCGGCGGAAAGAACGAACTGTTCCTGGCGATCCACGACCACATGGCCGCGGTCATCGAGGCCCGGATCGCCGACGCGGAACACTCATTCGACGCCCAGGTCCGGGCCTACCTGCAGACGGTGTGGGACTACCGGGACACCGCCGTCGTGCTCAGTTCGGATGACGTGCCGCCGGGATTCGAACGCGTCTACCGGGACGGCATCCGGATGTGGTTCCGGGAATGGCTGTCGGTGCTCGACATCGACTCGTCGGCCGCCGGCCGACTTCTCAGCCGGACCGTCATAACGCTGCTCACCGACTCGGCGGTGATGTTGATGACGTGCGAGACGCCGGCCGAGGCCGAACCCGTCATCGAGGCCGCCATCGCGTTGATCAACCGGCTCACCGGTTAGGTAACGTCAGCGGGACCTCGTGATGGGAAAGAAGGCGCCCGTGAGCACACCACGCCCCGTTCAGTACACCGGTGTCGACGGCATTACCCTGGTCGGCGACGAGTGGAATCATGTTGGCGCCGAATCGGATTCGCGGCCGACCATCCTGATGCTGCACGGCGGCGGCCAGAACCGGCACTCCTGGAAGAACACCGGCCAGATTTTGGCCGACCGCGGTTTCCGGGTCGTCGCGGTGGATACCCGCGGGCACGGCGACAGTGACCGGGCGCCCGAAGCCGACTACGCCCTGGAGTCGCTGACCGGCGACGTGCTGCACGTCATCGACGACATCGGCACACCGGTGGTGCTCATCGGGGCCTCGATGGGCGGGCTGACCGGAATCATGGTCGCCGACGCGGCCGGACCGGAGAAAGTGACCAAACTGGTCCTCGTCGACGTCGTGCCCCGGTTCGAGAAGTCGGGCTCGGCCCGCATCCGCGACTTCATGTTCAGTCACGTGCACGGCTTCGACTCGCTGGAGGAGGCGGCCGCGGCGGTGGCCGAATACCTGCCGCACCGCGCGAAACCCCGTAGCCCCGAAGGCCTAAAGAAGAACCTGCGGCACCGCGACGGCCGGTGGCACTGGCACTGGGACCCGGCTTTCCTGACCAAACCGCGCGACGATCCGTTCGAGCGGGTCGACAAGATGGAGAACGCCGCGATGCGGCTGCAGATCCCGATTCTGCTGATCCGGGGCAAGCTCTCCGACGTGGTGAGCACCGAGGGTGTCAACGACTTCCTGGCGAAGGTGCCGCGCGCCGAGTTCGTGGAACTGTCGGAGGCGGGCCACACCGCCGCCGGTGACGACAACGACGCCTTCAGCGAGGTCGTCGTCGACTTCGTCACGCGTTAGCCGGCACGGGCGTCAGCAACCGGCCTGTCCTCAGGTAGCTGTCGAGGTTGCGAACCGCCAGCCGGGCCATCGCCTCGCGGGTGCGCCAGGTGGCGCTGCCGACGTGCGGAAGCAGCACGACGTTGTCGAGGTCGCACAGTACGGACGGCACGTGCGGTTCGTCGGCGTAGACGTCCAGGCCGGCTCCCGCCAGGTCACCGTTGGCCAGCAGTTCGACGAGCGCATCCTGGTCGACGACGCTGCCGCGGGCGATGTTGACCAGATACCCTTGCGGCCCAAGGGCTTTCAGAACTTCACAGTCGACCAGTTTGTCGGTTCCACTGCCGCCGGCAGTCGACACGACCAGCAGGTCGACGGATTCGGCCAACGCGTGGGGTGACGCCGCGTAGCGGTACGGCGAGCCCGGGATCTCGTGTCGGTTGTGATACGCGATGGCGCAGTCGAATCCGCTCAGTCGGGCGGCGATCGCCGAGCCGATGCGGCCCAGCCCGAGGATGCCGACCCGCAGCCCGGTGACGTCGCGGCCGTAGGGAAAGTCGCCGTCGCGTTCCCAGCGCCCGCCCCGCAGGTAGCGTTCGGCCGCACCGAAACGGCGCAACGTCATCAGGATCAGGCCGAGGGCGGTGTCGGCGGTCGAGTCGGTCAGCACGTCGGGTGTGTTGCTGACCGCGATGCCGCGCCGCTGAGCCTCTTTCAGGTCGACCGCATCGACGCCGGCGCTGTTGTTGACGATCACCTCGAGGTTGGGCAGTTCGGCCAGCAGCGCCGCGTCGACCCTGCCCTTACCGGATCGCACGATGGCGCCGATGCCAGTGCCGTGCTCGGCCAGAAACGCCGCGCGCTGTGTGCCGTCGGGCAACTCCACCAGGTCGTCGTGGCCTTGTAGGGCCGCGACGAGAACCGGTTCGAATCTGCCGACGAGGAGTATCCGCATGTTCCCCACTGTGCCGGGTGCGGCGCGGTATACAACTGGCATGGCCGATTCAGCCGACGAGCTCGTGACCGAATTCTGCGCACTATGGGCCGATCCCGACCCGGCGCAGCTGGCGTCGTACTTCACCGACGACGGGATCTACCACAACATGCCGATGCCGCCGACGCAGGGCCCGACCGCGATTCAGGAGTTCATCGCGGGCTTCACGGCGATGTGCGACGGCATCGATTTCGTCGTGCACCGGCAGGTCGCCGACGGCGATCTGGTGTTCAACGAGCGCACCGACGTGATGCGGCTCAAGAACGGCAACCGGGTCGAACTGCCCGTCACCGGTGTTTTCGAGATCCGCGACGGCAAGATCGCCGCCTGGCGGGATTACTTCGACATGGCCACCGTGACCGCGGCTTTCAGTTGAGTCGACGAACCCGCCGAGGGACGAGGCGGGCGAGGAGCGAAACAATCAGCTTCAGTTGAGTCGACGAACCTGCCGAGGCACGAGGCGGGCGAGGAGCGAAACAATCAGCTTCAGTTGAGTCGACGAACCCGCCGAGGCACGAGGCGGGCGAGGAGCGAAACAGTCCGGCCCCGTTGAGTCGACGAACCCGCCGAGGCACGAGGCGGGCGAGGATTCAGCCGGGCGCTTGTCCCGTTTCGGATTCGGCCACCCGGTCGTGCAGGCGGGTGCGGATGTCATCGGGCGTGTAGGCGTTGCGGCGGCGCTGATCGCGCGCGATGAGCACGCCGCCCGCTGCCACGCCTACGACACCGGCCAGGCCGATCCATCTCCAGACACTGCGCATGGGTATCAGTCTGCCGGTGGGTGGTTGTGCACAGTTCGGTTTTCATCCACAGCGGCGGGTTGAGCTGGATGTTCACCGTGACGTGAGGCCGCGTGAATTCTCTTCTGTCACAATGGTTTCAGTCTTGCCTGGCGCCCTGTCCGAACGGCGGAGCTTGTCGGTGTTCACGCATATGATTCACACATGCGTTCGATCGAGGTGCGGGACGGGCTGGCGGGCATCGACGCCGCCGTCACCGCCCTGGCCGCCACCCGGCTGGACCACCTCGACACCACCGACCGGGTGGGCGCCCTGACCGCGCTCGCGGCTCTGACCCGCCGGCTGGCCGCCGTCGAAAACGAGCTGATCGCCGGACTGCAACGCCAGGCCACCCCCGCCGAACTCGGCGGCTCGCTGGCCGACACCCTGGCCCGCGCCACCTTGAGCACCACCGCCGAAGCCAAACGCCGCATCACCGACGCCGAGGACACCACCGCGCGCACCGCCCTGGACGGCCAACCCCTGCCACCACGCTTCCCGGCCACCGCCGCCGCCCTGGCCGCCGGACACCTCGACCGTGCCCACATCCGCGAAATCCACCGCTTCTTCCACGACATCCCCGCCGCCGTCCCCGCCGAGGAACGCGACCACGCCGAAGAATTCCTGGCCCACCACGCCACCACCTTGCGCCCCGACCAACTACGCGACCTGGCCCGCGCCCTGCTGGCCGTCATGGGCCACGAAGACCAGTTCAGCGACACCGACCGGGCCCGCCGCCGCGGCTTCACCTGGAGCCCGCCCGATATCGACGGGATGAGCAAAGCCACCCTGTGGGCCACCCCGGCGCTGCGCGCCGAACTCGACGCCGTCCTCGGCGCCTGGGCCGCCCCGGGCAAATGCAACCCCAACGACCAAACCCCGGTCCTCGACGGCGACCCCGACCCGCAGACCGTCGACCGCGACACCCGCACCCCGGCCCAGCGCCGCCACGACGCCATCGAGGCGATCACCCGCGCCATGCTGGCCTCCGGGAAACTCGGCATCCACAACGGCATGCCCGTCACCGTCATCGTCTCCACCACCCTGCAGGAACTGCAGGCCGGCACCGGCACGGCCCGCACCGGCGGCGGCACCCCACTACCGATGACCGACGTCATCCGCCAAGCCGCCCACGCCAACCACTACCTGATCGTCTACGACGGCGCCACCGAAATCCCGCTGTGGCTGGGCCGCACCCGGCGCACCGCCTCAGTCGGCCAGCGAATCGTCCTGCACGACAAGGACCGCGGCTGCAGCTTCCCCGGCTGCACCATCCCCGGCTATATGACCGAAGTCCACCACGCCACCTGCGACTGGGCCAACGGCGGACTAACCAACATCGACGACCTCACCTTCGCCTGCCCCGCCCACCACCGCCTGGTCACCCACCACGGCTGGACCACCCGCAAAAACCCCTACGGACACACCCAATGGCAACCCCCGCCAGGCGTCCCAATCCCCGGCAGCACCAACGCCTACCACCACCCCGAACGCTACCTCGACCCACCCGAGCCGGAACAATCTCCGAAGGACGACTCACGCCCGCCGCCCGGCGAAACACCCTGACGACGAAACACCCTGACACACCGGCTCTTTGGCCACGCCATCATCCGTTACGGCATATCGGCCGACCGGGCACCTAAGCTGCGGGTGTGACCGCAAGTGCGTCCCTGGAACAGGCGCTGGAAGCCACCCGCACCGGCGATATCTGGCTGTTCCGGGGTGGCTCGGGTCCTGACCGCGCAATCCAGACGCTGACCAACAGCCCGGTGAACCATGTCGGCATGACGGTGGCGGTCGACGATCTGCCGCCGTTGATCTGGCATGCGGAGCTGGGCGACAAGCTGCAGGACATGTTCACCGGGACCCATCACCGCGGAGTCCAACTCAACGACCTGCGGGCCGCCGTCGAGCAGTGGACCGGCACCTACCGGCAGCGCTGCTGGCTGCGTCAGCTCAATCCCTACGCCAACCGGGAGCAGGAGGACCGGGCGCTGCGGGTTATCGCCCGCATGAACGGCACTCCGTTTCCGTCAACGGCTCGGCTCACCGGCCGATGGCTGCGCGGTCGGATTCCGACAGTCAGCGACTGGACCCGCGGGATCCCGTTGGTGCACAAGCTGGTTCGCACCTCCGCCGAGCGTGACAAGCGGCAGCGTCGTTCGGTCGGCCTGGAAACGGCCTACTGCGCCGAAACGGTCGCCATCACGTACGAGGAGATGGGTCTGCTGGTCACCGAGAAGCGGGAGAACTACTTCGACCCGGGTTCGTTCTGGAGCGGAGACGACCTGCCCCTGAGTCCCGGATATGAGCTGGGGCAGGAGATTTCGATCATCGTCTAGCCCGCGCGCCGAGTCGGGGCATTCCGCCGCGGAGATCGGCGATACGCTGTCCGCATGGAGGTACTACGAAGCGTCATAGTCCTGCTGCACATCACCGGCTTCGCGGTGGTGTTCGGGGCATGGGCCGCCGAAGCGGCTGCTCGCCGATTCGAGTTCACCGCACTGATGAATTTCGGCCTGCTGGTGTTGTTGTTGACCGGCGTCGCGCTGGCCGCCCCATGGCCGGAGGGCATCCACCTCAATTATCCGAAGATCATCGTCAAGACGGTGATCCTGTTGGCGCTGGGCGCCGTGATGGGGATCGGAAAGGCACGGCAGGGCCGAACCGGGCAGCCCCCACCGCGACCGCTGTTCTACTCCGCCGGATTGCTCTCGGCGCTGGCCGCAGGCATCGCCGTCGTCTGGTGAAAACCGTTGTGCCGCTGTCGGATCAGCTGGCCGCGTAGACCGCCAGCGATCAGCCGGTCAAGGACCGCCTTGCCGTTCCCTTCTCCATAACCGACGACTAATCCCGTCGACCTGTGTCTAGGCGAGGTCAGATGGTTGCGCGTGCGGCCCATGCGGTGGCGGAGACGGTGAACGGGCCACCGCCCAGACGGTCGCGAGCCACGGACTTGAGACGTTCCCGAGCATCGTCGTCGAGTCGCCGAACGTAGTCACCGGCAGGACCCACACCGTAGGTGTACGGCTCCCACCACTCCTCGAACGTCGGGTGGACCAGGTCGACGGTGATCGGACCTTCGTCGACACCGCGCAGGCCCGCGTCCAAGAACAGCTCGGTGAGATGTCCCGAATGCGCCCCCGAGAGCAGCGCTTCATCCTGGGCTTCGGGGTCGATCACGTGAACGGCATCCCAAAACGGTGCCAGCGCACCGGTCGGGCCGTCCCATACACACGCCGCGACGATGCCACCGAGCCGGTGACCCGCGCCATCTCCCGGATGCCGGCCACCGCATCGTTCATGAAGTGGACGACCAATTGCGCCAAAGCCGCGTCGAAAGCGGATGCCTCCCAAGGTAATTCCTCAGCCACGCCCTGACGCACGTCGACGCCCGGAAAACACTTACGGACGGTGTCGACGAACGGCGGGGACGGATCGATCGCCGCGACGTCGGCACCGATCGACAGCAGGTGCGCCGTCAGCGCGCCCGGTCCACAGCCGACGTCGAGCACCTTGGCTTTCGCGTCGACCCCGGCGAACGCCGCGAAGACCGTCGCAAGAGGCTCGGCATAGCGCCCCATGAAACGGCTGTAGGTCTCCGGTGGGACGGTGAAGCTCATCGACAAATTCTACGTCTGCGGCCGCCTGATCACCTTTGGTGAACAACTCTCATGCGCGGTGCGCGTGCCGCTTGTCGACGATGCTCCGTTCAGCGTCGGCCATCTGCCGACTGACATCCGCCGCCTCGCGGCGCTCGCCAGCCGCAGTGCGTTCTTGGCGGTCGCTTTCGCGCTGCAAACGCTCGCGTTCGCGTTCCACAGCAGTCCCCTCACGTTCATCGGCGAGCCGCTCGCGGGTATCGGCACCCTGCTCTCGCTCGTCGGCGATTCGATCGCGTTCGTCGGCGATCCGATCGCGCTCGTCGGCGAGATGCTCTCGCTGCTGCAGATCGGCCTCGCGGCGTTTGATGTGGGCCAAGCTCGCGGCGAGAGAGTCCGGCTGGTTCCCGTCGCCGGGTACGTCGTCGTCGCCGGATTCGGTGGTCATGTTCTCCTCGGCTGCTGTTCAACCGAGGATAGTCCCGAAACGCCGATGCATTCCAGGAACAGACGTGGCCTCTCGAGAACCAACCTGCTCAAGCGCGGCGAATCGACGCCCAGGGGTCCCTCCCCCGCTACACGTTGAACCGGAACTCTACGACGTCGCCGTCGGCCATCACGTAGTCCTTCCCCTCCATGCGCACCTTGCCGGCCGCCTTCGCCGCGGCCATCGACCCGGCGGCCACCAGATCGTCGAAGGACACGATCTCAGCCTTGATGAAGCCCTTCTCGAAGTCGGAGTGGATCACCCCGGCGGCACGCGGGGCCGTGTCGCCCTGGTGGATGGTCCAGGCGCGGGCCTCCTTGGGGCCCGCGGTCAGGTATGTCTGCAGCTTCAGTGTGTGAAAGCCCGCCCGCGCCAACGCATCCAGACCACGCTCGCTCTGCCCGATCGACTCCAGCAGCTCGGCGGCGGACTCGTCGTCGAGCTCCTGCAGCTCGGCCTCGATCTTGGCGTCGAGGAACACCGCGTCGGCCGGGGCCACCAGCTCGCGCAGCTCGGCAACCCGGGCGGCATCAGTCAGCACCGACTCGTCTGCGTTGAACACGTACAGAAAAGGCTTGGTGGTCAACAGGTTCAGCTCGCGCAGCAGCGAGAAGTCCTGACCGGAGCCGAATAACGTCGTGCCACCGTTCAGAATCTCCGACGCCGCTACCGCCAGTTCGTGAACGGGCTTGCGCTCCTTGTTGTTCCGGGCTTCCTTCTCCAGACGGGGCAGTGCCTTCTCCAGCGTCTGGAGGTCGGCCAGGATCAGTTCGGTCTCGATCACCTCGATGTCGCTCTTGGGATCCACCCGGCCGTCGACGTGCACGACGTCGTCGTCGGCGAAGACCCGCACGACCTGACAGATGGCGTCGCACTCACGGATGTTGGCCAGGAACTTGTTACCTAGCCCGGCACCCTCCGACGCGCCTTTGACGATGCCGGCGATGTCGACGAACGTCACGGGCGCCGGCACGGTCTTCTCCGAACCGAAGATCTCCGCGAGCTTGTCCAGCCGGGCATCGGGCAGCGGGACGACGCCCTCGTTCGGCTCGATCGTCGCGAAGGGGTAGTTGGCTGCCAATACGTCATTGCGCGTCAGCGCGTTGAACAGCGTCGACTTGCCCACGTTCGGCAGGCCCACGATTCCCAGGTTCAGGCTCACAGAGTCCAGAGTCTACGAGAACGCGACACCACGAGTCGGCGTGACCGTGCTGGCAGCAGCCCTCCAGCGGCAGCCGGTACGGTCTACGTGTGTCAGCGCAGCGGGCGAGGTCGACGATTGCGGCCGAGGATCGCTCGGCCCACCCGGCCGTTCCCGGTGTGCCGGGGTGGGGCGCCGTCCTCATCGCCGTTGCGGCCACCTT
>ERZ724512.822-NODE-822-length-14531-cov-6.303813_pt1 | contig 14531 bp, 15 predicted proteins | sample MGYA00376045_ERZ724512 | MGnify/ENA primary metagenome ERZ724512 (study PRJEB28724, sample SAMN07190883) | activated sludge metagenome | isolation source: activated sludge of sewage treatment plant in Hong Hong | place: Hong Kong | collected 2016-03-17 ... | reverse complement strand
ACCACGTAGTGGAAGTGCGCGACCACGAAGTAGGTGTCTGACACGTGGAAGTCGAGCGGTGGGCTGGCCAGAATGACGCCGGTCAGGCCACCGAACAAGAAGGTGGTGAGAAACCCGATCGCCCAGATCATGGGAGTTTCGAAGGTCAGCGAACCGCCCCACATGGTGCCGATCCAGTTGAAGAACTTCACCCCCGTGGGCACCGCGATCAAGAACGTCATGAATGAGAAGAACGGCAGGTTCACCGCGCCGGTGACGAACATGTGATGCGCCCACACGGCAACACTGAGGCCGCCGATGGTCATCGTCGCCGCCACAAGGCCGACGTAGCCGAACACCGGCTTTCGGCTGAACACCGGCAGCACCTCGGTGATGATGCCGAAGAAGGGCAGCGCGATGATGTAGACCTCGGGGTGGCCGAAGAACCAGAACAGGTGCTGCCACAACACCGCGCCCCCGACACCGGGGTCGAGAACGTGGGTGCCGAGGCGACGGTCGGCCTCGAGCACCAGCAGTCCGGCCGCGAGCACCGGGAACACCAGCAGCACCAGCAGCGAGGTGACGAAGATGTTCCAGGTGAAGATCGGCAACCGGAACATGGTCAGGCCTGGCGCCCGCATGGTGATGATCGTGGTGACGAAGTTGACCGCCCCCAGAATGGTCGACAGGCCCATCACATAGAGGCCCATGATCCACAGGTCGCCGCCCACCCCGGGTGAGTTGATGGCGTCCGACAACGGCGCGTAGGCGAACCAGCCGAACGCGGCCGCGCCCTCGGGCGACAAGAAGCCCGAGCAGGCGGTGATCGAACCGAACAGGTACAGCCAGTAGCTGAACATGTTCAAGCGCGGGAAGGCCACGTCGGGGGCACCGATCTGCAGCGGCATGATCGCGTTCGCGAACGCCGTGAACATCGGCGTCGCGAACATCAGCAGCATGATCGTGCCGTGCATGGTGAAGAACTGGTTGAAGGTCTCGTAGTGCAGGAACTGCAGGCCGGGGTAGGCCAACTCGGCACGAATCGCCAGGGCGAGCAGGCCGCCGAAGCCGAAGAAGGCGAAGGCGGTGACGAAGTACAGGTTGGCGATCACCTTGTGGTCGGTGGTGGTCATCCAGCCCAGCACCTTGGTGCCCCAGCGGCTGCGCCGAATGCTACGGGCCTGCGACGAGCCGACGGTCACGCGTGCGACGCTCATGGGTGCTCCTCATCGGCAGGGGCGGACGGAACGGCGTTGGGCCAGGCGGGCGCCTTGATCTCGCCGGTTTGACCCTTGGCGGCCAGGCCCTTCAGGTAGGCGTTGTACTCGTCGACGCTCACCACGTGCACGTTGAACAACATCGCCGAGTGGTAGGTGCCGCACAACTCGGCGCACTTGGCCAGGAAGACTCCGGTGCGGTTGGGCGTCACGTCGAAGCTGTTGGGGTGGCCGGGAATCACGTCCTGCTTGAAGTAGAACTCGGGAATCCAGAACGAGTGGATGACGTCGGCCGAGGTGAGGTTGAACCGCACCGACTCGTTGACGGGCAGGTACAGGTCGGGGATCTTCTCGATCGTGCCGCCCTCGTGCACCACCGCACCGACCGCGGAGTTCTGCTGCTCCATGTAGTTGAAGGTCCACGACCACTTCTGGCCCAGCACGTTGACGGTGTGCTGCGGCTGGGCGCTCTTGGCGAGCACCGCGTCCTGGCTGCGCACGGTGAAGAAGAACAGCACGCCGATGATCAGGAACGGCACCAGCGTGTACATGATTTCGAGCGGCAGGTTGTAGCGCGTCTGCCGGGGCACCTCGGTGTTGTTCTTGCGGCGGTAGCGGAACATCACCCAGAGGATCAGGCCCCAGACGAACACACCGATGACCAGTGAGGCGATCCATGCGCCGTTCCACAGGTCGCCGATCCACGGTGCCTGCTGGCTCGCCGCCACCGGCATGCCCCATCGGCCCCACTGGGCCAGCGTGTCTTGGCTGCACCCCGTCAAGGCCGGCACGACGAGAACCCCGGCGCCGAGCGCCAGCCCTCGCCGTAGGTGTGTGCGGTTCTTCACCACGGACTGTCCGCCTTCCCACACCGGAGGCCAACCGCTTACCACAGGGCAGATCGGCAGGCGTCCGAGTCGTCAGATTCCTAGGCGCTCACCCTAACCCACAAACACAACGGGACGCCTCCCCTGAGGCGTCCCGATTGTGACGTTTTCTCGATTGTTACCCGTAGTCCCACCACAGACGACGGAATGGGCTGATCAGTGGAAGCTGTCGCCGCAGGCGCACGAGCCCTGGGCGTTGGGGTTGTCGATGGTGAACCCCTGAGCCTCGATGGTGTCGACGAAGTCGATGGTCGCGCCGATCAGGTACGGGGCCGACATGCGGTCGGTGACCACCGGCACGCCGAACCATTCCTTGGTGACGTCGCCGTCGAGCTCGCGCTCGTCGAGCGACAGTTGGTAACGCAGCCCGGAGCAGCCGCCCGGTGCCACGGAGATGCGCAGCACGAGGCTCTCTTCGGGCTGCTGCGAGACGAGGTCTTTCACCTTGAGGGCCGCAGCCTCGGTGAGAATGATGCCGTCGGTGTCGATCTGCTGGTCGAGAGACATGTGTTCTCCGCTTCGATGGGTGTACTCCCCAGGGGAACAACTCCGCCCGGGCCGGGTATTCCCAACAGTGTAGAACAACGTCTTGGCGAGGCCGAGCCTCAGAAGCTCGTCGGGCGACGCTGAGCAACACTGGGCACCTCGTCGGGTGGCGCAGCGGACTGGGTCCGGTTGGTCGGTGAACGGTAACGGGGACGGTTCCGATTACCCACCAGGTTTGTCACCAGCGGGACGTCCAGACCGCGGCCAGTCAGCCTGGCCGCTGAAGGGTGATCGGAACCGCCCCGTTGCCCGCCACGCGGTACCGCCGCATGGGTGATCGGAGGCGGGGTGGCCAGCGCCCTGAACGGTAATCGGAACCGTCCCCATTACTCACCAGCGGGAGGTCCACCCCGCAGCCAGTCGCCGCCCCGTCGCAGTGAGGCCGTCGGCCACACCCTCGTCCACGGGCACCGGGTGCGCCGACTCGATGCCCAGGGTGCGCATTTCGCGGCCCGACATGCCGACCACCGGTGAGACCACCACCAGCGGCACCTCGAACGCCTCGCAGCGCGTGGCAAGCTCGGCCACCACGCCACCGCCCCGGCTGCCGAAGTCGAAGGAGTCGCAGCCGGTGACCACCAGGTCGGCGGAACCCAGTGCCCGGTCGAGGTCACCCAACTCGGCGGTGAGTGCAGCGCCGGTGACGAGCCGTCCACCCAGGGCCAGAATGGCGAACCCGAGGCCCCCGGACGCCCCCGCACCCTCGGCCTTGGCCGCGACCGCGTCGACCTCGAGGGCGAACCGCTCCAGCGTTCCCTCGACCGCCATGACGTGCCGAAGCGCGATGCCCAGTTCGCGGCCGCGTCGTGAGGTGACGCCGCGCAGCCCGAGCAGCCGGTCGTGTTGCTGCCCCGACGGCACCACGCCGATCACGTCCACACCCTGCAACCGAGGCCGCAACTCGCCGACGTGGTGCAGCAGCCCTCGGCCGGCGTCATGCGCGTTGCTGATGGTGAGGTCGATCACGAGCCGGGTCGGCGGTTGCTCCTGCAGCGCGTAGGCGACCAGGCGGCCCAGCGGCGAGCTCGACACCTCGAGCGGATCGTAGGGCGGCTCGAGGTCGGGCTCGGCACCCACGGCCAGCAGTCCGTCGCGGCGGGCCAGCCAGCCGGCGTGCAACACCTCGAGGTCGCCGTCGGGCTCTGCCAACACCTCACCCAGAGCCCGCCCGCCCTCAGCCAGGCCGATCACCGCAACGTCGGCACCGTCGACGAAGCCGCGCGCGAGGGCCACCGACGCCTGCAGCGGCGAGAGAGCGCCCACCGGGCCACTGGCCAGCAGCACCCGGGGCCGACGGCCGCCCGAAGCGGCCGGGGTCACCGCAGGTTCTCGCCCGTCTCGGCCTGAACGCCCGGGGCGGGCGGCTGCTCGAACGTGCCGGCGGGCAACTCGCCCTGCGGCTCAGCACCGGGCAGGGACGCTTTCAGTGCCGCGAGTTCGTTGTCGACCTGGGCGTCGGACGCCAGCGCGTCCAGTTCGCGGGTCAGGTCGTCTTTGGCCAGGCCGGTCGGGTCGTCGAGCGCACCGCTGGCGAGCAGTTCGTCGACCGCGGCGGCGCGGGCCTGCAGCTGCGCGGTCTTGTCTTCGGCGCGCTGAATGGCCTGCCCGACATCACCCAGCTCTTGCCCCAGCCCGCTGAACGCCTCGCTGATCTTGGTCTGTGCCTCGGCAGCGGTGTAGGTGGCCTTGATGGTCTCTTTGCGGGTGCGAAACGCGTCAACCCTGGCCTGCAACTGCTGGCTGGCCCGCACCAACCGCTCCTCCTCGGCCTGCAGTGCCGCGTGCTGGGTCTGCAGTTCGGCGAGTTGCTGCTGCAGCCCCGACTTGCGGGTGAGCGCCTCGCGGGCCAGGTCTTCACGGCCGGCTTCGAGCGCACGCTTGGCCGCGACCTGCAGCTTGTCGAGTTGAGCGTTGAGCTGGCCGGCCTGCAGTTCGACCCGTTTGCGGCTGGTGGCCACTTCGGCCACCCCGCGACGCACCTGCTGCAGCAGTTCGAGTTGCTTGGTGTAGGAGTAGTCGAGGGTTTCGCGGGGGTCTTCGAGCTTGTCGAGGGCCTTGTCGGCCTTGGCCGAGAAGATGGCCTTCATGCGTTGGAACAGCCCAGCCATGGGTGCGTGCCTTCCGTTGGCGGCGTGGTCGATCCCACCCAGGTTATCCCGCCCGTTCGGCGGGGTAGCATGAGGCGTCACCGATCCACCGACAACGAGGTTCGCAGTGGGACTCTTCTCCCCCAACAAGAACAACGATTCCGCTCCGGCACAGCCCGCCGCCGAGCCGCAACGGGTACCCACACCCACGGGCGGTAAGAGCGCGCCCACGCCCAGGCGCAAGGACGCCGAGGCGGCACGTCGGCAGCGGGTCAACCCCCAACTTTCGCCCAAAGAGGCAAAGGCCCGGGCCCGGCAGGACGCGGCGGCCGATCGGCGCAAGCAGACCGAGGCGATCGACAACGTGCCTGGACGCAAGCTCATGCGCGCCTACGTCGACACCCGGTTCAACCTGGCCGAGTGGGCCATGCCGATTCTGATGGTGTTGCTGCTGCTGACCCTGGTCGTCAGCCCGGCCGTGCCGGTGATCATCGAACCCGTCACCTACGCCACCTGGGCCTTCATGCTGCTGGTCGCGTTCGACATCTGGCGCATGTGGCGCGGGTTCAAGCAGTTGGCGGCCGAGCGCATCCCCAACGAACCGCTGAAGGGCCTGCTGTACTACGGCTTCAACCGGGCGCTGTCGCTGCGCCGGCTGCGCATTCCCAGGCCGGTGCTGAAGCGGGGCGACAGCTTCTGATGGCCTGGTACTGGCGGGCCAACCCCGAGTTCGAGGCGATCGCCGGCGTGGACGGGCTGACCGTCAGTGGCCCTTTCGACACTCAGGCCGCCGCCGAGCACTGGCTGACCGGCACGTTCGAGGCGCTCGCCGACCGCGGCGTGCAGGCGGTTTCCCTGTACGAAGAAGACCGGCTCGTCTACGGGCCGATGAACCTCGACGCCGGATGACGCGCTGAGATCCCGGCGTCCGCCCGGATGACGAAAGTCGCCCGGATGACGAAAGCCGCCGGCACGACGAGGCCTTCCGGGATGACGAGCCGACGACCTCAACCAGCCAGGTCGGCACCGCGACCCTCCGCCTGCCCGCGGGTTCTGAACGCCCGGGGGCTCACCCCGAACCGCCGGCTGAAGGCTGCACTGAGGCTGAACGGCGAGCCGTAGCCGACCCGGGCCGCGATCGAGTCCAGGGTCGCGTCGGTGTCGAGCAGCAGATCGGCGGCCAGTGCCAGCCGCCAGTGGGTGAGGTAGGCCGACGGGGTGTCACCCACCTCGTGCCGAAACCGGGCCGCGAGCGCTGAGCGCGAGACCCCCGCCCGAGCGGCGAGCGAGCCGACCGTCCACGGTTGCGCCGGTGCCGAGTGGATCGCCCGCAGCGCCACACCCACCGGCCCACCGGCGCCGGACGTGAGTTGCGCGCGGGCGGTGCGTACGGCGTCGATCAGCACCAGATCGAGCAGTCGGTCGAGCACACCCGCGTCGGCGTCTGCGGCCAGTTCGCGATTCAGCAGCCCGATCAGCTCGGGAGCGGCCGCGGGCACCACCAGCGCCGGGGGAAGCGCCCCGAGCAGCAGCCGCGAGGCCTGCGTGTCGCTGCGGTAGGTGCCCACGATCAGCCGGTCGGCCCCGGCGGGGTCATTGCCCCACGTGCGCACGCCCTGGGCCAGCGCATCGGCGAGTTCGCGCCCGTCGGCCCCGGTGCACGACTGATCGGGGCCGATGGTCATGGACGGCTGCACGCTCGGGTCGGACGCCACCCGGTAGTGCACCGGTGCCCGCACCAGCACCACGTCACCCGGGTGCAGCAGGGTGGGCTCACCACCCTCGACGGCGAACCAGGCGTTGCCCTGGAGTTGCCCCATCACGGTGAGCGGGGCCTCGTCGGCGACCAGCAGCGACCAAGGGCCACCCATCACCACCCGCAGCAGAAACGCGTCGCGTGCGCGGGGTGCACGCAACAGCATCGTCCAGGGGTCTGCGTCGGCCATACTGGACGATAACGCATGAAGCTGAGCGTATCCATCATGTTGATTCGTCCACGAAGCTGATGAACTGTGGCCATGAACTCTTCACCTCACCTGCTGTGGACCGCGGCGATCAGCGGTGCCGGCGTGCTCGGATCACTGACCTGCGGCCTGGTCTACGCCAACTTTTCGGCCCGCGTGATGCCACGGCTGGCGGCGCTGCGGCTCGCCGAGGCGGTCGCCACCATGCAGCACTTCAACGTGGTGGCGCTGCGGGCGCCGTTCATGACCGCCTTCTTCGGCTCGGCAGCACTGGGCCTGGTGGCGCTCGGGCTGCTGGCCACGCACCGGCACCCGGCCAGTTGGCTCGCCGCGGTGGGTGGCGGGCTGTACCTGGCGGGCTTCTCGCTCACCATCGCCCGCAACGTGCCGCTCAACGAGGCGCTCGCCGCGCTGCCGTCCGACAGCGCCCAGGCGGCAGACCTGTGGCAGCGGTACCTGGCCGAATGGACGCCCGCGAACACCGTTCGCGCGGCGCTGTCACTGGCTGCGGCAGCAGCGTTCGCCGCCGCGGTGGCCGCAGCGCGCGGTTGAGCCGCGCGGCCCGAAGCGTGTCAGGACGAGGCGTGCCCTGCGGCCGCCGACGACACGGCAGGCTCGGGGCGGCGCGATCCGCGGTAGAGCATCAGCCCGAAGCCCGCAACCACCGCACCCACCACGCCGACCACCGGACGCGCCCACTGGGCGGCCGCATAGCGCTCCTCATAGGTCTGCACCTTGGTGCCCTGGGCGTTGCTGCACACCTCACCGGGGTGCATCACCTGCTCGCGGCACCAGATGGTCGGGTTCGCCGCCAGCACCACCGCCCACAGCACGGCGGCCACCCCCGCCGCGGCCAGGGCCAGGTGCGCCCAGCGTCGCCAGCTCTGCTTCACGACGACCGCACGCCGGGCGTGACGAACGGCGGCTTGACCACCTCGAACGGCTCCTCGCGGCCGCGCACCAGCACCGACACCGCGGTACCGGGCACCAGGCTCGGCGGCAGCAGGGCCAGTGCGATGCCCTTGGCCAGCGTCGGCGAGAAGGTGCCCGAGGTCACCTCACCCACCTCGGCGCTCTCATGCACCACCGTCATGTGGGGCCGGGGAATGCCGCGGCCCTGGGCCAGCAGACCGGTGAGCCGCAGTGCGGGCCCGGCTGCCCGTTCGGCCCGCAACGCCTCGTCACCCCAGAAGGCGTCCTTGCGCCAGCCGATCGCCCAGCCGACGCCGCACTGCCCGGCCGACACGTCAGGACGCAGGTCTTGACCGTGCAGCGGGTAGCCCATCTCGGTGCGCAGGGTGTCGCGGGCACCCAACCCGGCGGGCACGATGCCGTACGGCTCGCCCGCGGCCAGCACCGCGTCCCACACGGCTGCGGCGTCTGCTGCGGGCACCACCAGTTCGTATCCGCGCTCACCGGTGTAGCCGGTGCGGCACACGGTGAGCTGCACACCGTCGAGCACGCTGGTGTCGAAGCGCATGTAGTCATGCCCGACCGGCAGGCCGAGCGCGGCCAGGGTCTCGTCCGACTTGGGCCCCTGCACGGCGAGCACCGCGTAGTCGTCGTGCTCGTTGGTGATGGACAGCCCCTCGGGCGCAGCGTCGGCGAGCAGCCGGACGACCTCGGCGGTGTTGGCCGCGTTGGGAATGAGAAAGGCCTCGTCGTCGGCCAGCCAGTACCAGATCAGGTCATCGACCACGCCGCCTTCGGCGTTGCACAGCAGCGTGTACTGGGCCTGCCCCACGGCGATCTTGCCGGTGTCGTTGGTGATGGCCGAGTTGAGAAAGTCGATGGCGCCGGGGCCCTTGATTCTGGCCTTGCCGAGGTGGCTGACGTCGAAGATGCCGACCCCGTCGCGCACGGCCTTGTGCTCGCTCACGATGCCCGCGTACTGCAGCGGCATCGACCAGCCGCCGAACTCGGCGAACTTGGCCCCCAGCGACTCGTGCCGGTCGTGCAGTGGCGACTTCTTCAACTCAGACATCATGCGCTCCTTCACCCGACGCTCAGCCTAATAGTTCGGCGGTTGAGCGTGTCGATCCAGGGCACGCAGACCGTGAAGTCGGTGTCACGACACTCGACACCGATCATTGGTCGGCGGCGTGCAGGGCACGCATCAGTTGCTCAACGGTGAGCGCCACGGGGTTGCCCTTGGTCGAGGACGCCTTCGCGGCCTGTTCGGCGATGCGCCGGTGGTCGGCGGGCCGCACGCCGAGGTCGCCGACGGGCGGCACGTCGAGCAGCCGGACGGTCTCGCCCAGCCAGTGCAGCAGCGCGTCGATGCCGGCCGTACCGCTCAACAGTTCGCCGGCTGCCGCGTACCGCGCCAGCGCCGGGTGCTCGGCATCGTCGGCGCGCAGCGCGTCGATGGTCACCGACGAGGTGGGCACCAACAGCGCCGCACAACACACCCCGTGCGGGGCGCCGGTGAGACCGCCGATCACCCCGGCCAGCCCGTGCACCGCCCCCAGCTTGGCGTTGGCCAGCGCGAGCCCGCCGAGCAGCGCGCACACCGCCATGTCGGTGCGGGCGTCCAGGTCGTCGCCGTGGGCGTGGGCGCGGCGCAGGCTGCGTCCGGCCCGCCGCAGCCCCTGCTCGCAGAACCCGTCGGTGAGCGGGTTCGCGAACGGCGACACGTACGGCTCCAGGCACTGGGTGAGCGCGTCCAGGCCGGCCGACGCCGTGACCGAAGGCGGGCAGCCGAGCGTCAGTTCGGGGTCGACCAGGGCCACCCGGGCCAGCATCGAGGGTGACCGCAGGCTCACCTTGACGCCGTGCTCGGGCGAGGTGACCACCCCGTTGCTGGTCACCTCTGAGCCGGTGCCGGCCGTGGTGGGCACCGCGACGAAGGGCAAGGGCGACTCGGCCAGGGGCCGTCCGGCGCCGATCACCTCGAGATAGTCGAGCAGGTCGCCCCCGTTGGGGGCCAGCGCGGCGATCAGCTTGGCCGCGTCGAGTACGGCCCCACCGCCCAGGCCGACGAGCACGTCGGCGCCGTGATCCCGGGCGGCCGCGACCCCGGCCCTGATGTCGTCGAGGGCCGGCTCGCCGCCCACCGACCACCAGGCGAGGTCTGCCACGCCGGTGAGCAGGCCTGAGAAGCGCGTCGGGTCGGCGCCGGTGCACACGAACGGACGTGTGCCGAATTCACCGATCAGGGCAGGCAGCTCGGCGGCGCGGCCAGCGCCGAAGACGATGCGGTGGGCGGTGGCGAAGGTGAAGCTGGTCACGTTGCTCAGAATGTCATGCCCACGCGGAGCACCCATCGATCGCGCGGGGCTAAGGTGTCGTGGTCTGAATCAAGCTGGACTCGTTCGTCGATAGGACCGTCCGTGACGTCATTCACGCTCCCCTCGCTCACCCTGGCCACCTCATGCCCCACCGACGCCGATGTGCTGGTGATCGGCCTCGCCGACAGCACCGGATCGGCAGTGCTGGTCGGTGCCCCCGACCAGCTCGACAAACGGGTCAACAAGCAGTTCGGCACCTCGTTGCTCGACCTGGCCAGGTCACTGGGCGCCGACACCAAGCCGGGCACCACCGTGCTGCTGCCGGGGCCCGACGGTCAGCGGGTGGTGGTGGTCGGCCTCGGTGAGATCGACGTCACCCCCGAGCAAGTGCGGCGAGCGGCCGGCACCGCTGTGCGAAAAGCCGGCGAACTGGCGGGCGACCAGGGCGTCAAGGTCGCCGTCTGCCTCGACGTGGTCGAACCCGAGGTGATCCGAGGCGCCGCCGAGGGTGCGTTGCTTGGTTCGTACAGGTTCGTGAAGGTGAGCGGCGAGCAGCCGTCCGCCAAGGTCGCGTCCATCACGGTGGTGAGCAGTTCGGCCAAGCCCGAGGCCAAGAGGGCGATCGACGCCGCACGCATCGTGGCCACGGCGGTGTGCCTGGCGCGGGACTGGGTGAACACCCCTGCCAACGCGCTGTACCCCGAAACCTTCGCCGACGCTGCCAGGGGCGCGGTCAAAGGCACCCGCATCGAGGTCGAGGTGCTCGACGAGAAGGTGCTCGAGCGGGGCGGCTACGGCGGCCTGATGGCGGTGGGCGGCGGCTCCGATCGCGGCCCCCGGCTGGTGCGGTTCGACTACGCGCCGCGCGGTGCGCGCGGGCACCTGGCGCTGGTCGGCAAGGGCATCACCTTCGACACCGGCGGCCTCAACCTGAAGACCGCCGACGGCATGTACACGATGAAGAGCGACATGGCGGGTGCCGCCGCGGTGCTCGCGGCCACCAGGGCGATCGCCGAACTCGGCCTCAAGGTCAGGGTGACCACCTACGCCGCGATGGCCGAGAACATGCCGTCGGGCACCGCCTACCGCCCGTCGGACGTGCTGACCATGTTCGGCGGCACCACGGTCGAGAACGTGAACTCAGACGCAGAGGGACGCCTGGTGATGGCCGACGCCCTGGTGCGAGCCGGGCAGGACCGCCCCGACCTGATCGTCGACGTGGCCACCCTGACCGGGGCCTGCATGGTGGCCCTCGGTGAACGGGTCGCAGGCCTGATGACCAACGCCGACGAGGCCGCCGATCGGGTGCTCGACGCCGCCGAGTCGGCCGGCGAGGCGTTCTGGCAACTGCCCATTCCCGAGGGCACCCGCTCCAAGCTCGACTCGAAGGTGGCCGACCTGCGCTCGGGCGGCAACCGCTACGGCGGCGCGCTGACCGCGGCGGCGTTTCTGCAGACCTTCGTGCCCGACGACATGCTGTGGGCCCATCTCGACATCGCCGGGCCGGCGTTCAACGACGAAGGCCCCTACGACTACGTGCCCACCGGTGGCACCGGCATGGCCGTGCGCACCCTGGTGGCGCTGGCTCAATCGCTGCAAGACTGACTCGCGTGCAGACCGACGTGGTGGTGGTCGGCGCCGGGGCAGCCGGTCTGCTGGCCGCCGTCGCTGCCCGCAGGCTGGGGCACGACGTGCTGGTGGTCGAGCGGTCCGGTGCGGTCGGCGGTAGCACCGCCACCACCGACGGCGCACTCTGGCTGCCCGCAAACGACCTGATGGGCCGGGCAGGGCTGCCATCGGACACCCCTGCCGAGGCGCTCGGTTACCTGGACGCGCTCGCCACACCCGTCTCGGCGGTGATCGCCGGGCGTCGCGCCGCGTTCACCCGCACAGCCGGCGTGGTGGCACGCTGGCTGGTCACCTCGCGCATCGCGCTCGAGGTGGTGAAATCGCTACCCGACTGCCGTCCTGAGGTCGAGGGCGCGAAGGCGCAGGGACGCACCGTGCGGGTGCGGTCGGTGCCGCGCAAGCTCGACGACGACTGGGCGGGCAAGGTGCGCGGCGACGACGGGGGCCGCACGAACCAGGGATTCTGGGGCCGGCTGGCCAACCCCTTCACCAACCCGGGCCAACTCAGCGGCGGCGCCGCCCTGGTGTGCGAGCTGCTGTTGCGCGCAGTCGGCAGCGAGGTCGAGTTCTGGCTCGACTGCCCGCTGAACGAACTGATCGTCGAGGGCGGCGTGGTGACCGGCGTGCGGGTGACCCACGGCGGCGAGCAGGTCGACGTGAGGGCGTCCAAGGGTGTGATTCTGGCCTGCGGGGGTTTCGAGGCCGACCAGACGCTGCGCGAGCAGCATCTGCCGCTGCCCACCGAGGCCTCGTGGTCGGTCGGCATCGGTGCCGACGGAACCGCACTGGCGGCCGGCGCCCAGGTCGACGCCGCCACGACCGGGCTGGCTCAGGCCTGGTGGACGCCGGTGCTGCTCAGCGAAGGCCGCGCGCACCAGGTGGACGCCGCACGGGTCGCTCCGCACAGCCTCATCGTCGACCAGGCCGGCGACCGCTACCTCAACGAGGCGCAGCCGTCGACATCGGCCGGACGACGCATGTACGAGCACAACCGGGGCATGCGGTCGGTGCCGTCGTTTCTGATCATGGACGATCGGCACCGCAAGGCCTACCCGTTGGGCCCCTGGGCGGCGGGCATCTCACCCAAGGCCGCCATCGAGTCGGGCGAACTGGTGCGGGCCACGAACCTCGACGACCTGGCCCAGACGCTCAGCATCGACCGCGCGGGGCTGATCGGCAGCGTGGTGGCGTTCAACCAACTGGCCAAGCGCGGCAAAGACACCGACTTCGGCCGCGGCGACAGCGCGTGGGACAAGCATTTCGGCGACCCCCGGCTGCGCCGTAACCCGTGCCTCGCCTCGGTCGACCGGCAGCCGTTCTGGGCAGTGCGGCTGTACCCCGGCGATTCGGGCACCAAGGGTGGGCTCGTGATCGACGACCGGTCGCGCGTCCTGCGCGGCGACGGCGAGCCGGTGACCGGGCTGTGGGCGGTGAGCGCCAGCGCGGCCAGCGTGTTCGGGTCGGCGCAACCTGCGCAGGGTGCGGGCCTGGCGGCGGCGATGGTCGAGGCCTACCGGGCCGTGCTCGACCTGTCGGGGCAACTCGACGAGTTGGACGCCGCACTCAAGGCCGACTAGCGATGCTTGGTCACCAGCGGTGATCGAGCTTGTCGCTGGTCGAACTTGTCGCTGGTCGAACTTGTCGAGGCCCGTTGCGGCCAGAGGTTTCGACAAGCTGAACCAACGACCCGTCAGTGGCCCCTCTTGCGCCGGGCGTTGAAGTCGCGCATGCGTTGGGGGTACCCCACCACCCCGGCGTCGTACACCGGCACGGCATGCCGGGCCGCGAACTGGCGCCCCCAGGCGGGCGACTCGATCGAGCGCCGCGTCCATTCACCGTCGAAGGCCACCAGCAGCAGGCTGGGCCGGGTCATCGTGGTCTGCGGTTCGAGAAAGGCCTCGACCCCCTGGCGAGTGGTGACGAACTCGTCCAGATGACTTCTGGTCGCGGCGTCGACCACCGGTTGGCGAGGTCGCGAACGCCAGAAGTCCCATCGGAATGCCACCCGGCCATTATGTACAGCCACGCCAGCGACCCATCAGGTGAGCGGGGCCGAAAAGGTTCTGCTCAACCAGCCTGACAACGGGATAGGGTGAGGTCTGGTTCTGGCAGTCCCGTCGAAGGAGACCACACTGATGTCAACGCCCGTCCCTTTGCCCGCACTGGGTGAGAGCGTCACCGAAGGCACGGTTTCGCGCTGGTTGAAGCAGGTCGGCGACACCGTCGAGGTGGACGAGCCCATCGTCGAGGTGTCGACCGACAAGGTCGACACAGAGATTCCGGCGCCCGCCGCCGGGGTGATCCTCGAGATCAAGGTCGGCGAAGACGAGGTCGCTGCGGTCGGTGCGGTACTGGCCCTGATCGGCGACGCGAGTGAGGCCGGCGGGTCGGCCGACGAGGCACCTCCCGCCCCCGCCGAGAACGTGCCCGCCGCAGAGGCCGACGCCGAAGAGCCCGAAGCGCCGGCTGTCGCCGAGGCTCCCTCCACCGACGCACCGGCCCCGAAACCGGCCGCAGGCGGCGGCGGTTCGGGCACCGAGGTGACGCTGCCGCAGTTGGGCGAATCAGTCACCGAGGGCACCATTTCGCGCTGGCTCAAGGCGGTCGGCGACGAGGTCGAGGCCGACGAGCCCATCGTCGAGGTGTCGACCGACAAGGTCGACACCGAGATTCCGGCGCCGACGTCCGGCGTCATCCTCGAGATTCGCGTGGCCGAAGACGAAGTTGCCGCCGTCGGTGCGGTGATCGCCGTCATCGGCGAGGCGGGCGCTGCGCCGGCCGAGGCCGAAGCGCCGTCCGATGCTCCTGAGGTGGCCGACGAGACGCCGGCCGAGCCGCGCGGCGACGGCATCACCGAGAGCGAAGAGAAGGGCAACGAGCAGACTGCCGAAAAGGCCGGCGCGGAACAGTCTGCTGAGGCTCCCGCCCCGGCGGCTCCTGCGCCGTCGGCACCCGCCCCAGCTGCTCCCGCTGCGGCGGCACCCGCCCCGGC
>ERZ724512.821-NODE-821-length-14535-cov-5.880110_pt1 | contig 14535 bp, 9 predicted proteins | sample MGYA00376045_ERZ724512 | MGnify/ENA primary metagenome ERZ724512 (study PRJEB28724, sample SAMN07190883) | activated sludge metagenome | isolation source: activated sludge of sewage treatment plant in Hong Hong | place: Hong Kong | collected 2016-03-17 ... | reverse complement strand
CCTGAATGCGCTTCGCCCTGGTGCAACGTTTCCGTGGGCCCGTGCGTAGGTGACTGGGTGGGCCGTGGTCAGCGTCGACGACGCCGCTCAGGTGCGGCTGCTCAACGGCGGGAGCGGCCCGGCGCTCGGCCGCGTCGAGGCCGGCGCGGTGTCGATCGACGGCGTGCGCACCCTCGCCTGGCAGAACGCCGAGGGCACCCACGTCGGCCGTGTCGACGGGCTGCCCCTGACAGCGCCGCGCTTGCTCGCCGCCCACGACGCCGACGTTGTTCGCCGAGGCCAGACGTGGCGGCCGCAGTTCGACTTCACCGCGGCCGTCGTGGCCGGCGTGGTCGAGGTGCACCACGAGGCCGGCGCGCTGGTGACGAGCCTGCCCACGAAGGCGGCTGTCGAAGGATCGGTTCGCGGTCTGACCTGGAACGCCCGCGACCTGTCCGGCGCGCCGGTGCCCGCCAGCCGGTACGCCTGGACGCTGCGGGTCGAGGGCGCCGACGGCACCGGGCCGGCGGTCTCGGTGGACGGCACCGGAGTGCCGTCGGGCACCGTGACGATCGCCTGAGCCGGCCCGTCGCCCTACAGCCGATCGCGCAACCCCGAGGCCCGTCGGGCGGTGCGCTGCACGGCGGCTCTGAGCGCCTCGGGTGTTGCGATCACGTGCACGGCTTCACGGGCGCGCGTGACTGCGGTGTACAGCAACTCGCGGGTGAGCAGCGGCGATTCGACGTCGGGCAGCACCAACGTCACGGCGTCGAACTGGCTGCCCTGCGCCTTGTGCACGGTAAGGGCGTCCAGCGACTGGGTGGGGCCGAGCAGTTCGGGGCTGAGTGGACGGGTGGTGCCGCCCAGATGCACCAACGCCCGACCGGTGTCGGTGAGCACCACGCCGGTGTCACCGTTGTAGATACCCCAGTCGGGCTGGTTGACCGTGACCAGCACCGTGCGGCCGGCGTACCACTCGCCCTCGGCGCCGATGGCGGCGCCCGAGGCACGCAGCCACTGCTCGGCCCGCCGCGCCCACGTGGTGGCGCCGAACGGTCCGTGTCGGTGGGCGCACAGCAACCGGTGACCGTCGAGCAGGCGCAACGCCTGCGCCGCGTCGCCCGCCACCGCGGCGGCGTGAATGGCGCGTCCGGCCGTCACCACGCGTGCCCTCAACGCATCGTGGGCGTGGTTCGGCGAGGTCAAGGTGAGCGTGGGCTTGCCGGCGGTGACCAACCCCAGGACCTGCTCTGCTTCGCCGGCGCGAATGGCTTCGGCCAGGTCGCCGAGCAATCCGGTGAAGCGGTAATTGCGGCGCAACCGCACCACGGGCCCGCCGCTCGTGGTGCCCAGCCACGCGGCCTGAGTCAGGTCGCTGAGCACCGCGCCGGCGTCGACCGAGCTGAGCTGATCGGGGTCGCCCACCAGCACCAGGCGGGTGTGCGGCGCCAGCGCGTCGGTGAGCCTGGCCATCATGGTGAGCGACACCATGGACAGTTCGTCGATGATCACCACGTCGTGGGGCAGCGGGTTGTCACGGTTGTGCCGAAACGCGGGTCGCGCGTTCGGGCGTGCCCCCAGTAGCCGGTGAAGTGTGCTGGCCCCCAGTTGCTCAACGGACGCCGCCACGTCGCGCGGCAGGTCACGTGCCGCCTCGCGCACCGCCTCTTCGAGCCGGGTCTTGGCCTTGCCCGTCGGCGCAGCCAACGCGATGCGGCGCACTCCCTGCCGCACGAGCAGCGCGAGCATGCGGGCGATGGTGGTGGTCTTGCCGGTGCCGGGGCCACCGGCCAGCACGGTCACCCCCTCGGTAGCCACCTGGGCCACCGCACGCCGCTGGTCGGGGTCGACGTCGGCGCCGGGGAACAGTTCGGCGAGCCATTCGTCCAGCTGCCGCGGTGGGGGGGCCGAGGGCGAGGTGGCCCGCTGCTGCAGCGTGACCCGCACCTGTTCCTCTTGCTGCCAGTACCGGGTGAGGTACAGCTTGTGGTCGATCAATCGCAGCGGACGTGCCGGGTCGCCGGCCGGCCCCAGCGCCACCAGCGGGCTGGCCGCCAGGGCATCCAACCATTCGGGCAGGGTGGGCCACAGCTCGTCGGGCACCTCGACCAGTTCGTCGTCGCGCCCGGTGAGGCCGGCCCGCACCCGGTCGAGGTCGAGGCACACCGACCCGGCCCGCAGTGCCCGCACGGCCAACGCGACGGTCAGCAGCACCCGCTCGTCGCGCTCGCGGTAGAGCAGCCCGAGGTGCCGGGCCGGGTGCAGATCGGGCCAGTCGAGCACCCCGAGCGCGTGAAACTCACCGGTCAGCCCGGTTGCCACCACAGACAACGCAGGTTCAGTCATGGCGGCCACCCCCCAAGATCTGCGACAGCTCGACGATCAGCGGCACCGGAGGCTGCCAGGCGAACACACCGGTGGCCGCGCCGGTTGCGGCTCCGCCCATACCCCGCACGAACAGGTACAACACGCCGCCCAGATGCCGGCCAGGGTCGTAGCCGGCCAGTCTGGCCGCCAGAAAACGATGCAGCGCCACGCAGTACAACAACGCCTGCAAGGGGTAATGCGCCTGGCACATCGCAGCCACCATCGGCCCTTGGGCGTAGTGGCCGAGCGTCAGGTCGTCGCCACCGAGCCGGTTGGTCTTGTAGTCGACCACCACGTAACGCTGATCGGTGGCCTCACCCACGCGTAGCACCGCGTCGATGCTGCCGGTGAGAAAGCCGGTGAGCGGCTGGTCGGCCAGGGCAGGGTCGGTGAGCAGAGCCGGGTAGCCCACCAGCGGGTCATCGGGGGTCAGATGCCGCTGCAGCAGACCGGCCAGGTCTGCCAGCGTGAAGCGGGCTGCGGGAGCAAGGGGTAGGTCGAAGGTGAGTTCGGCCACGCGGTCGGCGATGGGTAGGTCGGCCAGGCTGCGGTCGTCGGCGAGCGGGCCCAGCGGCGTGGCGAAGGCGGGCAGCAGCGCCTCGGCAAGCCCGCCCGGGGTGACCCCCGGCAACGGAAAGCGGGGCAGCCACTCGGCCGCGGTCGCCGTCAGCCGAGCGGCCAGGGTGGCTTCGTCGGGGCCGGGGTCGACCTGCTCGAACAGCACGTGCACGAGGCTGCCGAACTGGGTGCCGCCCGGCAGGTCGCGCATCGGTGACGGGTCGGACGCCCCCGGGGTCGGCACGACCGGTTCGGCGGATTCGGGTTCGTCGGCCAGCAGCGGCGCCTCGGCGTGCACGCCGGCGGTGAGGCCCGAGTACGAGGTACGGCGCCAATCGGCATCGATGCCGCGCTCGAAGACGAGCGCGCGCAGCAACGGTCGTGCGGCCGACGCGGTGGGTGCGGCCGGCAGCGGCGCGGCCTGCACCGACTCGACCCGCACCCCGCGCGCCTGCCGGACCCAGGCCAGGTCACCGGGTGAGAGTGAACCCGGCGGACGATGCAGGGGGTACCCGCGGTCGGGCGCGGCGAACGAGTCGTCGCGGTGCCGGTAGATCACCCGCTGCAGCGCCGAACGCTGCGTACGTTTGGTGCGCGCCCACCAGGCGATCACCTGCGACCGGGCCCGGGTGAACGCCACGTAGAGCAGCCGCAGCGACTCTTCCGCCTCTTCGGCATCGGCCCGCTGAAATCGGGCCGCGCGGCCGTCGGCGTCACGACCGCCGACGTCGACCACCGCGCGGGCGGTGTCGTCGTGCAGCAGCAGCTCACGACCCTCGTCGACGTCACCGATGCTGCTCCACAGGTCGGGCAGCAGCACGATCGGGTACTGCAAACCCTTCGCGCCGTGCACGGTCTTGACCTGCACGGCCTGGGCGTCGGTCTCGAGCCGCCGGGTGCGCTCGTCGTCGGCCCACGTGCGCTGCTCGCGGTGCAGCCAGTCCGCGAGCCACGCGGCACCGGGCCGGTGGTGCCCGGACGCCTCGTGCAACACCTCGGTGACGTGCCTGAAGTCAGTCATCAGACGCTCGCCGTCGGGGCGCCCCAGCACGCGTTCGATGAACGTGGTCTCGGCGTTGATCTGGGCGAACAGGGCGGCCACGCCCGACCGGGTCAGGGTGCGATCCCACTGGCGCAGCGTGGCGGTCCAATCGGCCAGCAGCCCGTCGTCGGCGGCGGCGAGTTCGCCGAGCGAAACGTCGAAGAAGGCACTCACCAAGGCGTGCCTCAGTTCGCCGGGCCGCAGCGATGCCAGTGCGCGCAGCAGGGTGAGCCAATCGTCGGCGGCCGCGGTGGCGTAGATGCTGTCGGCGCCGCTGAGGGCCACGGGCACACCCGCCGAACGCAACGCATCGGCGGTGCGGGCCGCGCCGTGGTTGGTACGCACCAGCACCGCGATGTCACCGGGCCGAACCGGCCGCCACGTACCGTCGTGCACAAGTTGCTCGTGATCGAGCATGTGCCGCACCTGGCGAACCACATCGGCCCGAATACGCTCGTGGGCGACGCCCGGCCACACCTCGTCGTCGACGCAGCGCAGCGTGACCGGCGCGACCGGGCCGTCGTCGGCGCGCACCCCCGAGCCGGAACGCTTGGCAACCACGGGGTGCACCTCGATGGCATCGCCGAGCTGCAGGCCGTGAAACAGTTCGCCCAGCCCCTGCACCAGTGCTTCATCGCTGCGATGGTTCACGCTGAGCGAGAATCGGCCGCCTGCCGCCGACACGGCGGTGACGTAGGCGGCGATGTCGGCACCGCGAAAGGTGTAGATGGCCTGTTTGGGGTCGCCGATCAGCACCAGCCGCCGGTGCCCGTCGAACAGGCGCTGCAGAATGTTCCACTGCACCGGGTCGGTGTCTTGAAACTCGTCGACCAGCACCGCGTCGAACCGATCACGCAACCGTTGGCACGCCGCGGGCCCGGTGACCGGGTCGGCGAGCGCGTCGCGCAGTCGAATCAGCTGGTCGTCGAACGTGTACGTGCCCGCTTGTCGGCGTCGTTCGGCGGCGACCACGCGCACCTGTTCGGCGAACTCGACGCGCTGCCCGATCATGCCCTCGGCCTCGGCGGGCACGATGGGCCGCAGGCTGTGCTGCAGTGCCGCGTCGGCGAGACTCAACGCCCCGGTGGTGGTCACCCCGTCACGCTTGAGGTCATGCAGGGCGAAGGGGGGCTGCCGTTCGTCGAAGGCGTAGCGACTGAGATAGAGGTCGCGGGCCACCTGCTCGGCCAGCGGACGAAGATCGGTGACCACTTCGCCCGAGGGGTCGGCGGTGGCCAGAATGCCCAGCTCGTCGTACATGGCGGCGCAGAACTCGTGAATGGTCATCAGCCGCGCGCTGTCGAAACCCGCGACGGCCGCCTCGAGCCGGTCGCGGGTCAGGCCCGGCTGGGCCGTCATGGTGGCCTCGATCAGGTGGTGGCGCACCCGGGCCCGCAGCTCGCGCGTGGCGTTGCGGCCGAAGGTGACCATGAGCAACCGGTCGATGGTGGTGTCACCCTCACCGAGCAGCCGCACGGCCAGCGCCGCCACCGCATGGGTCTTGCCGGTGCCGGCGGACGCCTCGAGCACCACCGTGCCCGGTGGTAGCGGAGCCGAGACGTCGAACTCAAGGGGAGTGGTCGTGGTCATGCGCGCACCCCCTCGTGGTCGGTCAAGGGCTGCCAGATCAGCCGAGCCGCCGCCAGCGCGAGAACCGTTTCGCCGGGCTGGTCGAGGTCGTCGACACCGAGCGGCACCCCCAACACGTCGGTCAACTCGGGGTAGAACTGCCGCATCTGGCGCGAGGCGTGATCGCGGTAGGCCCACTGCAGATCACCGTCACGCAGAGGGTCACCGCCGGAATCGAGCAGCCGCGCCACACGGGCACCGAACCGCAGCGGCAGGGGCACCGGCAGTTCGAGACCGATGCGGTAGAGCCGCACCCAGCGATCGAGCAAGGCCTGAGCCGTCGGTTGATCGAGCCCCTGCAAACGCAGGGCGTCACCGCCGTGCGCAACCAGCATCGCCGTCCAGTCGCGATCGTCGGCGGCGCACAGGGCCAGGAGCCGCAGCCACGCCTCGATGCGGCGTGATTCGGACGGTTTGGCGAACGTCGCCTGCAGCACCAGCTGCTGCTGGGTCGCCACTCGTCCGACGACCCGGACGGGGCCGCAGTCGACGGCGATGTCGTGATGCTGCAACGGGGCGGCGGCTTCGGCGGGCAGCGCGGCCATGATCGGCTCGAGTTGCGCGCCGAGACCCTTCAGCAGGCGGGTGCCCAAAAGGCCCGGAGGCACGGTGCCACGGAGCCACTCGGCCCGTTGCACCTCGTCAGGGCTGTGCCCGGCCCGCAGCAGACCCAGCATGCGTTCGCCGACGCCCCAGCGCTGCAGGCCGTCCGGTTCGATCGGAATGTCGGCCGCGACCTCGTCGGCCTGCCAGTACGCCAGGCCGCAGCGTTCGCGCAGAAAGTGCCTGGCGGGATCGCGCACGAAGCGCAGCAGGTCGTCGAGGCTCACCTCGACCAGCGGTGCCGCCGGCGGCACCGGGGTGTCGAGCGTAGGCAAGCGCCGTGTTCCGCTGACCGCGAAGGCGCCGCGCAGGCCGGCCGGATCGTAGCTGCGTGGTGGCCCGTCGGTACCGAACAGGGTGGGGCTGAACGGCTGCAGCGGGTGCTGTCGTTGCTGAACCCCGGCTTGGCCGAGCAGATCGAGCAGGTCGGCCAAGGCAGTGGGTGGCGGAATCAGCTCGTTCGACTGGGCCGAGCGGGCCTGGTGCACCATCACGAGTGACTGCCGTGCCGCCATGATCGCGTCGCTGAGTGCCTGCCGATCTTCGGCCGGGGGATCGGGCTCGCCCGCGCGCAGCTCGCGTTGCATCAGATCGTCGCCGTCGCGGCCCGGGCCGTGCGGGAAAACGCCGTCGTCGAGGCCCAGCAGGCACACCACCCGATACGGCACGCCGCGCAGCGACCGCAACGAGCACACCGTCAGTGAACCGTTGCCGTAGGTGGAGCGGGCCTGACCCCGCTCGAACTCGTCCGACACCAGATCGGTGATCTCGGCCAGCGTCACGGTGGTCGAACCTGCGCCGCGCTCGCCGAGTTGGGCGATGCTGCCCAGCGCGTCGGTACGCTGCCAGACGTCGTTGCCGCTGACTTGGGTGAACGCGTCGACGGCCCATTGCAGCCGCACCACCCAGTCGGCCAGCGTGGCGGGTTCGGCGTACTCGGTGGCGAGCTTGAGCAGCCGGCTGAGCAGTTCGGCCACACCGCCCAGCAGGGTCAGGTCACCGTCGTCGACGTCGTCGAGCGGTAGCACGGTGCCCACCATGGGCAAGTCGTTTTCGCTGAGCGCGGTGCCGAGCAGCATGCGTTGCAGCCCGCTCCACCACGTGTTCTGCGCCACGGCACCCAGGTCGAACCGTTCACGGTGCCGCGGCGACAGGCCCCAGCGGACGCCCGCCGCCCCGGCCAGGTGCGCGAGCCGTTCGAGAGAGTCGCCGTCGAACCCGAAGCGTGCCGCAACCACAGGGCGGGCGCAGAAGTCGATGACCTCGGCCGCTTCGGCTCGGGAGGTGACCAACTGCAGGGCATGCACCAGGGCACCCACCAACGGGTTGACGTCGGCCGAACTGCGGTCGGCGATCTGTACCCGAAAATCGTTGGCCGGGTGGCGTCCGGGAACCCCGGGCGGCAGCCGGAACGCGGCTTGAATCAGCGGTGCCGCGGCGGCGAGATTGGGGCAGCCCACGATGATGTGTCGGGGTTCGAGCGTGGGGTCGGCGGCCAGCAGTGCGGTGAGCGTGTCGCGCAGAATCTCAACCTGGCGCTCCAAACCATGCCCACCGTGCACCTGCACCGAGCCGTCGGGCGGGGGAGCGGACGGGGGCACCCCGCCGGCCAGCGCCCGCTGCAACCAGCTCAGGGTGGTCGTGGCCGGTTGTCTGGACGACGTCACCGGCGCGACGGTGGCTCGGGCCAACAGGCCTGACTGTGCGTGCCGCCCGAACGCAGTCAGCCGGGCGGCCGGCCCCGGAGCGGGGGCCCCGTGGGTCAGATCGTCGACCAACGAGACGTGCACCTGGCGATGAGCGGCGATCGCCTCGAGCAGGTCGAGCCACCAGGGCGACAGCGGGTCGGGTTGCACGAACGACAGCTCCGGTGGCAGTGGCAGGGCGGCGGGTTCGTCACGCAGTCGTTGCAGGAACCCGGCGGTGGCCGCCAGCGGGTCGGCATCGGCGGCCGCGAGCCGCCACAGCACGGGCTGCCAGGCGTCGAAGCTCAGGTCGGCACCGTGTTCGTCGGTGTCGCGGCCGGCCAGCCAGCCGGCGACGAGTTCGGGTCGCCAGTGCAGGTAGCGGTGAAAGTTGGCCGCGAGCCGGTGCGCCACGCGATAGGGATTGCGCGACCCGGCCAGGTGCCGGCGCAGTTGGTCGAGCCGCGCTTCGTCGGGGTGGTCGGCGCTCACCTGCAGCAGCCGCCAGGCCAACTGACGGGGCTGCCAGAACCGCACCGGGTCGCCCAGGTCGTGCAGCAGCCGGCCCGGGGTGACGAACGAGACGCCCGCGCAGATGCCCTCGCCGGGGCGGCCGAGGCGCTGGGCGAGTTCGTTGGTCAGCCAGCGGCGCAGGTGCGGGTGGGGGGTGACCACCACGTCGATACCGAACGGATCGGGCCGGGTGCCACCCAGCCGCCCAGCCAACTCGGCGGCCAGGGCGGCGGCGTCGGGGGCGCGGTGCACAAGCAGTTCGGTCATCGTGCTCACCACCCTATGGTCGGCCGCTGACAGTTTTCGTGCGCTCCGAAAGTGGCACCCGATGGAGTGGATGGTTCCTGGTTCGGGGGACGGTTCGTTCGAATGGTGACGTAGAACCTCACCCAGGGTTTCGTCCCCCTGTTCGAGCGACGACGGCGTCGCGAACCTGTCGGGGGCACGCCTTACAGTGAGAGCCGTGCCCGAAACCGACGACCTGCTGGCTGCGCTCGACCCTGAACAACGGGCCGTGGCGACCACGTTCGGCGTGCCCGTCTGCGTGATCGCGGGCGCCGGCACGGGCAAGACGCGCGCGATCACCCATCGCATCGCCCACGGCTGCGCCATCGGCGCCTACGACCCGCTGGCGGTGCTGGCCGTCACCTTCACCACGCGGGCGGCCGGTGAACTGCGCGGCCGGCTGCGCGGCCTGGGCCAGCCGCGGGTTCAGGCCCGAACCTTTCATTCGGCCGCTTTGCGTCAGGCCCAGTACTTCTGGCCGGCGGCCATGGGTGGCGAATTGCCGCGGGTCAGCGACCAGCGCGCCGGCCTGATGGCCGAAGCCGCAGGGCGGCAGTTGAACCAGCGGGTCGAATCCGGCACCCTGCGCGACCTGCTCACCGAGATCAGCTGGGCCAAGGTCAGCAACGTTCCCCCCGCCGACTACGCCGAACTGGCCATCGCCGGCGGCCGCGAGGTGGCCGCCATCGACCCCACCGGCGTCGGTCGCATCTACGACCGCTATGAGCGGCTCAAGGTCGACCGCGGGGTGATCGACTTCGACGACGTGCTGCTGTGCGCGGTTGCACTGTTGAGCGATCACGACGACGTGCGCGCGCAGGTGCGGCGCACCTATCGGCACCTGGTGGTCGACGAATACCAGGACGTCAGCCCGCTGCAGCAGAAGCTGCTGGAGTTGTGGCTGGGTGACCAGCCCGACCTGTGCGTGGTGGGCGATCCGGCGCAGACCATTCACTCGTTCGCGGGCGCACGGTCGACCTACCTGACGCGATTCGCCGTTCGGCACCCGAACGCCGAGGTGATCCGCCTGGTGCGTGACTACCGTTCGACCACACAGGTGGTCGACGTGGCCAATCAGGTGCTGCGCGCGCGGGGGCCGGCCGAGGGCGTCAAACTGGTGGCTCAGGGCGGCGAAGGGCCGGCGCCCATCTTCACCCAGGCCGATTCCGAGAGCGATGAGGCGGCCCGGGTCGCAGCCTGGCTGGCTCAACTCATTCGCGACGGGGTGCCGCCGGCAGACCTGGCCGTGCTCTACCGCATTCACGCCCAGTCGCCCGCCTATGAGGCCGCGTTGAGTTCGGCCAAGGTGCCGTTCACGCTGCGCAGTTCCGAGGGCTTCTTCCAGCGTCAAGAGGTGCGCACGGCGCTGCACGCGCTGCGCGGTCAGGCCGGGGCCGCCCCCGACGACGACCTGGTCAATGTGGTGCGCGGGGTGCTGGCCGGCGCAGGCTGGACCGTCGAACCACCATCGGGCCAGGGCCAGGCGCGTGAACGCTGGGAGTCGCTGGCGGCCCTGTTCACCCTCGCGGTCGATCACGTGGGCCGGCACCCCGACGCCGACCTGCCGCACCTGCTCGCCGAACTGGACGAACGTGCGCGGGCCGAGCACGCGCCGTCCGGGGCAGGGGTGACGCTCTCGACGCTGCACGCTGCGAAGGGCCTGGAATGGACGGGCGTGGCGCTGGTGGGGCTGCAAGAGGGCACCCTGCCGTTCGCGCTGGCGCAGTCGCCCGACCAGCTCGCCGAAGAGCAGCGGCTGCTCTACGTGGGCGTCACCCGTGCCCGCAAGCACCTGTGGCTGTCGTGGGCACCGTCACGCACCGGCGGCGGCCAGCGCCGCAAGCCGTCGCGGTTTCTCGACGGCATCAGGCCCGAAACCGAACCTGCGCATCGGGCCGTGCGCAGCGGCAAGAAGGCCAAGAGCCGGCACGCCGTCACCTGCCGGGTGTGCGGCAAGCCGCTCGCGCCGGGTGCCGAGCTGAAGCTCGGTCGGCACGCCGACTGCCCGTCGAGCTACGACGAACACACGTGGGAGCTGTTGCGTGAGTGGCGTCGGCAAGAGGCCGCCGAGGCGAACCTGCCGGCGTTCTGTGTGTTCACCGACGCCACCCTGATGGCCATCGCCGAGGCTCGGCCCAGCGACGATCGCGAGTTGTTGGCCATCGCCGGGGTTGGCCGCAGCAAGGCCGACAAGTACAGCGAGGCGGTGTTCGCGATTCTGGGTTCAGTCGTGCCAGCCGGGCAGAAACTCGGCCAGCACGTCGCGAAATCGGGCGGTGACGTCTAGCTGGGCCAGCACCGCGATGCCCCCCATCCACACGCGGTGGATCAATGCGTACACCGGGGGAATGGTGAGCTTCATGCCCACCCCGCCTCGGGTCGAACTGCCCTGCACGTGCCGAAACTGTTCGCGCATCCATTCGCGGTCGAAGTGGAACTCGTCTTCTCGCGCCGGTTCGACGAACGGTTCGAGGTAACCCAGCAATTCCCCCGCGTCGACGTCCTTGGCGATGAAGCCCTCGGCGGCCAGACCCGCGGTCATCGCCGCGGCGTCGCTGGTGATCGCCAGTTGGATCAGCCGTCCCATCGCCGGCGGCAAGCCCTCGGGCAGTCGCGCGACCAGGCCGAAATCGACCACGCCGAGCCGTCCGTCGGGCAGCACCAGATAGTTGCCCGGGTGCGGGTCGGCGTGCAGCAGGCCCGCCCGGGCGGGGCCGGCGAACAGGAAGCGCACGTACGACAGGCCGACCCGGTTGCGCACCTCGGTCGGTGATTCGGCGGCGGTGGTCAGTTTGCGGCCGTCGAGCCAGTCGCTGATCAGCACCCGCGGGGTGGCTTCGTGCACCCGGGGCACCACGAACTCGGCGTCACCGGCGAACGCCTCGGCGGCCTTCGCCTGGTGCTGGGCCTCGAGGGTGTAGTCGACCTCTTCGGCGATGCGAGCCGCCAGTTCACGGCTGATCGTCACCACGTCGACCCCACCGGCGAGCGGCGCCACCACGTTGGCCAGGCGTTCGATCTGCCGCAGGTCGGACCGCAGCGCCAGGTCGGCGCCGGGGTACTGCACCTTGATGGCCACCGGACGTCCGCCGGTCAGCACGCCGCGGTGCACCTGACCGATCGAGGCCGCCGCGGCGGGGCGCAGGTCGATGGACTCGAAGCGGTCGCGCCAGTGCGACCCCAACTCGGCCCGTAGCACCGCCTGCACCCGAGACGACGGCAACGGGGGAGCGGCGTCCTGCAACTTCGCCAGGTGCTGTCGGTAAGGCCCGGCGATCTCTTCGGGTAGCACCGCCTCGAACATGCTCAACGCCTGCCCGAACTTCATGGCGCCGCCCTTGAGTTCGCCCAGAACGGCGAACAGTTGCTCGGCGGCGGCGGTGCGCAGTTCGAGTTCAACCTGATCGGCGTCGGCACCCAACAGCTTGCGCCCGAACCCGACCGCCTGCCGCTGAGCGGCCCCCAGCGGCAACTGCAACATGCGGGACGCCCGGGCCAACGATGACGTGGGCGGCCCCCCGCCCTGCTGGTCTGGATCGTCGGTGCCTGCCATACGCCCCATTGTGCCAACCGCGACCAGCCCCCCCGCGGCGGTTCAGCCGTAGGCGAGACAGCCGCAGGCCGGGTGCGCGCGTATGGGTCGCAGGCGCACCTGGCGGTCGGCCGCCAGCTCAACCCCGGCCCCGATCGAGTCGGGCAACGAGCCCTCGATCCAGCTCAGCGCATGCAGCGCCGCGGTACTGGCGGCCCAGGCCAGCGTGAGTCGCTCAGGCGGTGGACGGCCGCGGCAGAGCTGGGCGAGCAGCCGAGGCCACACCGGGTCGACCGTGGTGCGGTAGAGGTCCTCGCACCGGTGGCATGGCGTTCTGCCAGGCGCCACCAACGGCCCCACGATCGCACCGAGGTCACTGGCCCGCACCACGAGATAGGGCTGGGCGTCGGCGACCAACTGGGCGAGCACGCCACGGTCGGCCTCAGCCGCCTGTGCAGTCACCACGGTCAGGCCGCATCCCTCAGCGCGGTAGCCCCAGTGACCGCTGAACTGCAGCCGATCGGCATACCGCCACCGGAGTTCCAGCACCGAGCGGGGGGTGCCGGTGGCGCCGGGCCACACCAACCGCACCGGCTGGGCCACCTGCTGCAGCAACTCGTCGGTGATCTGGCTGGCCAATCGGCCGCGGCCGATCACCGTGATCGGGCCGGTTCGCGGGCAGTGGGGGCGCAGCAGACCGCAGCCGCCCAACGCGTCCACCAGCCGGTCGAGCCATTCGTCAGCACCATGACCGCCGATGCGTAGCAGGTCGGCGCGAGTGCGCGGGGTGCGCAACGCGACCAGCACACGCTCCATGGCCGGCCGGGGATCGTCGATCAACAGCCCGCCCGGTGGCTCGAGCCCGACCTGCAGTGTGCCATCGGTTCGCCACAGCGCGACCACGGGCATCGCCAGCCGCCACGCCCTGTCGTCATCACTGCGCACATCGTCATGGTGACCACGTGATGGACGCGACACGCCGAGGGCCGCCGCCCTGGCAACACCCACGAGCGCATTGACAACACCTCGGCACGCCCGCCGAGCATGCCGCGAGCGCCGCACCCGTACGTTGGGCGCGGCGCTCGCGTAAGAAGTTCAGGCCTTGGGCAGGAAGCGGGTCAGGTTCGTACCGCACTCCGGGCACTTAGCCTTGGCGATGCGGGTGCCCTTCGCGTTCACCGTCACGTCGCCGGTGGCGTCGCGATGGTCCTTGCACTTCACGCAGTAGAACGAACCGCTGTAGGTGTCGTCGGCCACGTCATTTCCTCCTATTGGATGGGGTGCGCTGGATCAACCACAGCGCGCTTGCCGGTTCAGCATACGGTACGCGCAGGCGTGGCTCGGGCATCAAACGTCCGACTTGCCACTGAGGCTTCGCCAAGCAGAGAAACGGGACTCTCGAGTACGTTTCCACTTGCCTTCCCCTGCGAGTGGAGCGACCCCGAGAGTCCCGTCGCTCAGACGGTAGTGGCGCTCAGCCGGGCAGGTCAACACGGGTGCGCCAAAGTTTGTCGGTGCACCGCAATAGGGTGCTGGGCATGAGTTCGGAGCAGTATCAGGTGCGGCGAAGTGCCCGCCGCCGCACCACCATGGGAATCATGCGCGAGGGCGGCACTCTGGTGGTCGTCGTGCCCGCCCGCATGACCCGGCAGCAAGAGCGCGAACTCGTGCCCGCGTTCGTCTCGCGCTACCTGCAGCACGAGTCACGCCGTCGTCCACCGGCCGCCGATCACGACCTCACCGAGCGAGCGCTCGCGCTGTTCGAGCGCTACCTGGCCGAGCCGGGTTCGGGCACGCCGCGGGTGAGTGTGGCGTGGTCGGCCCGGCAACAGCAGCGCTGGGGCTCATGCACCACGGCCACGGGTGAGATCAGGCTGTCCGACCGTCTGCAGGCCATGCCCGACTGGGTGGCTGACTACGTGCTGATGCACGAACTCACCCATCTGCTCGAACGCACCCATTCACCGCGGTTTCACGACCTTGTGGCCCGCTACCCCCACAGCGAGCGGGCCAAGGGGTTTCTCGAAGGCTGGCAGGCCGGCCAGAACCTGCCGCCGGCCGAACTCTGAGCGACTCGTCGTCGCGTCAGTCATAGAACCTGGCCGTACTGGGTCTCGACACGCTCAACCAGCGGGGGACCCCTCCACACACGGCTCGATCAGCGGAGGACGGATCTCGACAGGCTCGAGCTACGCCGTGGATGGGGGTCTCGACACGCTCTCGACCAACGAGAGGACGGGACCCGACAGACTCGACCAACGCCGGCAACGCCCCCATCGACCACAGTGAAGCGGAGTGGGCTCGCCCCTGTCAGGGCGTGGTCGGGCGTTTGCGCACTGCCA
>ERZ724512.819-NODE-819-length-14555-cov-6.499310_pt1 | contig 14555 bp, 10 predicted proteins | sample MGYA00376045_ERZ724512 | MGnify/ENA primary metagenome ERZ724512 (study PRJEB28724, sample SAMN07190883) | activated sludge metagenome | isolation source: activated sludge of sewage treatment plant in Hong Hong | place: Hong Kong | collected 2016-03-17 ... | reverse complement strand
CAGAACTAGGGCCGTTGCAGATCCAGGATCTGCAACGGCCCGGCGCTGTTCCTCTCACAGATCTCTCACAGAGTGCAGGTCACGCGTACCCGCCGTGATGCGACCTGCCAGGGGTATGTGCCGGGAGGGCGGGAAGGGGCATCGACCCGCTCTTTGGTGCACGCCCTGCACTGAGCGCCCCGACTGGCGGCGCCTGCGGCGGACGGCGGTGCCACGCCGGCCCTTCTGCCCGGGAGCCTGTTCCACCCGGCCGCGCCGGCCGCTGACTAGGACGAGCGAGACCTCAGGAGGGGTCGGGCCCGAACAGGCCAGCTTGTTCGAGCTGTGTCAGCAGGTCCAGCAGCGACGCCGCCTGTATAGGCGCGAGCGCGACGCCCAGCTCGAGGTGTTCGCTCAAGCCGAGGGACGTCAGGTTGGCAGTCCCGAAGTAGCCGGTCACGCCGTCGGCGACGATGAACTTGGCGTGCATCAGGCTTGGCATGCCGGCGTTCCACCACCGGGCGTTGACCTGTCCGTGCTCGCGAGCCTCGCGCAGCATCTGGTCAATGACGTCCCGATGGCCCGACTCGCTGGGATGGAGGTAGAAGGCGACCTGGACACCGCGCACGCGTAAGGCTGGTAAGACCACGGGCTTGAGCAGGTCCCAGCCGCCGGCGTTCCAGAACGGGCCGCCGATGTGGAGTGTCTGGTCGGCGCGTGCGATGACATCGTTGACGAGCAGATCCAGGCGCTGCCGAGGCTGGACAAGGTGCTCGACGCTTCGCGGGACCGTAAACACCAGCTCGTGGTCAGCTGTGAGTGCGGGAGCGGCTGCAGGGACGGTCTGAAGGATCTCGAGCACAATCACAAGTTCGGCAGCGCGGACGCGGTCCCCGGTGCCATCGCAGCGCAGCAGGCCGCCCTCCTCCGCCTTCGCGGCGAGGACGAGAGCTGGGTCGCCCCGGACACCGAGAGACGGCAGGCAGGTCCGCCCGTGCGCACCCAGCGTCTCCGCCCAGGTCATCGCCCGGCCCGTGTCACCGGCCATCTGCTGAAGCATCGTCGCTAGCGCGACGAGGTCACGCATGTGGCCCTCCAAGCATCGCCGTTTCGAGGACACCGCGGGTGCGGAGGTAGTCGTAGACGACCTCGCGGTTCAGGTCGTCGTTGAAGTGCTCGCATCCGAAGGTTAGGTAGGCGCAGCGCTCACAGGCGCGCATCTCCTGCTGGTAGCAGATGGGGTCATTCTCGCAGTGGATGCTGAGGGCGACCACGCCGCGCAGCCAGCTGAGTGCCCGGTTGTTCAGCAGGGTCCACAGGGACCCAAGGGTGAAGTCCTTGAGGGTGTTCGCGTAGACCGCGAAGGTCAGTGTCTCCGGGACGAGCCACTCGGCGAGGCTGGACTCGGAGAACCCGACCTGACCGTCGTCGAGACCTCGCAGCAGGAGGTGGCTGAGCGTGTGGACCAGGGTCCGCACGGTCCGGGCCGGCGCCGGGTGGTCCGCTTCGGCCGCGAAGATCTCCAGCAGCTGCCGGCGGGCCTGCATCTCGTCCAGGGGAGCGTCGTCGATGTCACCGCGCTGATGGAGGAAGGTGAGAACCTCTTTCGCGGAGAGGGTGATTAGCAGGGCCTCAGTGCGGCTCCTGAGCGCGTACACGGGGTACTTGCCGTCGTGCTGCTTGCCGTGTCGGAATCCGCGGATCGCCGCTTCGTCCGGGTCGTGCTTCTCTCGGGTATAGCCGAAGGCGACCTTCGCGACGGGAAAGTCCCAGGTGACTGCAACCTCGCTGATGCCCATGGCCGCAGCCAGGGTGTCGGCAGCTTCCAAGGCGGCTGCCTTGACCGTGTCACCGGCGCTGCGGACCTGCGCGGTCTGGTGCGCCAGGGTCACCCGAGGCACCTCGGTGGTGTCGTAGACGGCGGCGCGCTCATAGAAGGGCCGCCGGTCGGCGACGACGTCGAAGACCGCGCCGGACAGCTCTCCGAGCGCGGCGACACCAGTTTCCACGGGGCCGTTCGCCGCGCGCAGTGTCGCGAGGTCGGCCTCGTCGACGCCGATCTCACGGTAGGTGCGCTCCTTGGCTGCCCACTCTTCGGCACTCATGCGCTTCCCGTCTCGACCGATGTCGACCTCGTGCATGCCGTCTTGCAGGGTCGGAATCAAGCTCAGGTAGTGCGCGACCGCTACCTGGCTGCGGGCCGGGTGCCGCTGGTAGGTCTGGAACACCGAAGAGTCGATGTTGATGAGGTCGATGTAGTGCGCCCGGTACGGGCGGGAGTCGTCGAGGGTGTGGGCCCGCATCCGGACCACGCCGTCACGTCCGGGCCACGCGTTGCAGTTGCACGGCGACATGTTCGTCCGGGAGATGACTCCGCCGTTGCAGCCGGCGCCGCGGCACCGCCAAGTCGCGGTGGTGAAGCTGCCGGTGTTCTCGAAGAACAGGTCGTCGTAGCCGTGGGTGCTGCACTTCGGAACGTGGATGGGGCTGATCTGGCCGCAGTTGTGGGCGTTGTAGAAGCGGAGTTGCTGCAGCCGTGCACCGCAGTGACGACAGACCGGCGACTTCGCGAGGTCCGCGGCGGTTCGGAAGCTGCGCACACGCGCGCAGTCGCGCCGGCTGCACTCCAAGATCAGGGGGAACAGCTCCCAGCGGACTTCGTCGGGGCGCACGAGACGGTAGTCACGGACGACGCCGTCCCGGGGGAGCGGTAGATCGTGCCGGTTATCCTCCGACCACTGCTCGAGGTAGGCGGCGATTGCGTCATAGATGACCGCCTCATTGAGCCCAGTCATCTTGACCCCGTCAACGGTCACGACGCGTCCATAGACGCGGTCCTCGTGCCGGAACACCGAGCCGGGCAGATAGCCCCACAGGATCTGACTCTTGCTGCGCAACATCAGCGTGACTCCTTCGAGATGCCGCCGGCGCGGCTGGCGGATCCGGCCGGCGGTGCCGCTGGCGGTTCTTCCTCGTCGACCGCCTGGCCGGTGAGTCGTAGAAACGCGTCGCGACTGTGGATCCAGACCGCGAACTCGCCGGGGTCGTCGATGTCGCGGAAGTTGGCCAGCGGCTGCTTGTGGAACAGAGCCGTGGTGAGTCGCTCCCGGGCCGGGATGCTGAGCGCCTTGGCCTCCGTACCGTCCCATCGGGCATCGGCGCGCGCGGCGAGCTCGGACTCCATGCTGGGATCGTTGACCCCGGGAATGGGGGTGGCGTAGCACCGACGGAGGCGATCCCGCAGTTCGGCGTCGATGGCGGCCCGCCGGTCGTTCCACCAGCGCTGGAAGTGCTTCGCCAGGCGGATCCCCTCCACGGGTGCCCCCAGGCCGTCCTCGCGAGCCAGGTCGTGCAGCAGCGCCAGTGCGATGCCGGGCACCGTCCGGTCGGCGACGAAGAAGGCGTACTTGTTCACCGGAACCGGGGTCACCATCTGGTCGAGGAACGTGTGGTAGCTCGAGAAGTTGCTGAACAGCGACCGCTCCCGGCGCGAGAACGCGTCGTACACAGTAACCACGAGGCCTGCATGGGTGCGGCCGGAGCGTGCAGTGACCTGAATGTAGTCCGCGGCCGTGGTCGGCATCCCGGCCATCACCAGCATGTTCAACCGGTCCAGGTCGACGCCGTGGCTCACCACCGAGGTGCCGACCAGCGCCCGCAGGCGAGTCCCGCGGTCGGTGTCCAGCGTGTCCTCTTGAACCCGCCCGATGGCGGCGGCAAGCTCGGGGATTGGGACCTGGCCGGTGAGCACGACTCGGTCAAGGGGACCGTGGCCCTCGTTATCGAGGGCGTCTGAAAGCAGGCGCAGTTCCTCGTCGAGCTTCGCGCCGTGGGCTTTGCTGTTTACGTAGCCCAGCGCAACCTCATAGTTGAACAGCAGGTTGGCGACATCTCTGGAGGTCGGCGGGTGCTCCCAGAGTTCGGCTGATAGGCCGAGGTCGGCGAGCGGTTCGTCGGCGTCCTCGAACTCGGTCACGGCACGGAGCAGCTCCGCTTGGACGATCGCGGCGACGTCTGCCTTGCGGCGGTAGTGGGGTAGCACTCCGACGAAGGTGCGGCGTACGTCCGGGGTGGTCTGAATGTAGAAGCTGCGGCCGCGTTCGAAGCCCCGGGACGGGAACGCCCGGGGCAGCCTGCCGTACACCTGCCGCAACTGGTCCTCGTACTGTTCGATGGTCGCACTGGCGGCGAGAACCTTCGAGGACAGGCGGGACGGTCCGCCGCGCTGCAGCTCGGCGATCAGACCCTCATAGTGACCGCTGAACGCCCCGAGCTCCTCCTTCAGCAAGTGCATCTCGTCCTGCACGGTGAGGGCGGGTGCCGGGTCATAGACCGGCGGCATCCTCAGGGAATCGAGGTAACGGGGGGTGCGTCCTGGGGGCGGGCACTGGTCCGGCCCGACTGGGCAGGTACCGGCCGTGGGGACGCTGAAGTACCCGTGCTGGGGGCACCGGTAGCGAGGTCCCCGGCTGAAGCCGGTGAACTCCGGGAACCAGCTGTAGCCGGTGAGCTTGTCGACGGTGGAGATGACGATGCTGGGCAGGGCTCGGTAGACCTCCTCGTCGGTGACGTGGAGCGGGAGCTCGCGCCCGCAGCCTTCCGCCTGGCACTGGTGCACGACGCGTACGGCGGCCTCGTCGAGGGCGAGAGCCACCTCGTCCTTCCCGCAGTACGGACACTTGGTTACGATCCGGTCGTCCTCATGGACAGCGGAGAACTCACCCTTGTGGGCGAGACGGACCTCCGGTTCCCACCCGCGCCACCACGCCGAGGGGTACTGGCCGATCCGGTTCGGTGTCCCGCCACTGCCCACGAGGTATCCCAGGGCGAACGGGTCAGCGCTCGGGTTCCCGATGTGCCGCTCTCGGCGCAGGTCCTCTGCGACCACGAGCACGCTCAGCATGCGGAATACCTGTTGCACCGACAGCATGCGCAGCGGGAACCGGAGCCAGGTCGTCACGCCGACGTCCTTGCCGCGAAGCCGGTCGTAGAACAGCGCCGTGACGATGAGCCCGAGGTATGCCTCGGTCTTGCCGCCACCGGCGGGGAACCAGAGCACATCGACGAAGTCGAGCTCGCGTCGGTAGTCGGCATCGTCCTTCTCGCGGGCGGCCAGCGCGGGCAAGTGGGTGACGATGTAGACGAGCTGGAACAGCCGCCAGGTCGCGAACGACCGGCCGGCATTCGCGCGGGCGAACGACTCGTTGGCGAGCTGGAACGCCTGGGCCAGCCGTAGGTCGTCGCGCATGGCTCTGCGGCCGAGCCGGAAGCGGCGGAGCTCGTCGCTGAACTGGGCGAGGTCACGCGCCGCTTCGGCGTGGTGAGGCTGGCCTTCGGCGTCGGCCACGAAGCGTTCGAAATCGGCTTCGTAGTCCTCCATGGCGACCTGGATGCTGGCCAGGATCGCGGTGGGGTCTTTCGAGAGCTCATCCCACCGCGGCGACGTGACGTGGTCGTTCCGCGGCTCGATGACCGACTGGATGTGGGTAGGCAGGGTCTCGGACCGCACGCCCCCGGCGTCGGTGGCCACTGCGACGCAGCCCGTGCCATGGCCGATGATTTCGGCGAGGTCGGCGAGCTGGTAGTCGTCGGGCGCGAGGTCGAAGCGTTGCCGCAGGATGGGGGTTGCTGGCGTGGGGTGCACGGCAATGCGGCAGTCGTACGCCGCCATGTCCAGCTGCGACCGGCCCTCGATCCGGGTCATGTTGCGCAACGCCACGGTCACGAGGAACTCGTCACCGCCCAGCGGTTGCGCGAAGGCGGTGAGCTGGAGGTCGGGGTACGCAGTCGGCTTCCAGTCCTTATCGAGCGCCTCGTTGACGGCAGCCTCGAAGGACGCTTCGTCGCTCAGTGCCGCGCGCGGCAGCTCGTTGCGTTTGGTCCGCATGGGCCGCATGGCGGCCGGGCTGGCGTAGTGGGCGTCGATGACGCCGCGGACCAGCTGGTCCACCTGGCTCTGCAGTTCGACGACGGAGCCGTCGAGCGGAACCTCCACCCGCGCGGGGGGCACCTCGATATCGTGCCGTCGCCACGCGCCTAGGAGGCGAGTCTTGCGCTCCCGCTTCTTAGGCCCGAGGGCCTGGGTGTCGGCGGGCAGCGGTTGCGCCGGTGACGGGGCGTCTGATGCTTGGTCGGCGGCCGGATGAGTGTCGCTCGGGTCGTCGGCTGATGCAGGAGCCGCCGCGGTTCCAGCGGTGCCCGCGTCCAAGACTGCGTCGCTCTCCTCGGTGCCGAGGTAGGTCCGCTGCTCGGTCAGGGTGGCGACCTCCTCCAGATAGAGGGCAAAGGCGAGGTCGACGTCGAGCTCGATCGCGTCCCTGTCGCGGGCCTGAACCCGGAAGTTCAGACCGAGGGCAGGGACATCCCCGGTCTCGGCAGCCACCGGCTCGGCCGGGTCGCCGCCCTTGGTCGTTTCGGCGTCTTCGGTCGCGTCGTCGTCTTCCTTCGCCATCGGAGGCTGCTGGACCCAGATCGGCTCCAAGACTCCGAGGAGCACATTTGCCCGCGGCTCCCAGGGCGGGCTGTGTCGGACGTTGGTGCGGTCGGCGAGCCGAAGCGCCAGCCGGTCGATGAGCCCGTCGACCACGCCGGCTTCGCGTCGATTCCTCAAGGAGGCGTTCATGGGGGCGGACGGTGCCCGCCTGGCAGGGCCGGTCAACGATGATTCCCTTCGGTGGTGCGGCTGGGGTTCGGGAGGAACTTGCGCAACTGGCTGGCCGGCACGCTTATGGGTGTTCCGACGGACTGGATCCGACGCAGTTCGAACTCCTCGAGCACTTCGGAAGGGTCGATCCCACCGCACAGGTCGGACAACTTGTGGAGGTTTTCGCCGGACTGTCCCCGCGCGGCCTCGGCGATCGCGCCGGAAAGAACACGACCGAGCTCGCGGTGGAGTCGTCGGACTTCGGCCGCGATGACCCCGATGCGAGCCCATGTCCCGTCCATGGTGAGGTCGTGGCGCTTGGTGAGCCACGCGACCCGGCGGATGTCCTCGACATCATCAGGAGCGATGACCCGGCCTTCCGCCCAGTTCCTGCACGTCTGGGCCGTCTGAACGTCGCTCCCGCGACGACGGAGCTCGCGAGCCGCCGCCTCCCAGGAGCCGCACTGGTCGTGCAGGGCCCAGGTCGCCTTGCGGAACCGGTCCAGCACCATGGTGACCGCAGCGACGTCCGCTTCGCGGTGCGCGGCTTGCAGCAGACGGTCGTACAGCTGGTCGCGGGTCTCCCCCCGGGGAATCACCAGCGTCATCCCGGCGGTTAGCGCCGACGCCGGGGCAGTGCTGTACCGGGTGCCGACCAGTACCTCGGCGGTCGTCTCCGCCGGCAGCCAATACTGGGTGTCGCCGGGCTCGAGGATCACAGGGCGCGCCAGCACCGTCCGCGTGCCGGCCGGCGTGCGAGCGTCTGGTCCGAAATCGTCGTCGCCGCGGTCCACCTTGCTGAGGGCTGAGTTGAAGGCGGCGAACATGCGGTCGAGGTCCAGCGCGGGCAGGTCAGTGGTCGCCTCGACATCGCCGCCGCGGTCATCGACGGTGACCGGACCGTAGACCGTGCGTGGCGGTGGCAGATGCGGGCCCGCCGGGCAGTCGAAGTGCAGCGCTGCGGCGGTCTGATCCAGCACGGTCTGCCACTCGTCATTCAGCCCTTGCACCACCCGACACGCCCAGTGTTTCTCGTCGCCGTCGACCACGAGTACGTGCTCGGTGGCCTCGCCTCCCATCAGGCATGCCCGCCGCCACGGCGGAGGAACCCCGAGGTGCACCTCAACGGTCGCCTGGCGCGCCCACGGCAGCCTCTCTCCGTACGCTGCGACGACGATGGCCGCGGGCGAGTCGTCAGCAGGCACGAGCGACGACTGCAGGTCGGGGTCGGCCTCGATCAGGTCTTGGACGAGCGCTCGGGCGGCGGAGCGGGACTGCGTGCGCAGTACCAGCCGCGCGCCGGTGCGGTGAGCTTCGGCCCAGCTGATGACCGCGCGCAGCACCTCGAACCGGGGGTTGTACTCCTCGAGGAGATCCGCGAACTCCAGGAGGTCGCGGCGCAGATCGGGCCACCGCGTCTCCTGGAAGCCGCGCCACTCGGGTGGAAGTTCCCCGTCGCGGCGCTCACGGAGCATGCGCTGAAGCGTTGTGCTGCTTACCCCGCGTGGCTCCTGGGAGGCGTACAGGTCCGCGGTCGACAGCTTCCCCCAGGTCCCGGCCAGAAGGTTCAGCAGCTGCACCGCTTCGGCGATCCGGCGCGGGAAGGGCAGGTTGCTGCGCCGGGCGGCGGTGATGCCACTGAGGCACTGACGCCGCAGACGGGTCAAGGCCGGAGCCTGGTACTCGGCCAGGGCCATAGGGCGGCGGGGCACGTGCAGCAGGACGTTGGTCGACAAGGGTCCACAGTCGCGCGGCTGACCCAGCTCTTGGCTGATGTCCCGCCGCAGGCCGGGTGTCCATCCCCAACGCAACCACCGCGCGTCGTCCGCCAGCGCCGGAGGTGAAGGCTCGCCGAGGACGGTCAGGACGATGACGCGACGTGCCTGGTGAGCCTGAGCCCAGGCCAACGCGGCGTCGAGGGTGTCGGGGTTGCGGAAGCTGGTGCGGTCGATGATGACCAGCCCCGGACGCACTCCGGACAGGTGCGGCCACCCGAGTGAGGTGTTGAGGTAGAGCAGGCCGTCACCCCAGGCACGGGCGGGGCTAATGGTGCCGCGCAGGTCGGTGACGGTCCCGTCGGCGCGCACGCGCTGAGCACTCAGCGCGTCCGACAGGTTCTCGGCGCCGATCTTGAGGCGTCGGAGACGCTCGGTGAGGTTGACGTTGAGTCCCACGACCATGAGCGGGCCGTCGAATCCTTCACCGTCGAAGCTGCCGTGCATCCTGGCGCCGAGCCGGTTGAGCTGGAGCAGGACGCCGAGCGCCACCGCGACGTCGTGGCGGCCTTGGGGAAGGGCGATTGCCATGTCCCGAGTGGTGTGCGCCAACACCCGACGGATGAGGTTCAGCGTCGCTTCGTCCAGCGGGCCGGGGTCGACCGTGGCGCCGCCGTCGGTCAGGCGCCGGCGGCGCAGCCGTTCTAGCAGGTCCGCCGGGTCAGGGACCGCGGGCACCAACGCATCCAGGTAGGGCACCCGTATCCCCCGTTTGCCTCGAACTGTCGTGCTGTGGTTCACAGTAGGCGACGGTCCGGACGGTTGGGACGCAATCAGCATGCTTCGAAGTTCGCTCTCGTCGTTGCTCGAACGAGCGGTCGCATCCGAGATGCGACCCCCCGCCTCCGCCTTCGTCGGCGCGTCACGAATCCACTCCCGTGACGGAGACCTACCGTTGTGGCGCGGAGTCCCCGACACTGATCGCCGACGGTCCGCCCCGGCGAGGAAGATTGCCGTGTGCTCTGCCGCAGGGTCAGTCGGGCGTGAGAGGAAGGGGCGCTGGTGACGCAGAGCTCGGCGACGGAGCATCCACGCACCACGGCTATCGAGCGACGGCCCTTGCCGGTCTCGCTCGGCCGCATCGCGGAGCACGAGTCATGGCGCAAGGAGCGCCATCGGCCCGCCACCTACGTGCACAAGTGGTGGGCACGCCGTTTGGGGTCGGTGTTCCGCGAAGTGCTTCTCAGTTCAGCGCCTCCGCGTGCGTCGCGCACTGGCTTACCGCTGGAGGACCTCGTGGTCTACGACCCGTTCGCGGGCTCGGGAACCACCTTGGTCGAGGCCGCGAAGCTGGGCGCACGGGTGGTTGGCCGCGACATCAACCCCGTGGCGACCTTGACCCAGCGCCAGGCACTCCAGCACTGGGACGCGGAAGTGCTCACCCACCTGTTCGGTTACGTCGAGGCAGACTGTCGCGGAGACATCGACGCGCTGCACAGGGCTGCTGACGGGGTCCCGGTGTTGCACTACTTCTGGGTTGCGGTCACTCGGTGCATGACCTGCGCCGAGGAGGTTGAGCTGTTCTCGAACTACGTCTTCGCCAAGCACGCCTACCCGCGTCGCTTTCCTCGCGCACAGGCCAGCTGCCCTCGCTGCCACGACGTCTGCCCAGTCACCCTCGGAGAGGACGAGGCAGGGTTCTGCCAGGCATGTGACGCGTCGTTCTCTTTCGAGGGACCCGTCCTAACCGGCGGGAACGCCGGGCGCTACTTCGGATGCGGGCAGGGACATCGCAACTCGGTTCTCGAGGCGCTCGGCGGCATGCCCCCTCAGCGGCGCATGTACGCGAAGGTCGTGCGCACGCCTGACGGCAGTCGCGAGTACCGGCCCATCGACGAGTTCGACCTCGCCCTCTACGACCGCGCCAGCAAGCTCCTGGCTGACGCCAGTCCGGGTGACCTGGTTTTCCCCGTTGGGATGCTCGAGGACGGGGCAAACACGGTTCAGGCGCTGCGCTGGGGTTATCGCACCTGGGCCAGCTTCTTCAACGACCGTCAGCTGTACGCCCTAGGGCGCATCGGTGCGGCCATCCGGGACCTGCCCGGTGACACGGCAGAGCGGGAGGCGTTCGCTGCGGCGTTCGGCAAGACGCTGGAGCACCACAACGTGTTCTGCTCGTTCAAGGGGGAGGGCACCGGACCGGTGCGTTCGATCTTCCACAACCACGTGCTGCGGCCCGAGCGGTGCTCGGTCGAGGGCAACCCCTGGGGTGCGGCGGGCGGATCCGGTGGCTTCGCGGGGGCGCTGAACCGGCTGCTCGCCGCGCACGGGTACAAGGAGGAGCCCACGGACCTCGTGGACCGGGCCGGCGCGGTCGAGACCGTCACGGGCCGCTCGCGCCCGCTCGGACACACGATCGCGTCGACTTGGGCGCAGTTCCAGGCCACCCCGGGCAGCGCGTACGTGACGACCGGGGACGGGGGAGCCACCGATCTGCCGGAGGGGTCCGTCGCGCTGGTGGTGACCGACCCTCCCTACGTCGACAACGTCCACTACTCCGAGCTCGCCGACTTCTTCCATTCCTGGATGACCTCGATCCGGCCCCATGCGGACTACCCGCAGGCAGGCAGCACGCGCGATGCCAGCGAGGTGCAGAACGCCTCGCCAGAGGCATTCCGTCGCATGGCCTCGCGTGTGTGGGCCGAGTGCGTCCGGGTCCTGAAAGATGACGGCCTGGTCGTGTTCAGCTTCCATCAAGCGCGAACCGCCGGATGGGAAGCCCTCATGGGGTCCCTCCATGACGCTGGGTTGGTCGTGACCGCGACACGATCGGTGGTGGCCGAGGTGACCACCAGCCTGACCAAGGTGGCAGCGGTGGCACCCAACCGCATCGACGTCATCGTCGTCTGCCGCAAGCGGCACCACGCACGGCCAGCCGCGCGGACCGCGGCACAGGCACGCGCGGACGCCATGCGCCAGATCCGCGCACTGCACGACGGTGGCCTGACCCTGGGCCCCGGTGACGTGCTATCCGCCGTCCGGGCGGCGGTGCTCGCGCAGGGCACTCGACACGACGCTCCCGACTGGCCGGGGCTGCGAGACGAGGCCGACGGACAAGCCGCACGTGCCCTGGAGGACTGGCCTGCCGGTTCTTGACCACCCGTGCGTCCTACCGAACAGTTACGCCCTCAATGTGAAAGAGTTCAACGCCTCGCGTTGCTGGTCGGTCAGCACCAGCGCCTGACGCCTCGGCGTCGGGTAGATTTCGGCGGCCAGCCACTGCGCTTCCCGCACGCCGGCAGCCACTCCCGTCTTGACCCCCCGGCCCCGCTGCTCGGCCAGGAGCGCCTTTGCGTCGAAGAGGTACACCTGGTCTATGCGCCACGGCCGCAGCGTCCGGTCGTCACTGCTGGTGGCCTTCGGCCCGCTGAGCACGAGGTAGTAGTCGAGTGCGGGTCCTCGGTCATGTCCAGAACGTTCTCCCGCTTGAGGTACCACTTCACGTTCACGCTGCGGCCAGCAAGCGGCCCGGTCCGGAAGCGTCCGTCGATGGCCTTCGTGGTCGCGCTCGGCTCGAGCTCGATGTCGGAGATGCGGGAGGCGATCCACTCGCCGGCGTGCCCGGCTGTCATCGGGCGGTTGATGAGCGCGCCGATCCGGGCGTCGATCGTGTTGCGCTCGGCCAGCAATGCGGCGAGCTCGCTCAGCGCCTCGTCCACCATGAACACAGGGTGCTCCTCTCGGTGGGCGAAGGACAGGCTTGGGCCCGTCGGCTGCCCGTCCTACGGTGCTGCTCGCTCGTGAGGGAGGGGGCTGAACGGTGACCGCCATGGTCAGATCTTCGGTGCCGCGATCTCCGAGGTTCCCAGCGATGCTGGCGCTGTGGCGGTTCAGCGAGACTGTGCGGCTCGAGGCCAGATGGGGCAGCCGTCTTCAGTGCTGGGCAGCGGCTTGGTGAGCCGACGTCCAGCCTGGAGGGTTGCCGCCGCACTGTCTCCGCTCAGTGTGGTCGCGGCGAGCAACTCCTCTGCGAGTACGGTGATCCTCCTCCAGTCGGCGGTGATGCTGGTTCGCAGCCCGTCAAGGCCCGGGCCGGGCTCGACATAGGTGGTTGTGAGCATCTTGTTGCGATCCGATACGCCTCCGTCTAGGTAGAGGCATTCAGACAATGCGTCTTCCCACGAACACAACGTGAGAAGTCCAGCTCGCGCGAAGTACTCGGTCTCGGCGACCGGCCCGGCCGCAAGCACATAGTCGTCTTGCGAACGCCACAGCAGCTGCCCGGACACAGTTCGTCCGAGCACGCCTGAGGTGCGTGGGCGGAGTGTCACGCTGCGCAATCGGTACCCCCGGGTCACATGCGCCCACACATGCCCCGCCTCGTGAAACGCAGTCGCGACCGAATCCGCAGTATTCACTGTGATGCCGCCCTTCCGATGGCGGAAGCGGCCGACGCGATACCTGCCGCGCCTGAGTGAGGCAGGTACGTGGACAGATGGACTTCGACTGTGTGACCCAGAAGCGCGGCTGCATCGGCCGGAGCGACGCCCTCCCGGTGCAGCCAGAAGGCGAGCGAGTGCCGGACGGAGTGCAGTGTGATGAGGGGCACTCCCGCGACCTGACATAGGCGTCGGAACTGATCTGAGTACCACTCCGGTCGGACCGGCCGGCCGAGAGCATCGACCACGACCAAGCCGCTCCCTTGGTAGCTAGAACCGGCATTCAGCCGTTCGGAGGTCTGGCGGGCGAATAGGGCGCGGAGAGCATCAAGACTCCCTGGATGCATCTGCTCGACTGGGACGGCCCGGCGTCTGGCTTCGCTCTTGGGGTCATCCACGTAGTCGGCTCTCTCGAGGGCCACGCGGCCCTGCGAAACACATGCGATGCCGGTACCGAGGTCGATGTCGGACCATCGCAGGCCGAGGACATCGGCTCGGGTCATGCCCGAAAGCGTGAGGCGCCATGCCCCGGCCAACGGGTGAGCATCGGAGTGCGTGCGGAATCTGAGTAGTTCATCAGGCTGCCAGTGCTGAAGGTCTGTCCCGCGGCGACTGCGGCTGCGAGGACGCCGCGCGAGCTTGGCAACGTTCCGGTTCACAGTCCCTTCGCGTGCTGCCATGTCCAGGGCTTGCGAAAGCGCAACCAGACAGGACTTCACGGACTTCGGTCCGAGTGCCTGACCTCGACGACCACCTGACTTGGATAGCCACATCGCCAACTGCTCGACGTCGGTAACCGAGAGCTCTTGAACCCTCTTCGAGCCGAGTCGGCGGAGCACCGGCGCCAGCCAATGGCGGTAACCCTCGCGTGTGACGGGGCGGACGTCGCGACGGGACTCCAACCACCGCTCGCACAACTGGGTGAGCGTCTCAGTGCTTGGAGCCGCGAAGGTGCCTGTCGCCAGCTTTGCGCGCGTGGTGTGTACGAAGTCCCGAGCCTCGCGGAGACTGTCGAAGGTCCGCGTTAACTGCTTACGCGGCGTTCCTGCCGGGGCAACGTCGAGCACAGCGCGGTAACGGTGACCGGCCTGGGTTGCGACGATCCGGATTGGTTCGCCCTCGCGTGGCTGGGTCACCCTAGTCATTCGATGCCCCTGGGCCGGCCACACACGCGGCCAGTCGCGTCGGCGAAGTAGGTCGCGGTGGCCTCGTCGATGTCGACCCAAGCTTCCCCCTCCGTCCCCGTCTGGCAACGGGGACGGAGGTATCCGGCGACAAGGTGACCCTTAGGGACCAGATTCCATCCGGGATGGCTGGCTTGGACTGGTTGTTCGCAGCGCTGGCGAGTCAGACCGGGTCGGCGGCGATAACTCATGGGTGGGCAACTCCTGTGAATGTAGTTGACGGCGTGAGCAGGTGGAGCGCTTGATCGGCGATCAAGCGGAAACTGCAGGTCAGCGGGGCGTCTCTCACGAGGACACGCGGGCGGCTCTCACACGCACCATGGCGAGAAGCCCCGGATCTGCCAACGGTTTTCAAATCGCGCAGTTGCTGGGGTTGTTGGGGTCTCTACGCGCGCACGCGCGCGAGCACTCACCAAACGTGTTACGCCGAGGGACCCACGGCAGGCGGCGACTCCCACCCATGGGCGAGCTGCCGGGCCCGGCGTACGCCTCCTTCGATGGGAACACCTAGCCAGTCCTCCCAGAAGCCGTGGGTCTGGTGGGTCAGACGGTATGACGGACCGCCCGTTTCGGGTGGTTACGGGCCGGGGCCTCG
>ERZ724512.817-NODE-817-length-14575-cov-5.244972_pt1 | contig 14575 bp, 14 predicted proteins | sample MGYA00376045_ERZ724512 | MGnify/ENA primary metagenome ERZ724512 (study PRJEB28724, sample SAMN07190883) | activated sludge metagenome | isolation source: activated sludge of sewage treatment plant in Hong Hong | place: Hong Kong | collected 2016-03-17 ... | reverse complement strand
TGGGCAGATGTTCGAAGTCCGTTAGTACCTCCCAGACCTCCTTTGGCAGGGCAGCAATGATCAGATCCACATCAACGCGAATAACCTCCCCTCGCATTTCAACATGCACCGAAATATCCGGAGTTGTCTCGGCGGCGAGGGGGATCGAGACGGATTGGCAAGCAATCACAGACAGGAGGTGCAAGAAGTAGCGCCATACCCACGACATCTTTAGGTCCGTTTGCGAGACAATCAACGTTGAATGGAGGGTGCCGTTAGTCCTAGAGCAGCGCCTGCTGAATATTTTCGGCCTGTATGCCGTCACCGAGACGGGCTGACCTTTTCTGCCGCTTTTTGCAAAGCGTGACCAGTCGCTTCTGCTCCGCGCCTAATTCCACGAGCTGTTGCCGATAGCCCGACTTCAATCCCATGGCCAGCAGCTTCAGCGCCACGCTTGATGCCGCGACCTGTAGCCTCAACGCCACGTTCTATCCCATGAGCAGTGGCTTCCGCTCCTCGCTCAAGAGCCGACTCGGTCTTGTCGATCACGCCTTGGTCAGCCAGCACTGCGCCAATCAGGAAGTAGCTGCAAAAAAGAGCGGTCAGTGAGCGCTTCATGCCTAATCTCCCTCGGATGATGCCTTTTGGATAGACACCATCTAATGTACTGATGTTCTGTACCGACTTGTTTCTATTTTCCATCTGATGCCCCGCGCTAAACCCATGCGTTCGGTCTCCCGGACTTCCTCGGCGTAATTCTCCGAGATGGTAATGGCTACGACCGAAAGCGCGGCTGTTCGCAACTGGCTGGCGACGCATCGTCCTCGGACAGGGTCGCCCTGAGGGTCAGGCTGCCATGGACGGCCACAGCGGCCAGTACGACCAGGGTAATGGCGATGACCGTATGCACGACGAGCATGAGCCAATGCCAGGGGGTCGTGTTGGAGCCCTCGGTCTGGCGTTCCATCAGGGCACCGTTCTCGTATTTCTCGCGGATGAATCGCCCCGGGTTTCGTAGAGGCTCCGTGATCTAAGTGCAGGCGTGTTCAGCCTGCGCGGTGAGTTGTAAATAATACCGATTCTCGGCCTCAGCGGGTGGGATGTAGCCGAGGGGCTCAAGGAGTCGTTGGTGGTTGAACCAAGTTACCCATTCGAGGGTGGCTAGCTCCACGGATTCCACCTTTTTCCATGGCGCCCGGCGGTGGATCAACTCGGCGTTGTAGAGGCCATTGTTGGTTTCGGCCAGGGCGTTATCGTAGCTGTCGCCCTTGCTGCCGACAGAAGGCTCAATGCCGGCCTCTGCCAGGCGCTTGGTGTAGCGGACAGAAACGTACTGCGAGCCGCGATCCGAATGATGGATCAGACTGGCATCCCGCCACGGTTGGCGAGCATAGAGCGCCTGCTCCAGCGCATCCAGAACGAAATCGGTGCGTATCGAACGACTGACGCGCCAGCCGACGATCCGGCGGGCAAAGACACCGATGACGAAGGCGACATAGACAAAACCTGCCCAGGTGGGAACGTAGGTGAAATCCGAGACCCAGAGCTGATTCGGCCGGTCTGCCTTGAATTGCCGATTGACCCGATCCAGCGGACACGCTGCCGCGGCGTCGCCGAAGGTGGTTCGCACCGCCTTGCCGCGCCACACGCCCCGCAGGCCAAGGCTTCGCATCAAGCGTTCGACGGTGCAGCGGGCGACTTGGATGCTTTCGCGCTGCAGCTGCCGCCAGACCTTGTCAGCACCATACACTTGGAAGTTGGCTTGCCAGACGCGCTGAATGTGGGGAATCAGAAATTCATCACGCCGGGCTCGGGCACTGCGCAATGAAGGATTGCGTTGCTGGGCGGCATGGCGCCAGTAGGCGGACGGGGCGACCCGCAATAACTTGCAGATCGGCTCGACCCCGAACCGCTCACTGTGCTGGTCGATGAACGACCTCACTTCTTCTTGAGGCGGTCGAGCTCCGCCTGCGCGAAAAACGCACTGGCCAGCCGCAGAATCTCGTTGGCTTGGCGCAACTCCTTCACTTCGCGTTCCAGCGCCTTGATGCGCTCACGCTCGGCAGTCGTCACGCTGCCCCGTACGCCCGCATCGATCTCATGCCGCTTGACCCATTCATGCAGCGTGGCGCCGGCACAACCGATCTTCGGGGCGATCGATTCGACCGCTGCCCACTGCGAGGGGTAATCCTTGCGCGCCTCCTGCACCATACGGACAGCACGCTCCTTGACTTCCGGGGAATATTGCTTCGTATTGCTCATAGTGGCTCCATTTTCTCAGGTAATGGGGCCTCCTCAATTCCCGAGGCGATTCAATCCGTTTTGCCTGCTGAAACTCAAGTAGGTAGGCGCCAAAAAACTTGGTTTGCAGTTTTTGCGAGCCGTCTGGATATTCCTGCTTTAAGCTGTCGGAAGGACTTGTCCGATTTTTGTGTTTTCCGAATGGCCACTTCGCTATCTTTAACAGCCCGCCGTCGACAAGGAGGTGAGAATGCTCATGGATTTTACTTGGATGGTCATCGCAGTTGCCATCATCGCAGGCGCTTCGTTCTTCTCTTCTGCGATTCGCATTTTTCGTGAATACGAGCGTGGCGTGGTCTTCACATTGGGACGTTTCTGGAAAGTGAAAGGTCCAGGGCTGGTCGTTATCATTCCGTTGATCCAGAAGGTCATTCGGGTCGATTTGCGGACGGTAGTTCTTGAAGTGCCAACCCAGGATGTGATTTCCCGTGACAACGTATCGGTTAAGGTCAGTGCGGTCGTCTATCTGCGGGTAGTGGACCCGGAAAAGGCGATCATCCAGGTGGTGGATTATCTGAACGCCACCAGCCAACTGGCCCAGACCATGCTGCGTTCAGTATTGGGCAAACATCAGTTGGACGACATGCTGGCCGAGCGCGAGAAACTCAATACAGACATACAACTCGCATTGGATGCGCAAACCGACTCTTGGGGAATCAAGGTTGCCAATGTCGAGATAAAGCAAGTTGACCTGACGGAATCCATGATCCGTGCCATCGCCAGGCAGGCCGAGGCAGAGCGGGAACGGCGGGCCAAGGTGATTCACGCCGAAGGAGAACTGCAGGCAGCTGTAAAACTTTTTCAGGCGGCAAAAATACTGGCTCAGGAACCCCAAGCAATACTTCTGCGCTATCTGGAAACGCTCACGGTCATTGGCGCTGACAAGAACACTACCGTCGTTTTCCCCTTGCCGATGGACCTCGTCGCACCGCTTCTGGCGAAATTCAAGAGCCCGGCTGACTGAGCCCGAACTTATTTCCGAGGCGGATGAATGCGAGGCACTGCAGCATGCGATCGGCTATGAGTGCGAGAAGTCGTGCCGCAACTCAACGGTATCTCGCCGCTAACGTGCTATCCGACCATTCCGAATGCCTGCCTAGCAATTTGCGACTGTCTCCTTCCTCCACGCTACGCACAATGTGGACAATCGAGAAAGCTCAACTTCTATTAAACAGCTGCTTTGCGGTCTCAAGTCCTTCGCGATTATCTATATCGAGCCAAGATTTCGCGTTAGTGACAGGGATTTCCACAACATCAGTAGCATGCTTGGCGAGAATTATTCGGGCACCGATGTCGCCATTCAGCGCTGTTAATTCGGAAAGAAGGTGGTGCGCAAAGCCAACGGGGTGGCCGCGTTGCCCATGAGCGACAGGGATGGCGATTGCAGCGCCAGCGCACAGAGATTCCGCGATGCGTGTGGCCACTCTTCTGTCAATGAGCGGCATGTCGCCAAGTGCGATCAACCAGCCGTCAGCGTTCGACGTCTTAGCGGCTCCGTGCGCGATGCTTGCGCCTATCCCCTGGTTAGCCCCAGAAAAAACAGAGATTTCGGCACCCGCTGCTGCAAGTCGCTGGGCGAGAGCGCTTGCGTCGGGCCGGACGACAGCGATAAGCCGATCCACGGCCGGACGCAGATTGGCGTAAGAAACTTCGGCAACACATTGTCCGTTGCCAAGTTCGGCAAGCAGCTTGTCGCCACCAAAGCGGGTAGAGGCACCAGCTGCGAGAAGAATACCAACGATCATTCGCCGGGGGCCGGGCAAACGACGATCGGTTCGGCGCGCGGAAGCGTTCTGACTAATTCAATGCCGTTCCGACGCGCTGTGATGTCAGCAAGGATCGCGAGTGCTATTTCCGGAGGCGTTCTACTACCGAGCGGTAAGCCTACTGGAGCGTGCAGACGGCAAAGAGCCGCATCATTAAGATCGAACTGGCTGAGCCGCTCAAGTCGCTTTGTGCTGTTGGCGCGCGAACCGAGTGCACCAACGTAGAAGGCATCTGACTTCAAGGCGTCAATCAGTGCCAGATCATCCAGCTTGGGATCATGCGTCGCGGCGATGATCACTGTGCGTCGATCGGGATGCATTGTCACAACGGCATCGTCTGGCATTTCTTCAGACAGTATCGTACCGGGAATAGCCCAACTTGCACGGTACTCCTCGCGCGGTTCGCTGACTGTCACCTGATAGTCGAGTGCCAGTGCGAACTCGGCCAGAAATCGCGAGAGCTGGCTGGCTCCGATGATTAGCATCCGCCAGCGCGGGCCAAACACGGAGACAAGTGTCGCGCCGTCAAAGACGATTGCGGTGTTGGGTATTTCCGCGACGAATTCGGCGTGACCATCCGAGAGGCGAAGGCTGCGCGCAGCCAGTCCGCCTCGTTCAATTCGATCCAATATCTCGCGCAGGAGACTCCGCCTTTGTAGTGGTTCGAGTACCAGCTGCAACATACCGCCGCAGGGGAGTCCAAAACGCTGCGTCTGTTCGGTGGTGACACCGTAGGTTACGATTTCAGGGCGTACCGGACGCATGCGGTGAAGTCGGTCGAGCAGATCATCCTCGATACAGCCACCTGAAACCGAGCCGACGAGATGGTCGTTTCCACTTATGGCAAGCAGCGCACCTTCAGGACGTGGCGAACTGCCCCATGTCTTTGTGACTGTGGCGAGCGTCACTGGAACATCAGCCTCTATCCAGCCAACTGCGCGGCGTAGCACTTCGAGATTGACGCTTTCCATCTGTGTCCTCTAATCGTGCATGCAACATATTGGCGGGATTGTAGGGCGTCTTTGCCTTTGAATTGCAAACTGTGCGGACATGTGCCATGTTTACTCAAACGGTTCTGGCGTCTTCGCCAAGTCCAAAGTCAGGCAGTATCGTATATCCGCAACATATGCTAAACATCCAGGCAAATTGTCGAGGGAGATTCCATGCTCAAGCTGCACGTGAATGGCAAACTTCACCAGGTCGATGTGGAACCGGAAATGCCGTTGCTATGGGTATTGCGAGACCACCTCGGCCTGCTCGGAGCAAAGTACGGCTGCGGTGTTGCCCTATGCGGTGCTTGTACAGTGCATGTTGACGGTGCGGCGATACGCTCATGCACTATGCCAGCTTCCGCAGCCGTGGGGAAAAGAGTGCTGACCATCGAGGGCTTGTCTGCAAGTGGCCTGCACCCCCTTCAGAAGGCATGGATAGAGCATGAGGTGCCGCAATGCGGCTACTGCCAGACGGGCATGATCATGTCGGCTGCGGCACTGTTGACGAAGAATCCTGCGCCCTCCGATGCTGACATCGACAAGACGATGACCAATCTGTGCCGCTGCGGAACCTATTCCCGGGTCCGCGAGGCAATACATGCGGTAGCCAAGACCATGCCGTCCGCCGCGGCAAAGTAGCCCTAGGGGCAGCGCAATGAGACTCGATCGTCGTGAATTTATCAAGGCCTCTGCCGCTCTGGGTGGCGGACTATCGCTGGAGTTTTCCTTCCCCTGGATAGCCAAAGCGGCTCAAGCTACGCCTGCCACCGAGGTTAACGCCTGGGTGGTAATACATCCCGATGACCGTGTGATCGTACGCATCGCCCGTTCCGAAATGGGGCAAGGCACCTTTACCGCGCTGGCTCAACTGGTGGCCGAAGAACTAGACTGTGATTGGGCCAAGGTCAGTTCCGAATTTGCCTCACCGAATGAGCATATTCGCCGCAAACGCATCTGGGGATCGATGTCTACCGGTGGGAGTCAGGGCGTGCGCAGCTCTCAGGACTATGTGCGGAAGGCAGGTGCCGCTGCGCGTGTGATGCTGATCCATGCCGCCGCCGCACGCTGGAATGTGCCGGCGGCTGAATGCACCGTCGAACGCGGGGTGATTACTCATGGGCCAAGCAAGCGCAGCTTGCGCTATGGCGAAGTTGCACACGAGGCGGCGAAGTTTGAACCACCCAGAGAAGCCATCCTTCGTGACCCGAAGGATTGGAAGATTGCCGGCAAGCCCGTGCATCGCTTCGATATCCCCGACAAAGTTCTCGGCAAGCCGGTGTTCGGAGTCGATGTCGTACTCCCTGGGATGTTGCACGCCTCCATCGCACAATGCCCGGTGTTTGGTGGCAAGGTGAAAAGCTTGGATGCCGCTGACGCGATGAAGATGCGCGGCGTGAAGAAAGTGGTACGCGAGTCCGATTTTGTCGCTGTCGTCGCCAACAGTTGGTGGCGCGCTGATCAAGCTTTGCAACGACTGAAGATCGAATGGCGCATTGGCGACCATGGTGATGCCTCGAACGCGACCATCACTGCCATGCTGCGGGAGGGCCTGGCCGATCCCACCTTGCCTCAGGCACGCAAGGTCGGCGATACATCTGCGGCGATTGCCGGTGCGGCCAGGGTGATCGAGGCCGAATACGCTTCGCCTTACCTCAACCATGCCACCATGGAGCCGCAGACCTGCACGGCTTGGCTGAAGCCTGATGGATTTCTCGAAGTATGGACCTCTACCCAGAACGGTGAAGCGTCGATGGCGGTAGCCGCCGAAACTGCAGGCCTGCCGCTGGAAAAGGTCGAGGTGCACAAGATGATGCTTGGCGGCGGTTTCGGTCGTCGCGGTGGGCCGCAGGATTTCGTCAGGCAGGGCGTAACGATTGCCAAGGCAATGGTCGGCACGCCCGTCAAGCTGATGTGGTCGCGAGCTGAAGACATGCAGCATGGCTTTTACCGTCCGGCAAGCATCGTGCAGATGAAAGCGGGCCTGGATGACAAAGGCAATCTCATTGCTATGCACACACGAGTTTCCTGTCCGTCTATCCTCAAGGTCTTGATGCCGGGTGCCCTCAAGGACGGCATCGACTTCACGGCAGTTCGCACATTCAGCGACATGCCCTATCAGGTACCCAACCAGCAGGTCGACTATGCCATGCGCAATGGCCATGTCCCCGTTGGATTCTGGCGTGCTCCGGGCCAGCAGAATGGCTTCTACCGCGAGTGTTTCATTGATGAACTGGCGGTTGCGGCTGGCAAGGATCCAGTCGAGTACCGACTGGCGATGCTCAAGGCTGATGACAAGAATCGCCTCGTCCTGCAAGCTGTTGCCAAGGCAGCGGGCTGGGGGAATCCTCTACCGCAAGGTGTTCACCGCGGAGTGGCAGTCGTCGACGGTTTTGGAAGTTTCGCTGCGATGGTGGCCGAGGTCTCGGTAAGCGCCAAAGGAAACGTCGAGGTGCTGCGCATCGTAGTCGCCATTGACTCGGGGTACGTCGTGAATCCGGATACCTGCCGGGCTCAGGCAGAGAGCAATGTGACTTACGGCCTCGGTGCCATCCTCTACCAGGAAAACAATGTTAAGAACGGACGCATTGTGGAATCGAACTTCAACGACTTTCGACTGCCTCAGATGTCCGAGATGCCAAAGATCGAACTCGCTCTTGTGCCTACAGGGGGATTCTGGGGCGGTCATGGCGAACCGGCAATCCTTCCCTTGGCCCCGGCCGTGTGCAATGCAATTTTTTCAGCTACCGGGAAACGCATTCGATCCTTACCGCTCTCCCACCATGATTTGCATAGGACATGAATGACGACCAGGGAAGTTTCGAATGTCTGGTAACTAGATCGGTGGTGTTTCCGGTCATCAGCGAGGGGATGGACCGATTTAGTCATTACAGTGCCGAGCGGCCGGTATCTGTCGAGGTCGCTGCCGTTCGCGCTGCTTGATTTTTCGGGGCTGCCGTGGTTCTTGTCGATCGCAGCCAATCTGTTTGCCGACGCGACAGCCTCTGGCAAGACAGGGGGGAGTTACCCCTAGAAGCACCCATACTGATCCCGATCGACCACGGCCAGGAATTCATCAATCGAGGCCACGGTAGGCGTTGGCTGGTACCCCTGCCACTTCACCTGAGAATTCCAGACGAATTGCCAAACATGGCCAGCCGTTTGGACCTGTGGCAACAGCTTGAGAATTGTGACGTACCTTGCGTTGGTATAAAAGACTGATAACTGGCGTGTTGCAGACCAAATCTGTCATGGAGTCCACCGTCGGTATTGGCTGCTTTGGGATCAGAAAACTGCCACCGGGGTTCCAAATGTCATCGGACAGGAAAGGGTCGTCAGCACTCGGTAATGAATGGCAGCTTCCGGGAAGCGAAACTTCACTGACCGCTTTCCGGCGATGAATCCGACGAGAGGACGGTCGCGTCGCGGTCGTCTGCTGCCGCTCGACGCTACACTGATCCAAGGGCAGGTAACGGGTTTGGAGCGGCAGCAGGAATGCCGGTGCGACAACCCCATTCTGGAGTTGCGAATTCAGAAGATGGCCACCAGAATCCCACCGTGGCAGGAAGGACCGACAGGACGAGGCGGTGCACCTGGTCGCTCGCCGGCCGGTCGATTCGTCGGGATGAGTGGGCGCGCTTGACGTGGGGAGCCGGGATTTCTGCTGAAGCTTGCGTGCTTCACCTCCAGTTTTGCGATAGTTCCCGGTGCCGACTTGATGAAAGAAGGAAAGCCTTGATCGATGTCGTCGTTCTGTTCTTCCTGCTCGGTCTATTCGCCGGTCTCACGCGTTCCGAGCTCAAGTTGCCCGGGGCGCTCTACGATTCGCTGTCGCTGATCCTGCTGCTCGCGATCGGCCTCAAGGGCGGCGAAGGGCTGGCCAAGCAGGCACTGGCGCCGCTCCTTCCCGATTGGGCGCGGTCATCCTGCTGGGCATCGCGCAGACCTTGGTCGCGTACTGGGTGCTTCTCAAGATCGGGCGTTTCGCGCGGGTCGACGCGGCTTCTGTGGCCGCGCACTACGGTTCGGTCAGCGTCGCGACCTTTGCCGTGGGCGTCAACTGGCTGACCGCGCGAGACATTTCCTTCGAGCCGCAGTTGCCGATCTTTCTTGCCGTCATGGAGGTGCCGGCCATCGTGGTCGGCATCGCCTTGGCGCGCGGCCTGTCCGCCGGCACCGATTGGGGGCGGCTCGCCCACGAAGCCTTCTTCGGCAAGGGCGTCGTGCTGCTCCTAGGCGGTATGACCATCGGCTGGATTGCCGGTTCGGAAGGGCTGGCGTCGATCCGGCCGCTGTTCTTCGACCTATTCAAGGGGGCGCTGGCGGTCTTCCTGCTGGAGATGGGACTGATCGTTGCGCGCCAGGCCGGCGAACTCCGGCGGCAGGGACTTTTCATCATCGCGTTCGGGTTGCTGATGCCGGTGGCTTCTTCCGCTGCCGGGGTCGCCTGTGGCGTCCTGCTCGGGTTGTCGACGGGCGGCGTCGCGCTCCTGGCCACTCTGGCTGCGAGCGCATCCTACATCGCGGTGCCCGCCACCATGCGCCTCGCGCTTCCCGAAGCCAACCCAGCCTTGTCTCTGGCGGCCGTGCTCGGCGTCACCTTTCCCTTCAACATCCTCGTCGGCATTCCGCTCTATTACGAGCTAGCCGCTCAGGTTTCCGGAGTCGTCCGATGAGCGTCGTCGCGGAGGAAAAACGTGTTCTCCTGAGCATCGTCACCGAGAGCGTGATCGAAAACGCGGTTCTTGCCGACCTGGGCCGGCGGGGCGTTAGCGGCTACACGGTGACCGACGCGCGTGGCCGTGGTCACCGCGGCGTGCGCGATGCGAACTGGGATGAGGCAGCCAACATCCGCATCGAGGTCGTCTGCAGGCGGGAACGGGCCGAAGCCCTTCTGGCGCATTTGCGGGACCATTACTATGCTAACTACGCGATGGTCGCCTGGCTGCACGACGTCGAAGTCATGCGATTGGACAAGTTCTAGGCCAGATCAGCGATCGGTCGCTGCCGGGCGCGCCGACGTGAGCTCTTCGCGCAGCGTGGTAATCTCGCGGCGCAGTTCCGCAATGTCATTCGATTTGGCGGGCGCAGGCTCGCTATCATGTTCCTGCCGGATGGCGTTCACGATGACGCCGTTGACGAGAATCAGCGAAGGATGGGAAATTCAGGTGCCATCCGGGAAGTATTTTCGCTCCTGCTGCCCATCGTCGAAAGTGGATTTCCCCCCTGATTTCCCTCTGCGCCCTGCAATACCCACCGCCATCTGTGCCAGTCGCCAGCAATGCCTTAGTTCGTCATGGCTCGCCCGCGGACTCCGGTTCGTCCAGCCGCGCCAGAATCCAGTGACGCGCGGCATCGCGCAGCCGCAATGCTGCCAGCCAGTCTTTCCCCTGCGGTGTCAAACGCTCACCGATCAGTACCTGAAGCGTGCCGTGATGCGGCCGCAATGACACACCGGGCAGCAGGGCGCGGCTACCGGTCTGCGTGATCGGCACCACCGCCGCGCCTGCGTTCGCGGCGATGACGAAGGCGCCGAGTCGGAAGGGCAAAAGGCCCGGCTCGGCGCGGAAGGTGCCTTCGGGGAAGAAGAGCAGCGACTCGCCGCGCCTTACCCGCGCTTCCAGTTCGTGTGTGTCTTCGACGCCGCGCGCGCCGTCGAAGCGCTCAACAAAGGCGCTGCCCAGGCGAGAGAGGGGAATGGCGGCGAAGGGGTTCTGCAGCAACTCCTTCTTGGCGACGTAGGCGAAGCGGGGTGGCAGCACAGCGGTGAGGATCAGTCCGTCCAGATAGCTGGCGTGGTTGGCCACCACGATCAGCGGGCCACGATCATCGTTCGCAAGGTGTTGCAAGCCCTCCACCCTTGGTGTCAGGCCGGTCAGTGCCAGGGCCAGGCGCGCGCCCGTCTTGGCGATTTGGCGGCGCACCGCCAGCGTTGGCCCGAGCGCAATCAGCATCCAACCCAGCGGCACGAGGGTGGCGAATACCGCCCAGGCCAAGAGACTCCAGCTCCGGTCGGCAGCGCGGTGGAGCATTTGTCCGACCCGGGCTGCGAAACCGGCCCAGCCAAGCCGCAGCATCTGTTGCCAAGGCGCGCGCTGGGTGGCGGTCAGGATGCCACGTTCGTAAAGTTCGCGGCAGGCGGCGCGGCGGATCTTGCCGCTGGAGGTTTTCAGCACGCTGTGCGGCGGCGCGAGCACGATGTCGTCGGCCGGCAGGCCAATCAGGTCGACGGCGAGCCGGTTGATCTCTGCCAGCACGTGGTTGCGCGCCGCGACATTGCGTTCGAGCGTTTCGGCCAGCACCACCAGGCGCTCGCTGCCACTGCGCGGATCGGTGGCGGGAAACACTGCCACGCCGCCGCGCCGCACGCCCTCGACATGGGAGGCGGCATCTTCCAGTTCCTGGGGATGGATGTTGTGCCCGCCGCGAATGATGATGTCCTTCTCGCGCCCGGTGAGATACAGCTCGCCGGCGGCGAGGTAACCGAGATCGCCGGTATTGAGCCAGTCACCGTCGAGCAGTTCTGCCGTCGCTTCCGGGTTACGGTAATAACCCGCGGTGGCCGAGGGGCCGCGAAACTGCACGCGCCCCTGGGTGCGCTCCGGCAGTTCGTGCCCCTGGTCGTCGACTATGCGCAGCTCGTGACTCGGCAGCACCCGGCCGCAGGTGACGATGTGCAGTACATAGGCGGCATCGGCGGGAACCGGACGGGCGATGCCCTCGGCCGACAAACCGCGGCGATCCACGTGGTCGATCAGCGGGCCGCGCACGAGCGGCGGAAAGGCCAGCCCCACGGACGACTCCGCCAGCCCATACACCGGCGTCATGGCTGTTGGGTTAAAGCCATACGGGGCCAGGTGCGCGGCGAAACGCGCCAACGTGTCAGGGCTGACCGGCTCGGCGCCATTGTATGCCAGCCGCCAGCAGGAGAGGTCGAGACCCGCGAGGTCGGCGTCGGCAAGCTTGTTGGCGCACAACTCGTAGGCGAAGTTCGGCGCCGCCGAAACGGTGGCGCGGTGGCGGTGAATGGTGGCGAGCCAACGCCGAGGCGTGGCGAGAAAGGCCAGCGGTGGCATCAGCACCAGCCGGAAACCGAAGGTCAGGCTGCCCATGCAGGCGCCGATCAGGCCCATGTCGTGGTAGAGCGGCAGCCAGGAGACGAACACATCCTGCGCGGTGACGCCCGAGGCGGCTTCCATTGCGCGCAGGTTGGCGAGCAGATTGGCGTGGGTCAGCACCACGCCCTTGGGGTTGCCGGTGCTGCCGGAGGTGTATTGCAGGAAGGCGACGTCCTCCGCCTTGCGCTGCGGGAAAGTGGGAATGGCGATTTCCCTGGACAAGTCTTCAGGGGTCGTCACCCGTCGCAGCGAGGCGCATCGCGCGGAGAGCAAATGGCCGAGCAGTTGGGCGCGCGGGTCGGTGACGAGCACGGCGGCTTCGGCGTTGGCGACGATGCCAGCGATGCGCCGCATGTGATCTTCGAGTTGCGAGAGGCGTGCCGGCGGATAGAGCGGCACCGGCATGCAGCCGGCGTAAAGCGCGCCGTAGAAGGCGGCGAAGAATTCGCGCCCGGTAGGCAGCATGATGGCGACGCGGTCGCCCGGCTGCGCACCCTGCTCGATCAGACCGGCCGCCAGTGCCTGTGCCTCGGCCCGCAGCATCCGGTAAGTGATGTCCGTGCTCTGTTCCTCATCGCCATACAGCGTGACATGGACCCGCTCGCCGTGCCGGTCGACATGCCAGTCGAGCATCTCGGTGAGGGTGGCGATGGTCTCCGGCGGATGCTCGATGCTCTCTGCAACAGTCGGCGCCGGCGGGACGGCGCCGGCGGCAAGGCTTGGCGCCGCGTTGCCCATCTGCCGCAACAGGTCGCGCGGCGTTTCGGCCTCGGCAAAGGCCGCCTCGGCCAGCTTCACCCCCAGTTCGCGCTCGATGCGGGCAAGCAGTTCCACGCGCGCCAAGCTGTCGAGGCCGTAATCACGCTCCAGCACATGATCCAGTCCAAGGCGATCCAACTGCTGCACGCTTGGACGCATCTCACGGGAAAGTGCGCGGACGATGGCGAGCAAGCGTTCCGCGGCGAGAGGTGTCTTGACCTCATTCACTCATGAGTCACCTTTGTCAGTGGGCTGTGGGTGTTGGCCGCGTGTACCTGCTTCGTCCCTTCGCGCACGAGAAAATCAAGGAAGGACGCTGCGGTGAGACCAAGCTGCTTGCTGGCAAGATGAGCCGCATGCGACATCCTGCGCAGAGTCAGCAGCCATAAGCAATAAACCACGAACAGACTTGCGTCTTGTGGGGTCGTACGTCCAGTCAGAGAAGTACTATTGGCGGTCCGGAAGCTATGCCAGTACACTAACCCTTGAAAGCTCAATCATGCCTTTCAGGATGGATTGCCGCATCGCCCAGGAGGGAGAAATCCGTGGCGGCAAGTATGCGTTTCAGGTTCATGCTGCGTCTCCAATCATGTGTTCGTTTCGTTTGGCTCAGCCTCGTTCGGCTGGCGCGACCCATCCACGCCATACAGTCTAGCTGTTAAGTTTCATGGGGTCATCTTTGTAAGAGAGTTCAGGCCGAGTTGTGTGAATTGGTCTTCCGGCGGGTTCGGGAGTACAGCAGTCGTTCGGGTGGCTGCTTCCCGGAATCATCGAGCGGCGCCAGTTGGCCGACTGCCGGAGCTCACGAACGGCTGCTTCGTAGAAGCGAAACACGAAAATGTCGTAGCTGAGCGTCGGACCGCTTCAGAGAAACTCGACAGACGGGTTTGGGTCGTCTGTGGACCTCGGGCACAGGGCGCCTGGGATCAGCCAGCCTCGCGGATCAGCACCAGTAGTTCCTCGCCGTAATGCTCGATCTTGGCGCTGCCCATGCCGCTGATGCCTGACAGTTGCCCAAGGCTGATCGGGCGAACTTCGGCCAGTTCGCGCAGGGTCCTGTCGTGCAGGATCACGTAGGCCGGGACGCTTTGTTCCCGTGCCGTATCGGATCGCCACTTGCGCAGGAGTTGGAACAGCGCCTCGTCGGCGGGTGCCAAGTCGCTGACCGTGGCGCTGCTCCGGCTCGGCGACGGGGTCTTGCGCTTGGCCGGCCGCCGCAGTTGCACCGCGCGCCGGCCCTTGAGCACTTCGCGCGCCGCTTCGGTGAGTTGCAGCGCGCCGTGCTCGGCCATGTCAACATGCACCAGGCCGGCGGCGGCGAGCTGGCGGAAGACGCTTTTCCAGGCGTGGTCGTCGAGGTTGCTGCCGACGCCGAAGGTCGGCAACTGGTCATGGTGCCACTGCCTGACCTTGTCGGTGGCCTTGCCGCGCAGGATGTCGGTCAGGTGGGCGACGCCGAAGCGCATGCCGGTGCGGAAGATGGCCGACAGTGCCTTTTGCGCGGCTTGGGTGCCGTCCCACAGTTCCGGCGGTTCGGCGCAGAGGTCGCAGTTGCCGCACGGCTGGCGTTGCTCGCCGAAGTAGTCGAGCAGCACCTGGCGCCGGCAGCGCGGCGCTTCGCAGTAGGCAAGCAGGGCGGTCAGGCGCTGCGCTTGGAGGATCT
>ERZ724512.806-NODE-806-length-14698-cov-6.726559_pt1 | contig 14698 bp, 19 predicted proteins | sample MGYA00376045_ERZ724512 | MGnify/ENA primary metagenome ERZ724512 (study PRJEB28724, sample SAMN07190883) | activated sludge metagenome | isolation source: activated sludge of sewage treatment plant in Hong Hong | place: Hong Kong | collected 2016-03-17 ... | reverse complement strand
TTGACCGCGTCCCAACCCGCTGCTGCCAAGGCATCGGTGGCTTGTGCGCTTCGGATGCCGATCTCACAGACCAGGTACAGGCGCCGGTCGACGGGCAGATCCCGGTAGTCGCGGGGGAGTACCGACATCGGCACGTTCACGGCACCCGGGATGTGTCCAGCGGCGTATTCGTACGCTTCACGTACATCCACTATATACGCCCCGGGGGTATCTGCAAGGTCCTGTACCCGAATGACCTCCATGGACCCTCATGCTAGTTCCATGGACCTTCGACCCCAGCCGCCGAGCGTGGCGGACTACGTGCATTTGCGAGCCACGTGCGGCCTCACGCCCAAGACACCGGCCCAGGCCGAGCCCGCCATCCGCAATTCCTGGGCGTGGGCAACGGTGTGGGTGGAGGAGCGGGTGGTCGCGATGGGTCGGGTGATTGGCGATGGCGGCTGGTACTTCCACATTGCTGATATGGCGACCCTGCCCGAGTTTCAACGGCGCGGCTACGGCCGGGCGATCCTCGAACACCTGCTGGAACGGATCCAGGCCGCAGCGCCGGACACTCCTTGGATCACGCTGTTCGCCGATCCGCCCGGCCGGCCGTTGTACGCCAGCATGGGTTTCTTGCCGACGGCCTCGCATGGCTGTGAGGGGATGGAACTGACTTGGCGGTAGTTGAGCTGGCCCTCTCGGAGCCGCGGATCGGCTTTCCCGGGACCGCTCAGTGGGTGACTGGACTGCGGAACAACCGCCCGTCGGATTCCGACGCGGTGTAGAGCCACGCCCCGTCCGCGCTGAACGTGACCGCCTCGGCCTGCGGCTGCTGCGGGGGATTGGAGCGCCCAAGCCGGACGCCTGGCGGCAGCCCGCGGTAGCGAGTGAGAGTCGGATAGTCGCGAATCGCGAAGACATCGGTGTCCGGCGCGATGGCGGCGTCGGTGGCGTAGGCGGGCGCCCCGCCCATGCGTTGCACACCGCCCTGCTTGAGCCGGATCCGGAACACCGACCCCCGCAGTTGTTTGCTGACCACCCACACCTGCGTCCCCCGGGCCATCAACCCCTCGGCGTCGACCGAACCGCCGGGGTAGCGAAAGGAATGGACGCGGGCGCTGGCCGTCGCAGCTGTCAGATCGGGCTCGGGCACTTCCAGGACGGACACCGAGTCCCGGGCCGCCAGGTTGTCACCGATGTCCCCGATGAACAGCACCGGCTTGCCGCCACGGCTGCCCATCGCCAGCGCCTCCCAGTCGGTGTTGGGAGCGTTCACCCGCACCTGTCCACGCACAGCACACGTCGCGGCGTCGAGAGCGATCAGGTCGGGCGCGTTTCCGCTGTCGTTGACGGCCCACAGCACGCCGGGGTGCCGCACGGATGCGGCCAGCCCACTGATCTCACCCAGCACGCCGGTATCGAACTTGCAGACCCGCTTCCACTTCCCGGTGGTCCATTCCGGCGCCTGCGGGGTGGGCGGTGGCGCGGACGCCCCACACGCGCCCAGGCTCACCGCGAACAGAGTCGCAAGCAGTCGCATGCGGCCATTGTCACCCGGCAGTTCCTCCGAGTTCTGAAGCGAACCAGTATCCGGAGTCCTTGATGTACCGGTGCTGCGTCTCGTAGTCGACGTAGGCGAGCCCGAAGCGGGGCACAAACCCTTCAGCCCATTCGAAGTTGTCCATCAGCGACCAGCAGAAGTACCCGTCCACCGGGACGCCGCGCTCCATCGCAGCCTTGACCTGGGCGAGATGCGACTGGTAGTAGGCGATCCGGCGCTGATCGTGCACCCGGCCCTCCACCAGCTCGTCGACGAACGACGCCCCGCCCTCGGTCACGACGATCCGCGGGTAGCCGTAGGCGTTCACCATGTCCAGAACCATGCCCAGACCCTCGGGCCGGATCTCCCAGCCCAGTGACGTCTTCTCCACGTCGGGGTCGTCGCCGAAGCCCGGAATCGTCCACAAGCCCGGAATCGGCCGGAACGGGGCGCGCAGCCGCGTGTAGTACTGCACCCCAAGGAAGTCCAGATCCACCTTGCAGCGTTCGAGGTCGCCGTCCTTGATGTAGCGGCGCATCATGCGCAGGATCGGCGCGTCATCGACGGGATAACCCAGGCCCAGGTTGGGCTCCAGGAACGCGCGGTTGAGCATCGCGTTCGCTGCCCGCTCGGCCCGCGCCGCGAGCTGCGGCCCCGGACCGGTTCCCATCGTCGGGCTCAGGTATTGCGTGGTGCCGACGACAGCGTCGGGGGCGGCAGCGCGCAAGGCTCCGGCGCCCACGGCCGTCGCGAGGTTCACGTGATGCATCGCAGGGAAGAAGTTGTTCAGTCCGCGCCGCCCCGGAGCGTGCTCACCGAGCATGTAGCCCAGCATCGTGAAGGACATCGGTTCGTTGAAGACCATCCAGTTGCGCACGCGATCGCCGAGTGCCTCTCCGACCACGGTGACGAAATCGGCGAAGATCTCGACGATGTCGCGGTTCGTCCAGCCGCCGCGGTCCTCCAGCGCTTGCGGCAGGTCCCAGTGGTAGATCGTCACCCACGGGTCGATGCCCGCGCCCAGGCAGGAGTCGATCATCCGCTTGTAGTAGTCCAGGCCTCGCTGGTTCACCGTGCGCCCGTCCGGCTGGATGCGCGGCCATGACAACGAGAACCGGTACGCGTCAAAGCCCAGGGAGTGAACGAGAGCCACATCCTCGGGGAACCGGCGGTAGGAGTCCGTGGCGACATCACCGGTCGTGCCGTCGAGGATGGTGCCGGGTTTGTGGGTGAAGGTGTCCCAGATCGACGGGCCTTTGCCGTCGGCCTCCGGAGACCCCTCGATCTGGTAGGCCGCCGTGGCCACGCCCCAGGTGAACTCATCCCCGAACTCGCGAAGGCTCATGGTGCAGATCTTGCTCCGATGGACAACCGTCTCGCAAAGGCTGCGGCAAGGTCGCGCCAAGAATCGCTGTGGGGCGAGGAGGTTGCGCGAGCCCTATGCCACCATTGACTCAGCAACGTTTCCAGGATCGGTGAAACTCCGAACCGGCGGTGACAGCCCGCGACCCGTGCGAACGGTGGATCCGGTGGAACTCCGGGGCCGACGGTAGGCCATGGCAATGGTGACAGTCCGGATGGGAGGAGACGCCTGCTGGCGCCTGCGCGCATCCTCCCCAGCGTGAAGAAGGAGGGCCCGTGGACGCCGAGATGATGCGTTCGGCTCTGCAGGTGGCCGCCGATGTCCGTGGCGCGGTCGGACCCAACCCCCGGGTGGGTTGCGTGATCGTGCGTGACGGCGAGGTGGTCGGCGCCGGTGCGCATTTGGGAGCTGGATCGCCACACGCCGAAGCGCTGGCACTGGCGGCAGCCGGCGAACGCGCCCGTGACACCACCGCCTACGTGACTCTGGAACCGTGCAACCACCACGGCCGCACACCGCCCTGTGCCCAGGCGCTCATCGCTGCCGGCGTTGCGCGCGTCGTGTACGCCGTTGCGGATCCCACGGTCGCATCCGGAGGCGCCGACACCCTGCGGGAGGCCGGTGTCGAGTTGGAGTTCGTGGATCTGCCCGAAGCGCGGGAGTTCCTCGCGCCGTGGCTGTTCGCGGTCACGCACGGCCGGCCCTTTGTGACGTACAAAGTGGCGAGTTCCCTGGACGGGAAGGTCGCTGCCGCCGACGGTACGAGTCAGTGGATCACGGGCGAGGCTGCCCGGGAGTGGGCTCACCTCATCCTGCGCGCACAGGTCGACGCGATCGCCGTCGGAAGCGGCACACTACGTGCCGATGTGCCAGAACTCACAGTCCGCGGTGTCGACGTCGTCAAGCAACCAGCCCGCTACGTCCTGGGCAACGAGGTCGCACAGGGCTTCACGACGATCCCTGGACATGACCCCGAGGCATCGCTGCGGCAGATGTTCGACGATGGTGTGCGCCATGTCCTCCTCGAGGGCGGTCCCACGATCGGCGCCGCGTTCCTGACGGCCGGTGTGGTCGACGAGGTGGTCTGGTTCATCGCACCCATGCTGCTGGGCGCCGGCGCGTCTGCCGTCGCCGACATCGGTGTGAGCACGCTTGCGCAGGCGCCGCGCTGGACGATCGTGCAGTCGCAACGAGTCGGCTCGGACATCGTGATCCGGATGAGGAGGACCTAGGTGTTCACAGGACTGGTGCAACGGGTCGGGGTCGTGCGCGAGGTGATCGGGGAACGCCTGGTCATCCAGACCGGACCCGGCTGGGATTTCGAGCACGGCGAGAGCATCGCCACCAGCGGTGTGTGCCTGACGGTCGTGGATTCCGGCGAGGACTGGTTCGCCGTGGACGTGATGGCGCAGACACTGGCGCTCACGTCCCTGGCCGGTATCGAGACAGGCCGCCGAGTCAATCTCGAGCGGGCGATGCGGCTGGGCGATCGGTTGGGTGGGCATTTGGTGCAGGGGCACGTGGACGGCTTGGCCCGCGTGATGAGTACCGACAACGGCAGGGTCACGTTCGAGCTGCCCGAACAGTTGCGCAAGTACGTCGTCCCGCAGGGTTCCATCTGCCTGGACGGGGTTTCACTGACCGTCTCCGCCAGGACCGCCGACGGCGCCGAAGTGAGCCTCATTCCCGAGACGCTCGACGCGACGACGCTCGGTGATCTGCACCCCGGGGACCCGCTCAACGTGGAGGTGGACGTGATCGGCAAGTACGTCGAATCGCTGCTGGGAGGTTACCGATGAAGTTCGATCCGATTCCCGACGCCATCGCGGCGATCGCCGCCGGACACGCGGTTGTCGTCGTCGACGACGAGGACCGGGAGAACGAGGGCGACCTGGTGTTCGCCGCTTCCAAAGCCACCGCAGAACTCGTGGGATTCATGATCCGCCACACCAGTGGCGTGGTCTGCGTACCCATGCGTGGCGAGGAGCTCGACCGCCTGAACCTGCCGCCGATGACCTACGTCAACGAGGACCGCAAGGGCACCGCGTACTCGGTCAGTGTCGACGCTCGCGACGGCATCAGCACCGGCATCTCCGCCGCAGATCGCGCCCGCACAATTCGGACGCTGGTGGACTCGGCCACCGAGCCCTGGGAGATCACCCGACCCGGCCACGTGTTCCCGCTGCGCGCACAGCCCGGCGGTGTTCTGCAGCGGGCGGGTCACACCGAGGCCTCGGTGGATCTCGCCGCGTTGGCCGGACTCGCTCCGGCCGGCGTCATCTGCGAACTGGTCAACGACGACGGCTCCATGATGCGCGCACCAGAGTGCCGCAAGTTCGCCGACGAGCACGGTCTGCTGATGGTGTCGATCGCGGACCTGATCGCCCACATCCGGCGCAATCGCAGGCAGGTGGAGCGGGTTGCCGACACCGTCATCCCGACCGAGTACGGCGAGTTCCGCGCCATCGGCTACCGCAGTCTCATCGAGCCGACTGAACACCTGGCGCTGGTCATCGGGGACATCGGCGACGGGCAAGACATCCTGGTGCGGGTTCATTCCGAGTGCCTGACCGGCGACGTCTTCGGATCGCTGCGCTGTGACTGCGGGCCCCAGTTGCATGCCGCCATGCAGGCCGTCGTTGAGGAAGGCCGCGGCATCGTCTTGTACGTGAAAGGTCACGAAGGCCGCGGGATCGGGTTGTTGAGCAAGTTGCAGGCGTACTCGCTGCAGGACGCGGGCGCCGACACCGTCGAGGCCAACCTCGCACTGGGACTTCCGGCAGATGCCCGCGACTACGGCACGGGTGCGCAGATCCTGGCCGACCTGGGCGTGAAGTCCATGCGGCTGCTGACGAACAACCCCGCCAAGCGCGCAGGTCTGGACGGTTTCGGGATCGCCATCACGGAGCGGGTGCCCTTGGAGATCGCACCTAATCCCTATAACGAGAAGTACCTGTCGACCAAGGCGGCGTTGATGGGGCACCAGTTGAAGGAGCAGGCATGAGCGGCGAGGGCAAGACGCAGGTCGACGTCGTTCCCGCAGAGGGCGTCCGGGTAGCCATTGTCGCGGCCAGTTGGCACGACCAGGTCATGGACGGGTTGCTCGATGGCGCCCGCCGTTACCTCGCCCAGACCGGCGCGAGTGTCGACGAGTACCGGGTGCCGGGCTCCTTTGAACTGCCGGTCGTGTGCCAGCGGGTGGCCCGCTCCCACGATGCCGTCGTCGCGCTCGGTGTCATCGTGCGCGGCGGTACCCCGCACTTCGAATATGTGTCGGCGGCTGTGACCGACGGGCTGGGGCGGGTGGCACTGGACACCGGCACCCCGATCGGTTTCGGCATCCTCACCTGCGACACCGACGAGCAGGCCCTGGACCGGGCCGGTCTGCCGGGTTCCAGGGAGGACAAGGGCGAAGAAGCGGCCGCAGCAGCGCTGCAAACGTGGGCACTGTTACGACGTCTGGGCTGAAACGTATACCTGTTTGACGCGCTTCTGTGATCAGTTGGCCCTCCTTTGCCGGCGCCTGCGGGTCTAGCCTGAAACGGCCGGGTGGATCACAGCCTCCCGGGGAGGAGGAATGCCATGCGCACCAGCGTCCGTCTGTTCATTGGCGTCGCCGCAGGCGCCCTTGTGGCGGGGGCCGTCGCGCCTGCCCAAGCTGGCACCACCTGGGGGTCCCCGCAGGAGGTCAGTTCCAAACTCGGCCGCGCGATCTCGCTGTCCAACGACGGCACCGTCGCCGCCTGGATCCGCACGAACCGCATGACTGGCAGCGGGCCTGTGCGCACCTCGTATTTCAAGAGCGCGAAGAAGGGCTGGACGTCCTCGGCTCCGATACCGGGAACGGCCGGAGTCACTGCCCTGCAGGTCAGTTCGGACGGCAAGACCGCATTCATCCAGACGCCGGGTACCGGCCTGCAACTGTCGCAGCGGACTTCGGGAAACACATGGAGCGCAGCCGCGACGGTGATTAGCGGCACACGTTTGGACGCCGGTGTGATGTCCGCAGATGCGAACACGATTGCTTGGGTCGACTGGACAGGTTCCACGGACTACCCGGACTACCTCCCGGGTTCGGTGTACGTGGCCACGCGCCCGGCCGGCGGTGCGTGGAGTGCCCCGGTGCTGGTCGGCAAGATCTCCAGCGACGTGCAGTACAACGACATGGTCCCGCTGGCTCTGTCCAGTGACGGTTCCTCGATCGCCTGGATCGGTGAGACGTTCGCGCTGAAGGTGCTCAAGAAGAACGCGGACGGAACCTGGGCCGCTCCAGTCCTGATCAAGCAGTACGCCGAGGACCCGGCACTGGCGAATCTTGCGTTCAACGCGACCGGCGCCACGCTGATCTGGAACAGCAACTACACCGAGGGTGTGCTGTACTCCAGCCTCGGGGCCTCTGGTTGGAGCCCGGTCGGGTACGTCACAAGCGACGACGTTTCCGCCAGCGCCATCACGCCCAAGGGCACGGTCGTTGTGTACAACAACGAGGACGATCAGGTGGTTCTGCGCACCTGGAACGGCACCAAGTGGGCCAAGAAGACCGTGATCGGGTCGGCCGGCAACGCGCAGTTTGCTGTGGTGAACAAGACCATCGCGTGGACCGCCAACAAGTACCAGGGCTCCACGTTGCGCGCCAGCATCTACGCCAAGGGCAAGTGGCAGCCGAGCACGAAGCGTTCGAGCGCGGCCCAGAGCCCGGCGCTGACGGCCAACGGCATGACGCTGGCTTGGGGGGCGACCTCCAACAAGCGCACGTACAGCGCGAAGCGCTGAGGTCGGACGCCGGGTGCATCGAGGCGCGGCCAGCCTCCGGCCCCGCAGGCTGGCCAGAGCCGTTTGATTGACAACGGCGCAGCCCCTCTACGCTGGGCGTGTGAAGTCCTTCGATGAACTCTGGACCGAGCTGTCCACCCGGGTCGCGACCGAGGACCCCCATTCGGGGACCGTCAAACTCGTGCACGCCGGGGTGCACGAGGTCGGCAAGAAACTGGTCGAGGAGGCCGCCGAAGCCTGGATGGCTGCAGAGCACGAGTCGAAGGAGCGAGCCGCGGAGGAACTTTCGCAGTTGCTGTACCACGCGCAAGTCATGATGCTGGCCCTCGGCCTCACGCCCAAGGATGTGGGAGAGTTCCTGTGACCCTGCGGGTCGCCGTTCCGAACAAGGGGCAACTCAGCGAACCGGCGCGCGCCATGTTGCGCGAGGCCGGGTATCTGCGCAGCGCCGGTCAGCGCGAATTGATGGTCAACGATCCTGACAACGACGTCGACTTCTACTTCCTGCGGCCCAAGGACATCGCCACGTACGTGGGACAGGGCACGCTCGACCTCGGGATCTGCGGTCGGGACATGCTCGTCGACTCGGGCGCCCCGGTCGCGGAAGTGATCGAACTCGGCTTCGGCCACTCGACGTTCCGGCTGGCGGCGGCCACAGGCACCACCAGCGTGGATGGCAAGCGCATCGCAACGTCCTACCCAGGACTCCTGCAGGACTGGCTGGAGCGGACCGGGACCGAAGCCACGTTGGTGCGTCTGGATGGTGCCGTCGAGAACGCCGTAGGGCTGGGCGTCGCGGACGCGGTTGCAGACGTCGTGGACACCGGCAACACGTTGCGACAGGCGGGATTGACCGTGTTGGGCGAGCCGCTGCTGTTCAGCCAGGCGCTGCTCGTTCGACCAGCCGGGAACGGTGATCCCGATGCGAAAGAGCAGACGTTCGTGCGCCGGCTGCAGGGAGTCATCGTCGCCCGCGCCTACGTCATGGTCGAGTACGACATTTCGCAGGATCTGCTGGAAGCGGCCTCTGCGATCACCCCGGGACTTGAGTCGCCGACCGTCGCGCCGCTGAGCAAGCCCGGCTGGTTCGCCGTGCGCGCGATGGTCGAGCGCGCCAGCGTGCACCGCGTGATGGACGAGCTGTTCGAACTCGGCGCCCGGGCGATCCTGGTCACCGACATCCACGCCTGCCGGTTATGACCAGCCTGCCCGAGACCCTCGATGCCCTCCTCGACCCCGGCAGCGAGCTGGTCGCATTCGACTCCCAATTCCCCTGGGACGACGACGACTACTTCCAGACCCTGTCCCGAGCGCGGGGACGCAGCGGCGTCGACGAGAGTGTGCTGGTGCTGCGGGCACGGATCGCCGGTCACCCGGTTGTGGTCATCGGTGGTGAGTTTGCCTTCCTCGCTGGCTCGATCGGGCAGGCAGCAGCCGACCGCGTTGTCATGGGCTATCTGCACGCGACCGCGGAACGCCTGCCCGTCATCACGTTGCCGACGTCCGGCGGCACTCGGATGCAGGAGGGCACGGCAGCGTTCTTCCGGATGACTGATATCGCGCGCGTAGCCGGCGAACATCGCGCAACGGGCGCCCCACGGATCGGCTGGCTGCGCAACCCGACGACCGGCGGCGTCATGGCCACGTGGGGTTCCTACGCGGATGTGACAGCAGCCGAACCCGGCGCATTGTTGGGGTTTCTCGGCCCGCGAGTGTACGAGGCGTTGTACGAGCGGCCTTTCCCGGAGGGCGTACAGACTTCCGAGAACCTGGCGCGGGTGGGCGTTATCGACGACGTGGTGGCGTTGCCGGATCTGTACGCCTGGGTCCGCGGCATCCTCGATGTGACGAACGGCCGGGACGAGCACCTGCCCGTCCAGCCACCCGCTGACGGCGGAGTGGTCGATGCCTGGGAGGCGGTCGAACGCACGCGTGGGCCCCGCCCCGGCCCGGATACGGTCCTGGACCTCCTTACGAGCCGAACGGAGTTGCACGGAACCGGCGCTGGGGAGAACGGTCGCGGCATCCGGGTCTGCCTGGGTCGCCTGCGCGGTCGGCGGGTTGTGGTGATTGCGCAGACCCGGCAAGAGGTGACCCCCGGCGACTTGCGCTTCGCCCGCCGCGGCTTGCACCTCGCGCAGCGGTGGGGCGTCCCGGTTGTGACTCTGATCGACACCCCCGGGGGTGAGTTGTCGGTGGCCGCCGAGGAAGGCGCCATGGCCGGTGAGATTGCCCGCACCCTGCAGGATCTGACCGGGCTCACGGTGCCGAGCGTGTCCTGCATCATGGGTCAGGGTTGTGGGGGAGCGGCGCTCGCGTTGATCCCGGCAAAGACGCGGTTGTGTCTGGAGAACGGTTGGGTGTCCCCGCTGCCGCCGGAAGGAGCATCCGTGATCAGTCATCGCACGCCCGACCGCGCGGCGGAGATGGCGCGCCAACAGGGTGTTGGGGCAACGAGTCTGCTTGCCGCCGGAGTCATCGACCGGGTGCTGGCCGAAGGTCCGGACCTCGCCGAGACGGTGGCCGATGCCGTGGCAGCCGCACTATGAACGACGGATGGCAGCGGGCGACGAAGTTCCAGAACGACACCGGGCAGGCCGACCTGGCTCTGCGCGCGTTGCTCGGGGATCCGGAGACCTATGCCGCACAGCGCGCTATCGTGGAATCGGTCCGCACCGGGCGGCTGCTGATCGCGGCCGTGCAGGCCGATGTCCCGGCGTGTGACGACCACGACGGGCACGACCACGAGCATGAACACGAACATCAGCCCGGGATGGATCGCATGGGCACCGCGATTCTCACGGATACCTCCGGCCGACGGGCCTTGCTCTGCTTCACGGGAGTGGACTCCCTGACCACTTGGCGCGCGGACGCCCGACCGGTTCCGGTGACCGGGGTCGAGGCGGCCCAGGCCGCTCTGCAGGAGGACTGCTCGGCGCTGCTGATCGACGTCGCGGGCCCCATCCGCTACGCGATTGCGGGCACCGGCTTGTGGGCGCTGGCCGGCGGCGGCCCGTGGGTGCATCCCTTGGAGGAACCCGGGGTCGCGCACGTGCTGGACGAGACCCTGACACAAAGCAGTCTGTCGGGCCGCTTCCGCGTCGATCCCTCCACAGTGGACGGCGTGGCGCTGGAACTGCAAACCGACGACGCCGCAGCGGCCAAGACCCTCGCAGCTCAGATCGGGGAGCTCCCGGCAGTCCGGGCGCGGGTCAGTTCGCTGGAGGTACGACTGGTCCGGTGAACTTCTCTCCGGGTCCCTTGCCAGGCTCGTCCGGCACGATCGATGCCTCCCGGAAGGCCAGTTGCAGCGAGCGCAGGCCGTCCCGCAGTGGTTTGCCGTGGAACGTCCCGATGAACGGCGTCGCGGCCATGAGTAAACCCGCCAACGACTCGATCAACGTCCGCGCCTCGTCGAGGTCGGCTTCCTCCGGATCCTCGCCGAGCCCGCACTTCACGGCTGCCGCAGTCATCAGGTGCACTGCAACCGTTGAGACGACTTCGACAGCGGGGACCTCGGCGATCTCGCGGGCTTCCTCGGTCATGCCATCAGCATTTCATGGCTAGGCTCCGGGCATGCTCAGAGAGGACGTGGTAGCCGGGCTGCGCGAGATGTTCGGGGTCGAACCGGAACTCGACGAGCCCGCAAGCCAGCCTTGGGCCGCAGTCAAGTACGGCACCGAGGGGCTCAATGCGGTCGTCCGAGCGCGGGTGGGGGACCGCACCGTCATCGTGAAGCTCAACCCAGAACGGGGGATAGGGCAGACCCTGATCCCGTGGATCGTGCAGGAGTACGGCATCTCGCTGCCGCGTCCGTACTCGACCTTCGAAGCCGCTGCCGTCACCTCCAACACCGGCGAGCGCGAACGCGCGGCTTACAGCTTGCATGCGTTACGGGACGTTCTGCCGCAGGAACTCGGCCGCTTCGGCGCGGCGCTGGTCCTGAAGGACCTCGGTGAGATCGACGGACTTGACCCGAGCGGTGCCATCGCCCGCTGGTCCACTGACCGGATCGAGCAGGCGCTGGTGGGCGCTGCGGCGTTCCACGCCGCCACCCGTGGCCGCGATTTCCCGTGGACCGTGCAGCGCCCGAGCACGGCGACCATATGGGCTGACCGGGAATTGTGGCTCGCGCAACTGGACGATGCCGCAGCCCGCTTCCCCGACATCGTCACGCCGGAAGTCCACACCACCCGCCGCCGCACCATCGACACCATCCAGAACTGGCACCCGGCCAAAGACGCGATGCCGGCGACACTGGTGCACAACGACTACAACCAGCGCAACGTCGGCTTCCGTGACTCCGGCGACCTCGTCGTCCTCGATTGGGAACTTGCCCGGGTCGACACTCCACAGCGCGACGTCGTTGAGTTGCTGACCTTCACCCTCGACGCGCACACGCAGGTCGACGAACTGCTGCATCTGCTCGCCGTTCACTGGCAAGCACTGGCCGACAACGGCCTCGAGGTCGACCCAGACACCTACGCCCGAGCCGCAGCTGCGGAGTTCCGGGTGCAGTCGTTCGACCGAGTCGGGATGCAACTTCTGTTCGGCGCCGCGTTCGACTTGCCGTACCTGAAGCGCATCAACCGCACTGTCGACCAGTTGGTCGCGTTGACGCAGGAGTAGCCCGGCGGCCGCTGGATACCGTTGTTCCATGACCGACTGGGCAGCCCTGGTGGCGCAGACGCAGCAGGACAACCCCCATCTGGAACCGAACCTGCACGACCTGCTGCCGCTGATCCGCGATGCGGACGCCGAAGTGCGCCGCCGGGGCATGCCCTATCCCGGGACCCTGCGCTGCATCGTCACGATCTGCGCCAAAGCCGACTCCGAACTGGTCCCCGCACTGAGCGAGAACGAGACGCCAGTTCCGCAAACCGCTGACGATCTGCTTGCTGTCTACGCCGGCGGCAACTGGCGCGCCCTCGGGCTGGCCGCCGCAGCGTGGCTGCAGGCCAGTTGATCCTGCCTGCTACCCTTGAGAAGTCCTGTGCAAGTGGAACGAACCGTTCCCACCTCCCGTGCCTAGAGCACGGTGGTCGACGGGTACCTGATTCTCAGGTGCGCCTTTCCGCTTGCCGCACGTGCAACAAGGAGGCGCCACATCAGCGAAGAACCACGCGTCAACGACCGCATCCGGGTGCCGGAGGTCCGTTTGGTCGGACCCAACGGCGAGCAGGTCGGCATCGTCCGAGTGGAAGATGCTCTGCGACTGGCAGCGGAATCAGACCTCGACCTCGTCGAAGTCGCCCCGATGGCCAAGCCACCGGTGTGCAAGCTCATGGATTACGGCAAGTACAAGTACGAGACCGCCCAGAAGGCTCGTGAGGCTCGCCGGAACCAGACCCACACCGTCATCAAAGAGATGAAGCTTCGGCCCAAGATTGACAAGCACGATTACGAGACCAAGAAGGGTCACATCGAGCGGTTCCTGGGGCAGGGCGACAAGGTCAAGGTCACCATCATGTTCCGCGGTCGTGAGCAGTCCCGCCCCGAGCTGGGGTTCCGACTGTTGACCCGGTTGGCCGAGGACGTTGAAGAGTTGGGATTCGTGGAGGCGGCGCCGAAGCAGGATGGCCGCAACATGATCATGGTGCTCGCACCTCACCGGAAGAAGACCGCCGGCGCCCGCGAGCAGCAGCAATAACAGGAGAGATACGAAGATGCCGAAGATGAAGACCCACAGCGGCGCCAAAAAGCGCATGCGAAAAACGGGCCGCGGCAAGATCATGCGCGAGCAGGCGAACAACCAGCACATGTACGAGCAGAAGAGTTCACGCCGTAAGCGCCGCCTGCGCCGCGACCAGGTACTGAGCCCTGGGGACACCAAGATCGCCAAGCGCCTACTGGGCGAGCGCTGAGGAGGACTGACCCATGGCACGAGTGAAGCGCGCAGTAAACGCGCAGAAGAAGCGTCGTAGCACCCTCGACAAGGCCAGCGGCTACCGCGGCCAGCGCTCCCGGCTGTACCGCAAGGCCAAGGAGCAGATCACGCACTCCGGTGTGTACGCCTACGATCACCGCAAGGACCGCAAGGGTGATTTCCGTCGCCTGTGGATCCAGCGGATCAATGCCGCCGCCCGCGCAAACGGCATGACGTACAACCGATTCATCCAGGGTCTGCGGCTGGCGGGCGTCGACATCGACCGCCGCATGCTGGCCGACCTCGCCGTCAACGACGAGAAGGCCTTCGCCACGCTGGTCGAGACCGCCAAGGCGGCTCTGCCTTCCGCAGCCTGACCTGATGCCCTCGGACGGCCCGACCTCGGTCACCAGCGACCGGGTGCGGGCCGTTCGACGGCTCTGGACGCGCAAGCATCGCCAGAAGTCCGGGCGTTTCGTGGCGGAAGGTCCGCAGGCCGTGCGGGAGGCTCTGGCGGCCGGCGTGATCGAGGAGTTGTACAGCGTTGAGCCGCGCCTCGGCGCCACCCTGGTGCCCCCCGACGTGCTCTCCGCCATGTCGGAAACGGTCACCCCGCAGGGGGTGCTGGCGGTGTGCCGCTTTCTGTCATTCACGCCACCCGCGGACCCGCAGCTTGTCGTCGTCCTGCACGACGTCCGCGACCCCGGCAACGCCGGCACCATTCTGCGCACGGCTGACGCCGCGGGGGCCGACGCCGTGTACTTCACCGGCGACTCGGTTGACCCCTACAACGGCAAGTGTGTGCGCAGTACCGCCGGTTCGTTGTTCCACATCCCCTTCACCTCCTGCGACCTGGCCGACGTTCCGACGCAGGGCATGCAGGTACTCGCCACGTCGGGCGCGGGGAAGCGCGACCTACGTGACGTTGACCTCACTCAGCCCACGGCTTGGGTGTTCGGCAACGAGGCGCACGGTTTGCCGGACCTTGGTCTGCCCACTGTCTCCATCCCGATCTTCGGGCAGGCCGAATCGCTCAACCTCGCCTCGGCGGCCGCTGTCTGCCTCTATGCCAGTGCACTAGCTCAGTCGATGGGCTCCTCGTAGTCATAGGGCCAGGTCGTGTGCTCGGTTCCCAGCGGACTCGTCCAGATCAGCGAGCCATCCGGACCACCCC
>ERZ724512.805-NODE-805-length-14709-cov-7.937491_pt1 | contig 14709 bp, 14 predicted proteins | sample MGYA00376045_ERZ724512 | MGnify/ENA primary metagenome ERZ724512 (study PRJEB28724, sample SAMN07190883) | activated sludge metagenome | isolation source: activated sludge of sewage treatment plant in Hong Hong | place: Hong Kong | collected 2016-03-17 ... | reverse complement strand
TGTCTACGAGGAACGGGTCCGGCCGGCCAAGACCTCAGCGGCCGCTGCGTTCGCGTTGGTGTTCGGAGTATCCGCGCTGCTCAGCGTGCTCACCGTGATCGTCGGACCGCTGGGCATCGTCCTGGCGATCATCGGGATCATTCTCGGCATCGTCGGCAGCCGCAACGCCCGCCGAGTCGGCGTCACGGGCAAGGGCGTCGCTACCGGCGGTCTCGTGCTCTCCGTCATCGCGCTGCTCATCGCCGGCCTACTGGCCGCGGGAGTGACGTTCTTCCTCAACGACGACCAGGCCGTCAACCGGCTCGAGCAGAAGGTCCAGCAACTGCGCGACCAACTGCCCGACAACATCAACGTCCCGCAACCGTAACCGGCGATGCCCCGGCTGCGACGCGTCGATCCCGCCAGCCCCGGCTGGACCCGGCGGCGTCACGGCCGGGGTTTCGCGTATCTGGATGCCGACGGTGGTCGGCTGGCCCCCGACGATGTCGCCCGCTGCAAGGAACTCGTCATCCCACCGGCGTGGACCGAAGTGTGGATCTGCCCACATCCCAACGGTCACATCCAGGTGGTGGGTACCGACGACGCCGGGCGCCGCCAATACCTCTACCACCCGGCCTGGCGGGAGAAGCGCGATGCGGAGAAGTTCGACCGGGTGCTGGACTTCGGCCGCAGTCTGCCGGCGGCGCGCAAGCTGGTGGCGCAGCACCTGGAACTCGACGGCATGCCCCGGGAACGGGCGCTGGCTGCGGCCTTCCGCATCCTCGACCGGGGCGGCATCCGGATCGGCTCCGAGAGCTACACGGACAGCTTCGGGCTGGCCACGCTGCGCCGGGATCACGCCAGCACGACCGGCGGTCAGGTGCGGCTGTGCTTCACCGGAAAGTCGGGCAAGGATCACGAGGTCGCCATCGAGGACGAAGCGCTGCTCGCGTGCGTCCGCACGTTGCTGCGGCGGCGCGGGGGTGGTGAGGAGTTGCTGGCCTACCGGACCGAGGACGGCTGGCAGGACGTGACGAGTGCGGACATCAACGCCTACCTGAGCGAGGTGGGTGTGCAGGGCACGGCCAAGGACTTCCGCACATGGCAGGCGGGCTTGCGTGCCCTGGCGACGTTGAGCGAGGGGGCCGATGTGAAGGCAGCGATCGCGGACGCTGCCGAACACCTCGGCAACACCCCCGCTATCGCACGCAGTTCCTATGTGGACCCACGGCTGCTGGAACTCGAGGTACTGCCACGCGCGAAGGGGGAGGACCTGGAAGCGTGGGAACCGGCGCTGCTGAAGGCGCTGGGCTGAAGGCGGGGACCTTTGTGGTTGAGCACTGGCTCGGGCCAACCACAAAGGCACGGGACATGCCGCCGCCAATCTTCAGCAACCGGCCTGTCGTGGACATTTGTGGTTGACGGCACCGGCCGCTCAACCAGTTCTGCACAGTGCAAAGCCCCCGGTGGCGGCCGGGGGCTTCACACGAACTACTGCTGCACTGACTCCTTGACCTGCGCAGCGCCGGCCTTGGCCTCTTCGGCCACTTCCTGCAGAGCCTGCTTGCCCTTCTCCTGGGCGTGGCTGACCACGTCCTGCACGGGGGCCGCCAATTCCGGCCCAACCTTCTCGACAGCTTCCCGCTCGCGCTGGCTAGCGGGAATCAGTGAGCCGACCAGCCAACCGATCGCGAAGGCGCCCAGACCCACCGCCAGCGGGTTGCCCTGCGTAGTGCGACGGGCTCGGTCGGGAAGCTGGCCCGCCGACCCCCCGGCGGACGCAACCGACTCCTTGGCCGAATCGGCCTTACCCATGATGGTGTCCTTGACGTTGCTCACGGACTCCTTCACCTTGTCCGCGCTGCGGTTGGCAGCGCCCTTGATGCTGACCTTCTCCTGCAGGGCGTCGACGTTCTCGCGCAGATCCTGGCGCGTGCGGTCGATGTCCTCCTGGATCTCCTCCGGGCTGTTACTGCTCATGACTGTCCTTTCAACGTGTCAGCGACGTCCCGCAGACTGTCCACGGTCCGCTCGGGTTTCGGATTCACTTCGCTCAACTTCTTGCGTCCCATCGAGAACAGGACACCTGCGACGATCAACCAGACCACAGCGACGATGAAGTAACACCACGCCAGGTCGATGTCCAACCACCGCTGCAACCCTTCGGCGACAGCAAAGGAGATGAGGATCATGGCAACCGCGGCGAATGCTCCCGCGCCGGCCATCATCCCGACCCCCTTACCGGCCGTGGTCGCTTCCTGCTTGATCTCCGCGCGGGCCAGCGCCACCTCCTGCCGGAACAGTGTGCTGGTGTCCTCGGTGAGGTTGGAGATCAACTGGGACAGCGGCAGCTCCGCACTCGGCGTCTCCCGCACATCCACGCGCTCCTGCTCGGTCATGTCATCTCTCCTTCCCGGCGGTCTTCGGCAGCGTCCGGATCCCCAGACGGCTGGTCGTTCTGCGGATACGCCGACTCCTCGTCGTGCGCTCGCTGGCTCAGCGGGCCGTCATCCTCACGCAACGGGCCGCCTTCTTCCGGTTGGGTGCTCACTGCGAGTTCCCCTCCGCGCGGCCAACCGTGGTGTCCACGCCGGGCAGCACGTCACCGACCTCGACGTTGCCGCCCTCGAAACCACTCTGCAGCGGACCTGACGGACCAGCCAGAATTGCCTCGTCCGTCGGCTCGCCCGTCAGATGCGGTTGCATGCTCGTGCCAGCCACGGGTTGGGTGGGCTTGCGAATGTCAATCGTCGGACTCGCGTTGTCGCGCGCCGATGAGACCGCACTGCGGGTGACCCGCCCCACCAGGAAGCCCAACGCAGCAGCCCCGAGCACGAAAGCGACGGGGCGCTGCCGCGCGAAGTCCTCAATCTCGCCGAGGACATCGCGAGCGTCATGGTTTTCGATCCAGGACGACACCTGCCGCGTTGTGTCTGCGGCCTGACCGGCGATACCGGCAACAGTTCCAGTGCTGCCCTGCGCCGCCTGCTCGAGTTCGTCCCCGATCTCCCGGATGCTGGACGCGAGTTTCGCCTTCTGGTCGCCGATTTGGTTCTTCACCTCGTCGGCGACGTCGGACGCTACCTGCTTGGTCTGCTCACCGGCGGTCTCTGCAACGGAGCGCGCCTGCGTAACGGCTTCTTCCTTAGCGGTCTGAATCTTGGACTGTTCGTCCGTGGTTGTGGAATCCACGTCGAGTCTCCTTTCGCTTGTCGTTGGGGCGGTTTACCCCCCGGCAGTTGCCACATACGCATGGGTGGCATCGCTCACATCCGCGAATGGACAACGCACGCGCGGGTACGCGCGCAGCAACCAAACATGCAAGGAGTTGAACCAGAAATGGATTCCACAACGTCCCTCGGACGCGAAGCCCTCGACCGCGTGACCGGGGCCGCACAGCGGCTGGCCGGCAGCGTCACGGGGCGCGACGACCTCACTCGGGAAGGCGAGTTGCACAAGCAACGGGCCGACGTCGCCGCAGATGCGCGGATCGAGCAAGAGCGCGCCGCCGCGAGCCAAGAACTGGCCGAGGCGGAACAGGCAGAACGCGAGGCTGCCTCTGAGCGGGCCGAACTGATCGCCGAGAAGCAGCGGCAGGAGGAAATGGCCCGCGCTGAGCGAGACGGAGCGGCGCAGGAGGCTGCCGTCTCCGCTGCGACCCGGCGCGCCCAGGACGCGGCCCAGGCCGACGCCCGCCGTGCCATGCAGCAGGCCGAGGCGAAAGTGCAGGCAGCGCAACGGCGCAAGGAAGCGGCACAGCGCCACAGTGCCGAGCTTGGCTTGCAGGCCCGGCTGGCGGCCGACAGGGCGGAGTCCTTCGAGCAAGAGCCGAGCACGCTGGTCGGCAAGTCGTTCGCCCGCGGTCTTGCCACGACGCGGCTACCGCTGACCGCACTCGAGCGCCTCACAGGTCATCGGGATGGGCAGTGGGCACCGTCGGTGCTCTTCGGCCGGTTCGAAGCCGCGGTGCTGCAGACCGCTGGCGGGGTCCTGCGCAACGAGGACCTGCAGCGGCAGGGCCGGTCCCGGCAGGCGGCCGCCCACTCTCTGGAGGAGGCAGCCACAACAGGTGCCCAAGCCGAGCAGGTGCAAGCCGAGGCGCACGCCCAGGAGAAGCGGGAGGTCCGAGCGGCGCGACAAGCCCAGCAGCAGGCCGAGCGCGACGCGGCCGAGCAGACCCAGCAGGCTCAGCAGCGGGCGCAGGCCCGCGAGAAGGAGATTGAGAAGACGACGCAGGCGCGTAAACGCACTGTGGCCAAGCGGGCTGCATCTGCCCAGCAGGGCGAGCGCAACCGGCGCCGCACCGATGCCCTGAACGAGGCGCAGGACTCCGAGCAGGCCGCGAGCAAGAAGGCTACCGCGGCCCGCAAGGAGCAGAAGGTCGCGGAGCTGGACAAGGAGATCGCCAACTCTCGGCGTACTCGTAAGAGCAGCAGTTGACCGAAGGGGGCCCGGCCATCCCCCTTTCGGAACTGCGGTTTCGGTGTCTAACCCGACGTTAGATGGCACGTGAGACACCGAAACCCGCGAGCGAGCTGTTGCCGGAGCACAAAAAGGGGCCGGGAGGAAGCCGCCACTTCCTCCCGGCCGGCGGACGGCAGGGGATCCGTCCGAGGTCCGCGGGAACGTGCGCCACCCCCGCGGAGTCTGTGTGATCAGCCAGGCATGGTCTGCCCGCCGACCGGTGCCAGCACCTCGCCGCTGTAGTACGACGAGAGCCGGTTGCTGGCGAAGAACACGTAGGACGGGGCGATCTCGTCCGGCTGGGCCGCGCGTCCCATCGGGGTGTCCGTGCCGAAACCCTTGACCTGTTCCTCGTCCATGGTGGCCGGGATCAGGGGGGTCCAGACCGGGCCCGGCGCGACAGCGTTGACCCGGATGTTCCGGTCCACCAACGCCTGCGCCAGCGAGTAGGTGAGCGTGATGATCGCCCCCTTGGTCGCCGAATAGTCGAGCAATGTCTTGTGCCCCTGGAGCCCCGTGATGGACGCGGTGTTGATGACAGCGGACCCTTCCTTCATGTGGGCAAGCGCTGCTTGAGTCACGAAGAAGGTGGCCTCGATGTTGGTGGCGAACGTCCGCTGGAACTGCTCGTGGGTGAGGTCCTCAACCTTGTCCACCGGACTCTGGAAGGCGGCGTTGTTGACCAGAATGTCGAGCCGGCCGAGTTCGGCCACAGTCTTCTCGACCACCTCGGCACGGTGGCGGTGCTCGGACAGATCGCCGGGGATCACCACGGCACGCCGACCGGCCGCCTCGACCAGCTCAGCGGTCTTGCGGGCATCCTCGTCTTCGTCGAGGTAGGCGATCGCGACGTCGGCGCCCTCCTTGGCGAACGCGACGCAGACCGCCCGGCCGATGCCACTGTCGCCGCCGGTCACCAGAGCGACCTGACCCTCGAGCAATCCGCTGCCCCGATAGTCGCGCATCTCATCGCGAGGCTGCTGCGCCATCTGCTCCTCGGACCCCGGGTACGGGATCGTCTGGGCAGGGTGCTCTGCAGTCATGGCGGCCCTGTACCCATCAGCGACCTGTCGTATACCCGCAGGACTCGGTCGCTTAAGATCGGGTACGACCCACCGGTGACAACTCCCCCGATCCCCGACCACTCCGAGGCCTTCTGGGGCCCGGTGCTCGGCAATTCCCATCCGGAGCACCACCTTGCCGACGATCACGAAGTTCTGGTGGTCGGCGCCGGCATCGTCGGGCTCACGACCGCCCTGCTGCTGGCCCGGCGCGGCGTGGACGTAGCCGTCGTGGATGCCAGCAGGCCGGGTTCGGGAACCACCAGCAGATCCACGGCGAAAGCCACGCTGCTGCACGGAACACTGAGTGGGACCATTCGCCGCAAGCACGGCGCCGACGCAGTCCGGCACTACGTCATGGCCAACCGCAGCGGACAGGATCTGATCCGCGACACCTGTGATGGCGGCGTCGACACCCAGATCCGCGACTCCTGGACCTACGCCACGACCCGAAAGGGTGCCGACGCGGTGCTCCAGGAGCAGGAAGCCCTCGCCGAGGCTGGCCTGCCGGCGGAACTGGCCGAACCGTCCGAACTACCCTTCGCCACCGAAGCCGCAGTCCGGCTGCGTGATCAGCTGCAGATCAACCCGAGTCAGTACCTAGCGGCCCTGCAGGCAGAACTCGTTGCGATGTCAGTTCCCATCGCCTGGCCCTACCGGGTGACCGGAATCGACAGTCACGAAGGCCGGCTGCGGGCGACGAGCACGCAAGGGCTGAGCACGACCGCCCGCTGGATCGTGCTGGCGACCCTGCTGCCCTTCCCGTTGCGCACGCTGATGTTCGCCACCGCCACGCCGCAGCGCTCGTACGCCATGGCCTGCCGGATCGAGTCCCCGTTGCCGCTGGGCATGTATCTGTCGGCGGACTCACCCACTCACTCGCTGCGGACCGGGCTGTCGCCCAGCGGAGAGGAACTGCTGCTGGTCGGCGGCCACGGGCACCCGGTCGGCAAGAAGTTGCCCGCCTCCCAGCATCTGCAAGGGCTGGCCGATTGGACCCACGAGCAGTTCGGCGTGCGGGAGTTCACCCACCGCTGGTCGGCGCAGGACTTCCGCAGCAGCGACTCACTGCCCCAGGTCGGGCCCTCACCACTGGGTCCACCGCGGGTACTCATGGCCACGGGCTTCGGTAAGTGGGGCATCACCAACGGTTCGGCCGCCGCCCAGATCCTCGCCGGGTACGTCACTGACGAGCTGCCGGAATGGGGCCGGCTGTACCGGCCGCGGATCACGTCCGGGCTGTCGGGCTGGCGGCAGTTGGTCGTGCAGAACGCCGACGTCGCCGCGCACCTGGCGAAGGGCTGGCTGCTGGAGCCACGGCTGGCGACCGACGGCAACGCCGTACGCAGAGACCTGCCCGTGCCCGAGGCGGAGAGCACGGTGGATGGCGTCCGCCGCGTGTGTAGCGCGGTCTGCACGCACCTCGGTGGAATCGTCCGCTGGAACGATGCCGAGAACAGCTGGGACTGCCCGTTGCACGGATCCCGGTTCGGGCCGGACGGCAGCGTGCTCAGCGGGCCGGCGACGGAACCACTGCGGATGATCGCCAACGGAGTATCGTCGGGGCAACGGCAGTAATGGAAGGGCACGCTCTGGTGGACGACCGACGCGCGAACAGGCTGCTTGCAGCCGGCATCGGCGTTCTTGCTCTCATCGCCATAGTGATGCTGCTCTTCCACCTTCCGCTGTCGCCGACGCTGGGGATCAGCGTGGTCGCGTTCGCGCTGTACCTGCCACCGCGGCACACCCTGATTCTGGCCATCGTCGCCGTGCTGACCGCTATGGCTGTCCTGGCAATACTGCCGATGGCCGACAAACAGATCCGGTTCACCAACTCCGCTCTGGCGGCGGCGCTGGCCGTGTCGGTGAGCTGGGCCATCGACCAACGCCTCAAGCGCATCTCGTCGTTCCAGCGCACCCAGACCAGCCTGTTCGCCAGCGTCCCCGACGGCCTTGCCGTCATCGACTCGGCCGGGATTTTGCTTGAATGCAACGAGGGCCTCACGGTCCTGGCTCCGCAGGCCGAGGTGGGCCAATCGCTGCACGACGGCCTAGGGCATGTTCTCAGCGACGGCACCGAATGCCCTGGAGGCTGCCGGCTGGACGGCGCCGGCGAGTCGGCCTCGCTGCCGGTCCTCGGCGAGGCGATCACTCGCAAAGGCCAGCGGGTCCCGATCGGTTACACGGTGGCCAAGGTCGACGCCGGCACGATCCTGAGCCTGCGGGACGTCAGCGCCATCGAGCAGGCCGCGGAGAACCAGCGAGCGGTGCTGGAGTCGGCGGTTCGGCAGGGCGAGCAGGAATCCCTGCTGCGCACGATGGGGGCGCCCGCCTTCACCGAACTACCGGCGTTCGAGGGTCTGACGTTCGACCTTTACAGCACGCACACAACGTCCGGCTGGGCCGGTGGCGGCGACCTCGTACATGTCACCGGAATGCTGGACGGCCGGGTGCTCGTCAGTGTCGTCGACGCCCTCGAGCAGGGCGTGATCTCGCTGCGCGACGCCTGGAAGGTGCACTACACCAGCCAGTCCTACGTCATGTCCGGCACTTCTCTTGTGGACGTGATTCCGCGCACCGTCGGCGCCTTGGAAACCGAGCAGCCGATGCCGAACGCGTCCTTGATGCTCACGGTCATCGATCCGGTTACCGGGATGTTCGACCTCGTGGGGGGCGGGCACCCACCGGCCCTGTTGGTGCGGGAGAACGGCGCCAGCGAGTGGCTCGACGGGGAAGGTCCGGGGATCGGCTTCGGCGCGGGGGTCTCAGAGACGGTCTATTCCCGGCAACTACTGGCCGGCGACTCCCTGCTGTTCTACACCGACGGGCTCATCGATGGCAGTGGCGACGTCATCGAGGCACTCTCCACGTTGCGGGCCTCCGCGACGGCGCTGCGCAAGCGGACAGCGCAGGGCTACGCGCGCAGCCTTACCGAGGCCGTGATGGGAACTACTCAGAACTCGGGCAGCGCGACCTTGCTGCTGGTGCGGCTGTCGCCGGACTCCGGCAGCCGCCAGACCAGCGCCAGTCTTTGACCCAGCCGCACAGCGCGCAGCTGCGTGCCAGTGCTTCCCCACGGTGACTCGGAGTCCTGCGCGACCCGAGTCGACCAGGAGCCGCCGGTCTGCACGAGCGTTCGCAGCGAGTGGAACATCGCCGAATCGGCCAGCGCCGGCCACAGCTCCAGGAAGCGCCGGCCCAGCCACTCGTGGGACTGTCCGGTGGCCGCGTCCTGCACGACGAAGTCCCGCACGCGGCCGTCACTGCTGATGACCGCCTCCATCAGCATCCAGGGGTCCAAGTGCAGGCGTAGCAGCGTGTTGAGCCACTCCAGTTCAGGATCGGACGCGGCGGCGTTACGCAGCAGAAGCGGACCGGCCCGCTTCACGACTTTCTCGAGTGATTTGCGCCGCACGTCGTCGAACTGCTGAACGCGGTCCCACATCAGGCCCACGACACCCAGGACTTCGCCGCGATCCACGATCGGGATCGTCGCCGAGGCTTCGTTCGGACCTCGCACGCCCCGGCTGGCGGGAAACTCCGCGGCTCGGTCATCGCGATTGCCGAAGAAGTAGGCGCGGTTCTGCATGACCGCGCGGGTCAGCGTGATGTCGGTGCTCGGCGGGACATGCCGCCAGGAGCTGACCAGGTCGCCCGGCAAGCCCTCCTGGCCGATCAGCCGTAGCGAACCGTCGATACCGGCCCGGTAGATCGTCAAGGCGGCGACATCCTGCCCCTGCAGCATGTCGACCATCAACTGCGCTGCCTCGTCACCCTGCTGCGTGCCCCCGGCCAGCGAGTCCATGATCGCGCTCACCACGCCGGCCCGGATGGCGGGCTGCTCGCGCAGGGCCCGCCACGTTCCCGATGCCGCCTTGGACAGGGGAAGTTCCTGCTCCAGCATGTTCTCTGCGATCGCGACGTCGTCGACATCCGGGATCGCCACCCCCACCACAGTCGCCGCGACTTCCACCAGCCGGACGTTGTGCTCCTGGGACATCGTGCGCAGCCGGGCGAACGCCTCGTCCAACGTGATGCTGTGTCGCTCGACCAACACCCCCTTGGCCTGCTCGATGACCGCACGCATCCGGGCCGAGGCCCGTAGATCGCGAAGTTCCTTGCTGAGGGCGGCGACGGTTTCGGCCAGCGGACGCTCGTCGGCAGGCTCGATCGGCGAAGTCACGGCCCCACCTCCGTCCATGCTCGCGCTGTGAGAACGCCGTCCGCCTCCAGCAGCGCAAGGGTGCTGGAGACAACGGCGTCCACCGGGACCTCGGATACCAGAGACACATTATCGGAGCACCGCAACGGGAACGGCTCACCGACCAAGCTGCACCCACATATCGGACAGGCAGTCGTCCACGAGATGTGCGCCCGATGGTTGCGTCTGGCTACGGGCGCGGCGTTGACCATGTTGCCGCACCAGTACACGGCGACTGTGGGAGTGCCGAGCGCGTCGGCGAGATGCCGGGGCCCGCTGTCGTTGCCGACCAGGATGCTCGCCCGGGCGAGCAGGCCGACGAGTTCGCCGAAAACGAGGTCCAGCAGCGGCTGCGCGGCGGCACGCTCGCCCACCTCCGCGACGATGTCGCCCTCGGATCCGACCACCACGACCGGCACTCCCTGATTCTGCAACGCACGCGCCACTCGTGCGAAGTGTGCAGGCGGCCAGCGGCGGCGCGGGTCGGTGGCCCCGGGATGGATGACGGCGAACGGGCCCGTCACGTCTGCGGCGCCTAGCAGCCGGTCCGCGGCCGCCAGCTCCGCCTCCAACACGGCGAATCGGGGCTGTACCCGCACGGCCGGAGCGCCCAGCGCAGCCGCCAGTTCCAGGTACCGAAACACCTCGTGCTGCCAGTACTGGTAGGGGATGGACAGATCCAATGGCGGCGCGTCAGCCGCTTGGAATCCGGCGGTGAATCCGGCGCCGAGGGCCGACACGACCGGATTGCTGTTGCGGCCGCCGCCGTGCATCTGGATGGCGAGGTCGAAGTGCCGGTCCCGAAGCGCCGGAACATCGGGTCGTAACTGCGGCAGCAGCACCACCTCGTCGACCGGACCCGGGCGGCCAGGCAGCGCCGCCGCTGCCCACGGCCCGCCCAGCAGCGTGATGCGGGCCTGCGGCGCAGCCGCCCGCAGCGCGGCCAGTGCCGGTTCGCTGTGCAGATAGGTCCCATGGCGTTGGCCCGCAGTACAGCGATGCTGCGCACAGCGGCGAGGTCCGGCGTCAGGCCGACGATCTCGCCCTCGCGCACGCCTCGATCACCCCCGAGGTGGAGCGGTCCGGCAGCAACGGCACGACGCTGACCCGTCCTCCCAGCGCCGTCGTGGCGCGAGCCTCAGGCAGAGCCAGCACATCGTGGTCGGCACCCTTGACGTACACATCCGGGCGGATGCCGTCGATCAACGACAGGGGCGCGGCACCGTCATAGGCCGTCAGATGGTCGACAAAACCCATGGCCGCGAGCACGGCCGCCCGGTCGGCGACCCCGTTCACCGGCCGGCCCGGGCCTTTGATCGCTCGCACCCCGGCATCGTCGTTGAGCGCCACGACCAGCACGTCGGCCTCGGCCGCGGCGGACTGCAGCAGCGATACGTGGCCGGCATGCAGCACGTCGAAGCAGCCGTTGGTCACCGCGATCCGGCGGCCCGCAGCCCGGTGTTCGTGACAGATCCGGATCAGTTCTTCGGCCGTCAGAAGTGGGCTGCCGGGAACGCTGCGCAAGTCCTGCGGCGAACAGGTAGCCGTGCCTGGTCGCTGCACGACCACCGTCGCCGCGGCCACCGCGAGTTCCAGCGCATCGGTCAGGTCAGCGCCCACCGCCAGCCCCAGGGCCAGCGCGGCGGTCAGCGTGTCGCCGGCACCGGCGCTGTGCGGGGCGTCCACACGCCGGGTCGGGACATGCCGGACGGCGTCGGGCGCCACCAGCAAGGCGCCGTCGCCGTCCAAAGTAGCCACGACGTAGGTGCTGCCAGTCGCCTCGCGCAACAGATCGGCCCCGGCCCGGACCTGCTCGATCCGCAGCGGTCCGGTAAGTCCGGGGTCCAGACGCAGAATCCCGGCGGTCTCCTCCCAGTTCGGGGTGACGACTTCGGGCCGGACGCGGGCCCACCGCCGCACGTCGTGGGCGTCGACCAGCACCGGCCGGGAAAGGCCGGCGAGGGCATCCTGAACCTGCGGTCCCTCGAGGCTGCCCAAGCCGTAGTCGGCGACCACGACCACGTCGGCCTGTTGGGCGTACTGGCTGATCTTGCCGGCCAGTTCCGCGTCAGCCTCGGGGTCGAGCCCCTTCACGTCACCCTCGTCGAACCGGGCCACCACCTGCGGTCCGACGACAATGCGGCGCTTGGCGATGGTGTGGCGCCCGCAAACGACCACCGATTCCTCCTGCACGCCCCTGCGCCGCAACTGCTCGGCCACAGCCTCCCCGACCGCGTCGTCACCGAGCGCGCTCACCACGACACACCGGCCGCCCAGTGAGGTCACGTTCACGGCAGTGTTCCCGCCGCCACCGGGGACCACTTCGCGGTAGCGGATCGACACGTTGGGCACGGGGGCTTCCCGGGCGACCTTCCCGCAGGCGCCCGTCAGCCACTCGTCTGCGACGACGTCCCCCACCACGAGCACCCGCCCCCACGGGAACTGGTCCAGCAGGCGGTCGATCGCCGGCCGGGCGGTCATGCCAGCAACCCCCGCACCGCGGTCTCGACATCGGCCACCGGAACCTCGGCTGCGTGCGGAGTAGCACCGTCGGCCCGCAGGACCCGGCTGGGGACACCGGCTGGCGGGCCCCACTGCCCGACGCTGGCCGGGCCGAACACGACCACCGACCGCGTGCCGTAGGCGTGGGCGAGATGGGCGGCGCCGGTGTCACCGCTGACCAGCAACCGGGCCGAGGCGATGACGGCGGCGAATTCGTCGAGCGCGAGCCGTCCGGCCAGTACCCGGTCGGGGTCCAGCCCTGCCAACTGCGCCGTGCGCTGGGCCGTGAGCAGGTCGCCCGGACCGCCGGTGACGACGATGGGGTGTCCGCGCAGGCGCCGGGCGAGTTCGGCGAACGACTCCGCGGGCCAGCGCCGGGCCGGGTCGGTGCCGCCGACGTGTAGCACGATCGCGTCGCTGGCCACCGGCTGCGCGGCGGGCCGCTTGATGCCCACCAGGTCGGGATCGGCCGCGATGCCGATCCACTCCAGCAGCCGGCAGAAGCGTTGCCGTTCCGGTTCGTCGTCGTCGATCGACCAGGCTGGTCCGTACTCCCAGACCACCGGGCAGTGGAACGCGACGAGGTCGCGCGGACCGCCGGCCAGCAGGGCGGCATGACTCTGCGGGCCGCTGCCGTGCAGGTTGATCGCGACCGCATCGGCCAGCGGCCGCTTGGGCTGTAGGCCGTTGACGTCGACGACGCCCGCGACTCCCGGGATCAGCGGAGCCAGGGGGTGCAGCCACGCGGGTGCGGCCAGCGTGACCGGACCCGCCTGCGCTGCCAGGGCGCGCAAAGCCGGGACCGAGGTGAGCAGATCACCCACTCCGGCCGCTCGCAGCGCCACGACGTCTACGGCCATGAAGTCTCGCCGCCGGGAGTGATCATGAGCTCCGGAACCATTGCACTGCGGTTGCGCTTGAGGACGTCGACGATGATGTCGGCGACGTCACTGGCGTCCATCAACGGGGCGTCGGGAGCCGGCCGGTATTTCGCGGGCCGGCCGTCGAAGAACGAAGTGCGCATCCCGCCCGGCATCACACATGTGACGGGCGGCTCACCTTTGAGTTCGGCGTTCAGAGCCCGGCTCAGACCGACCACGCCGAACTTGGACGCGCAGTAGGCAGTGGCGTCGGGCAGTGCTCGGCGGCCCAGGGTCGAGGCGACCGTCACGATCCGGCCCTTGCTCTTGGCCAGCGCCGGCATCGCAGCCCGGATCACCGAGGCGGTACCCATCAGGTTCACGGCGATGACCCGCTCCCAGTCCTCGGTCTTCACCGACTCCAGCGGCCCACAGGAATCGATGGCCGCGCAAGTGACGATGGCGTCGAGGCCGCTCTCCCCGACGTAGGCCACCATCGACTCGGTCACGGGGGAGTCAGCGAGGTCCACGCAATAGAAGGGATGCGGGCTCGTCGGCTCCACGAGGTCGAGCACGATCGGCTGACCGCCGGCTGCCGCCACCGAATCCGCGACGGCGGCACCGAGGCCGGAGGCACCCCCGGTGACCAGGACCCTGCCTACGCTGGTTGTGTCCTGCATTGTTCCTCCTGACTGTGCGAACGGGCACCAGCCCGCGCTGCGTTGACCAGTCGAGTACTGCTGCGCCCGGCCAAGGTGGGTAGGACGACGACCTCGCCGCCGTAGGCGCGGACCGCGTCGGCCTCCGGGATCGTCGTGGAGTGGTAGTCGCCACCTTTGGCGAAAATATCCGGGCGCAGTGCGCTCAATAACCGGTGCGGAGTGGGTTCGTCAAACACCTCGACGGCGTCGACGCAACTCAGGGCCTTGAGCACCCGAGCCCGGTCCTGTGCTGTCACCACGGGCCGGCCCTGACCCTTCAGGGCCCGTACGCTGTCGTCGCTGTTCAGCGCGACCACGAGACAGTCGCCCAGTGCCCGGGCCGCCTCCAGATAGGAGATGTGCCCGGCGTGCAGCAGGTCGAAGCAGCCACCGGCCATCACGACTCGGCCGCCGCGGGCGCGGACTTCCTCCACCACCCGCTGCCCGTCCGGCAGGGGCTCGGCGGGTGGGTCGGTCATGCCGCCCACGCCGCCTCGCTGCAGGTAGGCGGCAGCTGCCGCGACCGCCTCGCAGACCGCCTCCGAGATGTCCCGGCCGGTCGCCAGACTGCTGGCCAGTCCCGCGGCGAACGCGTCCCCGGCACCACAGGAATCACCTGTGGCAATGCTCGGCGCCGGAGCGACGAGTGGCGTGCCGTCGGCGTTCACGAGCCCTGCCCCGGCGGCACCTCGGGTGACGGTCACACTGGCCGCCCGCCAGCGGCGAAGCAGCTCGTGGCCCTGCCGGATCGCGCCGGTCACGTGATCGGCCGCGACCTCGGAGAAGTGCGCAGCCTCAGCCGCGTTGGGCGTCACCGTGGTGACGCCAGGCACCGGAACCGCCCCGCGCGGGTGCGGATCCCACACGATGCGCGGCTGGTCTTGCAGGGCCCACCGCACCGCCGCCCTGCCACTCACGCCCAAGCCGTAGTCGCTGACCAG
>ERZ724512.804-NODE-804-length-14714-cov-6.760011_pt1 | contig 14714 bp, 14 predicted proteins | sample MGYA00376045_ERZ724512 | MGnify/ENA primary metagenome ERZ724512 (study PRJEB28724, sample SAMN07190883) | activated sludge metagenome | isolation source: activated sludge of sewage treatment plant in Hong Hong | place: Hong Kong | collected 2016-03-17 ... | reverse complement strand
GCTTTCGGCGTCAGCAACGACCTCTACGAGCGCTTCGGCACCGACCGCGTGCGCGACACCACGATCAGCGAACTCGGCATCGTCGGCATGGGCGTGGGCGCCGCACTCACCGGCATGCGGCCGATCGTCGAGATCCAATTCTCCGATTTTCTCTGCCAGGCCATGGACCAGGTGGTCAACCAGGCCGCCAAGCTGCACTTCATGGTGGGCGGCCAGGCCGAGGTGCCGCTGGTGATCCGCGCCCCTGGCGGCTCCGGCACCGGTGCGGCCGCGCAGCACAGCCAGTCGCTGGAGGCCTGGTTCGCGCACGTGCCCGGGCTGAAGGTGGTGATGCCGAGCAACGCCACGGACGCGGGCTCGCTGCTGCTGGCGGCGCTCGACGACCCCAACCCGGTGCTGGTGCTGGAACACAAGCTGCTCTACAAGCAGAGCTTCGAGGTGCCCGACGAGTTTCCGCCCGCCCGGCTGGGCGAGGGCCGCATCGAACGCGAGGGCACCGACCTGACCATCGTCGCCACCTCGGTCGAGGTGCAGCGCTCGGTGCAGGCCGCCGAACAGCTGGCCGAGCAGGGCATCAGCGCCGAGGTGATCGACCCGCGCACGATCAAGCCGCTGGACGTACCGCTCATCCTGCAGTCGGTGTCGCGTACCGGCCGGGTGCTGCTGGTGCAGGAGGCGCCTAAGTTCGCCGGGTTCATGGCCGAGGTGGCCGCCACCATCGCCGAGTCCGAGGTGTTCGGTGACCTGCAGGCGCCGATCCGCCGGCTCTGCGGCCTCGACACCCCGATTCCCTACAGCCCCACGCTCGAGAAGGCGTCGGTGCCTCAGGTCGATGACATCGTCCGCGAGGCCGCGGCCCTGGTCGGGGAGTGGTGAGATGCCCCGCATTCCGCTGCTGATGCCGAAGATGTCGATGACCATGGAGTTCGGCACCGTCGAGCAATGGCTGGTCGAGGTCGGCGGGCCCGTGAGCGATGGCGACGCCGTGGTGGTGGTGACCACCGACAAGGTCGACATGGACGTGGAGTCGACCTGCGACGGCACGCTGGCCGAGATCCTTGCCCAGTCGGGTGACCAGGTGCCGGTCGGCGAGCCGATCGCCTACATCGAGACCGAGAAGGACGACCTGCTGGGCGACCTGTTCGCGCCCGCCGCCGACGAGGGGGCCTCGACAGGCTCGACCAACGGTGCCGGCGAAGCCGACTCGGCTGCGCCGGTCGATGCTGTGTCGGACGAGCCCGTGGACGCTCCCCAACCGGCGGCCCAGATCCCGGCGTCCGCCGGGATGACGGAGTCGTCCGACGGCATGACGGAAGCGACCGAGCGTCCGCGCGCGGTGCCGCTGGCCCGCAAGCTGGCCGCCGAGGCCGGCATCGACCTGGCATCGGTGCAGCCGCAGGGGCCCAACCGTACGATCCGGGCCCGAGACGTCAGGGCTGCCCTCGAAAACGCGGCCCCGCCCAACCCGGCCGTCATCCCGGCGCACGCCGGGATCTCGTCCGCGGCAAGCTCAACCAGCGGTGGGGTTTCGACAAGCTCAACCAGCGGCGAACTGCTGGGCGACGCGAAGTCGCGGCGCATCAGGGTCGCCACCGCGCGAGTGCTCGATGCCACGGCACTCATCCCTCAGTTCACCGTGTGGCGGGCGCTCGACCTGACCCGCCTCGCGGTGGCCCGCAAAGCCTCCCTCAAGGGCGTGAGCTGGAACACCATCCTGCTGCGCGCCTACGCCCTGATGCTGCGCGAGTACCCCTCGCTCAACGGGCGCTGGAGCGGCGACGGCGTGCGCACCAACACCCACATCGGTGTGGCGCTGGCGATCGACACCCCCAACGGCCTGCTTGCCCCGGTGCTGCGCGACCCGCAGGATCTGGGCATCAAAGCCCTGGACGCGGCGATCAAAGACCTCGCCGCAGCCGTCAAGGCGGGCAAGGCCGACCCGAGCGTGATGGGGGGCGGCACCGGCACGGTGTCGAACCTCGGCAGCTTCGGCGTGCAGCGTTTCAACGCACTGCTGACCCCACCCCAGGCGACGGCACTGTCGCTGGGCACGGTCGAAGCACAACCGGTTTTCGACGCCGACGGGTCCATCAGGGCGCGCACGGTGTGCGAAGCGGGCCTGACCGTCGACCACCGGGTGGCCGATGGGGCGGACGCCGCCCGGGCGTTCGCCACCATGCAAGAGATTCTGGACGACCCCTTCCTGCTGCTCGGCTGAGCCGCAGGGAAGGGACGGCGCGAAGAACGACCTTCGCGCCGACGACAACTCGAAACATTTGAAAGGAGGGGATCACATGGGATTCATCGAATGGCTGGCGGAGGGCTTCATCGGCCTGTTCAAAGCGGCTGCTGAGAGCTTCACGGGTTTGGTGACCGGCATTTTGCCGTTGCTGATCGTGCTGTTGACCGCGATGTATGCGATCACCACGTGGATCGGCGAGGAGCGGGTCACCCGCGCGGTGCAGTGGGCGGGCAAGTACGCCGTCACCCGCTACACGATCATGCCGATCATCGCGGTGATCATGCTCACCAACCCGATGTGTTACTCGTTCGGACGGTTCCTGCCCGAGCGGCAGAAGCCGGCGTTCTACGACGCGGCGGTGTCGTTCGTGCACCCGGTTCTGCCGTTCTTTCCGCACGCCAACGCGGGGGAGCTTTTCGTCTGGGCGGGTATTTCAGCTGGCGTCGCAGCGATAGACCAAGGTGCGTTCGTCAGGCTGTCGGCGCTGTACTTCATCGTCGGCATCGTGGTGATTCTGATCCGCGGCCTGGTGACCGAATGGATCACCAAGTTGCTGATCAAACGCGGTGGGCACGAGGCACGCTTCGCCGAGTTCGACGAGGCCTACGCGGCCGGCCACATTCAAGGGGGCCACGAATGAGCGAGACGACCTCGACGTACCAGACCGTCTCTATTCGTAAGGGTCGCGGCGGCTGGGGAGCAGGGCTCACCCTGACCCCCACTGATGAGAAAAAGATCGTGCTGTCGGTGACCGGTGGAGGCATTCATCCGGTGGCGCAGCGCATCGCCGAACTGTCGGGCGCTGAGGTGGTGGACGGCTTCACCAACCACGTCGCCGACGACCAGGTGCTGTGCGCAGTGATCAACTGCGGCGGCACCGCGCGCATCGGGGTGTACCCGCGCAAGCGGATTCCGACCGTGGATGTCTACCCGGGCGAGCCCGGTGGACCGCTGGCCCAGTTCATCACCGAAGACATCTTCGTCTCGGCGGTGACCCCGAACGAGGTGTCGGTGGCCGGTGACGTGGTGCAGGCGGCACCGGCGTTGTCGGAGCAGGTGAACGCTGCCGACTCCGACCGGGCCAAGTACGAGGCGCAGAAGGCCGAGGCCAAGAGCGCGGCCAAGGACGCCGGCGGCTTCACCAAGATGGTGGTCAGCTTCGGCGAGGCGATCGGTTACTTCATCAACACGCTGCTGAGCTCCGGCCGGCAGTCGATGAAGCTGGTGCTGAACACGATCATTCCGTTCATGGCGTACGTGTCGTTGCTGATCGGCATCGTCACCTACACCGGCGTCTCGAAGTGGATCGCCAACGGCGTGACACCGCTGGTCAGCAACCCGTTCGGCCTGGTGCTGCTCGGTGTGATCACCGCGATTCCGGTGCTGTCGCCGATCCTGGGTCCGGGTGCCGCCATCGCTCAGGTGGTCGGCGTGCTGATGGGTCAGCAGATCGCAGCGGGAGCCCTCCCGGTGCAGTACGCGCTGCCCACCCTGTTCGCCATCAACGGCCAGGTCGGCTGTGACTTCGTGCCGGTCGGCCTGTCGCTGGGCGAGGCCGAGCCCGAGACGGTGTCGGTGGGTGTGCCGGCGGTGCTGTTCAGCCGCCTGATCACCTCGCCGGTCGCGGTGATCCTCGCCTACCTGGCGTCGTTCGCCATCTGATCGGTTGGTCGAGCTGTGTCGAGACCCGTTCGCGGGTCGAGGCCGGACGTGGGGCGAGATCCCGGCGTCCGCCGGGATGACGGAACCACCTCGTCATCCCGGGCAGCCTCGTCATCCCGGCCTTGCCCCGGGATCTCACAGGCAGACCTCATCGACCTCGATGGGTCTCGACAAGCTCGACCAGCAGAGTCAGACTCAGGCATCCATCCATCCACACACTCCCATCCACCCCCACCGGACGCGCGAGCGTCCCACGACTGAAGGGACCAACCCAATGGCACAGCAACTGTGGTCGGCGACGATCGACCGACTGGGTGAGTTCACCGCCGAGCTGTTCGAAGGCGGCTGCTACATCCTCTTCGGCGAGCCGCTGCCGGAGGCGCTGGCCGAGGTGAGCATCGTGCACACGACCCGGCAGGCGCCCACCCGTCCGATCGCCGCAGGCGACACCATGCAGTTGGGCGGCGTCGAGCTTCGACTCGATGAGGTCGGCGACCTCGCGAACGTGAACCTCACCGACCTCGGCCACATCGTGGTCTATGTCAACAGCCCCGAACAGCCGCTGCTGCCGGGTGCGGTCAAGGCGTCCGGCCCTGATCGTCCGCACCCCACCGCCGGGTCGTCGATCGTCATCGCGGGGGAGTGAGCCAGTCGTGGGTTGGGAGTTCGCGGCGATTCTCGGTGGCGCCCTGGTGGTGTCGCTGCTGCTCGGCCTGTGGCAGCAGGCCCGCTATGCGCGCTCGGTGAACGCGATGGTCAAGCAGCACCACGGCAAGGGCCGCATTCTGGTCACCGGTCGTGGTCTGGGCAGGCTGAAGGGCACCATCGTCATGCTCGTCATCGACGATGCGGCCGATGAGGTGCTGGCCGCCAGCAAGCTGCGCGGCACCACGATCTTCGCCACCGCCAAAGACGCTCCCGACCTGCTCGGCCCGGTCGCCACGTTGCGTGAGCGGGCCGGCGACAAGCAGACCGGCAAGGCCATCGACATGGCACTCGACCAACTGAAAGCAACCCGCGCCCGGGCGGGTGAGAGCCGGGTCGTCACCCCGCCGCCCCCCGCCGGCACGGCCAGAAGAAAGGTACAACGATGAGCTACAGCAAGCGGCTGCAAGAGCGCGAGCGGGCCACCGGACGCGCCGTCAGGGTTGGTGTCGTGGGCGCCGGCCAGATGGGTTCGGGCCTGGTCGCCCAGATCAATCGCGTGCCCGGGCTGGTGATGTCGGCGGTGGCCGACATCGACATCACTCGGGCCGAGAAGGCGCTCGCCGGTGCCGGGGCCGAGCAGGTGACCACCACCGACGAGCTCACCGACGCCGCGGCCGCCATCGAGCGCGGCGAATCGGTGGCGTTGAGCAACGGCATGGCGCTCACCAAGCTGCCGCTCGACGTCATCGTCGAGGTGTCGGGTGTGCCCGACGTGGCGGCCGAGATCGCCTACGCGAGCCTGCTGGCCGGCAAGCACACGCTGCTGATGACCGTCGAGGCCGACATCACCGTCGGTCTGCTGTTGGCCGGCATGGGCAACAAGCCGGGCGGCCCCATCTATGCCGTCTGCCGCGGCGACGAGCCGCCCGAGTGCCTCAAACTGATCGAGTACGCGCAAGACATCGGCCTGCAGGTCGTGGTGGCGGGCAAGGGCAAGAACAACCCGATGCGGCCCACCGACACCCCCACCGACGTGGCCGACGAGGCCAGGGCCAAGGGCATGAACCCCAAGATGCTGTGCTCGTTCACCGACGGCAGCAAGACCCAACTCGAGATGTGCGCGCTCAGCAACGCCACCGGCTACCCGGTCGACGTGCCCGGCATGCACGGCGTGGCCTGCTCGGTCGACGAACTGGCGCTCAAGCTGGTGCCCGAGGGCGTCGGCGGCGTGATGAGCACCGAGGGCCCGTTCGTCGAATACGTCACCGGCAACGTGGCACCTGGCGTGTTCGTGATCGCCAAGTCGACCAACGACGTGGTCACCCATGAGCTCGACTACCTCAAGCTCGGGAAGGGCCCCTACTACGCGTTGTACCGGCCCTACCACCTGGCGTCCATCGAGGCGAACCTGTCGATCGGCGAGGCCATCATCGACGGCCGCTCGACCTTTCACCCGATCGGCTGGACCAGCGAGGTCACCGCGGTGGCCAAGTCCGACCTGGCGGCGGGCACGAAGCTCGAAGGCATCGGGGGCCACCACGTGCACGGCTTCACGGTGCCGGCGACCGACGCCAAAGCGGCGGGTGCGGTGCCGATCGGCCTGATCGCCGGGTGCACGCTGGTGCGCGACGTCGCCGCCGGCGCGACCGTGACGTACGCCGACATCGAGCTGGACGAGGGCCGTCCCATCGTCGCGATGCGGCGACTGCAAGATGCGATGCTGGCCAACGGCACGCTCGGCTGACCCCGGTCGCCGTACCCGTCACCCAGGCACCGCTCGATAGCGTGAGAGAAGGGCAACCATGGCCGCCGGTCGCTCGCTCGACACCCTGGTCAGGGCCGCGCGCCTCTACTACGAAGACGGTCTGTCGCAGGGCGAGGTCGCGCGGCGGCTCGGCCTGTCGGGGGCAACGGTGTCGCGGGTGCTGGCGCAGGCCCGCGAGCAGGGCATCGTCGAGGTGCTCATTCACGACCCCCGCTCGCCCGTGCAACGCGTGCACGAGATCGAGCAGCAACTGATCGAACGCTTCGGGCTGGCCGACGCGCGCGTCGGCGTCGCCTCGGCCGACACCGGAGCTCTGCGGCTGGTCGGACGGCTGGCCGCCGACCTGTTCGGTGAGCGGCTGGGAGCCATGCGCACCGTGGGCCTGAGCTGGGGCACCACCCTCGAGGCGTTCGTGGCCGAAGTGCCGCACCGGGTCGTGCCGTTCATCAAGGTGCTGCCGCTCACAGGGGGAAACCCCGGCCTCGACACGGCCTCGGCCGGCGGCACGCTGGTGCAGGCTCTGGCGCGGCGCTGCGGCGTCTCGGCCGGGCGGCTGATCGCACCGGCCGTGGTCGAATCGCCCCACACCAAGGCCGTGCTGACGTCTGAGTCGGGCATCAAGGCAGCGCTCGAGGTGGCCGCCACGGTCGACCACGCGTTCGTGGGCATCGGCACCATCGGGGTGCGGTCGTCGGTCACCATCGTCGAAGACATGCGGCTGAACGACGCCGAACTGGCCGCCTTTCTGGCGCAGAAGCCGGCGGGCGACATCTCGGGCCGGTTCTTCGACGACAGCGGCGTCGAACTCGGCGCGCCCACCTCTGAGCGCATCATCGGGGTGACCCTCGACGACCTGCGCTCCGTGCCCTGCGTGGTCGGGCTGGCCGCGGGGCAAGAGAAGGCCCGCGGCGTGCTGGGCGGGTTGCGCACCGGCGTGGTGAACGTTCTGGTGGTCGATCTACCCCTGGCCCAGGCGGTGCTGCAACGCGGCGCGGCGGGTTGACCCGGTCGGCCTGAGGGGCGCGGACCGCAGACCTATACTGCCGCTGTGCTTCTTACGCGGCCACTGCCTCCTGCCGGCTGCGCGACGCCCGTACGGCGCCTCGCTGCGTTCTCATCGGTCAACACACCACGACCGCGCGCCGCTCGCCCGGGCGACCGCTGATGGCCGCGACAACGGAGCCGATTCCCGCGGTCATCGTCGCCGCGGGGCGCGGCGTACGCTTCGGCGGCCCGATTCCCAAGCCGGTCACCACCCTGGCCGGCAAGGCCGTGGTCGCCATGTCGGTCGAGGCCATGGCCGCGGGCGGCTGCACCCACGCGATCGTGGTGATTCCCCGCAACGGCGAGCACCATTTTCAGCCCGTGCTGGCCGCCTCGCCGATTCCCGTCACCCTGGTCGAGGGCGACGAGACCCGGCAGGCGTCCGTGCGCCAGGGCATCGCGGCGATCCGCATGAAACCCGAACTGAAGGGCGCCCATGTGGTGCTGGTTCACGACGCGGTTCGTCCACTGGTGCCGGCCACTGTGGTGGCCCGGGTGATCGGCACCATTCGCGGGGGAGCGGTCGCGGTCGCGCCGGCGATTCCGGTGGCCGACTCGATTCGTGAAGAAACCGACGACGGACGCCTGGTGATCGTCGACCGCGAACGGCTGCGGGCCGTGCAGACCCCGCAGGGCTTCGATCTGGACGTGCTCGAGGCCAGCCACGACTACGCCGACGAGCAGCAGATCGCCTGCACCGACGACATCTCGGTGTGTGAGGCCGCCGGCCACCCGGTCAGGCTGGTCAAGGGCGCGATGACCTCGCTGAAGATCACCTCGGCCACCGACCTCGACCTGGCCCACGCCTTTCTCAAGCTGCGCGCCGGCTTCGGGCGGCACTCGTTCCGCCGGGTGCTGCGGCATCGTCCGTTCGCCTGGGTGGTGAAGCCGGCCGAGCCTGCGCCGGTGATCAGGAGCCCCGAATGACGCTGCCCCGGGTGGGCATCGGCAGCGACGTGCATGCGCTGGCCGACGGCGTGCCCATGTGGGTGGCGGGCCTGCACTTCGCCGACGAGCCGCGCGGCCTGGCCGGCCATTCCGACGGTGACGTCGCCTGCCACGCGATCTGTGACGCCCTGCTGTCAGCGGCCGGGCTGGGCGACCTGGGCAGCACCATCGGCACCGACCGCCCCGAATGGGCGGGTGCCTCAGGGGTGCGGTTGCTCACTGAGATCGCGGTGCTGGTGCGGGCCGCCGGGTTCGAGATCGGCAACGTGGCGGTGCAGGTGATCGGCAACCGTCCCCGGCTGCTGCCGCGCAGGCGCGAGGCCGAAGAGTTGCTGTCGGCCACCCTCGGCGCACCGGTGTCGGTGGCGGGCAAGACCACCGACGGGTTGGGGCTGACCGGGCGGGGTGAAGGCGTGGCCGCGATGGCGACGGCGTTGATCGTCGCGTCATGACCGACCCGATCGCCCTGTGCGCCGAGGGCGAGGCGGCCTGGCATCGCTTCGCCTACGACTCGCTGGGCTCCGGCTGGGCCGATGACGGACGACTGGCCCGCGCCGCCGACACCGTGCCCCACCCGTTTCTGCTCGGAGCGGTCACCCTGACCCCGGACGCCACCGTGCCCGATGAGGTGCCCGGCATCGTCTGCGACAGTTATGCCCGGCTGAGCCTGCCCGGGCGGCGGGCCGAACCGACCGGCCACTGGATGGTGCGCTCGGGCGGCGCGGCCGCACCCGTGTCGTCCGTGCCCGGCCTGAGCATCCGCCGGGCCGAGACCGACGACGACGTGGTCTGGTTCGAGGCGGTTGCCTTTCTGGCCGCCGACGGCACGCCGCCCTCACGCATCGGCGAGTTACACCCGGCCGGCAGTCAACGGCAGCCGGGCGTCACGCTGCTGGTCGCCGAGATCGACGGCGAAGGGGTGGGCACCGCGTTGTCGATCGTGACGCCGCGGGTGAACAACATCGGTGCCGTGGCGGTGATGGCGGCGCAACGCGGCCGCGGCATCGGCTCACTGCTCACCGAGGCGGCCGCTGCCGTGGCACCCGAGGTGACCGCGACCCTGTCGGCCACGCCTCTGGGCCGCGGCGTCTACGCCCGGTTGGGTTTCACCGAGGTCGGACGCCCGCTGCACCACCACCCGGTCTGAACCACCCGCTGGTCGAGCTTGTCGAGACCATTGGTTGAGCTTGTCGAGTCCCCCTTGGTTGCGTCTGCTGCCGCGGACAGAGAAGCGCCGCCCCTGTGCCGCCTTTGCTGGACTGCTCGGCTAGCGCCTCGCAGTGCGCAAACGCCCGACCACGCCCTGACAGGGGCGCCCCCGCTCCGCTTTGAGCTGCTCCGTGCGCAGGCCGACTCACCGTTGGTCGAGCTTGTCGAGACCTCGTTGGTCGAGGCGTCGCTACCCGTCGGTCGAGCTTGTCGAGACCTACGTGATGCGGGTCGTTCCACTACCTCGCCACGGTCTCGACACGCTCGACCAGCGCCGACGCTCAGCGCACCTGGCTGTCGCGCGCGGTGTAGGTGTTGCACTGGCCGATGTCGCCGTTGGCGTTCAACCCGGTTTCGAACCACTTCTGCCGGGTGGCGCCCAGGCCGTGGCCCTCGTCGATGTTCTGCTTGCCGGTGAGCACGTCGTCGCCGATGTTGTAGGCGATCTGCTTCAGGGCGTCCAGGTCGCTGTTGCTCAAGCCCTGGCTGTCGCCCACCGAATTCACCCAGATGCCCGCCATGCAGTCGGCCTGCATTTCGAGCCGGCGCGAGTAGACGTTCGCGGCGGCCTTGGTGGTGGCCTTCTGTTCCCACGCCATGCTCGAGATGCCGATGCCGGTGCGGTACTGAATGGCGTGGCCGAACTCGTGCGCCAGCACCATCTCCATCAAGAACCGGCTGGTGCGCAGGCTGGGCGAGAAGATCCTCGGCAACTCCATGCCGTAGTAGATGCGCTGATCGGCGCCGCAGTACACGGCGTTCTTCAGGTCGTCCAGCTTGCCGCAGGCGGTCTGGATCGGCTGGCTGTAGGCCGCGGCCGGCGGCCTGGGCATCAGGAACCCGGCCTTCTGCATCGGCGTCTGCCACACCCGCACCAGACACGAGGTGAGGTCTTGCAGATGCGTGTTCAACTGCGATTCGGACGCGTTCACGGCATCGATCGGCTGCAGGTCGGGGCAGGCGGTCGGAACGGCGACCTGCTGGTTGTACACCTTGTTCTTCTGCAGCCACTCGGTGGCCTCGCCGTAGGTCTTGGGCTCGGGCAGGTCGGGCGGGTCGAGGTCGGGCGGCGGCGGGCTCCAGGTGTCTTGCGGTTGGGGTGAGGTGCCCTGCGATCCGCCCAGCATGTTGGCCACCACGATGGCGGCCAGCAGCACACCGCACAGCACGACCAGCGTCACCAGAATGCGGCTCAGCGGGTTGCGGCCCTGGGGTGCCCGGTTGAACTGACCCGGCTGCTGATAGCCGGGGCGTTGCGGGTAGCCACCGGGTTGCAGAGTGGGTACCTGCTGGTAGCCGGGTTGCTGATAGCGGCCGCCCTGTGGGTAGCCGCCCGGCTGCTGGGGCCAGGCGGGTTGCCCGAACGACTGCTGCGGCCGGTTCCACCCCTGCGGCTGTTGCTGACCGCCCCAGGGCGACGGGTACTGCTGCTGGGGCCCGTACTGCTGCGTCACGCGAACACTGTAACCGTCGGAGCGGGTCGATCAGAGCCCCCGGGTGGCAGCAGATCGCTGGGTGGGCAGCGGTCGAAGCGGCACCCGATGCGGTAGTTTCGTGCTGCGCCGCGCGCTTACCGAGATGCCTCACTGCAAAGGGTCGATCGTGTCGAGATTGCCAGTAATCGTGCTCACCCGACTGTTCGCCGGCCTGCTGGTGCTCGCCGCGGTCGTCGTCGGGCCGTCCGCCACGCGGGCGATGGCCGCCGAGACGGTTGAGACCTATGTCGTGCAGGGCGCCATCAACGCCGACGGGTCGCTGAACGTCACCGCCACGATCACCTTCGATGGCGCCGCGCCGGCCAGCCTGGTGCAGAAGTTCGCCAACGCTCGGCAGGTGATCGGCGATCGCGTGTACGTCTACACGCTGCGTGACGTGAAGGCCACCATCGCCGACCAGCCGATCAACGCCACCGTCACCCAGCAAGACGGGCAGACGGTGGTCACCATGCCCACCCAGGGCGCCACCGCGCCCGTGGTGCTGAGCTACACCGTGCTCGGTGCGGCGATCAAAGAGCCCAGCGGCGAGACCACGGTGATGTGGCGGTTGCTGCAGGGTTTGAGCCTGCCGGTCAAGCAGTTCACCGCCACCCTCACCGTGCCCACCATGATTCAAGCGGTGCTGTGCAACGCGGGCCCGCCCGTGTCGCCGGGGGTCTGCACCTCGTGGGGCGGCGGTACCCACGAGTACCCGGACCCCACGTTCAACGACGGCCCGCGCGGGGTGGGTGAAGTGGTCGAGGTGATCGTCCGCTTCCCCGAAGGTGCGGTGACCCCCAACGAGCAGATCCGCGACGTGTGGACGCTGGGCAAGGCCTTCTCGACCGCACCCCTGCCGCTGTCGCTGGCCCTCATTGCGTTGGTGCTGGGCGGCCTCGCGTTCTGGGCCGTGCACCGCCGCATGGGGCGCGACGCGGTCGGCGCCGGCCAATCGACACCGGTGGCCGAGTTCCACCCGGTGGGTGACGGCGAGGCCGAGTTCCGCGTGCTCGACGGGGTGCGTCCCGGCCAGGTGGGCACCCTGGTCGACGAGCGGGTCGACCCCGTGGACGTCACGGCGACCCTGATCGACCTCGCCGTGCGCGGGCACCTGCGGTTCACCGAACTGCCCAAGGAGTCGGCCTACGCCGTTCGCGAGTGGACGCTCACGCGCCTAGCCGGTGGCGACGACCTGCTGCCCTACGAGCGCACCCTGCTCGACGCGGTCGCTCCCGAAGGCGGCGAGCCGGTGCTGCTGTCGCAGCTGCCCGAGGCCGTCGGCGCAGTGATCGTCACGGTGCAGAACGAGTTGTACGACGACGTGGTGAAGCTCGGCTGGTTCGCGCAGCGTCCTGATCAGACCCGCAACACGTGGTTCCGCATCGGCCTGGGCTGTGTGGTGGTCGCCGTGCTGGCCACCATCGGCCTCGCCGCGTTCACCGGGTTCGGCCTGCTCGGCCTCGCCCTGATCGCGGTGTCGCTGCTGGTGGTGTTCCTGGGCCAAGAGATGCCGGCGCGCACCGAGAAGGGTGTCGCGCTGCTGAACGGTCTTGGCATGTTGCGGGCCGACCTGCTGGGCCAGCCGACCGACAGCATGCCGAAGGGGCAGGAGTTGGCGGAGTTGTCCGAGGTGCTGCCCTACGCGGTGGTGCTGGGCGGTTACGAGCGGTGGCTGCAGGCCCTGGCCGACGCCGACGGCGACCTCGACGCCGACTCCACCGACCTGAACTGGTACCACGCCCCCGACGACTGGCGGTTGTCAGACCTGCCGGCCTCGCTCGACCGACTGATCATCACCATTCAGGGCAAGCTCTTCAGCCGCTGAGCGCCGAAACCGGGGTTGACGCCGCGGCCAACACGGCTGCCTGCAGAATCACGTCGAGCGCCCTGTGCCCGGCCTGGGGTGCTGCGGGTTCGTCGGCGTGATCGACCAGCCACAGTGCGGCCTCGTTCATGGCGCCCGACAGATGCGCGGTCAAGGCGTCCAGCAGATCGTCCGGAACCCCCAGGTCGGCCACGCGTCGCACAGGTGGCGGCCGGAGTGTTGCGCGTCGAGCCTTCGCCACCGCTGCCAGCCGATCAGGGCCGGTGCGTCGACCAGCAGAACCTGGACGACTCCGGGTGCGGTGACGGCATCGAGAAAGGCGTGGCTGCCTGCCCGTAATCGGGCGAAGGGGTCGTCACCGGCCCCCACAGCGGCTGCCACGACGGCCTGTGAGACCTGGCTCTGCACGTGTTCGGCCACGGCGGCGAACAGCCCGGTGCGGCTGCCGTAGTGGTGGTACCGCGCGCCGCGGGTGACGTTGGCCGCCCGGGCCACGTCATCGAGCGACACCTGCGCGTGCCCCCGATCGGCGTACAGGGTGACGGCGGCGGTGAGCACGCGCTGCGCGGTTGCGGCAGCGTCAGCTGCTGATGCGCGGGTCGTCGCAGCGCCCGACGGGGTGCTGCTCGACCTGATCGAGCAGGTCGAGCCCACTGCCGAGTTCGCCGACGCCTACGCGGCCGGCGCCGGGGGCAGCGACGAACCCGTTGCCGCCACGCTGACATGACCCGCTGAGGTACGACTACGAGACGTCGAGCCCGGGGTAGAGCGGGTTGGCGTCAAGCAGCTCGGCGGACGCAGCCTTCGTGCGGTCGGCGACGCCGTCGGCCAGGGTGTATTTGGCCTTGCCAGGCGTGCCGGCCGCCGTCGTGGTGGCGGTGGTGTTGGCCAGCACGTCGACGATCAGCTCGGCGACCTTGTCGAACTCGTCGGCCCCGAAGCCGCGCGAGGTCAGGGCAGGGGTGCCGATGCGCACGCCGGTGGTGTACCAGGCCCCGTTGGGGTCGTTGGGCACCGAGTTGCGGTTGGTCACGATGCCCGAATCGAGCAGCGCCGACTCGGCCTGCCGTCCGGTGATGCCGAACGAGCCGGTGTCGATCAGCACCAGATGGTTGTCGGTGCCCCCGGTGACCAGGGTGGCGCCGCGCTTCAGCAGCCCCTCGGCCAGCACCTTGGCGTTGTCGGCCACCTTCGCGGCGTAGTCGCGGAAGGAGTCCGTCCGGGCCTCGGCGAAGGCGACCGCCTTGGCGGCCATGATGTGCGACAGCGGGCCGCCCAGCACCATCGGGCAGCCGCGGTCGACGCTCGGCGCGTACTCGGGGGTGGCCAGCACGAAACCGCCGCGCGGACCGCGCAACGACTTGTGTGTGGTCGAGGCCACCAGGTGGGCGTAGGGCACCGGATCCTCCTCGCCGGTGAACACCTTGCCCGCCACCAGGCCGGCGAAGTGCGCCATGTCGACGAACAGGGTGGCACCCACCTCGTCCGCGATCTCGCGCATCTTCGCGAAGTTCACCCGGCGCGGGTAGGCGGAATAGCCGGCGACCAGGATCAGCGGCTTGAACTCGCGCGCGTCGGCCAGCAGCTTGTCGTAGTCGATCAGCTGGGTCTCGGCGTTGGTGCCGTAGCTGCGCTGGTGAAACATCTTGCCCGAGATGTTCGGACGGAAACCGTGGGTCAGGTGACCGCCGACGTCCAGGCTCATGCCCATCACGCGCTGCTCGGCGAAGCTCTTGCGCAGGGTTTCCCAGTCGTCCTCGGACAGTTCGTTGACGTTCTTGGCACCCAGCCGCTCCAGTGCGGGCGACTCCACCCGGTGCGCCAGAATCGACCAGTAGGCGACCAGGTTGGCGTCGATGCCCGAGTGCGGCTGCACGTAGGCGTACTCGGCGCCGA
>ERZ724512.803-NODE-803-length-14737-cov-6.487263_pt1 | contig 14737 bp, 14 predicted proteins | sample MGYA00376045_ERZ724512 | MGnify/ENA primary metagenome ERZ724512 (study PRJEB28724, sample SAMN07190883) | activated sludge metagenome | isolation source: activated sludge of sewage treatment plant in Hong Hong | place: Hong Kong | collected 2016-03-17 ... | reverse complement strand
GACGAGACCGAGTCCAACCGGCTCACCGGCGTGCTTGAGGTCACGGGCAAGACCTGGGAGGCCGAGATCCTGGACGAGGAGTGGGACGGGTTCCTCAGCCGGGACGGCAGGGTCATGGAGGTCCTGAGCGAGCACACCTGCCAGGGCTGGCTCGAGGGCTACCTGCTGACCGGGCGGCATGGCCTGTTCAGTTGCTACGAGGCATTCATCCACATCGTGGACTCAATGTTCAACCAGCACGCGAAGTGGCTCAACACCACCCAGGACATCGGCTGGCGGGTGCCCATCGCCTCGTTGAACTACCTGCTCACGTCCCATGTCTGGCGGCAGGACCACAACGGCTTCAGTCACCAAGATCCCGGTTTCATCGACCATGTGGTCAACAAGAAGCCGGATGTCATCCGTGTGTACCTGCCACCGGATACGAACACACTGCTGTCCACGATGGCGCACTGTCTGAGTAGCCGTGACTACGTCAACGTCGTGGTCGCCGGGAAGCAGCCAGTGCTGGACCTGCTCGACGGCGAGCAGGCGCGCTTGCACTGTACGCGGGGAATCGGCATCTTCGACTGGGCGAGTTCGGATGCTGGCGGCGACCCCGACGTGGTGCTGGGCTGCGCCGGCGACGTGCCCACTATGGAGATCCTGGCCGCCGCGGCGATCCTGCGCGAGCGGCTCCCCGATCTGCGGGTGCGAGTGGTCAATGTCGTCGACCTGATGCGGTTGCTGCCGCACTCCGAGCATCCGCACGGCATGACGGACGCGGAGTTCGACGCGTTGTTCACCACCGACAAGCCGATCATCTTCAACTACCACGGATACCCCTGGCTGATCCACCGGCTCACGTACTCCCGCGCCGGGCACGACAACCTCCATGTCCGCGGCTACAAGGAGGAGGGCACGACCACGACGCCCTTCGACATGTGCGTGAGGAACGACATCGACCGTTTCCACCTGGTCATCGACGTAATCGACCGGGTTCCCGGGCTCGGAGCGCACGCCGCGGGCTTGCGACAGGACATGGTCGACCGGCGCATCGCCCACCGCAACCACATTCGCCAGCGCGGGGAGGATCTGCCTGAGGTCCGGGATTGGGTGTGGCCGTTCGGCGACGGAATAGCGTGAGATCTGTGAAGGACTTCAGCGATGCCGACATCACCACGATGTACCGGCAGGAGTACGCCCAGGCGCTGACGGCGCTCGGGCGCTTCAACCTCGCGATCTTCGGCAAGACCGGTACCGGCAAGAGCACCTTGGTCAACGCGATCTTCGGCCAGGACGTCGCGGCCACCGGTACCGGCCGCCCGGTCACCACTGGCCTGGACTACTACATCCATCCCAACGGGCTGCTCGGCATCTACGACTCCCGGGGCTTCGAGACGGGGGAGGCGGGCGACCGCATCCTCGGTGCGCTGGAGGAGGTAGTGGAGGGCACCAGGCAGGCTGATGCGATCGAGCAGATCCACGCCGCCTGGTACACGGTGCGCTGGAGTGACCGCCGCTTCGAGTCCCACCAGGAAGCGTTCGTCGCTCGGCTGCACGACCTGGGACTGCCAGTGATCTTCGTGCTCACCCAAGTGCCCCGGCTGGAGTCGGGACAGACCCACGAGGATGCGCTGGAGTTCGCCCGCTACATCGCCGGGCTGGGGATGCCGCTGGCTGCTGGCGGCCGGGTGTACCTGACCAACGCCAAGGAGGACCCTTTCCTGCACACCGTCGTCTTCGGGCTGCAGGAGCTTTTGGATGCCACATTCGAGACGATCCCGGAAGCCGCCACCGCGGCCCTTTCAGCTGCCCAGCAGCTGGACTGGGGGCGTAAAAGACAGGCTGCTAAGAAGATCATTACGGCAAGTGCGGCGTCTGCCCTGGCCACCGGCGCCACGCCGATTCCCTTTTCCGACGCGGCGGTCTTAGTTCCGCTGCAGATCGGGATGATCGCGCGTTTGACCGCCGCGTATGGCTCGCACTTGCCTTCCGCCCAACTCGCCTCGTTGGTCGGGTCGATGATGCTCGCCTCCGGGGCCACGACCGCCGGTCGCTGGATGGTGTCGTCTTTGTTGCGGGTGGTGCCGGGTGGACAGCCGGCCGCCATGGTGATCTCCGGTTCGGTGGCCGCAAGCATGACCACCGCGATGGGGTGGGCCTGGGTCGCGGTCCTCGAGCGGTTCCTGATGTCCGGGCAAACTCAGGACATCGAGTCCATGCGGACAGTGTTCGCCGAGGAGTTCCGCAAGCGCTTCAAGCTGACCCGGTCGGGGGAGCAGCGCACGCAGTTGCCGCCGGGGGAGTAGGGCTAATGGGGCTTTTCGCGGTGCGCAGCGCCATCCGTTAGACCTTCGACCATCGGTTAGGCGAAATGTCCGCTTTGCCCTCTAACCGATGTTCGAAGGTCTAACCGATGTCAGCACCTCGCGGATCAGGCGCGCGCCTTCTTCGCAGGTGCCCTTTTGGCCGCAGGTGCCTGCTTAGCAGCGGGTTTTGCCGCCTTCTTCGCGGGGGCCTTCTTGGTCGCCGACGCCTTGCGGGCCGGCGCCTTCTTCACGGGCGCCTTCCGGGCCGCAGCCTTCTTGGCCGGCGCCTTCCGGGCCGCAACCTTCTTGGCCGGCGCCTTCTTCGCGGGGGCCTGCTTCGCAGGCGGCGGCGGTGGGGTCGGCGCCTGCGCACTGCCCGCGAGTGCGGCGATCTCCTCCAGCCCGGCCTTCAGATCCGCGACCAGTTCCTTGGGCTTCGGGACCGCAACGGTGTCGATGTTGACGCCGACCTGGGCCACCCCGTTGTAAGACATCAGCGCGCAGTTCACGGCCGCGCCCGCCTTCGGTGCATAGGGGAGCATGCGCAGGATCTGAGTGCCGGCGAAGAACACGGGAATCGGCGGGCCGGGCACGTTGGTGGCCACGAAGTCCGTGCCCTTCATCAGCCCACCGGCCACGTAGGTGGCGATGTTCGTGGGCAGCATGGTCAGCAGGCGGAACACCTGATCGGTAAGCACCGCGGCCGGCTCGGTGCGGGCCTGCCGCAGCACCGGGTGCAACTGCTGGATGCGCTTGGCGGGGTCGGCTTCGTTCAAGGGCACCGGGAACCGGGCGGGTACCCAGGCGTTGCCCTCCTTGCCCGCGTCGGCTGGCGTACGCAGGTTGACCGGCATGTTCACGCGCAATGCATCCGGGATGGTGCCGTTGCGCTCGTGGTAGCGGCGCAAGCCGCCCACGACACCGGCCACGAACGCGTCATTGAGCGTGCCGCGACCGACCTTTCCGGCCTTCTTCAGGTCGTCCAGGGGAATGTCGATCAAGTCGAACCAGACCGACAACGAGCGCTCCCCGAACACCGAGGACATCGGCTCGGAGGCCGGGGCGAGCATGCGTGACAGGGATGCCGCCATCTCGCCGGCGGAGGTGGCCATGCCGATCGGGTCGGTCACGGTGTCTTTCAGGAAGCCGGTGGCGCTGCTCAAGCCGCCGCGCACGTCGTCGGCCACCGTCCTGGCCTCGAAGTTCAGCCCCATCCGCAGCCGGTCACGCTTGCCGGCGACGGCCCCATGAGGCGCCTTGGGCATGTCGCCGCGGTCCTGTCCGGTGCGGTCGAGATCGAACAGCAGCGCGGCCATCTGCAGGCCGCCCACACCGTCGGTGACCGAGTGGTGGATCTTTACGATGAACGCGGCTTGACCCTCCTTGAGGCCGGTGACGAGCAGCATCTCCCATAGTGGCCGGGCCTTGTCGAACTCGCCTTCGGCCATCTGCTCGGCCAGCCGGAACACCGGGCCCATCGTGCCGTCCGGATTCGGCGCAGCAACCCAGCGCAAGTGGTAGTCAAGGTCGAAGTTCGGGTCGATCTCCCAGCGCGGCGGTGCCAGGCTCAGCGGATTGCCGACCGCGCGCTGTCGCAGTTTGGGCACCAGTCGCGTGAGCCGGTCGATGCGATCACGAACCACGGTCTCGTCGGGTTCCTGATCCAGCAAGAGCACCAGCGTGATGGTTGAGCGCAGCACGGGATCCTCCTCCACCCCGAACATCACTGCGTCTGCCCATTGCATACGTGGGTCGTCAGCCACGGTTGCCTCCTCGCGGATTCGCTTGCGTTTCATCTTCGTCCATTGCCTGCGGCGGTGCGCGCTGAATCGGGGCACACAGCAGTCCCACAGAGATCCCCACATCTCGAAGATCGCGGCGGTGCGGGGTTGTTGTCAGGGGCCGGTCATAGGGTGGGAGCGTGGAATTCCAACCCTCTGCCAAAGCCCAGGAACGCATCGCTGTACTGCAGGACTTCATGGCCCAGCACGTGTATCCGGCCGAGCCGGTGTACGAGGCCCAAGTCGCAGAACTCACCGCCGCCAGCCGCCCGCATGAACTGCCGGCCGTTGTCGAGGAATTGAAGGCTGAAGCGCGGCGACGCGGCCTGTGGAACCTGTTCCTGCCCGACGAGTCGGGTCTGAGCGTGACCGACTATGCGCCGCTGGCCGAGATCACCGGCCGCAGCCCACATCTGGCACCAGAGGCGCTGAACTGCTCGGCGCCGGACACCGGGAACATGGAAGTGCTGCACATGTTCGGCACGGACGAGCAGAAGCAACGGTGGCTGGAGCCACTGCTGGACGGCCACATCCGCAGCGGGTTCGCCATGACTGAGCCGGAGGTGGCGAGTTCGGATGCCACCAACATCGCCACCCGGATCGAGGCCGATGGCGACGACTACGTCATCAACGGCCGCAAGTGGTGGACGACCGGCGCGATGGACCCGCGTTGCCAGATCCTGATCCTGATGGGAAAGACCGATCCGGAGGCCGACATCCATCGCCAGCAGAGCATGGTGCTGGTGCCGATGGACACCCCGGGGGTGCGGATCGAGCGCAATCTCACGGTCTTCGGTTACTCCGAGCAGCCCGGACACGCCGAGATCTCGTTCACTGACGTGCGGGTGCCCAGAAGCAACCTGCTGGCCGACGAGGGAATGGGCTTCGCCATCGCGCAGGCCCGGCTCGGACCCGGCCGGGTCCACCACTGCATGCGGGCCATCGGGATGGCCGAACGGGCGCTGGACCTGATGTGCGAGCGGTCGCTGGACCGGGTCGCGTTCCACCGGCCGCTGGCTGGCCAGGGAGTCGTCCGGGAATGGATCGCCCGCTCCCGGCTGGCGATCAACCAAGCGCGGCTCTTGGTCCTGCACACAGCGTGGATGATCGACAGCCACGGCGCCAAGGCCGCCCGTCAGCAGATCGCCGGAATCAAGGCCGTTGTGCCGTCGATGGCGCTGGACGTCGTCGACAAGGCGATCCAGACATATGGCGGCGCCGGAGTCAGCCAGGCCAGTCCGCTGGCCGAGATGTGGGCGGGGCTGCGGACGCTGCGGATCGCCGACGGCCCGGACGAGGTGCACCTGCGGGACGTGGCGAGGCTGGAGTTGAAGGCCCACCTCGATGGTTGAGCTGAACGTCAGGGACCAGGATGCGTTCGATGTCCAGGCATTCGGCGGCTGGCTGGGTCAGGCCGTCCCAGGGCTCGGGGAGATCACCCGGATCAGCCAGTTCGCCGGCGGTGCGTCCAACCTGACGTTCCAGATCGACTGCGCCAACGACAGCGTCGTGATGCGGACCTCGCCGACCGGACGCAAGGCCGCCTCCGCCCACGACATGCAACGCGAGGCGCGTCTACTCACCGCACTGCGTCCCGCGTTCGAGAAGGTGCCCGCTGTGCTGGCCGTGGCGGGCGACGAGTCGCCACTCGGCAGGCCGCTGTTCGTCTGCGAATACGTGTCCGGCACGATCCTGCGCCGGGACCTGCCCGAGGGAGTCCCGGTAGAGGCGCTGGCCGAGACGTTCATCCAGACGTTCGTCGATCTGCACGCCGTTGACACCAGCACCGGGGAGTTGGCTGCGTTCAACAAAGGCAGCGGGTACGTACGGCGGCAGGTCGAAGGCTGGTCCACCCGCTACCGGCAGGCCCGCACCGACGACGTTCCCGACGCCGAGTCCGTCATGACCTGGCTGGCGCAGCGGCAGCCCGAGGACGTCGCCGCCTGCGTGATCCACAACGACTGGCGCTTCGACAACATGGTCCTGGACCCCGCCGACCCCAGCCGGATAAAGGCGGTCCTGGACTGGGAACTGGCCACGCTGGGTGATCCGTTCATGGATCTGGGTTCGGCGATGGCCTACTGGGTGGAACCGGCCGACGAGGAAGGGATGCAGGCCTTCCGCATGCAGCCCTCGACCGCCCCCGGGATGCCCACCCGTGACGGTTTCGTGGACGAGTACTGCCGGCGAGCGGGCAGGCAGCGCCCCGATTGGGCGTTCTACGAGGTGTACGGCTTGTTCCGGTTGGCGGGAATCGCCCAGCAGATCTGGTACCGCTACTACCACGGGCAGACGAGCAACCCGGCGTTCGCCATGTTCGGCCCGGCCGTGCAGTTCCTGGTAGCGCGCTGCGAGCGGCTGATCAGCGCGTGACGGCGGATAGCGTGCGGACATGACGGTGGAAGAACCGGGCACGCAGGCACCTGAAGAACTGCGCCGTTGGCGCATCGCGGTCATCGTCCTCGCGTTGCTGAGCCTGACACTGCTGATCACGACGATCGCGTTGCGGGTGCGCTCCGACGCGGCCGTCCGCGAGCGCAACGAAGCGGTGGCGCGCGCTAACGCCGCCACGGCCGAGGCCGGTCAGCAGCAACGCCGCAACGACGAACTGCTCACCCAACTGTCGACGTCCAACGAGCGTCTCGCCGAACTCACTGGTCAGGTACCGGGTCTCGGTGCCGCCGACGCGAACGTGGCCCAGCAGGTCGCCGCCCAGCGGGCAGCGAAGAAGGCGCTGGCGAAGGCGCAGGCCCAGTTGCGCAACGCCCAGACCTGCGCCGCCGGGGCGTTGCTTGCGCTGTCCCAGGTTCACTCCGGACCGGACGTGGAATCGGGATCGGATGAAGCGGCCGCCACCCTGGAATCTGTGCTGCCCGCCTGCCGGGCGGGTCTGGAGTAGTTCCGTGGAGCGTGACGGCAACGGGTGGGTCGAGTGCCGGTGCGGAATGCGGCATTGGGGGCGCCACGGAGCAGCCGGGCTCTTCCTCCAAGTCGAGGGCGTCGTACTCCTGCAGTTGCGGCCGGGCTGGGCCCATCAGGGCGGCACGTGGAGCATCCCCGGCGGCGCCCGTGACTCCCACGAGTCGGTCATCGCCGGAGCGTTGCGAGAGGCGCAGGAGGAGACGGCATTGGACCCGGGACTGGTTCGGGTCGAGGGTGTCCATCGACGCCGTCACGCGGACTGGCGCTACGACACGGTCCTCGCGACGGCCGCGACCAGGCCGGCAGTCAGCGAACATGCCGAGAGCGTCGAACTGGACTGGGTGCCGCTGGACATGGTGCCGTCGATGCCACTGCACCCTGGATTCGCGGCGACGCTGCCGGATCTGCGCTTGCCCCGCCTGCGCTTGGTCGTGGACGCAGCCAACGTGGTGGGCAGCACGCCCAACGGCTGGTGGCGGGACCGGGCGGGCGCCGCCGACCGGCTGCGTCGGGACCTGGAAGCGATCGCCGGGTCCGTGGTCGTCCACGAGGGCCGCGACCATCTAGTCAGCCACTTGGAGATGGTGGTGGAGGGCAGGGCACGCGGGGTGCCCGACCCCGAGCTCGACAGCCTCGTCCGAGTGATCCGCGCGCAAGGGCACGGAGACGACACCGTCGTAGAGCGAGCCCGTACCGTGGACGGTGTGGTGATCACGTCGGACCGGGGATTGCGGGCGCGGGTAGCTGCCAGCCTGCCAGTCTCCGCGCTGCAGGAGATGCTTCCATGAACGGCCGCTACTTGGAGCGCTTCGCGTGGCTGTCGTTGGCCACCGGCTTCGTGGTGCTGGCCCTGAAGACGCTGGCCTGGCAACTCACCGGCTCCGTCGGCCTGCTGTCCGACGCCCTGGAGTCCACCGTCAACATCGGGGCCGCGCTCGTCGCGCTGTTCGCCTTGCGCGCTGCGAACCGGCCGGCCGACGCCGAGCACCACTTCGGCCACGGCAAGGCCGAGTACCTGTCGGCGATGGTGGAGGGCTTTTTGATCCTTGCGGCGTCGGCGGCGATCATCGCGTCGGCGGTCCTGCGTCTGCTCAACCCGCAGCCGCTGGAGCAGGTCGGCATAGGCCTCGCGGTGTCGGTCGTGGCCTCGGTCCTCAACGGCGTGGTTGCCTACGTCCTGATCCGGGTGGGCACTCGCCACCGGTCGATGGTGCTCATCGCCGACGGCAAGCACCTGTTCACCGACGTCTGGACGTCGGCCGGTGTGGTGGTGGGGGTTGCTGCGGTTGCCGTCAGCGGCTGGGAGGTTCTGGACCCGCTGATCGCGCTGACCGTGGGCGCCAACATCCTCTGGACGGGGTGGAAGCTGTTGCGGCAGTCGGTCTCCGGGCTGCTCGACGAGCGTCTGTCGGACGACGACATCGACCGCGTGGTCGAGATTCTGGCTTCGCGGCAGACGGCGACGGTTCAGTTCCACGCCTTGCAGAGCCGGGCCGCGGGCCGGCAGCGGTTCGTCTCCCTGCACATGCTCGTGCCGGGGGTCACGATCGTGCGGGAGGCGCACGACCTGGCCCAGGACATCGAGGACGAGATCGTCGGGGCGCTGCCCGGGAGCGTCGTGAGCATCCACATCGAGCCGCTGGAGGATCCGCGTGCCTGGGACGACATCCCGCACGGCGCGGAGCACCCTCTGCATCCCTCCCGCGGGCCGTTCGGCCAGGGCTGATCGGGTTCAGACTGGCAACCACGGGTGCCGATGTTCGCGCCACAACAGGTTCTGCACCGGCCACGTCGCCAGGTACACATCGGCGCGGTGGTTGAGCTCCGCAGCGTCGGGGGTGGCGGCGGTGATGGCGGCGGCAATCTGCGGCCCCGCGTTGAAACACAGCGCGGAGAAGTCCTGCGCCGGATCGGCCAGCGTCGCGCCGTCCCAGTCCAGCACGCCCAGCAGGGCGCCGTCGTCACCGACCAGGATGTTGCCCCAGCTGAGGTCTCCGTGGACGGGTGCCGGCGTGATGGAACGGGCCACCCTGATCGCCTCGGCCACCTCCGGGCTGTCGTCGACTGTCGCCAGTCCCTCCCACAACCGTGCCCACGGGATGTGCGGGCGGGGCCATTCCCGGGTCGTGCGTAAGACGATCAGCATGCGGGCCAGTTCGGCGCCAAGGCGTTCCTGGGCAGAGGGTGCGAGGTGGGTGTCACCCAGCGGCGTTCCGGGCAGCCGCTCGAGGACCAGGTGATCGGAGTGCAACGCTAGAACCCGGGGAGCGGGCAGCCCCGCCGTCACAGCGGCCTCATGCCGTTCGGCAATGGCCGGTAGGTCGGCCCGGTCGGCATCGGTCAGCGGGAAGCGAAAAACCCGGTCGCCCACGATCTCGATGTGGTTCCGGTTTCCCCGCACGCAACCATTGTGACGGGGGCTGAACCACGAGCCCGGATCAGGACGTGAATTCGCAATTCGTGAGCACTGAAGGGCATCGGTGAGCATGCCGCGGCGCTCACATACGCAGGGAATGCTCACGGATCGGCTGCGGGACGCTTCAGTACCAGTTCTTCTTCTGGAAGTGCGCCCAGGCGCCCAGTGGATCGACGTAGCGGTCCTTGATGTAGGAGGCACCCCACCGGATTTGGGTCTGCGGATTCGTCCGCCAGTCCGCACCGGCACTGGCCATCTTCTCGCCGGGCAGCGACTGCGGGATGCCGGTCGCTCCGGACGACTGATTGACGGCCAAGTGGTTCCAGCCGGACTCCCGAGTCCACAACTGTTCCAGGGCGAACCACTGGTCATCGCCCCAGCTGTAGGTCTGCAGGATGTAGGCACGCGCGTAGGCCTTGGACGCCGCGATCTGTCCAGCCGTGATTGCAGGGATCGGGACTTTCTGCTCGGTGGTTACGCGTTGCTGCACGGCGTAGGTCTTGACCGCCGAGACGGCTGCCTGATGTGCGCCGGCGGCGGGCACGTTCAGCCGCCAGCGGTTGCGGTCCGGCGCGACCTTCAGCACGAACTTCAGGCGGCCTTTGGTGTCAGTGGTCCGGGTCTTGGTGGTCACCCACGTGTCGCCGTCGCTGCTGTACTGGATCTCGACCGAACGCGGAGCGCCACCCAGAACGCGCGCCTTGTTGCGCAGTTTCGTGCCGTCCACGGTGGTTTTGACAGCCTCTTTGAATCCCTTGATCGTGGTGGGCTGCAGATCGGTCGGAGAAGGTGCGGCAAGCGCGGGCGATCCCACCGCAACGACGGCGAACATCGCGACCAGCGCGGCGCTGCGCATTCGGCACTCCACGGGCTCGGACACTACGGGCACTTGCGGCGGCAAGCAACCGGGACACTGGGCTCATCGGCCGTTTCAGGGTCGTTCATAAGGCCCGACCACCCGATGGGCGGCGTGTCGCGCTGGGCAGTCTACTCACAGCGGAGTATCTTGCATCGCCGCACCCGATACTGGGCGCGCAGAAAGTGACGAGGATTCGCGTCATATCGCATCAGCACCTGATTACGGCACGATGGGGCTATGGAGGTCACCGAGACGTTACTGCCCGGTGTGGGCATGCGCTACGAGTTCGAAACCGAGAAGCGACAGCGGGTGGGAGTGATCGTCTATCGCGACGGCACCTCCGAGATCATCGGGTTCTCGGGCCGCGACCCCGACGCCGCCCGCACCCTGCTGCATCTGACCGCCGAAGAGGCGGACGCGATCGCGGAGATCCTCGGGGCGCCCCGCTTCGCGCGCAAACTCGCCGACCTCACCCGCGAGATCCCGGGCCTGCACAGCGAGCCCATCCGCATGCCGTCGACCTCCCACTACGTCGGCAAGACGCTGGGGGAGACCCACTGCCGGACGCTGACAGGGGCCAGCATCGTCGCAATCGTGCGTGGAGAGGAGGTGATCTCGTCCCCGGCGCCTGACCAGGTGCTGCTCGCGGGTGACACGTTGATCGTGATCGGGACCTCCTCCGGGGTGCGCAAAGTGCACTCCCTGCTGGATGCGAGCGCCGGACCGTGAAGGGTGACGCCACCTTCCTCGTCGAACTCGGCTTCCTGCTGATCCTGCTCGGAGCCGCCGGGGCGGTCGCACTGCGCATCGGCCTGTCCACCGCGCCCCTGTTCCTGCTCGCCGGCCTGCTGGTCGCCGAAGGTGGCCCGATCTCACTGACCAGCGCCCGGCCCTTCCTCGACGCTGCAGCGTCGGTCGGCGTCGTCCTCCTGCTGCTGGCGCTGGGTCTGGAGTTCTCCACCGACGAGTTCGCAACCTCCATGCGCCGGCACGCCCGAAGCGGCGTGGTCGACTTCGTGCTCAACGCCACGCCGGGCCTGATCATCGGGTTGCTGCTCGGCTGGTCGGTCCCGGCCAGCATTGCCATGGCCGGCGTGACGTGGGTTTCCTCCTCGGGCATCGTGGCAAAGGTGCTCGGTGACCTCGACCGACTGGGCAACCGCGAGACGCCGGCGGTGCTGTCCTTGCTGGTGATCGAAGACATCGCGATGGCCGCCTATCTGCCGCTGCTGGGTGTCTTGCTGGTGGGGGGAGCCGTGATCACTGGATCGCTGGGCGCGGCTCTCGGAATCGCGGTGGTCGTGGGCATCCTGCTGTTCGCCCACCGTGCAGAATGGATCGCCGAACGACTGCTGACACACGATGACGACGAGCAGGTTCTGTTGCGGGTACTCGGTCTGACGCTGCTCGTGGCAGGATTCGCCGAACTGCTGCACATCTCCTCGGCGGTGGGCGCCTTCCTGGTGGGGCTGGCGATCCCGGCCGAAGCCGCCCGCCGAGCCCGCCGGGTCATCGAACCCCTGCGCGACCTGTTCGCGGCGGTGTTCTTCCTCGCCTTCGCCTCGCAGACGGATCTGGCCAGCGTCCCTGGCGTCCTGCCCGAGGCGCTGGCTCTCGCGCTGGTTACCCTGCTGACGAAGATCGTCACTGGCTGGTACGCGGCCGGCCGGGAAGGTGCAGCCGCGCGCGGCCGGATGCGCGCGGGGACGGCCCTGATCGCACGGGGCGAGTTCAGCGTGGTGATCGCGGGACTGGCCGTTGCGGCGGGGTTCATTGAGGTCGGTGCCCTGGCCACGGCCTACGTGCTGCTGCTGGCGGTGGCCGGCCCGGTGCTGGCCAGATTCGCGGACACGTTGGCGACACCCTGGGTGCGCAGGGAAGCGGCCCGCGCGTAGAAAGGCGCCCGGCCGGAACGGAAGGGGTTCACAGCCCACCAGGGGCCGGCGTCCGGCGCGGGCGCCTGGTCCTACTCGCCGAGGGACTCGAACTGCTCGACGGCCTCGCCGAGGTGCTCGAGGGTGCTGCTGGTTGCCAGGTCGTCGATCCCCAGATCGAAGACCTCAGGAGGAGTGTTCATGGGGGTGCCTTTCGAAGTTGGCGGTGTGTGGCCCAATCCCATGAGGTCACAGTTGGGGGCGTGGTGGAAGCCTTACCCGCGGGTAATCGGGCGAACGGACCGTTACTCGCCAGTAGCGCGGCGTTCGGGCGTTTGAGCCGTCGGTGTGTGGTAGCCGGCGCTTGGGGCGCACACCGAACAGACGGTCGCTCCTACTACTGCGTGGCCAGTTCCCGCAGAGCCTGACCATCGATGCGTTGCACCGTCCACTCGTCCATACCCACTGCACCCAGTCGCCGGTAGAACCCGATCGCTGGGGAGTTCCAGTCCAGCACGGATAGTTCCAGCCGGGCGTACCCGCGCTCGACGCACACCTGGGCAAGGGACGCCAGTAGCGCCCGACCGGCACCGCTGCCGCGCGCCGCAGGAGTCACGTAGAGATCCTCGAGGTACACCCCGTGCACTCCTTCCCAGGTCGAGAAGTTCAGGAACCACAGCGCCATGCCGACCACCGCGCCGTTCACCTGCGCGACATGGCCGAACAGGTGCGGCTGCGTGCAGAACAGGACCTCGTACAACTGCGTTTCCGTGATCTTGACTGCGTCCGGTTCGCGCTCGTACTCGGCGAGCTCCCGGATGAATCCCACGAGCGTCGGCACGTCGGCGGGGATGACGGGGCGAACGTCCATGGCCGCCATTCAACCCGATCGCTTCGGTAGCCTGCGGCTTGTGCCCGCATCCTCATCCGACGTTCTCGTCGTGTTCGGCATCACCGGCGATCTCGCCAAACTCATGACGCTGAAATCCCTGTACCTGCTGGACCGCGCTGGTCGGCTCGACGTTCCCATCGTGGGCGTGGCCTTCGACGACTGGAGTTTGGACCATCTCATCCGGCATGCCCGCAAGTGCATCGTCGACGCGGGGGTGGAGGTCGACGAGGATGTCTTCGCCCGGTTCAGCGCCCGGCTGCGTTACGTATCCGGCGACTTCTCGGACGCTGCGACCTACGACCGGGTCAAGCAGGCGATCGGGGATGCGCAGGCGCCGATGTTCTACCTCGAGGTGCCACCGGCGCTGTTCGCGACCGTCATCGGCGGGCTGCACGCAGCGAGGCTCACGGACAACTGCCGGGCCGTCATCGAGAAGCCGTTCGGCCACGACTTGGAGTCGGCGAAGGCACTGAACGCGACCCTGCACGAGTACCTCGACGAGTCGCAGATCTACCGGATCGATCACTTCCTGGGCAAGATGCCGATCGAGGACATCTTGTATCTGCGCTTTGCCAACATCCTGCTGGACCCGGTGTGGAACCGGAACTACGTGTCCACCGTGCAGATCACGATGGCCGAGGATCTAGACGTCGCAGACCGCGGATCGTTCTACGACGCGAACGGGACGTTGCGCGACGTCGTGCAGAATCACTTGCTGCAGACCCTGGCGTTGGTGGCTATGGAACCACCCGCGGGGGATTCGGTCGAGGTTCTCAACGACCGCAAGGTCGAGGTGTTCCAAGCCATGGCGCCAGCAGATCCGCAGCATTGCGTCCGGGGCCAGTACATCGGCTACCTGGACGTGCACGGCGTCGCGCCGAACTCGACGACAGAGACCTACATCGCCTTACGCCTGGAGGTCGACAACTGGCGCTGGCAGGGCGTGCCGTTCTTCCTGCGATCGGGCAAGTGCCTGCCGGAGAAGGTGACCGAGGTGCGTGTCGTGTTCCGGCGGGCGCCCACTCTTCGCTTTGCCAAGGGCAAGAACCGCCTCGAGCCCAACCAGGTGGTGATCCGGATCGATCCGCGGGCGGGGACCTCGTTCGTCCTGCACGCGCGGGATGCCGCTGACGGTGGGACCCGGCTGATCCACCTCGACATGGACTTCGCCGACGAAGGTGGGGACGGCCCGACTCCCTACGAGGCGCTGCTGTATGCGGCCATGCACGGCGACCGCTCGGACTTCACGCGGCAGGACAGCGTCGAACAAACCTGGCGGATCGTGCAGCCCCTGCTGGACGCACCGCCGGCGATCCAGACCTACCAGCCCGGCAGTTGGGGGCCGACCGGGGCAGATGCACTCGCAAGACACTGGGGCGGCTGGCACCAGCCGTGGCTGTGAGCCACCTCGGGCGGGATTGAAAGGGCGATCGGTCAGCGCGCCGGGCGCAAAGAGCCGTCCGTGGTGCTCACCGATGTAACGGATCCGGAGTCGGGGGGTCAGGTGATCAACTCGACTCAGCCAGTAGCAGGGCCCCAACCACCCCGGAGTCCGCTCCCAAACCCGGAGTGTGCACATTCGGGACCGGCAGGTAGCCGGCCAGTGAAGCCCGCAGGAGCCTAGGCAGACGAGCGTGCAATCCCGCGCGCGAACCGACTCCGCCACCGATGACCAGCACCTCGGGCACTGTCGCGCAGACAA
>ERZ724512.802-NODE-802-length-14749-cov-6.096842_pt1 | contig 14749 bp, 16 predicted proteins | sample MGYA00376045_ERZ724512 | MGnify/ENA primary metagenome ERZ724512 (study PRJEB28724, sample SAMN07190883) | activated sludge metagenome | isolation source: activated sludge of sewage treatment plant in Hong Hong | place: Hong Kong | collected 2016-03-17 ... | reverse complement strand
ACCGCCAACGGTCGTGAATATGTAAAACAAGAAATAAAGGGGAATCCGGATGATGAAGGTGCCCCTCCACCAAAGGGACTAGGAAATAAAAAAAGTGCGCCGGACTATAGGATCGGAAGCATAAAGGATTTAGAAAAAAGATATAACGACTTGGTCTCAAAGTTGCAAACGGAGGTTGACCCAAAAGTACTAACTCTTCTTATCGAAAAATCAAACGAGGCAAAAAAGAAATTAGACGATGCTAAAGAGGCGCTTGAATTGTTGCAAAATCGAATTGCAACACGTGATAGAAAGACTCCTGGCCAACTGCCTCAATTGCCTATCAGGGATGCAGTGGATGAAATAGGAGAGGTCGTTTCTGAAAAAGGAGAAAAAAAGGTATTTGACTTTTTGGATAAATACAAGCAAAAAAATCTCAAAGACATTTCAGATATTGAAAAAGCGAGGGACAAAGCTCGGGAGGAACGCTTAGCAAAAGAAATTGAATATCAAGAAAAAATCAAGGCTGCATCTTTTGATTATGCTAACATAATAGTAGATGGCATCTTTGACCTTGAACAGATAGCACGAGAGAATGAAACTAAGGATGCATTGAACGCTATTGATAAGGAATATAATTACAAGCTTGAACAGGCGAAAGGGAATGCGACAATAGAGGCGGCACTTGAAAAAGAAAAGAGCGATAAAATTGAGAAAATACAGCGTGAAGCTTTTGAACAAGACAAACAAGCAAAAATAGCACAAGCAATAGTCTCAGGAGCGTTGGCGATAATTCAGGCACTTGCCACACTCGGTCCGATTGGTGGAGCAATAGCAGCAATAGGGATTGGTGCAACGACAGGTTTTCAAATCGCTAAGATTAAGGCTGCTACTTTTGCCGATGGCGGTTATACAGGCGAGGGGATTATGCCAGCAGATTCAACTGGTTTCAAGCCTGCCGGAATCGTGCATGAAGGGGAGTTTGTTTTCACAAAGGAAAAGACGAAAAAATATAGACCTTTCTTCGAAGCTCTTCACCGTTCAAAATATGCGGATGGAGGGTTCGTCTCAGCAATGCCTCAATCTATTAACACAGGTAACCCGATGGTTGCAAGGGTTAATAATACAGATATGATTACCTTTGCGAGGATAGTTGCACAAGAAACACGTATTGCCGTAATGGATGGGGTTCTCGCAGGGGAGGAACAAAAAACAAGACTAATTGAAAGACGTAATATTCAACAATATAATTCAACAAGATAATGTCAGTTAACATACTATCTTCACCAACTTCACCTATCACAGTGGATGATTTGATTCAGTGGAAAATGGAAATAACAGATTTAGGTACTCCACTCGTAAACAAAAAAACGATAGGATATCAATTGACGGATGGAACAGGGGTCACTGAATATACAAATGTTCGGGAGATATCACCCAATAATGTAAACATAAATCCTAACATATCATTCGCCAATGAGCTTTACAACATTAAAACATTATTACCCACAATCCTTACAAACACATTACAAGACGGTGGAGGGATAATGAAGGTAAAACTTAAATATGGGGAGATAACACACGACTTTACAACAGGGGCAACGACCGGATTACCTTTACCAAGCAGCTCGGCAACGATTGATATTATCAACTCATGTCTTTTGAATTACAAAGAGTTTCAAACAATACCTTCCGTTTTTCTCATGTCACCAAAATTGCCGGTATCAATGTACAATGTAACAAGTGTTGATTGGTTGTATGGGTACGGAGCAGCAACGGTGACTATTAAGAACCCGGCAAACACAGTGATATCGACAATGACCGGTGTAGCTAATAAAGTAAACATCTTTCCCATTGGGGCAGCCCATTTTCCTGCCTTATCATTTCTCCCTTATTACACCGTTACTTTTCAAACGGAAGGATATAAAGTCTATACATATCGGTTTAAAAATTGCGGACTTAATGAATATCCGTATCAAGTGCTTTATTTAGATCCGCTCGGAGGTTATACAGCAATGACATTCACAGAGGTCAATATTGGTATGGATGTTCAAAAAGATGAAATTAAAACCCATAGAGGTGGGATTGCTGATTGGGGTCAGACAAAGTATAACACACACGGCGGTAATAACTTGGCTAATGTAAAAGGATATACAAAGTACGATTTTGAATTAAAGACTATTATGTCACCCGATGCCGTCCGAACTATTGAAGGGTTTCTCGGTAGTAGCTCATACTTGTTAGTTTACAATAACAATTTTATAAAATTTAAAGTTACAGAATCGGGGATGATAAAAGAAGGTATAAACATGCGGATTAAGTTGTCTGGCAATGTCGCAAATCCGGTAAATGCAGCAATAGGGACATTATGATTGAAGTAGAATTAATATACACATTCATCACCGGACAATTTGTTGACTCAAACGGTAAATACTTTCTTGATGTTGACCCTGAACAATTAAGATTAACGGAAAAGGTTAACAATTTTTTAGCAGATAAATTAGAGATACCGTCGGCAATAGGGTTGACACTAAAGAGAACGCCACGTAATAGACGGGCTTTAGAACCATTTATAAACGGTCAATCCGGCGAATATGCGGGTAAGGCTTGTAAGGTGGTCGCCTACTTGGGTGACATGACACTACCTTTTACAGATTTATTTGTCTTATCTTCAGACGATACAACCTATACGGCTGAATTAAAGCTCGGGAATTCATATTGGCTAATCAAAGCGGAAATGTTGAAATTGAATGCTATCCCCTTTGATATCTTCTCTTTCACCGCAGCGAATATTGCATCAACGAATAATGTGGGCGCGTATGTGGATGGGGGGTCACCAATACGGCTGCCGCATGTCAATTGGGGGCAGTTAACAAATAAGCCAAATAATATAAATCTTGTTCAAAATTCTTTGTGGACGCATGACATGAGACCCTTTGTTTCATTATTATATCTATTAAGAAAAGGATTCGCTGCTTGTGGGATGGCTTTCACATCTACATTACTTGAGAGTGATTTCGGTCGCCGTTTGATAATGTACTTGCTCCGTGAAGATTATGGAAATGTTCAAAATAATAATGCAAGAAGATCACTTGAGGTTGTATCGACAACGGAAAGCACATTAATGATGATGGAGTACAATGACAATAAAAAAATAATATTGCCGTTTTCTCATATATATTCAGATCCCGGCAATAATTATACCGGTGGTTCACCAGAAGTATTTGCAAATATTTTTCAAAATAAATACTTCTATCGCTCACCCGGTTTTATTGGCACAATAAGAATAAAAGCAAAATTTGAGCTAAGGACTCGTTACGCTGTAAATGGTGGTGTAAAACTTAGAATAATGATGATTAATAATCTTTATTCTAATTTACCTCTGATAATTAAAGAGGTTGATATGCCGGTGGTTTACAATACCCTTTATAATCCTTTAATAGTTACTGTAATTTGTGAAATTGAAAATGCAACAATCCCTCCATTATCTATACTTTATGTCGAATCAGAACAATATGCAGATGATACAATTCACGTAAAATTGTTGGCTCAAAACACATTCAGTATAATACCTGAACGTTCATTATATAGTGAAGGGGATACGATTAATATGGCTGATGAATTAGATCCAAATCTTTCATTTTTAGACGTATTAAAAGGCGTTGTTCACCTTTTTGATGCTAAATTGTATTACAAAAGGAATAGCGGTCATATTTATTTATTTCCAACATTAACAAGTAATTTGTTTGACGATTCAGAAATTGAAGGATTTTACAAGGATACATTTATCGACATAACAGAACAGGTAGTTCCCAATAGCCTTAAACGGAATTTTGAAAAAACGGTTCTTTCAGAAAACACTCGGGTCGGTTTTGCATCAACTTCCGAAAAAGGGATTGCAATTGATATCCCCGGCAAAGATTACCAAATATTTGACGGCTTCAAAACGATTAATCCGGGGGGTTATTCACAAGAAATAATATCACGCAATCCGTTATTTAGGGCAACACTCAATAAGGAGATTACATTTATCAATAACTTAACAGACCCTGATACTTCATTACGACGTGCGCCACATGATTTACCTTACATATCTGATAATGAAAATGGTGAGTATTCTTTCAATGTAGGATTCAGGGTATTGTACTTTGCAGGTAATAAGGTGGTAAGGCGAAAAATGACAAATGGAGACTTAGTAATCCCCGGCTTAGTTTATAACGATAATGACGTACGCGCATGGTATGCCTTCAACCTTGCAAATCTTGTTAACACTGATGGAACGGAAATAAAAGAATGTCTAATTTATGGAAACCGAAAGGGAGACTTAAAAGATTTGTATAAGATGTTTTGGTTGCCGTCCTTGCAGCTCATTCAAGATTCTGTAAAACATAATATCTTGGTTTATGATGTTGGCGATATTGATTTTAGAGATATTATTAATGTCGATATTGAGGGGCATTCTTATCCCATGCGGTTGATTGAGATTCAAGATTGGGATGGCGGAGTTTCCGGGATATCAACACCGTTAACCCTTGTTCCAACAAAAGGGAACTTGACCGGGCAATCTGATTATGATGAACCACTTGAGCTTCGTTCAACGTGCGATTATGGAGATTTGAATTTACAGGTAACTGAAGATTCATTATGCTGGACTGCGGAAGTTGTTGGAACGTCGCCATTAACAATTCTTACAATAGATTATTCTTATAAATACGATGATGACAATGACTTTACCGTCGGTGATACTCTTTGTAATCCAACCGGTAACTTTACCTTTCAGGCTACAGTAACATTCGACGGTGAATGCGCGCCGGTAACATTTACTTATTATGTCGTTCCTTGTCAGAACAATCCACAACTGGTTTTAGACTTCAATCCGGTAACAGGATGCTTAACTATTACCGTAGATAATAGTCAGGTCAATTCTACAATAGATACGTCAGTTATTACTTATAGCATTGATGGAGGGGCATGGCTAACTTATTCAACTCCTTTGTGTTCATTATCAGGTGTCAATCTAATTGAGGTTAATCTTGTTCAATCCTATGTCGGTGGATGCGTTGACATGATAAGGGATGGACAGATTGAATTTCCTATTACTCAATTTGACTGTTCATTGAACACACCTGAATTATCTTATAACGAAATATCAGATTGTAAGATAATACCGTACAGGATTGGAGACGTAATACAAGAAATTGTAATATATGACCATATTTATTACCGGCATTCTGCATCATCAGAATGGCAATTGTGGGACGAAAACACACCTTTGGACACACCTATTTTCTTGAAAAGGGTCGTTGAATATGCAGCATGTGAAACAGATATTTTTTATATCAACATTTAATCATAATTTTGTAGGACTAAAACCGTGAAAAAATGGCAGAATTTCATTGGGAACGAATCCCAAAAGCTGAATACAAGCATATAATTACTTTAATAGATTCTTTTAATTATGCCGGATTGATTAACATTCATGACAAATACAAACTTAGCAATGTTAGCTATTGTTGTGGTAATGCTGTTTTATCTTTGTACGATAAGTTTAAGTTAAAGAAGAATCAAAAATACTTTTTGAATGATCAATGATTATAGCGAAGATCACCCTAAGAGGGAGGCAATAATAAAATTAATCTTGTGCGTCGATATTGTAACACGCTCGCAAAAAGATTCTTTTGCATTTATCCCTTACAACAGCTTAGTCCGACGCTTTGTTATTGACGACAATAACGCCGGGATGAGCGAAGGGCAGCTTATTATTAAGTATGGACTTTCAAGGGCAGCTATAAGATGGATAATAAGGAAGTGATTGAACACTATACATGTTCACTCCCGTTATACAAATGTATGTTTCTCAATAAGTTTTTAAAACTATCATTTATTGCATCCTTATAATTGTCGTAAAGTCTTATGTTTATTGCCTTGAAAATAAATCCGTGATATCCTACTCTTTCAAATGCTGCTAATGCAGCGACACGCATCTCATTAACACTCTTTAAACTTTCATTCGTTATTGGTATTGAAGGCGGCGGAGAATCAAAGGCATATTGGTAACGAGGTGATTGACTAACACCTCGCCAATATTCAACCCAAAAAAAAACACGGTCAAAGCTGTATCAGCATCAATATTTTCAAATTCCTTCGCCTTTTTATCAATATGTTCAAGTACATCATTCCCGCCATTCATTATGATTTGAGACAAACACTCATCTTCTTTTTGAGCAATACAAGCAAGAACACGCATGTAACCATTATATGTTATTTGTGCCAATTCATCTTTTTGGTCGTCTGTTAACTTGCTTACTTGAATGTCATCATCACCTAATTTTTCTTTGATATCTGATACATGTTGATTTATTGCCCGGTATGCCTCTGCACATTCTAATCCCTGCCATGCCTTTAATTCCATCCCATCATTTTCAAACAATACTTTTTTGAAATAATTAGGGATAATGTATTTCTTTCCGTTTAATTCAAAATTATCAATACTACGACTTGCATAATCTTCCGTCGCAAATATGTTGGTGACATAATCGAATAACATATATAATGTGACATCAATCTCCTCCCATGTCCCCTTAGCATCTAATCCGGCTGACATCTTAGCTGCTATGTCATTCAGCTTACCTACCTTAAAGCCTAAAAGTATTTTTGCATCAATGCCAAGCACAAACGAAAGGAAACGAACTATGTCATTTAATTGTGCGCCGGTATAATTAGTTTGTTGCTCATCAAAACGTTCACAGATACTGACATACTCAATATTTGCGCTTACATATTTTGAAAAAGGTATTTCTTTTGCCGATTCCGGTATCTCTATATTAACGCTTAACCCGGATGGAGTATTCAATGTCGCTTTTATCATTTTTTTGCTTTTCGCCCTCGCGTCTCAACCTTTTTTTGTTCAACTTGTTCGGGTTCTTCTTTAATTTCCTGAACTTCCTCAATTTCAACGTGTGCTGACACATACGGATTATAATCAATATCTTTCAACCTTTTAAAATCTAAAGGTCTGTAGGCTTGCTTGCCTTTTGTCTCAATTTCAATTCTATTGATTTGTTTTCTTGATTCTAATACCGCTGCCCTCAACCTTTCTGAATTACGAACATCGTGGGTTATTACAACGTCTATAATTTTTTGAAGATTAATAAGGTCGGCATAAGTTGTAATATCGTTAATCTCGTCAATTAATGCTTTTGTAATCTTTTCCATATTATTTATTTTTTCTCAAAGGTACATAATTTTAATATATTTCAGTTCTTCTTGTCCCACGATCTGAATTTGCAAGATAATAATTTAGTGCCATCGTTATACAATCGACTGATTCGTCGTGCATCTGTGGGGATGGAAAACTTGTTAATTCATTTATGAATGCCTCATTCCAATCCCCCCTTACCAACTTCACTTTACCGGCTTGAAAGTAAGCTTCAAACGACCGGAGCCTATCCTCCTTCTTTCCTTTCACATTATATAAAAACACATTCATTTTATTTTTGAACTTTCTTTTCAATTCTGTGTTAATACTTATGCCGGAGGCTTTGTTCTCTATAATCACCTTACTTCTTATATCTCCTTTTTCATTATATGTATTTTCTATTGTGTTTACACATTCATATAACTCCAAGTACTTTGCCCAATAATCATAAACAATTAAATCCCCATCGATTATCGTTGCAGTTAACATCCCGGTAGGATCGTTCTTCGTATCAGCTGTATATGCCGTGTCAAGGAAGTAATTGAAAACTAAAGATTTTTTTAAGAAGTAATCTGTTTTTTCTATAATCGTTAACCATTCTGTTTTAATAATATTACCGCCAAATGGTACCGGGGATTGCCCGAACTGCCCGGCGTATTCGGTCAATCCTAAATCACGCTTTGCATCCCCTAAGATTTTGGGGGACAACCGGATCGGATCGAGTAATCCATCCTGATAGATATTTAGGTATTCAGTCGGCTTAACTTGATAATCATTTGTTGCCGGTAGGACTACATGTCTAATATCTTCACCTCTCTTTTCAATCAAATAGGCTGTAGGGTCTTGTATCCCTAAACGTTGCATTATTAATATTAACGGTGTAACGGCTTTATCAACCTTACGAGTTGGTAATGTGCGAGCGAAGAACTTTGTTGTTATATTGGTAATTGCGCTCCGGCTATCAATATCTTTTGGGTTTATAGGGTCATCGACCCCCAATATATCAAAGTGCTTTGACGTAATTGTCCCGTTAACGGAAGAGGCATAAAATTCACCGTTTTTTGTTGTCTTTAAATTATGCTTGTTGTTAACATCTTTTCTTATCTCTACCCATCCAAATAAATTCTTGTATTTATCTGAATTAAGTATCAACTTTACTTTGTCCGCTATGCTTATAACTGCATCGTCCGAAAAACTTGTAATAAGAATCCTGATTGACGGCATGTTTGCGAATGCCCAGCAAGTTGCCATAATAGAACATATTGTTGTCTTACTCGTTCCGGGCGGTATATTTATTATAAGGTCGTGTTCTTTGTGTCTCCGTTCAAATACTAATTTGTAAACTCTTTCTATCTCATTACACATTATTGACATGTGTTCAGACCAGACAAGCTCATTTTCTATTATTACGTCCCAAAATGTAATAGTAAACCGTTCAAGTGAAATAAGGCATTGTCTTTGCCTTATTTGTCTTTCAATATCATCTCTACGTTGTATTGCCTCCACCATTTAGCCTCCTTTCCATTTCATCCAGTTCTGCTAATGTTATGTAAGTAACATCCGGTTTTACTTCCTCTACCCTTATTGTTGTAGCCTCATATTCGCCCAATCGTTTTGCCAATTCTTTACGTAAGTCGTTTATTGTATTCTGAACGAGTAGGACGAGTTGGATAGGTAGGTTTTCTGTTGCTGATACTTTTTGCCCTAAGATGAATGATACCTTTTTTTCGCCTGAAAGAACGCTTTTGTAATGTTCTATTTCGTCCTGAATTTCTACATCTCTCTCAAATTTCGATTTTAAGCCTTTTTGAGTGGCTTTCTTTACCTCTGCGGCTCTTGCTACCTCAATCTCCTTTTGCTGCTCTTGTAGCTCATTATTATATGTTTTTTTGGCTTCTTTAAAATGATTATAGAATGTCGTTTCAGGTAACGCCCAATTGCTACTGATTTCTTCCAATATCTCCTCTGTCGCATACCCTTTCCTTAGCAGGTTTAAAATCTGCTTAATGGATTCAGTTTTTGATATGCGTTTCTTGGTTTTCATTCTCGTGATGAATTTGATTTCTTGGTGAATACCTTTAAAAAGGCAGTTCGGTTGATTCAGATTCAATATCCTCTATTATATTCGTTGTGTTTATTTCATTTTTAGGTATTACGCCATCACCCCAAAAGACACGCCCATTGCCGACATAGAATTTTTTCTTCTCTGCTTCCCTTTCTTCCTTTGTCTGTGCTACCCATGCCGAAACATTTTGGTTGTAGTCGTTATTTTTGTCTGACGTTGAGATTGTCAATTCAACGCCTTTAGAACCTTTTTTTTGTAAGGTTTCAAGAAGAATCTTAATCGTTTCTGTCTTGATAAATAGTGTTGCTAAATTGTTCATATCAATTTTTTGACAAAGTTATAATTATTTTTTTAAATTCATCGAATGTTCTAATTATAAAGTATTTGTATCCTAAGTTAGTAACTCTTTTTTCAAAATCTTTTTGTGCGGGAGATTGTTTTCCAATATCCGTTTTAAATTCGACAAATATCAAATCTTTTGTTGGCAATATTACAACAGTATCTGCTACACCTGATAATAATCCAGTGGCTTTTGATAACATTGTGGGAAGTGCATTATTTGTCCCGAGCTCATTTGGTATTGAAAACATTAAGCCTCTTGGGTCTTGATTTTTTAGGCAATAATTATTGTTATACCAAATGTAACATTCCGATTGTAATTTACTTTCCTGCTTTTTCAATTTGTACTTTTTTTAGTGCATTGTGAAAAAAATCTTTATTCCACTGTGTTTTAGCTTTGCCAATTATTTTACACCATTCTTCAAAAAAAGGTTGAGCGAGTGTTAACAATGCCTCATCATCTACAATATCAGCATGTTTTTTTTGATAATTGATTAAGTGTTCCGCTATCTTGAATGGGTAGGCATAAACATTCCACCCCCTCAATTTTCCGATATTAATCAACGCATTCACATTTATTTTTAACGGAGATTCTTCAGAAAGCTTTATCAAATTTTCTTGACGTCTTTCAGCTGCTGTTTTTACAGGGAAAACATGAGCGCACGATGGACAAACTTTGGCACTTATATGAGTGATAAACCCACATTGCGGACATGTCTTAACAGGAGCGACGCCATCTACATCGGATTTTTTCTCGGAGTGTTTAAAATAATAAGTCCAGTCAACATGTTGCGAAAACAATCCATGTTCTTGGGCATTATTGCCCAAGTCGAGGATAATGAATTTTTCTTTATTTTCTGCTATCCGTGAACCTCGCCCAATCATCTGATAGTAAAGTGATAAACTTTTTGTTGCACGATTTAAAATTATTGCCTCAACATCAGGACAATCAAACCCTGTAGTCAAAATACCGACATTATTCATTATTCCATGTTCATCATTTATAAATTTATCAATATTATTGTCTCGGTCCTCTTTTGACATCAACGAATCTACATAATAAGAATTTAATCCTTCATTGAGGAATGCTTCATGTACCTTGATATTATGTTCTATTGACGTGTTAAATATCATCGTTTTTTTCCCTGCTATGTGTTTCCAATACTTGTCTATTACCGTATCTATCATCCCGGTTTTTTCGTAAAATTGTGACATCTGCTTAATGTCATAATCTCCGGTTCGTGTGACCTTAAATCCTGCTTTTTTTACGCTTTCTCCCTCAAATGCGTATGTATCGGATGGGACAAGATAATTATTTTCAATCAAATGTTTTATTGAGGTAGGGATTATTAAATCTTTGTATTTTTCTGATAATTTAATTTCGTTCGAACTTGTGGGAGTGGCACTAACACCCACTATTTTTACATTTTCATCATTAAAAAAAGGTAATTTATTAAAGTTGCCGATATGAGCTTCATCAATAATTATTAATCCAAATTCGGGTAATTTATCTATCCTTCTATTCACCGTTTCAACCATTCCAACATAATAATCATAATTGTTTGGTATCTTCTTTATACCGCCTTCAATTTTAAAGCATCGTTCGCCTAAAGAGTTATAAGCTTGTTTTAATAATTCTTTCCTATGTACAATAATTAATACTTTTTTTATATCAGTTAAAAAATAGCGTTTTGCAAGTTCACAGAAAACGAATGTCTTCCCTGCTCCGGTAGGCATTTGAAGCATACACCGTTTTTCACCTCTATCAAACTTTCTCTCAATATCTTCAATAGCTTTTATTTGATAATCTCTTAACATAATTTTAATTTCAAATTCTTTATCAAATCAACGACCAACGGATTTTTGTTTGCAAGATGATGTAATTTCTCAATGTTTTCCTTGCATGAATTAATAGGGATGTATTCAAGATTTTCTATAAGTAAATTAAGAAGATTATCATTTATTCGTGCTTTTCGCAAATATTTATCCTTCGAATCATAAATATCAAATGACTTAATAATTATCACATCTTCACCCTTCATCTTACCGATTATCATTTCACCTGCTTTCAATATCATATTTACTTTTTTAGTTCATTAACATATCTTGCAATAGTCATACGTGACACAGATAATAAATCCGCTAATTTACTTCGATTAAACTCCTTATCATTGTTATATGCAGCTTTGACTTTTTCAAAGATAGAATTATGCCCGATTACCACATTGCCTAAATCTTCAGTAACCTTTTTTTCAAATTTTATTTTTTTGGCATGAGCGACAAAATAATCACTTAATTTTATCGCCCCTTCCATCGCCTTATCACATATTACATCAATACTATATTTATCGTCAATGGTGCAAAATAAGACGTTAAGAATGAGTGCAAAACGAGGGATATAGGATTTTTGTTTTGGGTACATCGACTTAAAGTACTCATTTTCATTTTCTGAATTCTGTTTGTTGCTAATTTCGTTAAATTTATCTATCCACATCTTTTTTGCATTCGTGGAAAAAACTACTTTATTCCTATCATCATCAATTTGTTCTATTAATAAAATAGTTTTTTTTATTGCCATGTCATACCATTTCAACACATCATAATCAATTTCTTTATCATTATAAAGTGGTACTATATTTTCCGGGAATGAAATTAACATTCTGTCCATAAAACCATTATCCTTCTTATCCTCGCTGTATAATGTATTTAATATTCCGGGTTGTATTCCACCAATTACCGGCATAAATGGTTTTTCAACAAAAGATCCTGGACGTGTCATCCTGTTAATGTTAATACTTGACCCGCTCCACGATGATAACCAGGCTTCAAGATCTGACCCGGACCGGTATTTATTCATATCTTTAAGCCACCCTGCTAATTCATCTTTGAATATTCCTATTCCATGAGGAACATTTTCATGTAAATCAATAAGAGCTTCCATTGTGATATCATCGACTATATTTTGTTTTTTTTGGGGGGGTTCAACGTCTATATGTTTCTCTTTTTCCGCTTTTGATAACTTTTCATACGCATCATATTCTTTTTTTCTTTCAATATATTCTTTAATCTTTTTGTTGTTTTCCTTTATTAACGGTGCTAACATTAATCTTATAGATGGAGTTTTTCCAATACCCGGATTACCTACTAAAGAAAACCAAACGACAGGGAGCTCATACCACCCATTTTTTACTTTCACTTGTAAACTATTCCCAATTATCAATGATATTGCCCACAACAGGCTACATCCTGCATAATCTATTACTGTATCAAGTCTTTCATTGCATTGTAATATAAAGCTTTTAAATTGAACTGGAAATACATCGATTGGAAAAATAATGTCATCTTTATTGTATTCATAATCAATGTTTTTTTCAATTACTATTTTTTCTTTTTCTTTATATTCCTTTTCGTTCCGTGTACCAAAACCTTGTTGGTAAAGATCTTTTGCGGCATCACTAAAGTTTCCATTATGGTACTTGTAGGCATAGGCAGCAGCAGCACTGATACCTTTTTCCGCAGGATAAATGGTACTTGTTGAAAACAAATATAATAAATCTGATTCTTTGAAGATGCTACCTGATAAAAAGTTATCTGATCCTAATCTTTTTATGAAGATTCTGTCCGATAAATTCCGGACAATTGTAAATTCATCAGATACAACATCCCACACCGTGTTTTGTGCGTTAAAATCGTCAAACGGTGATGTTCCTGTATAGACGTTGTTTTTATTTTTTTGCGGTGTCGGTATATCTTCTTTTTCAATTATATAATTAAAAGAACGGCATATTGACATCAAAGAATGCCAATCCTTATCATTGATATATTGAATATCCTTATACTCAATACCGTTAACACAACCGTCCGGGTACATGATAACATACCCTTTTTTCCCTTTAGTCTCAATAACTGCCTGAGTATGATTTTCAAGTTTTGCTAACTTTTGAGATGGTTGGCATCTTTTTGTTTTGTAAAGAATATGATAGCCCGCATTTTTTGTTTTGTAAATCGAAAATAACCGGTCAAAATCATAAATTGCCTCCCGCAATAATGATAATAAGGTATTCCAAAATTCTTCTTTTTCGGGCGTAGTACTGAATACCTTCAGGTCAACATCGACAACTTCAAGATTATCATAACCGGTTATCAATGCTGCTCCGGCAGCTTTATGAGAGGTATATATTTTTGTAAATTCCTCTTTAGTTAGTTTTTTCGTCTGTAGTTCTGTCCATTTGCAGATCGATGCCTTTTTGTCATCGACTACCGTTAACGAAAAATCTTGTTCTAAAAATTTTAAATAAAAACCTACTAATTCTTTCATGATGAATAAAATAATAAGGGAAGGTTTGTCGCATTCGAGAGAATGCAATTACTCCCTTTCCCTTTTGCCCGACAATTAAGAAAACGCTCCTCACTTCGTAGTCTGTTGTCGTATATTTTATTTTTCTTCATGCCGGAGGAGCGTTTATAAGTGCAAATATAATACAAAATGACCTATCTGTGATAATATTAACATATTATAATAATATGTAATTTGATAATTTCTAATTTTGTCAAAAACTTGTAAAATCATATATATATTTTTCTAATATAAACTATTTTTTGGAGAAAATGACCAATTTCACCAAAAATGTTACAGTAAATGTTACACTAATGTTACAGTAATGTTACACCTAATGTTACACCTGTTTTTATTATAATGTATTGATACACATCAATTGTACATATTATAATAATCAAAATGTTACACTTGTTACACTTTTTTCATTTTTTAAATATTTTTCTTCTAAATTTTTTTTAATTTTTAAAATCACTGTAACACTGTAACATTTAGTGTAACAAATCGGCTGAACCCCTTGCTATACGTGAGTTTGAGGCATGTTACACTACTGTAACATTGGTGTAACATTGCTGTAACATTTGTTACACCTGAACCGGATAATTTTAAATGCTTACAATATGTTAATATTATTTGATTATATATTTATGAATATATATTATTTAATATTTTGTTCGCATAAGTATATTAATATTATTTGTGAATTTTCAAAATATGATCATACGCAAAATGTTGACAAAGTGTAACTATTTTGGTTATATTTTGGGTTGATCTGGAAATAAATACATTTATATTAAAAATAATTGGCAAAAAGTTTGGATAAGAGGATGCA
>ERZ724512.799-NODE-799-length-14766-cov-4.933179_pt1 | contig 14766 bp, 20 predicted proteins | sample MGYA00376045_ERZ724512 | MGnify/ENA primary metagenome ERZ724512 (study PRJEB28724, sample SAMN07190883) | activated sludge metagenome | isolation source: activated sludge of sewage treatment plant in Hong Hong | place: Hong Kong | collected 2016-03-17 ... | reverse complement strand
GCTTCAGTGGATTAGCTCGTCACTTCGCAGTTCTTGGGTCGGCAGCAACATCCTCAGCGACATTTACACTAGGGCAGATCAGCAGCTTTTCAACAGCAGGCAATGGTACTGCAGCGTTTCAGGCTTTCTATCGGCACTATGCTAGGTTTGATTTATCTGCACCATCATTTAATAGTTTCTCAGGGTATGCGAGTGCTGTATCGGTGACATCAATAGAGTCTGCGTCATCGACCAGTTTTGTTGGGACTTCAGTAGCGAGCAGTGAATTAGGGTCGTCAGGATCAGCAGCACTTGATTTTATTGGGGTAGGGAATAAGTTTGCTAGTACAACAATAGCTGCGAATGCTATCGCCACATTTGAAGGATTCTGGAAGGAAAATTCAAACACAAGCATCTCAGGAGTAGCGGAAGGTAGTTTCGATGGGCAGTCGGTTGCAAATTCTACCGCAACGATTCAAGCGCAATCAAATAATGCATTCACTTCTGGGTACGTAGCGAGTTCGATATTTACTATAGCAGGCACTTCCCAGGAATCGTTCTTAGCTCAAATGATAAATCTGAACTCTCTGGAGCATGAATTTATTGTTTTAAAAGATGAGGACGTTTACGTGAACCGAGTAACAAAGGATGTTTTATCCATCACTTCGTTAAATTACGAGGAAGGAAAAAGTGAAACAATAACGTTAGAATATTAGGAGTGATTATGGAACCTGAATCTTTTAATTTACAGACAATAGTTTTAGGCATTGCGGGATTTCTTGCTGTTTTATATGTCAAAAACATGGATAAAAAAATCTCTGACGCGAAGGACTTAGCTTCTTCAGCTAATGCAAAAATACATACAATAGAGGTGCTCGTAGCTGGGGATTATGTTAGGAAAGAAGATCACGATAAGATGACGGAAGCAATGTTTAAGAAATTGGACAGAATAGAAGACAAACTTGACGATGCTCCCTGCAGGATGGTAATTCGCCATAATTCAAAACACCAGGAGGTCTAATGAAATCTGCAATAAGAAGTAAAGTTATATGGGTCAATTCTTTGTTACTCACCGTCACAGGAGGGTTAGCTGCGTATGAGGCTTACATACCTTTCCTTCAATCTGTGCTTCCAGGAGACGCCACTGTATGGATTTTAGCCCTTTTTGCTGTCAACAACGTAGTCAATATAGTGCTTCGCTTCCTCACAAAAGACTCTTTGATCTGATGGAATCGAACTTCGATAAAGCATTCAATCTCCTTCAGACAATTGAAGGGGGGTATGTTAACCACCCTAATGATCCAGGTGGTGAGACTAACTACGGTATAACCGAAGCACTTGCGAGAGCGCATGGTTACACTGGAGATATGAAATTGCTGCCTCTTGGAACGGCTAAGAGTATCTACAAGAGCAATTACTGGCTCAAAGAATTCGATTCAATGCCCTTTGCAGTGGCTTATTGCATATTCGATGCATGTGTAAATCACGGGGTTCGTAGAGCTGTACTGATGGCACAGCATGTGGTATCTGCGAAGGAAGATGGGATACTAGGTAGTAACACACTCGCTCTAATCATATCTACACCGCCTGACAAATTCATACGTGAATATTGTTCTGAGCGGCTTCACTTTATGACTGCAATATCTAGCTGGCCATCCTTTGGGAGAGGTTGGACTCGAAGAGTGGCTAAAATGCTGTCATTGTAGTAATATCCTTCAAACACTATTTCTAGCCACAGTCATCTGGGTTGCCGCTAAGATTTCACCCGTCTTAGCGGTCTTTTTTTAATAAAAATAGAATGCATACTAAAATACTTATAGGTTTGTTGGCTTTGCTTGTCTTTACTTGTGGTTATGCTGACGATCACCTCGTAGAGACAAGGTACTGCGGAGATCCTGAGCGGACTGAATCGGGGAAAATAAAAAGAAGTATGGCAACAGTGAAGAAATTCAAAGAACTGTATCCATGCATTTATCCATGTGACTTCTCATGGCGAGTAGATCATGTCATCCCCTTGGCTGTAGGTGGCTGCGATTCGGTAAGCAATATGCAGTGGCTCCCTCCAAGCATAAAGAATTGCGCAGGACTCTTATGCAAGGATAGATGGGAGCGGCTTGTGTATCCTAAGAATTACTGATTCAAACTATAGTATGCATTGTTGTTCACTGTATGTACTCTTAGTACTCCGTTGTGAACACCTAATGCTAGGATCAATTCGTTTAAATCCTGGGATACTAATATCATGGCAATCTCCTTGTTAAACTTCTAAATTCTTGGACAGCTTGCGAGCATCGATCAAAATGCATCGTGTCTGTCCAGTTTCAATCTCAGTGCCAGCACCGAGTACTTTAAAGCCTGAAAAGTCGGTAGTTATTAACAATCCGTCTTTGCGTAGGGCTTTCTCTACTTCAGCGAAATTCTGTCCTTTTAACTGACAGAAATCGCTAAATGCTTTTCTACTTATGTACACTTGGTTAGTGTCTCTTTCGAATCTTATTGTTAGTGACGATCTAGGCTGTAAGCTTGCTACAAAAGGTTTAGTGCCTACAGATCTCTCTAAGATCAGCATCTCATCAATATGCGTGTCTAGGAATAGAGATACTAGCTCTTCATTTGTTGTAGTAATATCTGTTACGTTATCTCTGGCTCTGTACATCTGCGACATTGCCCAATCAATATCTTTCTCTATTGGAAAGTCTGGGAGTAATCCTATCTTCCTTGCTTGAGTTCCTGCCACTGCTGCTGCAGCTATCAAAGCAACCCAGAAGCGTTCGGCTGGTTGTGCGTGTAGCTTTTCGTCTATCCTCGCTACAGATTTCAATATTTTTTCTTTAAGTGCATCGTATTGAGTAACTACATGAGCTATAAACTTTGGCCCTGCTAAACCATAGTGGTGTGTCAGATGGCGAGTTAAAAATATATCAGCTTCTGCCTTAGATCGAGTTTTAGCCAACTGCATCTGTAGCTGGAATATCCTCATCGACTGAGCTGTCGAATCTCCTTTCTGGCTAGCTGTTGTTAAGTATGCATCTGAGTTTGAAGAGGAGAAGACGATGTTGGCCCAATTCTCTATTATTGAGGAAAGCTCTCCATTTCTTGTACTTCTCCTCTTACCAGTCCCTTGTGATATGCATAGAGCCAGGCTGCAGAATGTTTTTGGGTCTAAATTACTTACCTCGTCTAAGCACAAGGGGAGATTGTTATAAGCGCTTAGAATGCCGTACATGGCGTTCTGAGTCATACCAGATTCTGTACCATTCACCAGCATATCGTTGGGATGGCCCCACATTGAATTGATAGCTTTCTGGACTGTAGACTTACCACAGCCAGACTTTCCGGACAGGTACACCATGACGCCTCTGTGGCCAGACATATGGTACAGCACAGAACCAAATGCCGCATAGAGGCAGAGTCTGTGTGCTTCATGGCCATCGATGTTGTAAAACTGAATAGCGTCAATCCATGCATTGATGTTGCCATTCTCTCCAAGACCTGGAATTCTAGTGAGAAGATCACCATACTCCTGGAAGGTCTGCACAGTACCATCGCTACGGAATACTTTATTCTGAACTGCGAATGCTTTGTTATCGTCCCGCCATCCTTGCCGAGATAGTAGTACTTCTGGTTTTGCCAGTCTTTGTAATTTTTGTACGTATAGGTTCATATAGTCATCTAAGTGTTTTCTTTTTGACGAAATAGCCACAATACCTTTACTGGCCATCAGTCCGTAAAGTTCTTGCGGGGTTGCGAGAGTTTTATTAGGTACATCAAATTCTTTCGATTCTATAGTTGAAGATTCGACTATCCAGGAAGTACTCAGAGTTTTACTTTTTTCGTCGAGGATTACTTTTACCGGATAAAATACTTCCTTGCTAATTAGGATTGGAAGTTTTCCTTTATCTTTGTCAGGGGACTCTCTCGCAATACCACCGTTCTCAGAAATAAAAAATCCTTCCGGCATATTCTCTTTTATAAAATCTATTCCGAAGATAGATTTACTCGGTATATCAAAACCATCATCGTCATCAGTATCTTCGATAGTTGTAGAAGTTTTCGCCTTAAGTACTGTATGTTCGTAGCCTAAGACTATTGGCGATGTTATCGATCCAAAGTGCTCGCAGTTCTCGCAAATGCCTGGATTAACCTTGTCGATAGTCTCGCAGTGTGTGGCTCCAGTTAATCCGCTTCTATTATTGAGCTTTTCCAACATCGCTGATTTATTGTATTCAGGGTGCCTCTCCGACATCGCTACGGCAGCACCTTCAGGATCGGTCGTAAATGCACAGACACCTAGCAGTGATTTCCACAGTGGCTCACCGTCACATCCTGTGATGAGCGCAGCTTGCATCTGAGGGCAGTGGCGGAGCAACTTATTAAAATCTGAATCAGGGTATTCAGAAATCACATCATTCGGGAGATTCGTCATGTCTGGACGTTCTCCAGGAATATCTAGTGACAAGGCCTGATTTCTAGGAGGTGCGACTTTAATCTGAAACTGTTTCGCCAGCCTGTCAACGCTTTGTATGAATGCATCGTTAGGTATTTCATCAGCATTCATGAAGATTTCTACGGTCTTATCGTGCTTGCGATTCAGTGTGTTTGGCACTCGTAAGATGCTTGCACAGTCTGACTGCCTTGACGTGTCTATCTTAATAGTGGCAGCTAAGAGTACTGCCTCAAATTTCTTTGCTATCAGCTCCCACTCATCCTTAGATATTGCATGTTCTAACGGCCAATAGATGTGTAAGCCTCTCCCAGATTTTACGATTATGGGCTTAGGAAATTTGTATGTCTTGCAGAAGTTTTTGAGGTCTAATACAGCAGATTGCCAGGAGCTGTAATGGGTGTCTGGTTTTGTTTCGTCAACATCGAGATCAGAAAAGAAGCATTTCAGTTCTTTTATATTCTTCTTAACTCGAACGTGTTCTTTGTATTCCCCTGTGCTGGGGTTCTTTAATTTTATTGTCTCAGATTGCAAGCTACCTAAAGCGAAGTAAATTTCTCTGCCATTATCTCCAAGGATCTTGCCAGCTACTCCCGCAAGGAATGCATCTTGTCCTTTATGGGTTTCGTGAGTCCAGTGTCTGATCTTCCTGTCAGAACCTAAGCGACCTGTGGCAATGCATAATATTCCAGAAGGAGGGAGGATTTTCTTGAAGAACTCGACGACACTTAAATTCTCATCTTGCATTGTGATCTCCTAATTCACAAAGCAAAAGGATGCTTCTACTGCTAAATTCTCATTCGCAATCATGGTGGTCTCTTAGTCTTAAAATTGATTGGCAATCCGGTTTCATGGATGACCGGAAACCAAAAGACTATCACATGAGTCTAAGTCATGTCACTAATCCCAATCCTGAGCCAGGTCTGAGACATCTCCTTTTGTCGAGGCAAGTGTCTGTTTTGATTGAGCTTTAGGAGCAGCTTTTTTCGGAGGAGGAGCACCGTCGTCGTCCAAATCAAAGTCGTCAGAGTCATCTATGTCCTTCGTTTTAGATGCTGACTTTGCCACTTTTCTTTCCGATTTCTTAGGAGCTGCTGCTGGTTTCTCTTCCTCTTCTTCCTCGTCATCTCCTACAACATCCTCAAGCTCGTCTAGGATTTCGAGTGCCTTGTCATCAAGCGACTCTTCAGGCTCTTCTTTAGGAACTGCCTTCGGTTTGGCTGCTTTAGTTTTCGCAGGTTCCTTAGCCTTAGAGACTTCCGCTTTAGGAGTGGGTTTCTTCTCAGGTACTGGAGCAATCTCCTCTTCATCAGCTTCTTTCTGCTCTGGTTCGTGCTCTGCCTTCTCTACTGCTGGCATTTCTTTGCCTATGATCGTTTGAGTAGATTCGGCTTCGAATAATTTGTTAGCACAGTCAATCTCTTCCTCAGTTGCCCATCGAGCTGCCTGGAACAGTAGCTTAGGGTATGCAGTATTTGGATCAAACGTGACCTTTGTAACTACAGTAGAAATTGAAGTGACGCCACGAGCTTGCAGAAATTTTATGTATTGATCCCATGCAAATTTTTGCTGCGCCTCAGCTTCCTTATTGTCTTTATCCCATATCGATGTTTGAGGAACCTTCAATAATAATGCACTCTCTGCCTTGCCAATAAGCCCTACAGGTATTACAGCCAGTCGTTTAAAATACTGGCATGCTGTAGATTCTTTGCCAGCTTCAGTAATCCTAGATCCTTTCACAGCTTGAGGGCATGCAGCGCAATTAGATGCCTGCTTATCCTCTACATCTGCATCTGGCCTATCTCCAAAGGTACTCCAGCATGACGGAGACTTGTTCTCCCCCTCAACGAAAGAACCCTCAAAGTATGTGCGGGATCTCTTCTGATTAATGCCTACGACGATTACAGAAATAGATGGGATAGGAATCTTTTCTCCATCTACCATTTTAGTCAGTAATGTCTCTTCATCACCTTTTTTAAGTCTCCATTTAGAGCCTCGAAAGGTTATAGAAGGAACGGACTCATGAGCTATTACATCATGGCGCAGATCGGTTCTGTTCTTAATATAATCCGGCACTGCTGCAGGAGTGCTCGGATCGAATAAAACTAAATTGTTGCTCATAAAGGCTCCTTTATTTTGCTGCGGTTATTCTTAAGCTAGCTTCTCTAAACGTTTTGACTCCTGGAGGTACTGCACCATCATTTGCATCCATAAAGTCTCGGATGCTAGTGACGGAGATTCTCTTACCCAGGAATGTAAGAGGATCTTTATCTTTTAAAAAATCTCTAAATACGATCCAATCCTCACAACTGACCTTCATGTTCTGCACAAGGGTAGCTGTGCCTACTTCGGTCTTAAATGAATCAACTCCAGCATCAAGAGCTGCTTTCCTTATCGCAAGCTCGATCGTATCCATCTTGCTTGTGATTAACTCCATTTCCTGCTTTTGTTTTTCAGCAAGTGCTTCTTTTTTTGATCTTAGTACAATAAATGCATTTATTAATTTCTTCATATCCGCAGCCATCTTTAATCTCCTTTTAAGTAAAAATCATAAAGGTCAAGAACTCTATCCTGTCCTTTTTGACGGGTCTCAAGATCCTTATAGATTTTGTCCTCTATTTGATGTCCTGAAATTCTTATTACCGTCATCTTCCTAGTCTGTCCTTTTCTATTGAACCTTTCGATTACCTGCATGGCTTCGTCGTTGCTGTTGATTGGGCCATAAAAGATAAGTGTATCGGCTTCAGTGAGGTTCAGACCGTGAGACATAACTCTTGGGTGGCACAAGAGAACATGAGGGTCAGCTTCAGTCTTGAAGGCTCTAATTATCTCTCTGCGACGTTTAGGAGTCACATCTCCATTAATAACAGCACACGAATAACGTTTGTGTAGCTGCTTGTTAAGCTCATAGATGATCCCTTTAAAAGGAACAATCACAAGTACCTTTGCATGCGCCTCTTCAATGCATTCGATAAGAAGCTGAAGTCTTGGTCGGAAATCTAAGGGAACGTATGACTCAGTGGCAGGGTTTTTAACTACTCCGCACAAAAGTTGTCGTAACTTTAATAGCCTATCCGCCGCGTTAATCGCCGTAATCTTCTCGCCTGATTTGGCTTGCAGTACATCTTTGTTCCTCATATCAGAGAACATTTTCTTCTGCTCTTCCGATAGATCAGCCCTTCTATTTTTAAATACAACAGGAGGGAGATCAATACAATCTGCCTTCTTGTAACGGATGGCAGGTTGAAGTGCTTTGTAGACTACCTCGCTAGCATCCTGTCTAGGAAACCATTTATACGGCCCACACTGCCTCATTGTAAGATCTCGGAAATGAGTGAAGTATGCTGGCACTGTATTCGGTGTAGTCAGCCTAGCCAGCGCCCATGCATCTGTAGGGGCGTTTGGCGTTGGCGTTGCAGTCATTGGCCAGAAGATCATTTCAGGTCTCAGTAACTGCTGCAAGGACTTGTACATTGCTGTCCTTGAATTTATGTACACAGAAGCCTCGTCCAGGATCACCAGATCGATATCTGTGCGTCTTTTTAATTCTTTTAAAATTGTTTCTACACCATCGTGGTTGATGACGTAGAAGTCCACATCTTTCTCAAGATTGGCAATCCGTTTCTTCCGATCTCCAAAAAGTAAGGCTGCAGATCGATGCATTAAGAAACTAAATATCTCATCCATCCACACCGCCTCTATCGTAGAGAGCATGCATATCACCAAGCATTTGCGGACTTTGCCTTCTCTCATTAGAAAGTCAGCGGCCCACAAGGCACTTGCAGTCTTTGCAGTCCCTGCTTCATTTAAGACATAGAAACGTCTGTTCATTGTAAGCAGAGAAGCCGTGTGCTTCTGATGCTCCCAAGCAGGAAACGGCCCTGGCCAGTCGTAGTAATGCATTATCGGGCTGGGTATTTCTAATCCTATATTGTTCAGGATCTTAGTTTCATCCAGATAGTGAGGGATGGATACATTATGTCCCTTAAAATCTGTTATTTCGTACCTGCCTGGCAGGTAATCATCAAGCCTTCTTGTCGATCTTACCTTTAGAAGAATACTTCTCGTTTGCTCGTGTATTAACACGTTTGAGCCACTCCTCTAACTCTTTTGTTCCAGTTTTCTCATTGATTAAAAATACTTTCCCTCTTGCAGCTCGCATGTTATCGGCAGTGAGCGCTTGTCTATCTGTAAAAGTCTTTCCTTCAGCTTTAGTTTCTATTGAGAAGAAGAGACCGTGGAAACAGCAGATAATATCTAGCGAAGGCTTACCCATACCATTGAGCACAGGCCAATGCTGATAAATATCCTTTCCATAAGAGTTTAAGATACTCTTAACTCTCTTCTTTACTTTGCCTTCAGGAGTCATTACGTGACAGGTATGAGACCTACCTTGCTCAGTGATATGAGCAGGAAGAAGTCTGTGTCTCCGATAAGAGTTATATCACTTATCTGACACGCAAAAACTTTCCCATCCCCAGCACAATGCACTAAGAGAGTATCGCCCTCATTAGGTGGTGTGTTAAAGACGCCTATATTACGCGCTATTGCACGTTGCTTATTCTCTAAGACTCTTTGAAATTCGTCTTCAGGAAATTCTACTTCTATTGTAGCCATAAAATCACCTCTATTGCAAAAACTGTAACATTCTCATCGCTTTTACGATGTCCTTATCCTGCCCCTTATCTTTTTCTCGAAGGAGGTACACAAGTGCATCGCCTTTCACCCAACCTCTAAATTCTTCAGGGGTTAAAACTGCTTTAAGGATCTTATAAGGTTCATATAGCCCCATGTCTTTGTATTTCTGCTCGTCTGGATACCCTTCTTTTTTAGTTACATCTTTGGCGATTGAATCTCTAAGCGTTGCAGCTATTTCTTCTGGAGGTGTTACTCGTTTCATATGCGCTACAGCAGATGCAATTATTGATTTCTTTTCTTCTGACATTTTAGGCTCCCTTTCTTTTTCCATTGTGTTCACAGTTAAGTACAGGACAATGTGCTTTGCATAGTCCTGACGGTTTCTTTTCCCACCTGTCCTCCTTATGAGCATTTCTGAATGCAATCAGGTCTGGCATAAAGTCATCCCAGAGTGCTTCCATATCGGCTCTTAAGAAGGTCTCCTTAGTGGACTTATTGTACGCTACCCACTCGAATGCAGTATGACAGCGTTCTATCTTTGGTTTGGTGTGGAAGATGTACAACGCAAATAACTTCAATTGCTTTGAATCCTCTTTCACCTTACCTGTTTTCCAATCGAGGATATAAGCCTCGCTCCCATACGTATGCAGAATATCCAGAATGCATCTCATCCAGACGTTACGTGCGAACCAGTCACATGCATCCATCTGGGTGCTTAATGCGCCTTTTATTTCTGCTACACGGTACCCTTCATCTGGCAGTTCTTTGAGTACTGTAAGAACTCGCTGCTTGATCCCTTCTGGGAATGTTGCAGGGAAAGGAACATTTTCATTTACGTATGCAGCGATCGCTCGATGCACCATGTCTCCAAACTCTGCTTCAGGCCCACTAAAATCCTCTTTATATTCCTTCGTTACCTTAAGGGCTTGGTACTTCCTTGGGCACGATAAGTATGTTTCTAATGCAGAATAACTCCACGGAAGTACCTTCATAGAATTAGTCCTTGCTTAGCGTCTGCACGGCTGTTACGGAGGTTACAATTCCGTCATAATCAGGATCAGTTGATTTGACAAAGGCTCCATTGAAGAATGTACCGTAGCGACCTTCAAGTTCTGTCACGACTAGATCGAGGACATCTACTAGTAAGATATCGCCTCTGTACACACTCGTTTCATAAAGAATATCGATAGCAGAAATGATTGCATGTAGATTAACTATCGTATTGCGACGATTCTTTTTGAGCAGTGATTCTGCGAGTTTTCGAATGTGATATGAAATTGCTTCTATTGAGGCATCCTTTGTAATCATCCCTTGCGCTGGAGATATGTAGCAACGACTGAAGTCTTGTAGATCAATTCCTTCAATAATCGCAATCATTATGCATACTACAATCATGTCACATAATGCATCATCTTCAAGTTCTGAATCGCCCTTGGCACAGATGTACTCATCGTACTCTGTGATAAGTTTTAGATACTGATCCTTTGAAGTTGCCTGGGTCGTAATGTTTCTGGATTCTCCCCATTCTTGAAGTCTCTCCCAGAGATACTTAAATTCTTTATGGTGTTTTGAGTCTTGTTCTAGAAAGTTAAGCATATTAAAGCTCCAGTTTGTGTACTTTTGCGATCTCCATAAGGTGTATCGCTTGGTAGATTGCATCATCAACGGCTACATGTGCCCGTAAGGATACGTTAGGGTATGGAACTCCCTTAAAAACATTCTTCACGGTTCTGTAACATCTGTTTCCCTTGAAGTTCCACGGTGAAGGCATGTTTAATTTTTTGTAAGCACTCTCCAGTAGAACGTTATCGAAATCAGAACCATTTCCCCACATACGAACATCGCTGGGATCGCTACAATGCTCATAAATCCACTCTCCGAAATTAGTAAGAGCTTCCATTACTCTCATAGACTGATTTGCAGGAAACGCAAATGCTTCTTGTCTTGCGTCCTGATCCTGCCTCATCCACCAATTAATAGTAGACGCATCTACTTTAAATCCGCAACGAACCGAATCCTCTAGCTCTATATGACTGTAGAACTGACTATCTACAACCTGTCGAGCTGGATCGAAGATGCATGCACCGATCGCTAGAATGCATGATTCAGGTTTGTTGCCGAGTGTCTCCAAATCTAACATGATATTTAACATCTATTTCCCCTTTATGGCTCCACTACTGGTTCTTGGAAAACTTCTATTTTTACTTACTGATACTGCTCTTAGGTTTTTTATGTCTAATGCACCTCCTCCTTTACTTAATGGTATTTTATGATCTACGTCCTGCCCTTTTTTCACCATTCCTTTCTTAATCATAATCCTCCGAGCTTTCCCTCTCAGAAGCTTGTTCGCGTAATCCCCTCTCCTTTTTGCTGTTTTGTGCTCTTGTTTGTAATCCCGAACATAGTTCTCGCTGCTTGGCATAAGAAATACCCTCCGCATTAAGTTGATCTGCCGTAACTACCTTGTAATTAATTACCTTCAAATGCTCCTTAGATAAGTCATGTTCAAATGGAGCATACTGGCCCTGCAAGACGCCTCGTTTAGTAGATGCATCATATGAGATGATTCTGAAGATGAGGTTAAAGCGCTCAGGGCGAGTGCATCGAATGAAGTATACTGTATCAGTCATTTTTCAATTTGTGTAAGTAAACCCTAACAATATGCATCTGTTTCTTCATTTGCTCCATTTCGGACAGAATAGAAGGCTCCTCCAAACCTCTCTTGAAGCGTTCCTCTATATCCTTAAGAGTAATCTCAGATAGCTCTAGTACGTTAGTAAAGAACTCGATCTGAATGTGCTTAGGAGCATCTTCGTTAATCCCCTGCATTTTTGATATTTCGTCTAACTCTTCTTTTGTAAAGTCCATTATTACTCCAATGCGAAATCAATCATCACTTTTGTGAGTATAGATTGTGCTGTAATTATTGAATATGCGACGAAAGAAAGTCCGAATGTATCGAGAGCCGCTACTGCTACAGTTTGCAGCAGTATGAGTGCTGAAGCGATGATAAGGCCTGATGTTATAAGATCAGGATTCTTTTTATTCATGTTGGCCCTTTCCTTTCAGTTCGTGCAGGGAATCAGCAAACACTAAAAGCATGATAACTCCTGAGAAACAAGCTGCTGATAGCGACATAGCGCCACCTAAGAATGATTGAACTGGATCAAGCATATTTTGCTGTTCCAGCTCGTAAATTTCCAGATGCAGCAATGTGGCAATAACCATAGAACAGGCATAAAACAGAAACGCATTTGCATTACTCGTGAATAGCATTTTAAACTCCTTTTAATGATCCCCATGTTTTCCCTAGTTTTGCGTCTACGGGCAGTGGTATAGGGATATCCCAGCCCCAGACTTCCTTGTACGGCAGGTTAGATAGAATGCTTTGAATCTTCTTTACTTTTGTAAGGGCGTTGGCATCGTCCCTAACATACATAAATAATGCATCATGTAAGTCCCATCCATACACAAGATCCTCATCGAACATCGAGCGGCACATGTTAATGCCTAACAACTTCATTTCCGCTCCTGTTCCTTGAATTCTAAAGTTAATAGCTATCTGTTGTTGCTGGTAGTCATTGAGGTTATTTAGCGGCACTCTAGCACCTCCCCTAGAGAATGCATATCCTTCGATGTTGGCTCGACGGACAGCTTCTTTCCAGTATACTGGAACTCTCTTATATGTTGATAGATACGTCTTTTTTATGTGCTCCGCTTTCGCTCTCCAGAGCTGTAAGTTATACTGCGTAAGCGCTCGTGACATCATGGTATCTATGCCAATGCGATACTGAAGGCTGAGGTTACTATTAGATATTAGCAGCCCACATACCGTATAGCGATTTCTGCATCCGGCGTTGGTAATATCCCAGACCCTTTTGGCTTCGAGCTTTCCAGATTGTAGAACCGATCTTCCTGTGTTTTTATTGTCCAACAATGCAATTGGACTCCTACCATCTCCGGTGACAGCGATCTGAAGCCCCTTGGATGCAGCTTCTTGAAATTCGATCTGACTTCCGTCAGTAAGCCAGACGATGTGATCTGGTGTGAGCCAGATACCTTGATACTCGATGACATCTCTTTCTCCTTGAAAAACAGCCCCACCATGACTAACCCACTCCACCCCATCCCATACCTTGTCAGTAATGAGCACATCTTCTATAGGAACAAGACCTCTATCTGTCAGCACTGGCTGGCCTTCCAACACGCAAAACTTTCCTAAGTTCCTTGCAGCCTTTGCTCTAGGGTCTGAGTCGCTGTTATTTTTAACATACTCATAATCTAGATTCTCAATATTGGCTCCCATAAGAGCATGACCATCACCACCACTACCAAACAGATCGAGCATGATCGGATCTTCCGATTCAATCGCCATCAGGCGCATTTCTTGTCCAGAAAAGTCAAACTCAGCAAGTAAGAATCCTTCAGGTGCTGTCAAAATATCTCTAGCATTTTTACCTCTCTCCCACTGGTGTAGTGCAATGCCTGTCTGTCTCCTGTCTTTCCCTTTACCTTGGTATGACGAATAGGTAAACCGATGTGAGTTACCTGTCACAAATACAGTATCTTTACTTCTTGCTAGCCAGTACCCAGTTACGGTTTCAGTGCAAAATACAGGAGTGTTGCAAGCCATTTTCCTTACATGCGTCTTGGGGACAATGTTTGCTATAGGTCTTACATGATCGTCCGAGATATGGATCGTCCATATGCCACTAGATTCGGCATGCTTCCTGCATTTGAAGCCAGCCAAACTTGCAGCAGTCTGCGCCCAATTCACATTCTCTTCTATACTACTGCAATATCCATACCCACCGTCTTCATGAGTCCAGCCATCCCAGAATCGAAGCTCCCTTACAAATGCATCTAATCCCCCTGCCTCAGTGTTTAGTATCCAATTTCCAAAAAACTTCTTTTCTTTCGTGACCCAAGATGGCAGAGATCCTTTTTCTATATATATTTCTACTCTGTCTGGGTATGCTGGCAGAGTGTATCTTCTGTACTTAATGCCATTTAATTCGAGTAAGTAAGTCAAGCGCTCTATTTTTCTCAATTTTTTGAGTGTAAATTTTACCCTGCCTTTGTGCTTATCGAACCAAGCATCTGCCTGATAAGCTACCAGAAACATCATTTGTTCTTTTGACAGGCAGCCATTCGTATCTAACGTACCTGCAGTAGGTACAAAAACTCTTCTTTTTAACAAATCGATAGCCTTCAAATCGCACCATTTGTCTGTCTTTTGAGCAAGATGAGGTATGGTGTGCTCGGTAGTAAAGAAGCACCTCATTCCAGGATGGTCTACAGAAATCATCTCTGTAGCTATTGGGGCGACTACCTTATTTGCCGGAAGAAATTGCATTGATAAATCTTCTCTTACCTGCACAATGTCGCCTCCAGTCCAGTTCCTAAGTTCAACCCACCCTGATCTAGTAAGCACCTCCACATCTCCTGGAACACAGTAAGTTCCAGACATAATCGGCTCAGGTCTTGTAATATCTGCACCGTGATACTCAGCACTCTTTATCACAGACTGAACAAACTTACTCCCTTGCGTATTACACTTTCTTAACGCGAGTAACGCATTAAATCTTGGATCCTTCTCGTGCTTAATCGCTAGCCTTAAGAGACTTTCCTTGTCTGTTGCAGGCTCTCCTTTTGGCGTTGTATTAACAGGCTCATAGTTCCACTCAGTGAATATGAGATTCGCT
>ERZ724512.797-NODE-797-length-14781-cov-7.793970_pt1 | contig 14781 bp, 10 predicted proteins | sample MGYA00376045_ERZ724512 | MGnify/ENA primary metagenome ERZ724512 (study PRJEB28724, sample SAMN07190883) | activated sludge metagenome | isolation source: activated sludge of sewage treatment plant in Hong Hong | place: Hong Kong | collected 2016-03-17 ... | reverse complement strand
TGCGGTTCCGGCGCCTCCTGCACGACCGGCACGGGCGCCGGGATGGTTTCGGGGGGTGCCGGCGGGGCCGCCGGAGCGGGCGGCACCGCGGCAACCGGAGGCGGGGTGTGCGTCGCGACGACCGCCGACTCGGCGGGGTTGGGCCGCTGGTCGACCGTCGGACGGATGCTCACGGCCAGCGAGATGACCAGGGCCGCCACCCCCACCACGAACAGGGCCGTCATCGCGCTGCCCACCAGCAGGAACGGCTTGCGCGCCGGCGGGTTGACCGGCCCGACCGCGACGGGTTGGACGGCGATCGGCTCGTCGGCCAGTGCCAGGTCCTCCGGATCCGGACCTTCCTGGCTGTAGGCCAGCGCCACCGCGCCGGCCGTGGTGCCGTCGTCACCGTCGTGCGCATGGCCGGCGGCGACGGTCGCCGCCTCGAATTGCGGGGCACGCGCACTGGCCAGCGCGGCGCCGCGGGCCAACGCCAGCCCGGCCTCGTCTGGCGCGATGACCGGCAGCGACGTCGCGGATTCCAATTGCAGCTTCAGGGCGCTCACGCTCAGACCGGAGCCGACGACGAAGACGCCCTGCGGCGGTTCGGGCAGGTCTTCCAGCGCGCTCACCATCGAGGTCAGGCGGGCCGTGGCGTCCTCGGTGTGCAGGTCCTGACTTTCGGCGCGCGTGATCGCCCCGTCGGTGGTGTCGACCACGGCCAGGGTGGCGGTGTCGCCGTCGAGGAACATCAGCGCGGTGCGCCGGTAGCCGACGGCACGACCGGCGACCTGGGCCAGCGCGCCGGCGGCGTGCAGTTCGGAGACCAGCATCACGTCGTCGATGTGTTGCGCGGCCAGCGCCTCGCGCAGGCGGGCAGCGTCGTCGTGGTCCCGCCATGCCACCCCGGTGGCCGTCAGCCGATGGCCGCCTTCGGCGGCGCTTTCCCGGGTGCCGAGAATGGCGGCGACAACTTGCTCGGGAGCCGTTGCCGAGGACGGGTCGGAGACGATGTCGAAGACATCGTGATCAACCGTGACCCCGTCGGCGTTTTCGCCTTCAACCAGCACTATGCGGACCGCTGTGGGTGTCATCGACACACCGAGCGCGATGTCCACTGTCCCTCCATCCGTGTTAGCTGTGTAGGTTACTGAAACCGTTCCGCCCGCACGGTCACCCTGAATCCATATCGACGCTGCCACCTGCGGTGTTACACCAGCGCCGGCTATGAATCCGCTGTGTTCCGTACGTCCGTCCGGACCCCCGAATCCCGGTAGCTACAACCGTACCCGTGCGATCCTGGACGGGTGGATTTCCATTTCGATCCGATGTGCCCGTTCGCGTACCAGACGTCGTTGTGGATTCGCGACGTTCGACAGCAGACCGGGATCACGATCGACTGGAAGTTCTTCAGTCTCGAGGAGATCAACCGCATCGAGGGCAAGAAGCATCCCTGGGAGCGGGACTGGTCCTACGGGTGGTCACTGATGCGGATCGGGGCGCTGCTGCGACGGCTCGACCCGGAGCTGTTGGATCGGTGGTATGCGGCCATCGGGCACGAGCTGCACACCCTGGGCGGTAAGCCACACGATCCCGTGGTGGCGCGCCGCCTGCTCAGCCAGATCGGCGCCGACGACACCGTTTTCGACGCGGCGCTGGACGATCCGACGACTCACGACGTTTTGTGTTTCATGCTCCGGCGGCTGCTGGGCGCTACCGGCTTTCCCGTCCCGACGCTCTTCTTCGGTGACCAGTGTCTGTTCGGGCCCGTTCTGGTTGATCCGCCGACCGGACCGGCCGCGCTGCGGCTGTGGGACGTCGTCTCCGGCATGGCCGAACTGCCGCACGTCTACGAGTTGCAGCGACCCAAGACCGCCGCCGATGCGCAGCTGATCGGTCGCAGTCTGCAGCCCTACCTCGACGGCCGGGACTGGGTCAGCATCAACCGCGGCGAGGTGATCGATCTGGACCGGCTCACCGATCCGACTTGATGAAGTTCTGGTAGGACTTCGACGGCGTCGGCCCGCGCTGGCCCTGATACTTGGAGCCGACTTTCGCACTGCCGTAAGGATGTTCGGCCGGACTCGTCAGCCGCAGCAGGCACAACTGCCCGATCTTCATACCCGGCCACAACGTGATCGGCAGATTGGCCACGTTGGACAACTCGAGCGTGATGTGGCCACTGAACCCCGGGTCGATGAACCCCGCCGTGGAGTGGGTCAGCAGGCCGAGGCGGCCCAGCGACGACTTGCCTTCCAGCCGGCCGGCCAGGTCGTCGGGCAGGGTGCAGCGCTCCAACGTCGCGCCGAGCACGAACTCGCCGGGGTGCAGGACGAACGGTTCGCCCTCCTTGGGTTCGACGAGCGACGTCAGGTCGTCCTGCCGCACCGCGGGGTCGATGTGGGTGTAGCGGGTGTTGTTGAACACCCGGAACAGGTTGTCGAGGCGGACATCGACGCTCGACGGCTGGATCAGGCCGTCGTCGAACGGGTCGATGCCGAGACGCCCGGCGGCTAGTTCGGCCCGGATGTCGCGATCGGAGAGCAGCACCCGACGAGCGTATCGGCTGGCCTGTGCTGGCCCATGCTGGGCCAGCGTCGACAAATTGCACGCCGTCGGCCGTTTCGCGCGTCGTATGTGTACAGCCGCGGGGCGTTGGTTGCCGCCAGCCCGTGTTGCTATCCTTCGTCAGCACAATGCCGATGTAGTTCAATGGCAGAACATCAGCTTCCCAAGCTGAATACGCGGGTTCGATTCCCGTCATCGGCTCCACGTGCGCCAGGGCATACTGCCGGTGCAGCCCGTTCCGCTGGCTGCCCAGTACCCCGCCCGCACGCCGGAACACGTTTGACTCGAACAACGCCATCTCTTGCCACACGGCACAGGACCCTCCACCCTCTTTGGGGTGACCAACTTCTTCCGTGGCAACCCCCGCCTTCTGCTACTGGCCCTGCCGGTGGCGTTCGCGATGATCGTGTTGAAATGGCTGTACGACGCGAGTTCGGCCAGGCACGTTGACTTCAGCCCCCTGCTAACCGGAATCATCGCGGCCGAGGTGTTCATCGTGGGTTTCATGCTGAGCGGCACGGCGGGCGACTTCAAAGAGGCCGAACGTCTGCCCGGTGAGGTTGCTGCCAGCCTCGAGGCGATCGCCGACGAGTGTCTGATCGTCGACACCGAACTCAAGCTGCCCGAGGCGCGGCAATGTGTTGCGCAGCTGGTCGAGATCGGGCAGTCGGTGCGCATGTGGCTGCTGACCAACAGCGACTTCGACGAGGTGATGGCCGACCTTCGGGCACTGAACCCACTGTTCATCGTGTTCGCGCCAAAGATACAGGCGGGCTTCACAACTCGGCTGAAGTCCGAACAGGCCACCATACGCAGGCTGGTGATCCGGATGGACACGATGCGCCGAACATCGTATGTGTCGGCGGGCTACCTGATCGCCGAGGTGATCGCGTTGGCGATCTTCGTGCTGTTGCTGGTCACCCAGATCGGCCCACTGGCCCCGACGCTGTTGGCGGTCGGTGTGGTCACCTGCCTTCTCACCTATGTGCTGGCACTGATCCGTGACCTCGACAACCCCTACGAGTATCACCGTGGTAAGCCGGGTGCGGCGGATGTGCAACTCGATGTGCTCGAACAAACCGAGCATCGACTACGTAGCCTGCTCACGACAATGGGTGCCTCGGCGTCCGCGGCCACGCCAGTATCGTCGCCCTAGAGAGCTTATCCAGCTGGACGGTCGTGCGCGGTTCCGCATGGTCCTCACGACGTAGCACCGATTTCGCGTGCACCGGCTTGAACTCCGTCATCTGCTTCGCACAAGCTTCGGAATCCCCTTGATCCCGGCAACCGCCGGCGCCAAGACGACGTCCTCCCCGGCGTCGGCCGGAAGAGCCAGGACGATCCCGTCACACAGCCCGCTGTACCGCTCGGCGAGGACCTGGGGAAGGTCGGCATAGGTGCAGTGCGGCACCAGTTCATCCATCAGCTCGTCGGTCATGAGCCCGTCCAGGTGCTGCCAGTCTTTCCGGCTCGCGGCGGCGACGAGTGCGTCGGCGACGTCGCCGTGGCCGAGCAGGTCGAGTTGGAGTCGGTAGGCCGGAGTGCTGTAGAGGAAGGCCAGCTCGCCGCGCCCGCCCTCGCGCGCCGCGGCAAGACCCCGCTCCGTTGAAGAGGTCACCACCTTCGGTCCCACGACCACCCGGGGCACGGCACGCCCGGCATCCTTTGCCGCCTGCAGCAACACCGGCAGCGTGTGCTCGCGCAACGTGACGGGATGCGAGCTTGTCGGATGGCACACGAAGCCGTCGGCCACGGCGCCGGCCAGCCGGAGCATCCGCTTGTTCACGCCGCCGAGGTAGATCGGCGGAGCCGGCACATCGATCGGCCCCGGGTTGAAGTACGGCTGCAGCCGGGTGAACCGGTAGTGCTCCAGCTCCACCTCCAACGGCGCCTGCTCGGTGAATGCCACAAAGATCGCCCGCAGCGACGCCACGTAGTCCCGCATCTGCGCGACTGGGTCCACCCATAGCGCGGAGTACCGGCCGACGATGTTGCCGCGCACCTGGGTCGCCAAACCCAACTCGAACCGGCCGCCGGAGAACGCGGCGAGCTCCCAGGCCGCGTACGCGGTCAGCATCGGGCTGCGTGGGAATGCCAGCGCCATGCTGGTCCGCACGACGATGCGGGACGTGTGTTCGAGCGCCAGGGCGCACATGCCGAACGGATCGCGAATGGTCTCGGGAACGTGCAGGACGTCGAATCCCAGCGACTCTGCCCGGCGCGCCAAGGCGGCGACGTCCGTCAACCGGGTGTCGGCGGGAATGCTGGCGATGACGTCCATGGGCCGAACCCTAGACCGGCTAGCAAGGCTCAGGCCTCGAAGGCGAACTACTGTCGGGTATGGGACTTCGGTCCCTACCTGCGGGCCCGGCACCGTGATTGCATCGAGGAACGACCACAAGGGGCGGATTGCGTTGGAGAGCTTCGACTTCCGGGGACTGCCGATCACGTATGAGCGCACCGGGCACGGCGAGCCGGTGATCATGCTGCACAACGGCGGCTCATCGCATGCCATCTGGGACGAAGTGGCGAACAGACTGGCCGGCACGTACGAGATCTTCGCCCTCGACCTGCTGGGGTTCGGCGACTCGGCCAAGCCGGGGGCGGGATACACCCTGGACAACTACGTGGCGATGCTCGAGGAGTTCGTCAGCTCACGCGGCTTGGAGAAGTTCGCGCTGGTGGGCAACTGCATGGGATGCGCCATCTCCCTCGCGTTCACCGACCGCCATCCGGACCAGGTGAAAGCCCTGGTGCTCTGCAACCCGCTCACCGAGTCGACCTTCCTGAATGGCTGGCTGGGACCGTTCCTGTGGCTACGCGAGCGGCTGCCCGGAATCAATCGGCAGGTGTACCGGGTGCTCGGGCGACTCAAGCTCACCAACGGCATCGGCGAAGTCGCCACCATGTTCCAACTCGGGCCGCGCGGCCGCGTCCGAAAAGTCCATCGCAACCCCGCGCTCATCGGCCCCTACGCGGCCACCGGCCAGGTGGAGTCGCTGCTCGGGGTGCTCGACGACCTGGAGAACTATTCGGTCATCGACACCCTCGCGCCGCAGCAGGGGTTCCCGCCCATCTGCACCATCTGGGGAATGAAGAACAAGATCGTCTCGCCCAGGGCGGGACGTCGCCTGAACTCGACCCTGCAGCCGGAACGGCAGGAATGGCTGCCCGACTGCGGCCACCTGCTGATGCTGGAGCGCCCGGACGAGGTCGCCTCGATCATCGACGAATTCCTGCGGGCGGCCGCGGACGCCAAGGCCTGAGATGGAGCCCTTCCCCGACGACATCTTCAACCTCGCCGACATCGTGTTGCGGGTGTCGCGCGAGGACCCCGAGCGCATCGCGGTCGTCGATCTCGACGGCCGGGACGGCCACGGCAAGCGCCGCTACAAGCGGCACACCTACGCCGAACTTTCGGCCGATGTCGAGGCGGTCGCCGTGGGGTTGCGCGAGATGGGCATCGCCGAACGGACCCGCACCGTCTTCATGGCGCCGCCCAGCTACGAAGCCTGCGTCATGGGCGTTGCCCTCACCCGGGTGGGCGCCTTCACCATCTGGATCGACCCCGCAGTCGGCTATCGCAACGTTGCGGAGCGGCTGAGACGCGTGAAGCCGGAGGCGTTCGTCGGCAACGCGCTCGCCCACATCGGACGGATCACCTTCGGATGGGGCCCTCGCACCCTGCGCAAGCTCGTTCTCACGGAAGGCCCGCTGTTGCCGGGAGGCCGCACGATCACCGGCTTTCCGCCCTTTCCCGGCGCGCACTCGATCAGGTCGCTGCGAAAGCGAGCACCCGCCGAGCCGGAGCCGCCAAAAGTTGGCCCGGACGATCCCTGCACCGTCCTCTACACCACCGGCAGCACCGGACCGGCGAAACCCACGCTCTACCCGCATCGCAACTTCTGTCAGGTCTTCCGCAACGCGCACCACAGCTGGCGCTGGGATGACGACGACGAGGTCCCGGTGGATATGGCGGTCTTCCCCGCGTTCCTGTTCATCCCGATCAGCGCCGGCGGCACGATGGTGGTGCCGCCCATCGACTTCGCCCGGCAAGGCCCTGCCAAGGTGAATTCGGCCGACCTGATCCAGGTCATCAACGACTGTCGGGTCGAGTCGTTCTTCGGCGCGCCGATCCTGATCGAGAACCTGGCCCGGGAAGCGCTGGCGCGCAACCTGACGATGCCGTCGCTGAAACGAGTCATCGGGGCGGGGGCTCCGATCTTCGGTCCGGTCGAGGAAATGCTCAGCGCGGTCATGGCTCCCGACGGAGAGTTGGCGGCGAACTACGGAGCCACCGAGGCCATGCCGTCGACCGAGCTGAGCAGTCGCGAACACCTTCAGGGCTTGTGGGACATGACCGAGCAGGGCGCCGGCATCTGCGTGGGGTACGCCCTGCCGGGCGTCGAGTTGAAGATCATCGATATCGTCGACGGTCCGATCGACTCCGTCGGGGAAACATCGGAGCTGCCCACGGGACAGGTCGGCGAAATTCTGGTGCGGGGCAAGCATGTCAGCCCCGAGTACTTCCTCGAGCCCGAGAGCACGCGCAAGAACAAGGTGCCCGACCCGGAGGGGAACTGGCACCGCTTCGGTGACACCGGCTACCTGGACGCGCAGGGCAGGCTCTGGGTCTGCGGACGGGTGTCGGAGCGGGTGAAGGCCAAGGGCGGCAACGTGTTTCCGCTGCAAGTCGAGCCGCTTTTCGACGCTCATCCCAAGGTGCGGCGAAGTGCGTTGGTGAAGGTGTCGCGGCCGGCCGGCGAGCTGGCCGTGCTCTGCGTCGAGGTCGAGCCCGGGGTCGGCAAGAGTGAACTCCCAGGCTTGCACCGGGAACTGCTCGCGCTGGCGGCGGACTCCGCGATGGCGAACAAGATCCATGCCATCGTGTTCAAGCGCAGGCTGCCGGTGGACCCGCGCCACAACTCCAAGATCGAGCGTCGGCGCCTTGCCAAGTGGGCGGCCCGGCAGCTGTCGTGACGTGGGCGGGCCGGGTTAGTTCCGCGCGTCGGCGGTGACCTCTCCGGTCGGCGCGACGACCGCGACATCGGGCCCGCCCTTGCCGTCGTGCATGAACCGGATCGTGCACCCGGGCGCGAGCTCCTCCACCCGGCCACGGCATTCGATCACCACCGGCGAGACATCCCGCGGGTCCACGCTGACCTCGGCGCCCTTCCCGCTGACCCGCACGTGCAGCCGATGGCCCCGATAGTGAATTGGAAAGCCAAGTGCTCCAAGCGATTCCGGCCAGTTCGGCGACAGTACCAGACGGTCGTCCCGGGTCTCAAGCCCGGAGAAGCAGCGCTGGACGAGATCGACGCTGCCGGCCATCGCGGCCAGATGGATGCCCTCGGAAGTGGTGCCGCCCTGGATGTCGGCAACGTCGGACTTGAGCACGTGCTGGAAGAACTCCATCGCGCGATCGCGGTTGGCCCGGGCGAGAACCCAGCTGTGCACCACCGAACTCAACGTCGAACCGTGGGACGTGCGAGCCATGTAGTAGTCGACCATCTCCGGGATCTGGTCGGGCGAGAAGTGGTAGCCGAGCCGGTCGAGCAGCCGAACCAGTTCGTCCGATGACAGCAGGTACAGCAGCATCAACGCGTCCGCCTGTTTGGATGCCTTGTAGCGGTTTACGTCGTCGTTCTCGGCCTCGAGGATGCGATCCAGGCGTTGGATGTCGCCGTAGCGTTGCAGATACAGCTCCCAATCCAGTTCCGCCAGTTTGTCATAACCCTCGAACTGACTGATCACGCCGTCGTGGAACGGAACGAACATCTGCCGGCTGACCCGATCCCACTGTGCCAGTTCGGCATCCGTCAGCCCGAGCTTCTCCCGGATGTCGAGCCGGTTGGGCAGCGGCATCAATGTCAGTGCGTCGATGGCGCGCAGGATCACCCACACCGCCATCACGTTGGTGTAGGCGTTGTTGTCCACCCCGTCGTACGGCCGGTCCGGGTAGCCGGAATGGAACTCGTCCGGCCCGATCACGCCGTTGATGCAATAGCGTTGGCGCTCTTCGTCGTACGACGCCCGGCTGACCCAGAACCGGGCGATCTCCACCAGCAACTCGGTCCCGTAGTCGATGAGGTACGCCAGGTCCCCGGTGGCTTGGTAGAACTGCCACACGTTGTAGGCCACCGCGATGCCGATGTGGTGCGCACGGTGACTGGGATCGGGATTCCACCGACCGGACCGCGGATTGAGATGCAGATCCGGGCTTTCCTCGCGCCCGTCGCTGCCGGACTGCCACGGAAACATCGCACCGGCGTATCCGGCGAGCTTGGCGGCGCGACGCGCCTCGATCAGCCTGCGGTACCGGTAGCGCAACAGCGCGCGGGTGACCGTCGGCAGCCGCAGATTCAGCACCGGGAAGATGAACAGTTCGTCCCAGAAGATGTGCCCGCGGTAGGCCTCACCGTGCAGGCCGCGTGCCGGCACTCCGACGTCGAGGTCCTCGGTGTTGTACGAGACCGTCTGCAGCAGATGCAGGAGATGCAGTCGCAGAATCCGCAATTCGTCGACGTGGTCGTCGAATTCGATCGACAACCGCTCCCACAGGTGCGCCCACGCGATCGTGTGGCCCGCCCGGACCTCGGCGAATCGCCCCTGCCGGCCGAGCCTTCGCTCGGCACCGGCGACCACCTCCGACGTGGCCACGTCGCGGCCGGTGACCACGCTGACGATCTTCTCCACCGACAGCGTCTGACCCGTCGCCAACTCGGTGAAGATCTCGTGGCCGATCTCGAACTCCTCGTCGACGAGTCGATAGGTCGCCGGCGCGGGACCGCCGCCGTGCCACACCGTGGTGCGGGCCGCCAGCGCGATCGGTATCTGAGACTGCGTCGTCACAACGCTGAGCACCGCGGAGTTCTCCGAAAGCGGCCGCTTCTCAACACATTTCACATGCGTGCTGGCCAACTCGCGGTAGCGTTCCACGCCGCAGTTGCCCACGTTGCCATCGATGGTCGAGCGGATTTCGAGTCTGCCCGTCCAGTCCTCGGCGGTGATCGTCATCTCGAGGGCCGCGATGTGGGCCTGCTGCATGGAGACGAACCTGCGCTGCGTCATCGACGTGGTGCGACCCGCGTCATCCCGGAAGCGCAGCTCGCGCGTCAGGACCGCCCCGCGCAGGTCGAGTGTCTGGCGGTACGACAACAGCGTCACGGCATCGATGTCGAACCATTCGCCGTTGTCGATCCGGAAGGTCAACGGCAGCCAGTTCGGCAGGTTCACCAGGCTTTCGTTGCCGGTCTTCTGGCCGCCGATGAGATCCTCGAGACGGTTGTAGATGCCGGCCGCGTAGGTGCCGGGGTAGTGGACCTGACCGGCCTTGCATTCCGGGGCGGCGCCCCGGGTGGCGAAGTAGCCGTTGCCGACCGTGCACAGGGCTTCGCGCAGCTTCTCGTCGTGCGGCTCGTAGTCGTCGAATGTCCACGTCCACGCGGCGTTCGATATCTCCTGCTGGTAAGCCAGCCAGTTGCCGCCGCGACGCAGGAACTCGCACACCTCGCCGGGGTTGTTCAGCGTGAACTGGGCCGCCGTCGGTCGCCCGCCGTCCTCCTCGTGCCGCACGACCACCCCGATGCCGTTGAGCGCAATCGCATCGAACGCGTCTTCGTCGGTGAGGTCGTCGCCGATGTACATCGGCAGCACCCGACCGGTCTGGTGGATGCGTTCACCGATCCACGCCAGTGCGGTGCCCTTGTCCCAGTCGATATCGGGCCGGAGTTCGACGACTTTTCGCCCGCCCGTCACCCTCAGGCCGAGCCGTTGGCCCTGCCGGTGGGCCGCGGCGGTGATCTCGCCGACACGCTCCGGCGCGGCGTTGCGGTAGTGCACCGCGACGGCGAACCGCTTGTGCTCGACACGGGCTCCGGGAATGCCGCCGAGTTCCGCACGCAGTTGTTCCGCGGCGCGTTCGAGAACCGGTACGGCCGCCGACGCCGCGTCGTTGCGGTGGTAGTTGCCGTCGGGATCGATCAGCTCGAAACCGTGACTGCCCGCGTACCAGAGTCCGGGAATACCGATCCGGTCACGGATATCGGCCAGATCACGGCCGCTCAGGATGGCCACCGGGCACTGCGACGCCAACCGTTGCAGGGCCGCGGCGGCGCCGTCGACGAGGGAGGCCGCGTCGGGATCGGCGACGATCTCGGACAACGTGCCGTCGAAGTCGAGGCACACCAACGGCTGCCGGCCGGCGACGACACCGATCAACTGGCCGTAGGCGTCAAGCGCGTTCGGCAGCGTCGACATCCGTTTGTCGCCGGTGCGTACCGCGACTTCGCCGAGATCGGACACCACCACGTCGGCGCCGTAGTCGAGCAGTTCCCCGGCATGTCCGGTTCGGTCGACGCCGACGACGAGGGCGAAGCCGCCGTTGCGGCCGGCTTCCACCCCGGCCTCGGCGTCCTCGACGACGACACAGCGTTGCGGGGTGACGCCCAGTCGGCGGACCGATTCCAGCAGAACGGCGGGGTCGGGCTTGCCCGGTAGACCAAGTTCGTCCGCGACCACACCGTCGACGCGAACGGCGAACAGGTCGGAAAGACCGGCCTCCCTGAGGATCTGCTCGCAGTTGCGGCTCGACGTGTAGATGGCTGTGGCCACTCCGGCCTGCGCCAGCTTCCGCACCAGAAGGACGGTCGTCTCGAACACCGGCACGCCGTCGCGCAGCCTCGCCAGAAAGTTCGCTTGCTTCCGATTGCCCAACCCGCACACGGTGTCGTCGCCGGTGTCCGACGCGCGACCGCGGGGCAGTTCGATTCCCCTCGATGCCAGGAAGTCGGCGACGCCGTCGTAGCGCGGTTTGCCGTCCACGAAGTGTTGGTAGTCGGCCTCGGTGAACGGTGAGTGGTCCTCACGGTCGCTCGCGGGACGCCGCCGCAGGAAGTCGTCGAACATCTCGGTCCAGGCGGCGAAATGGATCGACGCGGTGTCGGTCACCACACCGTCGAGGTCGAAGATGACGGCATCGTGCAACCGGGGATCGATCGTCACAGGCCTGTTCATTCGCCCACCCTGGTTCGCGCCGTTCGATGGATATCAGAAGCGAATCACACCTACCTGGCAGACGGTGGAGCGGGTCGCGGGCAGTCGGGCCGCCCGACGGGGTTGACGACGCCCTCGGACCGGCGCAGTGTGATGTCCATCACATTGCCTTCGGACCGACGGGAGACTCGTGACCACCAGAGACAAGTACACCGCGGAGCCGGTTCCGTACTCGTGGCAGGTGCCCAGCGCTGGCGACGCTCGCTTCACCTGGGAGTACGACGAGGGACGCGCCCGGCTGCTGTCCCTGTACCAGAAGGGGAAGGACAAGCAGTGGGACGCCCAGTCGCGCATCGACTGGACGCAGGACGTCGACCCGACGAACCCGGTCGGGCTGCCCGACGAGCTCCATCCGCTCTTCGGTAGTCCGATGTGGGAGTCGGCCGACAAGAATCGTCAGGCCGAGATGCGCCAGCACTTCCAGTCCTGGCAGTTCTCCCAGTTCCTGCACGGCGAGCAGGGTGCGATGGTGTGTGCGGCCAAGATCGTCGAGGTCGTTCCGGACCTGGACGCCAAGTTCTACGCGGCCACCCAGACGATGGACGAAGCCCGGCACGTCGAGACCTTCTCGCGGTTCCTCCAGGAGAAGGCCGAGTTGGTCTACCCGATCAACACGCACCTGACCGCATTGCTGGAGGACACCCTGCGCGACTCCCGCTGGGACATGCCCTACCTCGGCATGCAGGTTCTCATCGAGGGCCTCGCGCTCGCCGCGTTCGGGGTGTTGCGTGACTTGGCGCCGCCGGACTCGCTGGCCAAGCAGTTGCTGGCCTACGTGATGCAGGACGAGGCACGGCACGTCGCGTTCGGCCGGATCTCGCTGAAGGACTACTACTCCGCGCTCACCGAGGCCGAGCGGGACGAGCGCGAGGAGTTCGTCGTGGACGCCTGCTACCTGATGCGCGACCGGTTCCGCGGCGACGAGGTGTGGGAGACCCTCGGGATGGACGTCAAGGCGTGCACCGATTGGGTCGACACGTCGCCGCTGATGATCCAGTTCCGCTCGCACCTGTTCAGTCGCATCGTGCCGATCGTCAAGGACATCGGGCTGTGGGGTGACAAGGTGCAGAAGGCCTTCGCGGACATGGGTGTGCTCGAGATGGGCGGCTTCGACATCGAGACGTTGATGAAGGCCGACGAGGATCAGGCCGAGTCGCTGGAACAGGCACATTCCGAGATGGCCGCCCGGGCCGTCGAAGTGGACCAGGCGATCGCGGCGGGAGCGGTATAGCTGCCCGACAGATGACCGCGGCTTCGCGCGCTTCCCAAAACTGTTGTGGCGCAGCCCGTTATGATGTTTTCGACGATCGCCTGCACGTGACCGTTGCGGATTCAGATCGTCGAATCTGATCAACGCTGCCGCACGCAACGTGGCTTACAACCGCTCCGTTTTCGGTCAGTCGCCGGAATTGCATCCAATGACCGATCGATTCGGATTGATAACAATCCGGGGGAAAAGCGGTGTCGTTCCTCGCCGTTCGCCTTCTTCAGGTCGACACTGGCTAGCACAACCTAACAACTGCCCTGAAATCGGGAGAAACCATGACCTACAACGTCGTAGGAATTGATGTTCACCATCCGGTGCCGGCGCCGAAGTTGAAGCCGACACGCAAGCGGCATCTGAGGGCCGTCGAGCCGCTCCAGACCGAGGCCCCACCGAGGTGGACGCCCGAAGATATCGCCGAACTCCGGGCGGCGGTCGAAGAGTTCCCCCGCGAAATCGGCGCGTCCCCGATGCTCGACATGATCATCGAAGCCGAGGGTTTGGACCGTCCAAACTAGGGAAACAGTGGCGGCCGGCAGGCATTCGAGGTCGGATCCCACCACCACCCGTTCTCACAGTTGAGCGGCTGCGGTCCCACCCCCAACGGCCGGCAGACGTTGGCGGTGGGATCCCACCACTGGCCCGGGTCGCACGCCAGGGGCTGCGGCCCGACACCTAAGGGGCGGCACACGTTGCCGGTCGGATCCCACCACTGCCCGGCATCGCAGGGAAGCGCCATCGGCGCGCCCGCCGCACGACACACGTTCGCCTTCGGGTCCCACCACTGTCCGGGCGCACAGTCGGCCTTGCTGATCGCCGGCATCGCAACGGTCCCGACCGCAAACGGCGCCAGGGCCAGGACACTCGCCCCCAGCACGCGCGAAATCGTCTTCCACATCTCGAACCCCCTCGCATTCCCGTTCACCAAGGCTATGCACAACGCGCGCCGATTGTGAGGTAATCCGAACTTTTTCCGTCGGGGATTGAAACTTATTGGCGGCCAACCATTTTCGCGGCGTCGAGTTGCACGGCCGCGCATCGTCGCATAAGGTTAGCCAAAGCGAAGGGGAGTAGCCCCCAATCAGGTAATCGACACACTGGCCCGCGCGGCCCGGTTATCTGAACCGGACATCCGGTGGGCGAGACCTTCGGCTGCACAACGTATTGGTTGTCGGCCGGAGGCGTCTGATGTCCCCGATCGGCAGCCACGAAGAGAAAGTTTTCGGATGCTGGCTGCCCTGCTGTTGAGCTTCGCCGTCATCTTCATCGCCGAACTGGGCGACAAGAGCCAACTGATGGCAATGATGTTCGCCCTGCGCTACCGATGGTGGGTTGTGCTTTCGGCGATCACGGCCGCCACGATCGCCGTACACCTGCTGTCCGTGGCGATCGGCTACTACCTGGGCGCCGCGCTGCCGACCCATCTGCTCGGCATCCTGGCCGGCGCGATGTTCGTCTTCTTCGCATTGTGGACACTGCGCGGCGACCGCCTCACCGACGACGAGGCCGGCCGGGCCGAGAAGGCGACGGCTCCCGCGTTCTTTGTGGTCACCTCGGCGTTCATGCTCGCCGAACTGGGCGACAAGACCATGCTGGCGACCGTCACGCTGGCCGCCGACAAGCCGTGGCTGCCGGTGTGGATCGGTTCGACGGTCGGCATGGTGGCCGCCGATGCGCTGGCAATCCTGGTCGGCGTCGTCGCCGGCAGGCACCTGCCGGAGCGCACGATCCAGGTCGTCGCGGCGGGTCTGTTTCTCGCCTTCGGCGCCTATCTGTTGATCGAGGGCTTGTTCCCGACGGCGCCCGCCGTCGTCCTGCTGGCAGGCGCGCTCGGCGCGGTCGCGGCGTTCGCCGCGGTCCTGTGGGTGCTGCCTGAACGCCGACGGCCGGCGGCGCTGCGGCCCGCGTCGGCCGCC
>ERZ724512.793-NODE-793-length-14829-cov-4.444429_pt1 | contig 14829 bp, 14 predicted proteins | sample MGYA00376045_ERZ724512 | MGnify/ENA primary metagenome ERZ724512 (study PRJEB28724, sample SAMN07190883) | activated sludge metagenome | isolation source: activated sludge of sewage treatment plant in Hong Hong | place: Hong Kong | collected 2016-03-17 ... | reverse complement strand
AACACAAAGAGAAATAGAGCGAAGCCCGATTCTATCAAAACGGGATTCGCTCTAGACTGGGTACGGCGCCCCGCCGATTTTCGTTCGTCTCAGGCCGGTTTGACGAACCGCAGGCGGGGCGGCCGGTTCAGGCAGAGGGCCAGCGCGAGCGCGACGATCGAGGACGCCATCATCACGGCGAAGGCGCGGTCGTAGCCGCCGGTCGCATCGAATACCGCGGCGCCGAGATAGGCGCCGATGCCGCCGCAGATGTGGTGCACCATGGTGATCAGGCCGGTGAGCCCGCCGAGATTCCGCATCCCGAAGCTCTCGGCGACGAAGGGCACGGTCAGCGGCGCGGTGACCATGAAAGTGACCCCGAACATCAGGGCGAAGATCGTAACGCTCGTCGGGGACTGATCGACCAGCACCAGGGCGAACACCGCGATGCGGGCAGCAAACGATGCGGCCGCCGGCCACGCCGGCCCGGACCGGTCGCTCCACGCTCCCGCCGCGATGACGCCCAGCAGGGCGGCGAGCCCCATCAGCGCCAGCAGATTGCCGGCGATGAAAGGATCAAGTCCGCGATCCTGCGCAAAGGCCACGAGGTGCGTGGTGACGAAGAAGTCGTCGAAGCCGCATAGCGCGTAAACGCCGAGGAGCAGCCAGAACTGTCGCGTGCGCACGGTTTCCCGGACGGCCAGTCCGTGCAGCGGCTGCACCGCATGGCGCGCGCCGGCTTTTTCCTTGGCTGGAATGGCGAACAGCAGCAGCGGCAGGGGCAGAAGATGCACGATCCCGAGCCAGGCGAAGACGGAGCGCCAGCCGATCGCCACCAGCACGGCCGCCAATGCAGCGATCATGACGAGCTGGCCGACGCTCATCCCCGACATGACCACCGCATTGGCGAGCCCGATGCGCTGCGGGAAGCTTCGCGTCACCATCACGCTGACCGGAATGAGGGAGGCGATGCCGTTGCCGATTGCGAACACCACGCCGTAGAGCAGAAGCGCATGCCAGGGCGCGGCCATGAGGCTCATCAGGCCGATGCCGATCCCGGCGATGACCAGTCCGCCGCCGAGAACCAGTCGCGGACTCGTGCGATCGGCCATCGTGCCTGCGATATACATGCAGATGGCGGACACGAACTGGAACAAGGCCACCGCGACGCCGAGTTGCGTGCGCCCCCAGCCGAAGTCCTCGACCACGGATTTCAGCGTCAGGCCGATGGCAAAGCGCGCGCCGCCGCCGATGAACAGGACCAGGAAGCCCACGACGAGCACGATGACCGCGCTCGAAAGCAGAGGTTTGCGGCTCACGGCGCTCAATCAATCGGTGGGTTGCGGGCGCTTCGGTCCAGCGCAATTCGGCCGGACGCAATTCGGTCGCGTCGCGGGAGGGACTGCGCAGGCGCGGGTCCAGCGCTGCGTCGGCGCCGGCTCAACGCCGGTAAATGAAGGTCTGCGCACACGAGCGTTTCTCCCATCCCGCGCGCTCCAGTTCCGGAGCGTCGCTTTCCGCTTGCGGGTAGCCGAGACAGAAATAGCCGATGAAGCGCCACCCCTCGGGCACGTCGAGGATGCGGCGAATGTGCGCGGGATCGAGGATCGAAACCCAGCCCATGCCGATTTCCTCGGCGCGCGCCGCAAGCCACAGCGTGTAGACGGCGGTGACGACCGAATATTCGATCATCTCCGGCATCGTCCGCCGTCCGAGCCCGTGACCTTGCTCGGTTCCGCGGTCGGCGAACACGGCCAGATGGCCGGGCGCCTCCTTGAGACCTGCGAGCTTGAGCGTCGCGTAACGCGCCGCTTTCTCGCCCGCATAGGCGGTGAGCGCGTCGGCATTGCATGCGGTGAAGTCCTCGATGACCGCTTGGCGTCGCGCCGGATCGTCGACGATCACGAAGCGCCAGGGTTGGCTCAGTCCCACCGAAGGAGCAAGGCACGCCGTTTCGATCAGGCGTTCGAGCGCGCCGTCGGGCAGCGGCTCGTTCCGAAACCGGCGCACGTCGCGACGCCACACCAGGAGATCGCGCAGGTTCGCGCGGAATGCCTCATCGAAGCTCTTCATTCTCGTTTCGTATTGGTCGCAGCGAAGAGGTCCCCCGCGAGGACTCATAGCACTTCTCACGGCATCTGCGATGGGCAGGACATACGTTCGTGCAGGACGATGCGCCAAGGAGGAGCAATTCAGTACGCGAATGCTATTTTCGCCCGTCCTTGCTCTGCGTCAAGGCGAATGCGGGACAGGGCTTGGAAAATCCGCCCAACGCGCGAGAATAAAAATCAACACAACACGATGAGTGGTCGCCGGGGAGGGCGCGCATGGGAGCAACGCCGGTTCGCTGGGTCATGACGGGCAAGGGCGAGCCCTTCGTGTGCATGCCCATCGACACGCTTTCTCCGGGGCCTGACGAAGTTCTGATCGAGATCGCCGGCTGCGGCGTCTGCCGCACCGATCTCAGCTTCTATTACGACGATGTCCCCACCCGGCACGGGCTGCCGCTGACCCTCGGGCACGAAATCAGCGGCCATGTGATCGAAGCCGGCGACAACGCCTTGTGGTGGGTGGACCGCGCCGTGGTGGTGCCGGCGCTCATTCCCTGCGGGCACTGCGATCCGTGCCGGCGCGGCCTGGCGGCGATCTGCCCGAATCGGAAAATGCCCGGCAACGACATTCACGGCGGGTTCGCCACGCATATCGTCGTGCCGGCGCATGGGCTGTGCGAGGTCGACGAGGCGCGGCTCGCCGCGACCGGCATCGGCCTTGCCGATCTTGCCGTGATCGCCGATGCGGCGACGGCCTCGTTTCACGCGGTCGTGGAGACGGGGGTGGGCGAGGGCGACCTCGTCGTCGTCAATGGCGTCGGCGGCGTCGGCGGCTATGCCGCGCAGATCGCCGGGACCTTCGGCGCAACGGTGGTGGGAATCGACATCAATGCCGACAAGCTTGCGGTGATCGAAAAGCGTTGCGCGCTCACATTGAACGCGTGCGGAAAGACGCCGGCCGAGCTGAAAGAGGCGATTGCGGCGTTCGCCGAACAGCGCGGCCTTCCCCAGAATGGGTGGATCATCCTCGAGTGTTCCGGCAGCCGGGCCGGACGCGATGCCGCCTATCAGCTCGTCACGCAGCGCGCCATCGTCGCCGTGGTCGGCTGCAGCATGGACCGGGTCGAAATCCGCGATCCCAATCTGATGCATTTCCGCGCGCGGGCGGTGGAGAATGCGGGCTGTCCGCCCGAGCTTTATCCGCAGGCGCTCGAACTCGTGCTGAACGGCCGGATCAAGGTGACCGAATTCATCGAAAAGCACTGGCTCGACGAGATCAACGAGGTGTTCACGGCGGCGCATGCCGGCGCGCTGAAGCGGCGCGGCGTGTTGATCCCACCGAACGATGGAACGGCCCCGTAAGCCGGGCGCGGCAATTCTTCGTCAGTGCAGGCGCGGCTTCTTCAGAAAGGCGTTGCGGTCCCCGGATGCGATCCGGACCTCGATCGACTCGCCGTCGCGGAGCACGGTGAAAGGCACCTCGATGCCGGCCGCACCCAGCGACCAGATGCGGCGAAACAGCGCCAGCAGCGTCACGACCGACAGCCCGGCGACGCCGAGCACAATGTCGCCCTGGCGCAAGTCGGCCCGTTGCGCCGGTCCGCCCTCAGCCAGTCCGACAATGACGACCCGGTCCTCGATTTCCGCTGCGTAGAGTCCGAGCCAGGGTCGCGGCGGCCGGTTGGGCCGCCCCTGCGTGAGAAGATCGTTGAGCACGGGTTTCAGCACATCGATCGGCACGATCATGTTGATATGCTGAACGACGTCCGGCGCGCGCCGTTGCTCGAGCTGGAGCGATCCGATCCCCAGAAGATCGCCCTTGGGTCCGAGCAGCGCCGCCCCGCCCCAATGGGGATGGGCGGGCGTCGTGAAAATCGCATCGTCGAGCACGTACTCCCAGTAGCCGGCGAATTCCTGCCGCGCGACGATCCGCGCGGCGACCGAACGCTGGCGGCCGCCGGCGCCGCCGACCACGACGTATTCGCCGACCGACGCATCGCTCGAATGGCCGAGCGGCAGCGGCGGCACCTCGAGGGAGCCGAGGGCCTGCACGAGGCCGAAGCCGGTTTCATGGTCGTAGGCGAGCGCGTGGCCGGCCACGATTTGCCCGGTGTTGGTTTGCAGCCATACCGTCTCCGCCTCGGTGATGAGGTAGCCGATGGTCAGCACCAGCCCGTTCGCGCGAACGAGAACGCCGTGGCCCGCGCGTTCGGTGCCGAGTACGCCCGCCGTGAATGCGTCGTGCGGAATTTGCGCACGGATGGCAACGATCGAGTTCAGCGCGGCGTCGAGGTCGTAATCGTAGTCATCGGGCCTCGGCTGCACCGAAACCGGCACTCTCCAGTCGCTCAGCGATGACATTGGCATCTCCGAGTAGAGTCACAGAAGTGGAGTGACAAAAATCGTGTCCGAGCCGAGCCGGCCGGCCACGCACGAGCCCCGTGCCTTCTTTCGATTTTAACAGATGGGGATAGAGCAGGGGCCTGACAACAGCCGGCGTCCGCCCAAGGCTGCAGCCTGGAACTATTCGCGACTGAGGATCGCCGCCATCGCCTTGATCCGGTTGCGCGCATAGACGGGAAGGCCGGCGCTGATCGAGTTCCCGGTGTTGAACGAGCTGTTGCCCGCGAGAATCTGCGCCGGCACCATGTTGCGCAGCACCGGAACGTTCTCATATTCCTTACGTTTTTCAAAGAGATCGGACTCGACCGCGAGGGTGATGAAGGTGGTCACGATGGTCTGGCCCGGATCGGCCGGCTTCGCCTGCAGCAGGACCAGGAACTTGCCGAACTGCATCACTTCGTTGACGTGGACGATGTTCTGCTCCAGCGCCGCCGTAATCGGGGAGTCGATCCCGCTCAGCTCGGTCAGCCCCGCCTGGTCGATCGCCGCCGCGGGGATGATCCGCAACTCGCTCTCGAATTCTATGAAGGGCGCAATCTGCTTGCCGCTCTCGCGCAGCTTGTTGAGCAGCGAGATTGCGGCGGGAAGTTTGCCTTCGAATTCGTAACGCGACTTGATGCAGATGACGGTGACCGCGCTTTCGCACCAGCGCCGGGCCGGGTGCCTGTTCGCGAGGCGCGTGTCCTTGTTCGGGGTGACGGCGTCGGCGCTGATCGGCTGATGCTTGATCGCCGGGTCCATCTGCTCGAGGAAGGCGAGGCTCACGTAGCGGCTGAGGTCGATGGCGTTCGGCGCGCGCGCGATCTCGTAACGCGCTTCGATGACATAGACGTGGAGGCGGCGCTTGAGCGCTTTGCTCTTCCCGCCGATCGTCGCCGTGACGTTCGGCTCTTCGTATCCCGGATAGGGGCTCAGGAGCTGTTTCTGCAGCGGCTTTGCCTTGGCCCAATCGGCGAAGCGGATCAGCCCGCTCTTGGCGTCGGTGAGCTGGTCGTTGCGATAGTCGCTGAAATAGATCGTCTTGGGCTTCAGCTTGTCCGGCGCGATCGCGGCGATGGATCCGACCTCTTCGAGGTGGAACTCCTGCGCCATCGGTGCCGAGGCGGCAAACAACGCCACCAGCATGGCCGCCGTGTGCAGTGTAAGCAGTCGGAGAGGGCTCACTAGTAGCGCTCGCGATCGGAGAAGGGGAACTGCGGGTCTACGCGCTGGGGCGGGTAGCGCTCACGCACCCCGTAATCGCGATAACGCGGCTCGGGCGCGCGACCGGAATTGCCGAACAGGCCGCTGAACGGGTTCGCCTGCCGGTAGTACTGCCGGTATTGTTGCTGCCCCGGGTATTGATACTGGTATTGCGGCTGATAGTAGCGACGTTCGTAACCATATCCCCCGTTTCCGTAGCCGTAGCCGTAAGAATTGGAACGGCCGTAGCCGTCGTACCCGTAGTACGCTTCGCCATCGCCGGGTTCGCGGTAGATGTAGGTTGCGACCTCCGCTTCGGAGACGAGGTTGTGCTGGGTCTCGGTGAGGCCGCCGGTGCGATCGAGACGAAAGTACTCGGTGAAGGCGCCGGGGGTTTGCGCCGCCACGCGGTTGCCGCTGCGCAAGTCGATCGGCAACGCGATGAGTTGGCGCTGCGCGGCCGGTGAGGGCGGCGAAAGCGGCGTCTTCTTGGCGTAATTCGCCCAGACATCGTTCATGACCGCCGTGAAGATCGGCAGCGCCGCCTTGGCGCCGGTTTGGCTGTTGCCGAGCGTCTGCCGCTTGCCGTCCGCATTGTCGTAGCCGACCCAGACGCCGATCGTGACGTCGTTGGAAAAGCCGACGAACCAGGCGTCGTTCTCGCCGTCGCTCGTTCCCGTCTTGCCGCCCACGTAGGGCGACAGGTCCTTGGCCGCCCGCGCCGTTCCCCGGGCAAGCACGCCCTGGAGCATGCTCTTGAGCTGGACAAAGGCGACGCGGTCGCCCTCGGCGAGGGTTTTCAGCTCCGGCTTATGCCGGAACGCGATCTTGCCCCCCTGCTCGATCGACTCGATGGCGTAAGGGGAGGGGCGGACGCCTTCGTTGGCGATAGCGGCGTAGAACGCAGCGAGGTCGATCAGCCGCGCCGGCTGCGCTCCCAGCACGAACGGGTAATAGCCGACGCAGTCGCGATAGACCTGCGCTTCGATCGCAAGCTCGCACACCCGCGCAAGGCTCTGCTCGGGTTCGTAGTCGATGCCGTTGTTCAGCAATTGCGCGGTGACGAGGTTCTTCGAATATTCGAGCCCAAGGCGCAGGGTGACAATGCCGGACGAGCCGCTGTCGTAGTTTTTCGGCGTCCAGTAGTCGCGTTCCCGCATCGAACTGTGATTGCCGATCGGCGGCAGCGAGATCGCCTCGTCGCGCACGAGCGTGTTCGGCTGCAATCCCTTGTGAAGGGCGGCGAGATAGGTGAACGGCTTGAAGGACGAGCCGGGTTGCCGCTGGGTTTGCGTCGTGCGGTTGACCTGGCTCAGCGGATAGGAAAAGCCGCCCGCCATCGCCAGGATGCGGCCGCTCTTGTTCTCCAGCACGATGACGGCGCCCTGCACCAACGGCCGCACGCGCAACTCGGCGCGCGGCTTCTGGCCTTCGGTGAGGCGGACGAGGACGACGTCGTGGAGCTTGAGATTGCGGTGCACGGCCGCGGTCGCGCCGCTGAGCGGCAGCACGCGTCCGTCCTCGAGGCCGATCTTGAGGCCCTCACGTCCGCCTTTCTGCACGACCACGGCGGTCGACCAATGCACGTCGTAGAGCGGAAGCCGCGCGGCCTGCAGCGCCTGCTGCCATGCGGGCTTTGCCTTGGACGCTTGGGGATTGCCCTGGATCCGCTGGATCGCCGCGGCGAGATTGGCTTCGGCGGCTTTGAAATGAGCGCGGCCTGTGGATAGCTCGTAGCGGGCGAGCCCCTCCTGAAGCGCCGCCTCCGTCGCGCGCTGCAATTGCGGATGGATGGTCGATCGCACCGTGGCTGAACTCGCGGTGAGGGCGAGCACGCCCGGCAGCGATTTTGCCTCGCGGTTGATGTGGTCGAGGAAGTAGAAACCGGTGTCGCGCTGCTCGCGCTCGTAGGCGACGAGCTGGAGCGGCGCCTTGCGCGCCTGCTCGGCCGATTCGGGCGTGACCGATCCGTCTTCCTGCATCCGGCTCAAGACATAGGCGAGACGTTCCTGCGCGCGCTCGGGATGCCGGTCCGGGCTGTAATAGTTCGGCCCCTTGGTGAGCCCGGCAAGGGTTGCGCCTTCGGTGAGCGTCAACTGTGACGCGGGCTTGCCGAAATAGCTGCGCGCGGCGAGTTCGATCCCCCACGAGTTACGCCCGAGATAGATGGAATTCAGATAGAGTTCGAGGATCTCGTCCTTGGTGAGCGTCTGCTCGACCCGTGCGGCGAGAATCATCTCGCGAATTTTGCGCTCGTAGGTCAGGTCGTCTCCGACCAGGAGGTTCTTGACCACTTGCTGGGTGATGGTCGAGCCGCCCTGCGGCCGCCCCGGCTTGGCGAGGTTGGCGACCATCGCCCGAATGAGCCCGCGCTCGTCGATGCCCTTGTGCTGGTAGAAGCGCTTGTCCTCGGCCGCGACGAACGCCTTGCGCACATGCTCGGGTATGTCCTTCAGCGGAACCCACACCCGGCGGTTCTCGGCCTCGAACACTTCGGCGAAACGCCCCCCCTTGGCGTCGAGCACCGTGCTGGTGCCGGACAGCTTCAGCCCTTTCAGTTTGTTGTGGTCGGGCAGGTCGGCGGTCGCCTTGTCGTAATAGGCGATGACCTGGTTGATATCGACGGATGGCGGTTCGACCGTCTCGTTCTTGCAGAATTCCCGGTAGACGAGATGCAGGCTCCCGAAATTGAGGCCGCGAAAGGCTTTGATTTCCGTGGTCAGCGCCTGGGGATCGTCGAGAGCGGTGGATATCAGGCCGTCGAGGTCGATCGACTCGATATCGAACGCTTTGCGCATGTGCGCGCATCCATCGCGCAGCAGCCCGACCACTTCCGTCCGATCGCGCCCCTCCGCGAATTCGGTCTTGATCGCCTGCGGCTGGGTCGCAACCTGACTGAGGGCGAGAAACGCCGCCAAGATCTTTACGAGAATCACATCCATGGAGATGGCCAGCCAGAGGGCGCAGTTGATCGCAATTATGCTTCATAGAACGGCTTTTTTACGGATTGGTTCGCCGCCCGCGCTACCATTCCGCCGCATTTGCGCCGGCCTGCACCGGCGGCGCCGCGCAAACTGATTTTGCGGTTAATGCAGGAACGCGGGTGTCAGCCCTGCGCGCCGGTGTCCGCACCGTTGACGCATTCACTCGTCGGCCGGCGGATAGGCATGCGGCCGGCCGCCGAGGTCGTCGACCCGGTAGCCGTGGGACGTCCCGTCCGCCGGCTCCGGCCGAAGATAGGAAGGCCCCACCGGGACCTTGCCGGCGCCGCCGGGGAGGTCGAGCACATAGGCGGGCTGGCACAGGCCCGACAGGCGTGCGCGCAAGCCCTGCATCAGCGCCTGCCCCTCCGCGAGGGTGGTGCGCAAATGCCCCGTGCCGGGGGCGAGGTCGGCATGATGCAGGTAATACGGCTTGATCCGCGCCTCGACGAAGGCCCGCATCAGCGCCGCGAGCGTGTCGAGGTCATCGTTCACGCCTTTGAGCAACACCGACTGTGACAACATTGGAACACCGGCGTCGATGAAGCGCGCGCAGGCAGTCCGGGCCGCAGCGGTGAGCTCGCGCGGGTGATTGGCATGCAGCACGACATAGGTCGTCGCGCCTGCTGCCGTGGCTGCCCGTACCAGCGCCGGCGTGATTCGCTCGGGCGCGGCGACCGGCACACGGGTGTGGATGCGGATGATCTTGACGTGGTCGATCGCGGCGAGCGCGCTCACGACGTCGCGCAACTTGCGGGCCGGCAGGATGAGCGGATCGCCGCCGGTAAGGATGACCTCCCAAATCTCCGCATGATCGCGAATGTAGGCGAGGGCCGTGTCGAGCTGGGCGCGCGAGAGGCTGGGCCGGCCGGCCGGCCCGACCATGGCGCGGCGAAAACAGAAGCGGCAATAGACCGGACAGACGTGCACGAGTTTGAGCAGCACGCGATCGGGATAACGGTGGACGATCCCTTCGACCGGGCTGTGGATATCGTCGCCGATCGGGTCCGCGCGCTCGCCCCGGCTGGGCGCAAGTTCCGCCAGGCTGGGAACGAATTGCCGCGCGATGGGATCGCCCGGGTCGTTCGGATCGATGAGCGCGGCGATCGCCGGCGTGATCGTCACCGCATAGCGCGCCGCCACCGCGTCGAGCGCGGCTGCCGCCTCAGCCGGGACGAGACCGGCGTCAGCGAGCGCGGCGGGCGTTCGCAGCGATCTATCGGGCATCGATCACCGGCGGATGCGGCATGCAAGCTCCACTGCGCCCGGGCGGACGCGGTCAGTTAACCACACGGGCGCATTGTCAGCCCCGCCGCGCGGGGTCATGGGGTCGGCAGCGGCGTCCACAGCACCTGCTCGATCCGGCTCGCGCCTGCGGCCAGCATCACCAGCCGGTCGAGGCCGAGCGCGCAGCCGCTCGCCTCCGGCATGATCGCAAGCGCCGCCAGAAACTGCTCATCGAGCGGATAGCGCTCGCCGTAGAGCCGTTCCTTCTCCGCCATCGCCGCCGTGAAGCGGCGGCGCTGCTCGGCAGCATCGGTCAGCTCGCCAAAGCCGTTGGCGAGCTCGATGCCGCAGACAAACAGCTCGAAACGCTCGGCGAGCCGCGGGTCGCCGGGCTTGGTCCGCGCCAGCGCGGCTTCCGGCGCGGGGTATTCGTACAGCAGCGTCGGCCGGCCCGATCCGAGACGAGGTTCGATCTTCTCGACCAAGGCTCGGCTGAAAATGTCGCTCCAGGTGTCGTTGGACGCAAGGCGGATGTCCGCGGCGCGCGCCTGGCTTGCGAGCGCCTCGCGGTCCGGCACGCCGTCGGGGATGGCGGCCACGAGGTCGATGCCGGCATAGCGGGCGAATGCGTCCGCGACCGTCAGCCGTTCCGGCTCGGCGAAGGGATCGGCTTGCATGCCGCGGAGCGAGAATATGCGCGTTTCCGCGGCATCGGCTGCGGCCTGCACAATATCGATGCAGTCGCGCATCACGGCCGCGTAGGGCTCGCCTGCGCGATACCACTCGAGCAGCGTGAATTCGGGATGGTGGAGCACGCCGCGCTCGCGATTGCGGAACGCGCGGGCGAACTCGAATATCCGCCGCTCGCCCGCGGCGAGCAGCTTTTTGCAGGCGAATTCCGGCGAGGTGCGCAGATAGAGCGGCGCGCGCTCGCCGGCCGGTGAAACGGCGGTGGTCGCGAAGGCGTGCAGGTGCAGCTCGTTTCCTGGCGAGACCTGCAGGACCGAGGTCTCCACCTCGGCGAAGTCCTGCGCCTCGAACTGCCGGCGCAGCCGCGCCACGATCCGCCGGCGCACGTCGAGGAATCCCCGCCGGTCGGCGTAGACCTGCGGGTCCCACCAGGGGGAGGCCTCCGTCATGCCGTCTTGCCGCAGCGGGCGGGCCGGGGCGAAAAAACTGGCGAGCGGCGGCAGGATCGGTATGTTGCACGCGAACGACATTGCCGGCTCCTGGTCCCGTCGCTGCATGCAGGGTCACCGGCCCCCATCCAACGAGGAACCGTACCTGTGAAAGTCATCGCGAGCTCGCTCCGCAAGGGCAACATCGTCGATCTCGACGGCAAGCTCTACGTCATTCTGAGCGCAGAGAACATCCATCCCGGCAAAGGCACTCCGGTCACCCAGCTCGACATGCGTCGGCTCAGCGACGGGGTGAAGTCGTCGCTGCGCTACAAGACCACCGATCAGGTCGAACGCGCCCACGTGGAAGAGCGCGAATATCAATATCTCTACCAGGACGGCGACGGCTTCCATTTCATGAACATGGATACCTACGACCAGGTCAGCGTGGCGGAGGACGTGATCAGCGACCAGGCGGTCTATCTGCAGCCCGAGATGAAAGTTAAGCTCAGCGTGCATGAAGGGGTCGCGGTCGGCATCGAGCTGCCGCAGCGGGTGACGCTCGAGGTGGTCGAAACCGAGCCCACCGTGAAGGGACAGACCGCGTCCTCGTCCTACAAGCCGGCGGTGCTCTCGAACGGCCTGCGCACGAGCGTTCCGCCCCACATCAGCGCCGGCACCCGGATCGTCGTTTCCACCGCGGACGGCTCCTACGTGGAGCGGGCGAAGGATTGATGCGCTTGCAGGGCGACATGCGGCGAAGGAATCCAAGGATGGGCTGCGCAGGTCGTGAAGCTTGACAGTCAATAAATATGCATTAAGGTACCGAAATATAAAATTAGCAGGCTGGCATTGTACCGGCCTGCGCGGGGGAGGAGACGGGTGTTCTCCAACCGTACCAGCCAGACCCTGCACGAAGACCATTGCGCTTCCGCGCCGATGGAACGCCGCGATGGCCTGATCGCGGCCGGTTGCAAGCAATCCCCCGATACCACAGGCCCGGCGACCGCCGGTTGCTGCCTGAACTCGCCGGCGCGGTCGAAGCGGAGGCGGACCGCCACGTCAGGTGATAGTGTGAGACAGCGGCGCGTCTCTAATGAAAAATATGTCGAGAACGGGTGAGGAAAACATGAGTGATCCCAAGGACGCCAATGTAAAGGTGCGCCGGCTGCGGCCGGACGATCTCGAACGCACGATCGCGATCGATCAGGCGCATACCGGCCGGTCGCGCCGGCGGTTTTTCCAAAAGCGGCTCGATACGGCGCGCAGCCATCCCGAGGATTTCATTCATGTCGGCGTGACGCGTGACGGCACGCTCGTCGGCTTTGCCTTTGCGCGCGTGCGGCAGGGCGAGTTCGGCCGCGACGAGCCGGTGGCGGCGCTCGACCTCATCGGCGTCGATCCGTCCTGTGAAGAGCACGGCTTTGGCCACATGCTGATGGACGCGCTCGCCCAGGCCATGCGCGAGAAAGGGGTGCGGAAGCTGCACTCCCAGGCCGACTGGACCGAGCATGGAATGCTCAAGTTTCTCGACTCGCATAAGTTCAAGCTGGCCCCGCGGCTCGTGCTCGAGCGCTCCGTCGCCGTGCCGATGATGGAAGCCGCCGAAGAGGCCTAAGGGGGAAACGACCATGGTGCAGCAGAACCGGATCACGATTCCGCAACGCGTGGGCGACCCGGAAGAGGTCGACTACAGCCTTCCCGCGCCGACCGATGTCGGTGAGCTTGCGCGCGACCGCATCCCGGTGCGCTCCCTGCGCGAGGCCGATTTGAAGGCGCTGATCGCCATCGATCGCCGCATCACCGGCCGCGACCGGTCCGCCTACTTCGAGCGCAAGCTCGCCGAGGCGCTGCACGAGTCGGACGTCCGGGTGTCGCTGGTCGCCGAGCTGGACGGCCGCCCGGTGGGATTCATCATGGCCCGTGTCGATCTCGGCGAGTTCGGCCGCATCGAGGCCGCCGCCGTGATGGATACGATCGGCGTCGATCCGGATTACGCCGGGCGCGGGGTCGGCCGCGCGCTGCTCTCGCAGCTCCTGGCCAATCTCGCGACCTTGCGGGTCGACAAGGTCCTCACCGAAGTCGATTGGGGCGACCGCGAACTGATGGCCTATCTCGACCGTTGCGGCTTCAAGCCGTCGGGCCGGCTGTCGTTCGACTGCGTGCTCGCCTGACGGACCTGACGGGAGCGCGAACCCGGTCTTGATTCGACTGAACATCGCCCGGGCCGCCGCAGGTCAGCGGCGGCCTTCTGCGTTCCCGGGGTTGGTTCGATCGGGCTCGGCGTCCGCCTACCATTACCGGCGCAGAACTTGCCGATGCCTTCACCCGCGCGCATCCACATGCCTGCGCAGCGGGTCATGGCGCGCTACGCGCAGCTTTGGAGCCCTCGACTGAACGCAACGATGCCGCGCAGCCCGCAGGAGGCGCGGCATCGGAGAAGATTATTCGCTGGAGAGGCGCCGCCGCCTCAGGAGTGAAGCTTTTCGTACTTCTTCATCAGTTCGTCTTTGGACTCGACGACGTCGGGGTTCTGCACAATGCACTCCGCCGGGCAGACCAGCTTGCATTGCGGCTCGTCTTCGGCGCCGACGCACTCGGTGCACTTGTCCGGATCGATCTTGTAGATCGGATTGCCGGCGGTGATCGCCTGGTTCGGACACACCGGCTCACAGGCATCGCAAGCGGTGCAGTCCTGATTGATCAATAAGGCCATTTTGGTCTCCCTTTCCTCCATTGCCCGGCGCCAACGCTGCCGCCGGGCAATGCGCAGCCCACGCGAATTCTTGTTTAGTATTATTCCATTTGCGCGAGCCGCGCCATAAGGGAACGTCCTACGCCGCCCGCGGCAGGTCTCCTTTCGCGGTGAGCTTGTCGTGACGGTAGGCCCCCCAGAGGGCAGCGCCGATTGCTCCCGCATAGATCGAGTCGGGATGGCTGCGCACGGAGCAGGACATGTTCTTCATGGCGGCGATGTCCTGCGCCAGCGCGGCGACCAGGCCGTCGTCGAGCGCAAGGCCGCCGGTCACCATGACGACGCCGCCGGTCGCCCCGATCGACTTCAAGAGCTTGGACAGCCGTCCCGCCATCGACAGATGGATGCCCTTGAGGATGTTCGGGGCGGAGATGCCGCGCGACACCATGTTGATCACGTCGGTCTCGGCGAGCACGGCGCAGATCGAGGACACGACTTCGGGATTGTCCGCCTTTTTCGACAGCGTTCCGATCTCGTCCTGGCCGATGCCGAGGTAGCGCGCGATGTTCTCGAGGAACTGGCCCGAGCCCGACGCGCACTGGCTCGTCATCTTGTAGCTCAGCACCTTGCCGCGATCGTCGATCGAGATCGCCCGGCCGTGCAGGGCGCCGACGTCGAGCACCGAGCGCGCGGTCGGCTCCAGGTAGATGGCGCCGCGGGCATGGGTCGTCATCGAATAGAAGTGCCCGGTGTGGAAGGGCACGCCCTCGGCTTCCCCGGTGGTGGCGACATAGTCGACGTCGCTCTCGCCGAGCTTGGCGTCGGCCAGGACCTGGTCGAAGGCGATCCGCGCGAGCTGCATCGGATCGCGCTGCCGGATGCGCATCACCGAACGCGACAGCCATTCGGCATTGTCACCCTCGACCTTGAACAGCGCCGCCTTGACGGCGCCCGTGCCGACATCGATTCCCGCCGCGATCGTCATGCTGCAGTCTCCATTCTGGCTCCGCCCTCGAAGGCGCGGCGGGCGAACTCGGAGGCGCCGAGCGCGCCGGTGTAGATCGACTCCGGATTGATGTTGATCGTGACCTCGCCGTAGTTCTCCTTGATCAGCTTGCGCAATTCGCGCACCGCCGCCTCGTTCTTGGCGACGCCGCCGGTGAAGGTGAATTCGTTGGTGACGCCGCCCGAGC
>ERZ724512.791-NODE-791-length-14842-cov-7.319673_pt1 | contig 14842 bp, 15 predicted proteins | sample MGYA00376045_ERZ724512 | MGnify/ENA primary metagenome ERZ724512 (study PRJEB28724, sample SAMN07190883) | activated sludge metagenome | isolation source: activated sludge of sewage treatment plant in Hong Hong | place: Hong Kong | collected 2016-03-17 ... | reverse complement strand
GATCTTGCGCCGCTCGCGCTGCAGTTGTAACCGCAGCGGCACCCGCGCGGCATTGCCCGGGTCGCGGGCGACCCAGTCGGTGGTGGACAGCGGCGCGGACACGATGACCAGGTCGAGGTCGCAATCTGCCAGCAGGTCCAGGCTCACCATCGACCAGGCACCGCCGTCGACGTAAGCCCGGCCGTCGATCGTCACGGGCGCGTAGTACCCGGGCACCGCGCAGGAGGCAGCCACGGCATCAGCCATACTCGGCCGCAGGTCGCGCCCGAACACCACGCGCTGGCCGGTGGTCAGGTCCACCGCGATGATCCAGGTGTCCTGCACGGGCCATTTGTCGAACAGCACCCGGAACCGGTCCACGCCCTCCATCGCCCGGGTCCCTCTCGGCAGCGCCGCACTGACCCCCACTCCCAGGGGAAAGCGCCAGGGCCGGCGGGCGACCTGACGCAACAAGTCCGGAGAGCCCGGACCGCGCCGGCGCGCCGGGCCCTGACCTGGCTCAGCCAGCGCCGGCATCGACCCCAGCACCGCCCGGCCTTCTGCCGACAGCGGCCGTCCGCACACGCGGGCCACATAATCGGTGGGCGGGAAGCCGGCCCTCATCAGCGCGGCCGCCGTGGAGCCTGCGCTGGTGCCGACGATCACCTCGGCCTGCCGGGCATCGAAGTGTTCGGCCAATGCCGTGATCACCCCGGCATGGAAAGCCGTACCCGTGAGCCCGCCGCCGCCGAGGGCAAGTCCGATCCGCACCTCACCATCTTCGACAATGGGGTCATGCTGATCCGCAAGGCCACCCCGCAGGACGCCGAAGTCGTTCGCGAGATCGTGCGGGATGTGTACGTCGGAGAAGGCTGGGCCGACCTGCACGCGACACCGGATTACGTGCGCAGCCTGCTCGACGCCGAAACCCGAATCGCCCAGGCCGACGTGCTGGTCGCCGAACTCGACGGCGGCATCGTCGCCACGATCACCGCCGCCGACGAACCTCCCTTCGCGCACGTCGCCCAGCCCGGGGAGTTGGAGGTCCGCATGCTGGCCGTGCGAGCCCAGGCCCGTCGCCACGGCGTCGCCCAGGCTCTCGTGACAGCCTGCGAGGACATCGCGCGCGACCGCGGGCTGGAACGGGTCGTGCTCTCCACCGACCCGGACATGCACGCCGCCCAGGCGCTGTACGAGGGGCTTGGCTACCAGCGAACGCCCGGGCGTGATTGGGAGACCGGCGGGGTCATGCTGCTGACGTACGCCAAACCGATTCAAACGAACCACGGTTAGACAGGCGTTACAACCCGAGGATCCGGCTCCCCGCGATCAGCACCGCAGCCAGGCCGAAGAAGACCAGCCAGGGCCAGGTCTTGCGCCACCGAGCGGTCCGGCGTTCCTGCTTCGCGCGCTGCTGCGCCTGCGACTTTCCCTGCAACTCCTGCCGGTCGAGTTCCGACCACCGCTGGCGCTTCGCCTCGAGGTCGCGCTCCTGCGCCGACTGCTCCTTGTGAGCGGCCTCACGGGCCCAGTCCTCGTCGAACGCCATGACACGAGAGTAGATCGGCGTTCGGCGTAGAGTCCGGCCATGGCCGCCGCCACCAGTAAGAAGAAGTTCGAATTCCCTTCGGCCGTCACCACTCTGGCAATCGTCACGTTCCTGGTGTGGTTCGCCGCACTGTTCATCCCAGCCGGCAAGTACACCCTCGACGCGGATGGCAGCCCCCTGCCCGGCAGCTACGAGCAGGTGCCGTCGCCACTGTCGTTCGGGGAGTCCGTCCAGCAGCTGATCCTGGCGCCGATCAACGGCATCTACGGCCTGCTCAATGCCGAGGACGTGGTGGACACCGAGACGGTCGGCCGGATGTTCGGCCAGATCGGTGTGATCGTCTTCATCATGGCCATCGGGGCCTTCATCTCGGTCTCGTTCGCCACCAAGAGTCTCGAGGTCGCCGTCGCGCAACTAGCGAACAGGCTGAAGACCAAGGGCTGGCTGCTCATCACTGCGGTGATGGTGCTGTTCTCGCTGCTCGGCTCGACCATGGGCTTCTCCGTCGAGACGCTCGGCTTCTACGCCTTGTTCATCCCGCTGATGGCTGCGTTGGGCTACGACCGGCTGACGACGGCCGCAATGATCATCATCGGGGCCTTGAGCGGGGTCATGGGTGCCACCGTGAACCCGTTCTCGATCGGGGTGGCGGCCGGTGAAGCCGGAGTGAGCATCGGCGACGGCATCGTCCTGCGGCTGATCCTCTGGGTGCTGATCACGGCCATGAGCGTCGGGTGGGTGCTGCGGTACGCGGCCAAGATCCGCCGCGATCCCTCCGCATCCCTGGTGGGTTGGGAGGACCCCGACGACGAGACCGCCACGGACCAGGCCACTGACGATCTCGAGCACGGCCAGGTCGACGCCCGGCTCACCAGCACCCAGAAATGGGTGCTGGTGATCACCGTCTTCGCGTTCGCATTGATGATCTTCTCGGTGATTCCCTGGTCCAGCCTGTTCGGCAGTACGACCGGCCCCGCGGATTACCTCTATGAGCACCAGACGGCTGCCGCTCCGTACTGGTTCGAGCTCAACTGGTGGTTCCCGCAGTTGGCGATGCTGTTCCTGATCGCCTCGGTCGTGGTGGGGCTGGTCGCGCGCATGCACGAGAAGGAGATCGTGAGGCTGATCGCCGTCGGCGCCAGCGACATGATGGGTCCGGCCATGGTGGTCCTGCTGGCTGGCGGGGTCTCCGTGATCATGACGAACACGCAGACACTGGCGACCATCCTCAATGCCATGGAGAGCCTGATCAGCGGCGCGGGTCAAGGGGTCTTCGCCGTGGTGACGATCATCATCAACATCCCGCTGGCGTTCCTCATCCCGTCGAGTTCCGGGCACGCCGCCCTGGCCATGCCCCTGCTCGCACCGCTGGCCGACTTCGCCGGCGTCTCCCGCCCCACGACGATCACGGCGTGGATCATGGGTCACGGTCTGACCCTGCTGTGGTCGCCGACCAGCGTCGTCGTGGTCGGCGGCCTGGCGATTGCGAAGGTGGGCTACGACAAGTACCTGCGCTTCGTGTGGCCGCTGATTCTCGGACTGTTCGTGATTGCCGCAGCCGTGGTGGGGATCGCCGCCGGTCTGGGGTGATGCGTGTCCGGTTTTGCAACACGCTTCGGAGGCCGCGCGACGACACGCCGTGCTCACAGGCGTTTACCCGGAGTGTCGGCCTGAACGGTTTGCAAATCCGGACATCAGCATCGGCTGCCATCTGCCGGGTAAGAGTGCCGCATGGATGAGTTCGTCCGCACGATCGACCACGGTCAGGTGCGGGAGTATGCGAAGGCCTGGGCGCTGCAACCGCGTGTCCAAAACGGACAACTCTCGCTCACCGACGGCGAAGAGATCGAATGGAACCTCTGGTTCGAGCAGTTCGAGGCGCAGGGGCTGGCCCTGCTCTACGAAGGCACCAAGGAAGACGGCCCGCGGTCGGTCGTGTACCGACTCCAACCGCGGGCCGAGGCGTCCTAGAGCGAGGACTGCTTGTAGGTCAGCGTGATCTCGGTCGGGGTGTCGGCGCCGACGAACGTGCACTTCCACTTCACGTTGGCGTACATGCCGGCAGTGCCCGGGTTGACCAGCTTGTAGGACGTCGCCTTACAGCGGTAGCCCTCGGTCTTCACGACCGTGCCCTTCTTGGTGGCCTCGCCGTCCGTGGCCTTCACGACCTTGCTGACGGTCTTGTAGGTGACCATGCCGACGAAGGCGCGGGCCACCTGCGCGGCGTCGACCTGCACCTTGGGGGTCTTGCCTGCTGAACTCAGCGGTCCGAGGTACTGCGCGTCCATGGCCGTGATCACGGTCTCCGACGGGTCGTTGGCAGCAGCGGCCATGCCGGCCACGGAAACGGTGAGGGCGGGCACCGCGGCCAGGGCCGCGACGGTGCGGAAAGCGGTTCTCATAGGGATTCCTCCAGGGTCTGGTGTGATCAAACCGTAGCCGCGCTGCAGTCGCAACGGCGTTAACGTTGGGTCACAAGTCGGTGACGGTCAGTAAGCCGATGCGACCCGCGGCGAACCCAGCCCCGCAGTAGAGTCCAGGGCATGGAACCGGCTGCCCGCGCCCGGGCCGCGATCGAGGCTGCTGGCTTGACATTCGAGGTCACCGAGCACGGGCCGGTGCGCAGCCTGGCCGAGGCCGCCGCCGCCCGCGGACTGACCCCCGACCGGGTGCTCAAGACGATCGTGGTGCGTCGAGCCGAGGATGACTTTCTGTTCGTCCTGGTGCCCGGCGGCCGCGCGATCAGCTGGCCCAAGCTGCGCGGGCTACTCGAGGTGAACCGGCTGTGCATGCCGAGTGCGGACGAGGCGCAGCGGGTGACCGGCTACGTGCGAGGCACGATCACGCCGTTCGGCTCGTTGCAGGCCCTGCCCGTGATCGCCGACACCGCCATCCCCGGCGGTGCGGTGTCGGTCGGCGGCGGGGCGCACGGGGTTGCCTTCACCGTCGACACGGACGAGTTGATCGCGTCGCTGCGCGCCCGAACCGCCGACGTGACGGACCCCGAGTGAGGCTGCCCGACGGTCGCACGCTGGACCACCGGGAGTACGGCGATCCGCGTGGATACCCCGTGGTCAACAACCACGGCGGACTCATGTGCGGCATGGACATCGAACCGGCCGACGCGACAGCGAAGGAACTCGGGCTGCGGATCATCTCCCCCGACCGGCCTGGTATCGGAGACTCGACACAACTCTCCGGCCGCACCACCGGGGACTGGCCCGCCGACGTCGGGGCGCTGCTGCGGTCTCTGGGAATCGCCGAGTGCGGCGCGTTCGGCTGGTCGCTCGGCTCCGATTACGCGCTGGCCCTGGGCGCCGCGGGGGTCGCGAACCGGGTCGTGGTGGTCGGCGGAATGCCACCCTCGACGCCGGAGCGACTCGCGCGCCTCAATCGCACGGACCGGGTCCTCAGCCGGCTCAGCCAGCAGCACCCGGCAACGGCCCGCGCGGCGTTCGTGACGATGCGCACGGTGGCGGGCCTCACGCACGATGCCACGGCCCGGATGTCCGGTGTCGATGCAGATGCCGTGCGCGGCTTTACGCAGTTCCCGGACTGGATGCGCCACGCGCTCCAACAGCCACAGGGGATGGTCGAGGAGTACCGGGCGATGTGCCGGCCATGGGGCTTCGACGTCGCCGATGTGGGCTGTCCGGTCGACGTCTGGCACGGCACACAGGACGAGTATGTCCCGATCGACCTCGGCCGGGAACTCGCGCAACAGTTGCCGCACGCCACCATGCACGAGGTCGCAGATGCCGGGCACTTCCTGGCCTACTCGCAGTGGGCAGACGTGCTCGCGCCGTTCGCTACACCTGCGCGGCCAGCCGGCTGAACTCCTCGTCGCTGAGCAGTCCGGCATCGTGCAGTGTCTGCAAGCTGTCCAGTCGCTCACCGCGCTGCTTCAGCACGACATCGCGGTGCGCGGCGGTCGCCACGTTGGCGTACCGGAACTGCGGAGCCCACCGCCCGTACTGCCGGGCAGTCACCCGGCGGATCACTGGCGACGTGTCGACCTGGGGCGTCAGCGAGGGCACGATCATGCCAGTGACACTAGACGGCACCCGTGGCACGATGCCCGCATGGCAGTCATCCACTTCGAGATCCATGCCCAGGACGTGCAACGCGCCGTCGCGTTCTATCAGGCCGTCTTCGACTGGAAGGTCGAGGACTGGTCGGAATTCGCCGGCATGCCGTACTTCGGCGTGACGACCAAGGCCGAGGACGAGCCCGGCATCAACGGCGCGATCATGCAGCGGCAAGGAGCGGGACCGAAGACGGGGGACGCCATCGTCGGAGCGGTGCTCACGATGGGCAGCGGCGACTTCGATGTGACCGCCGAACGGGTCCTGGCCGCCGGTGGCACGGTCGCGATGCCGAAGCATCCGCTGCCGGGGATGGCGTGGCAGGGCTACTTCCTGGACACCGAGGGCAACGTCTTCGGAGTGCACCAGCCGGACCCGGAGGCCAAGTAGCGCCGCTGTATGGAACCGCGGCGGCCGGGAAAGATCACCCGATGCCGCACCGCACGAACGAAAGTGAACGGGACGAGACCCCGTCCGAACGCGCCGACCGCAATTTCGCGGAGGTGGTTCAGGAACTGCGGGTCGCGCAGACCGGTGTCCAGATCCTGTTCGCCTTCCTACTGACATTGCCGTTCCAGTCCGCTTTCCCGCATGACAAGAGGGAGTTCGCCTACGTCCTGGTTGCCGCTCTGCTCGCTGCCGCATCGTCGGCGTTGTGCTTCATGGCACCGGTGGCCGTGCACCGGCTCACGTTCCGGATCGGCGGCAAGGAGCAGCTGGTGTGGGCCAGTCATCGGTTCGCGATGGCGGGACTCACGTTGCTCGCGATCGCGATGCTGCTTGCGATTTGGCTGGTGGTCGCTTATTTGTTCACCGGCCTGACCGCCACCGTCACCGTCGGGGCGCTGGCCGTCGTGGTTGTCGTGCTGTGGGTGATGGTCCCATTGCGGCTGCGGGCCTCGCTCACAGAGGACAGGGGCTAGCGCCACGCACCCGGCGAGCAGTTTGCCGATCGAACCGCCTCGGACCCATGATCGGGGCATGAAGACTCCCGGACTGTCCGACCGCGCGAGCATCCTGGACGACCTGACCACCTACCTCACGGCGGCCTGGACATCCTTCGACGCGCCCCGCCCGACCGAGCCGGAGCCCGATGCCGGCCTGCTCGTCCGGCTCGATGCCGCGCTCCCCGACGACCCCAGCGATCCCCAGGCGGCATTGAGCGATGCTGTGCAGATCCTGGATGCCAGCTTCTCGCCGTCCCGCCCGCTCTACCTGGCCTACATCGGGTCCAGCGGTTTGGAGACCGGGGTGCTGGCCTCGGCGCTGCTGGCCGCCTACGACGCGAACCTCGCCGCGGCCGCCGGGGCAGCCGATGTCCTGGACCAGCAGGCCGTGCGCTGGATCGCGCAGTTCGTGGGCTTTCCGTACGTCGAAGGGCACTTCACCAGCGGCGGCCAGACCTCCAATCTGACTGCCCTCCTCGCCGCGCGGGAGGCGGCCATGCCAGGCAGCCGCGAACAGGGGATGGCCGATCGCCGCGGCACTGTCTACTGCTCGGACGAAGCGCACCAATCCGTGGTTCGGGCCGTCGAGGTGTCCGGCTTGGGGCGGGCAGCAGTGCGGCGAATCCCAATCGACGATCAGCGCCGGATGCGGGTCGACCTGCTCGAAGCCCAGCTGCGAGAGGACCGGGCCCAGGGCCTCACTCCAGTCGCGGTCGTGGCCACTGGTGGCACCACCCTGACGGGCGCGGTGGATCCGATCAGCGAGATCGCCGACGTCTGTGAACGCGAGGGCGTCTGGCTGCACATCGACGGCGCCTACGGCCTGCCCGCGGCCGCCAGTTCCAGTGCCGGGCACTGGTTCGCCGGGCTGGAGCGGGCGGACTCGGCGACGATCGACGCACACAAGTGGCTCGGGATGCAGAAGGCCTGCAGCGTCGTGCTCGTCCGGCGCCCGGGCGCATTGCAGGCGACCTTCGGCCACCATGAGCGCTACATGCTCAACGAGGGCGACTCGGCCAACGCGGTCGATTCGACGTTGGAGTACTCACGGCCATTTCGCTCGTTGCGCTTCTGGCTGTCGATGCGCGTGCACGGTGCCGAGCAGTTCCGGACCTGGATCGACGCCACATTGGCCAACGCCGCGCGCTTCGCTGCTGCCATCCGGACCCATCCGCACTTCCAGCTCATGCACGATCCCATGCTGTCCACGGTGTGTTTCCGGCACGTGCCACCCGGGGTCCCGGATGACGAACTCGACGCCCACAACCTGCGGCTGGCCCGCGTCATGCAACTGGACGGGCGGGTGTTCCTGGCTCCGGCGATCCTCGATGGGGCCACCTGCTTGCGCACGTGCTTCGTCAACTTCCGCACCACGCCGGAGGCGGTGGACACCGTGTTGCCGGTGGTGGCCTCACTGGGTGATGCGCTGGTGGCGAGTTAGGCCGATCGTCGGGAACGGGCGATCCGTGAGCATGCCGGGCATCCGTTAGCACGACGGACGGGTTTTGGGCGCCCAGAATGCTAACGAATGCCCAGAGTGCTAACCGATTGCCTCATCGCTCCTCAGGCGCACCCTTGCCTCACCGCCCAAACGCGCGCGACCCTGCCTAGTCCCGTAACGTCCGCACCGTGACCGACGCCGCCATCACCTTGCTGGTCCTGGCCGCGGTGGTGGTGCTCTTCGTCAGCAACCGGTTCCCTGTGGAGCTGGTCGCGATCGGTGCGGCGCTGACGTTGTACGGAACCGGAGTTCTGACGCTGCCGCAGGCACTGGCCGGTTTCGCGGATCCCGCCGTCCTGCTGATCGCCGCATTGTTCGTCGTCAGTGAGGGTCTGGACGCCAGCGGCGTGACCACCTGGGTCGGGCAGTCCCTGGTGAGCCGCGGTGGCACAGAGCGGCGATTGCTACTGCTCACCATGCTGCTGGCTGCCGGCCTCACGGCGCTGATCGGCTTGAATGGTTCCGTGGCGGCGCTGCTGCCGATGGTGGTGGTGATCGCGATGCGCAGCGCGTTCCCGCCTTCTCGCTTGCTGATGCCCCTGGCGTTCGCGGGAAGTGCGGGCGGGATGTTGCTGCTCACCGGCAGCCCGGTGAACGTTGTGATCTCCGAAGCTGCCGCCGACGCGGGAGTGGGCTCCTTCGGTTTCGCGGAGTTCGCCATCGTCGGCATCCCGATTGTCGCCGGCACGATCGCCATCATGCTGTTCCTCGGGGGCCGGCTGATTCCGGAGCGGGTCAGCGAGACTCTGCCGCCGGACCTTTCCGGGCTGGCTCGCACGCTGGTTCAGTCGTACTCGCTGGACAACGTGCTGCACCTGCGTGTTGAGCCAGGATCCGACCTGCTGGGCGTGCTGAGGACCGGTTGGGACCTGGCCGGCTACCAGGGCATCCGGATCATCACGATCATGGAGGGCAGCACCGACACTCCCACCTCGCAGGGCCACATCGAGATCGGCGACCGGCTCACGGTGGTCGGGGATGTGGACGTGGCGCACAGGTACGCCGAGGACCATGGCCTTTCGGTGGAAGCCATGCGTACCGCCGAGGACGTCGAGCAGTCCATCATGTCGCGCTCCTCCGGCGCTGCGGAGGTCGTCATTCCGCCGCGTTCAGCCCACATCGGCGCCAAGATGCAGCCCAGCGAGGTCATCGACGGCGCACTGATTGTGCTTGCCATCACCCGCAACGGCGAGGACCTTGGCCCCCACCCGGTGCGCATCCAGCCCGGCGACACGCTGCTGGTGGAAGGGCCGTGGTCGGCGCTGGATTCCGCCCAACGCGCGCATGAGTTGCTGGTCGTCGACTCCCCCGAACTGGTCCGCCGGCAGGCGGTTCCGCTCGGTTCCGGCTCAGGTGTGGCCATCGCCGTGCTGCTCGTCATGGTCGTGCTTTTGGCCACCGGGATCGTGCCGCCCGTCATCGCGGCCATGCTCGCGGCCGGCGCCATGGTGTTAGGGCGAGTCCTCACAGTGCAACAGGCCTACCGCGGCATTTCGTGGACCACCGTGCTCTTGGTCGCCGGGATGATTCCGATGGCCACCGCCGTGACTCAGTCCGGAGCGGGCCAGCAGGTCGCCACTGTCATAGTCGACCTGGTCGGTGACGCCGGGCCGCTCGTCCTGCTGCTGGCGCTGTTCGTCATCACCGTCACATTCGGCCAGCTCATCAGCAACACGGCCACCGCCTTGGTCATGATCCCGATCGGCATCTCGGCCGCGGAACAACTGGACATCTCGGCGCGGCCGGTCTTGATGAGCCTGTGCGTCGGAGCCGCAGTCGCCTTCCTCACGCCGGTGGCCACTCCGGCCAACCTCATGGTGATGGGTCCGGCCGGGTACCGGTTCGGGGATTACTGGAAGGTGGGGGCGCCGCTGGTCGCGCTGTTCGGCCTGGTCGCGGTGCTGATGGTCCCCGTGGTCTGGTCGTTCTAGGAAAACCTGCACGTCCATCCGTTCGACCCATGCCCGAAGACCAGCGCGCGCTGGTAGCCTCGCGCGAGTCAGGGAGCGGAGATTAGATTATGAGCGTATTGACGCGAGTTGCGTGTGTGACGGCGGTTGTAGCGCTGGCGATGACAGGTTTCGGGTCGCCGGCTTCCGCCGCGAGTACTGATAACCCATCGGTGGCTGAGCAGAAGCAGAACGTGCTCACCCCAGATCTACAGGCTGTCGCCGAGGGTCTGCCCGAGCCGACCGGGCGCATTATACCCGTGGATCCGCTCAGTGGCGAGACCGGCGCCGCGTTGGTCAGGCCCAACGGCCGGATGCTGGTCGACGCGCGTCTGGCGAACACGTCCCCCGAGGTCCTCGACGCTCTGCGCGCAGCGGGCGCTCGGGTCACTTTTGTCGACGAGAAGTTGCACACCGCCACCCTGGCTGTGGACCCCGCTGACCTCAACGCCGTCGCCGCGGCTACGCCAGCGGTCATCTCGATCCGCGAGATCCCACGCCCCATGACCAACGCCGTCTGTCCCAGCGGCACGTTCGTCTCCGAAGGAGTCACTCAGCTCAAGGCAGCACTGGCGCGTTCGCAGTTCTCGGTCGACGGCACCGGCGTGACCGTAGGCGTGATGTCGGATTCCTATGACCGGCTTGGTGGGGCTGTGACCGACGTGACGAACGGGGAACTGCCAGGAACCACTAACCCGTGTGGTCACACCACACCGGTCGGTAATCTGGCGGAAGGCCCTAGCGGTGCCGATGAGGGCCGGGCGATGGCTCAGATCGTGCACGATGTCGCCCCCGGCGCCAAGATCCTCTTCGCAAACGCTTTTAGCGGTGAGCCGGCCTTCGCGCAGTCGATCCGGGATCTGGCAGCCCAAGGTGCGGACATCATCGTGGACGACATCACCTATTACACCGAGCCCATGTACCAGGACGGCGTGGTGGCAAAGGCAGTCCGTGACGTCACCGCACAGGGTGTGCTGTACCTCAGTTCGGCGGCGAACTCGAACTTCATACTGAGCGGAAGTCGGGTCGGCTCCTACGAAGCCCCAGCTTTCCGTCCCACCACCTGTCCTGCCGGGATCACCTCGCACTACGGCTCGACGCCTGTCACCTGCCATGACTTCGATCCAGGCGCGGGCAGTGACGCGCAGTACAACCTGTCTTATAGCAACGCTGCCTACCTCACGTACTCGCTGGGCTGGAGCGAACCGCAGAATGGCGTCACCGACGACCTGGACCTATGCCTGACAGATACTGCCGGAACCACCGTTTACGGCTGCGCCGAGACGTCCAACGACCTCACAGGCGTGGCCTCCGAATGGAAGAGCTTCTCAGGGTCGGGAAGCGTCTCGTGGGTCATCGTCCGCTACGCCGGAACGGGCACCCCTCGGCTCAAGCTCATTTCCCACCGCACGAACCTCACGTCGCTGCAGTACAACACCAGCACGGGCGGCGACATTGTGGGGCCGACGATCTTCGGCCATAACGCCTCGATCCCGGGGGTGACCGTCGGGGCCGTGCCGTACAACAACAGCAGCGCTCTGGAGAACTACTCGTCGTTCGGGCCCGCGCTGTACTGCTGGCAACCGGTCAATGGCAACACGCCCTCGGGCCCGTTGACTCCGTGTCAGTCGGCCACAGTCGATATCTCAGCCACAGACGGCGGGCAGAACAGCTTCTTTGGCGGCGGCTCACCGCACCGCTTCTATGGCACCTCCGCGGCCGCACCGCATGCCGCGGCCGTGGCGGCGCTGATGATGCAGGGCGAGTCCTGCCTGACCCCGGATGCCGCGAAGTCAGCCTTGAACGCCAGCGGGCGGACGGTTGGTACTGCTCCCATCGATGGCGCCGGCGCGGGGCTGATCGATGCCACAACCGCGGTCACGGCTGGGGATTGTGAGCCGCCATCCGTGCAGGTGGGCGCGGGCGCCTGGTACCGCACGCCCAGCGTGTCGGCGACGGCCACCGCGAAGGACAACCGCGTGGTCACAGCAATGTCGTGTACCGGCGGAACGGCCCCGAGTGGCCTCAACACGACTACCGCGACCTCAACGTGGACCGTGTCTGGCGGCGATGGGCGACACTCCGTGACATGTTCGGCCACGGACCTGAAGGGCAACACCACACCGGTCACGGCGGACTTCGGCATCGACACTGGCGCGCCGACAGTCGCGTGCCGCCCCCTGACGATTCCATTGCGAAAGGGCGGAACGGTCACCGCGGATGTCAGCGATTCGTTGTCAGGTCCGGCCAGTTCCACCGTCTCGGCCCGGGTGTCCTCACCCAAGGTCGGCACGTTCTCAGTGACCCTCACAGGATCAGACGTCGCTGGGAACACCGCTTCCGTTGCTTGCTCCTACCGCGTGACGGTGGTGCCCGTGCTGAAGGGCCCGGCGAAGGCCAAGCCAGGCAGCAAGAAGACCTTCAAGGTCTCCGGTCTGCCGTCGAAGGCGAAAGTGAAATGGACCGTGAAGGCGCCCGGCGGCAAGCAGGTCAAGAAGGCCAAGGCCAACAAGGCGGGCGTGGCGAAACTCAAGGTGAAGCTAGGCGGCAAAGGCAAGTACGTCGTCTCAGTGAAGGCCGCAGGAAAGAAGGCCCGCACGGTCGTCCGCGTGAAGTGACTCAGTCTCTTCGTGGGTAGCGTTTCGGGTAGGTGGTTCTTGTGGTTCCGAGTGGTCCGGTGATGGTCAGGTCCATCGAGTAGGTGGAGCCGGTGCCGATGGTCCATTTGCCGAAGGTTTTGAGGCGGTGGTGGTAGCGGCACAGGCAGACCAGCCCGTCGGGTTCGGTCCAGTGGCTGTGGCGGTGGGCGTCGACGTGGTCGGTGTCGGTGTATTCGGCTGGGCGGGTGCAGTTGGGCCAGCGGCAGAGGCCGTCGCGCAGCCGCACCGCGGTGCGTAGTTTGGCCGGGATCTCGTATTTGGTGGTGCCGGCGTCCAGCAGCACCCCGGTCAGCGGGTCGGTGACCAGCCGGGTCCAGCGGGCATCCGGTGACCAGGCCAGCTGCAGGGCCAGGGAGTGGGTGACCGGGGAGCCGTTCAAATCGGCGCCTTTGGTTTCGACGCCGAGCAGCATGTCGGCGGGGATGACCACCTGGACGTCGATGTTCCAGGTGGTGTGCTCGTCCAGCCAGCCGACCAGCGCGTCGGCGCGCAGCTGCTCGAGGCTGCGGGCATCGCCTTGCTGGTAGGGGTCGCACTGTTTTTGCTTGGCGTAGCCGTCGAGGCTTTGGATGAACGCGTGCGCCTGTTCGGCGGAGATGTCGATGGCGATGCTGGCCATGCCGTGGCCCTTGGGAAGCACAATCACGCCGCGGTGGTCGATCGCTTCTTGGCGCTGGGTTTCGTCGGGGTCGTTGTCGCAGGTCATTCGCAGCAGTTTGCGGTGCAGCTGGGCGTTGGTGTGCCCGGCGGCATAGGCGATGGCTTGGGCTTCCAGCTGTTCGCGTAGCGGGTCCGGGACTTCGGCCAGCAGATGCACGATCTTCAAGGCGCGGGGCCGGTCGATCAGCCCGGTGTGCAGCCCATCCCAGACCAGCGGCCGGGACACGATCGCCTCACAGGTGTCGACCAGATACCCGACCGCCCGGCTGGACAGTCCCAGCAGCCAGCCGATCTCCTCCACCCCCGCCCCCACGATCCCGGCGTTGGCGGCCTCCGCCCGCGCCGCCAACTCGCTCACCCGCACCGCGTGAATCGCATCCGAGCGCCTGCGTGCCTGCTCGGACTCCAGCAACTCGTCGATGAGGTCCTGATCGCCGACCGCCCGCAGTCCGGCCTGCAGCCCCGTCAGGGCAGCAGAAGGGGTGGGACACTTAACCGGCATACCTCATTATCGCACATATGTTCGAATATGACAACGGATGTGGACAGTCAATTTCAAGCCGCCCCCTGCGAGCCCGCTCGCTACTGCAGCTTCCCGGACGTCTTGCGTGCAAACGCCCAGCCGAAGTGGCGGCTCTTGGAAGGCCTCAACCACCGTGAAGGTCGTTCCCCGTCACAGCGCCGACATCCGCGCAGAGGCTCCCTGCAACCGATTTTCTCAGGCCGCCGGCGTGACCTTGCCGGTCTTGGTCTTGCCGGAATGCGTCCGCGAGTAGCCTTAAGAGTGGGGAGGCAGTCATGAACGCCGCCATTCGCATCGCCGCCACCTTCGCATTGATCGCCGGACTTTTCGCGGGAACTTCCGCCCCCGCGCTCGCAGACTCGAACCCACAATCGCGGACGCTGAATTCCAAGACCGAGCCCCTGATCAAGAACTCGTGTCGTAAGGACTTCCTCCGCACGTGGCGCAGGATTCACCATCGGTCAGTCACCCACGCGGCCTACTTCTACGAGTCCCGGCGCAAGGCCATGCAAGTCGCGTACGACCAACTGCGCTGGCTCCTTGCCGATCCCACGACCCACGAGTTGATCCCTGCGCACGAGGCCGCGGTGGCGCGCGACCGTGAGACCTACCAGCCACTCGTCGCCAAGCAGCGCGACGAGTACTACAAAGAAGTCGACACGTTCCGTGCCGCGTACCTGCATGGCAAGTGCCTGAGCAAGACCGGCAGGGGCGTCTTCATCACGGGCATGCGCTATCTGCGGGCCACATACCAGGACATCTATAAGGCCCACGAGAAGTTGTTTGGCATGGAGCAGGCAGTAGAGACCGCGCAGGCGGATCTCGCAGGTCAGTACTTGCAGGACGCGGATCTCGAGTACGCAACGGTCGAGGAGAATTTCCAGCAAGCTATCGATGCGTACCAGAGGTTCCGCGGCTAGCCGCGGAGATTCCTTGGCGCGCCCGAAGGGATTCGAACCCCTAACCTTCTGATCCGTAGTCAGATGCTC
>ERZ724512.789-NODE-789-length-14900-cov-7.908387_pt1 | contig 14900 bp, 9 predicted proteins | sample MGYA00376045_ERZ724512 | MGnify/ENA primary metagenome ERZ724512 (study PRJEB28724, sample SAMN07190883) | activated sludge metagenome | isolation source: activated sludge of sewage treatment plant in Hong Hong | place: Hong Kong | collected 2016-03-17 ... | reverse complement strand
TCGATGAAGTCGCGCAGCGAGCAGGCCACGAAGAAGTACTGCTGCTGCAGCCGCAGTTCCTTGCCCTGGGGCGTGGAGTCTTCGGGGTAGAGCACTTTCGAGATGTTCTCGGCGAAGGTCTGGGCGCGCACGGCCTGGGCGTAGTCGCCGGCGTTGAAGATGCTGAGGTCGAACGCCTGGGTGGCCTGCGCGCTCCACAGCCGCAGGGTGTTCACCCGGCCGTTGAGGTAGCCCGGCACCATGATGTTGTAGGGAACGCCCAGCACGTTCCACTCGGGCACCCACGTACTGGTCTCGACACCGGCCTCGTCGGTGACGGTCTCGACCTGGCCGCCGAAGTTGACCCTGACCGCCGCCTCGGGGTGGGCGATCTCCCACGGGTTGCCCAGCGCCAGCCACGAGTCGGGCTGCTCGACCTGCTCGCCGTTGACGAAGGTCTGCCTGAAGATGCCGTACTCGTAGCGAATGCCGTAGCCGACGCAGGGCACGTTCATGGTGGCCAGGGAGTCGATGAAACAGGCCGCGAGCCGGCCGAGGCCGCCGTTGCCGAGGCCGGGCTCGACCTCTTGGGCGCGCAGGGTGTCGAGGCTGAGCCCGCAGCTTTCCAGCGCCTTTCGGGCGACGTCGTTGAGGTTGGCGGCGAGCAGGTTGTTGCCCAACTGCCGTCCGAGCAGGTATTCCGCCGACAGGTAGGCCACGCTCTTGGTGTGGCCCTCGCGCTGCTTGCGGCCGGTTTCGAGCCAGCGCGCGGTCAGGTAGTTGCGCACGGTGTGCGCCAGCGCGGTGTACTGGTCGTTGATCGACGAGCGCGAGAGGGCGACACCCTGGTCGGTGTTGAGCTCGTGCAGAAACTCCTTCACGAAGCCGTCCACGGTGGGCGGGGGCGGGGTCACCGGGGCCAGAGCCAGCGGGTGCGTCTGGGGAAACTGAACCCCTCGCTTGTGAATGCCGATGGCCGGCGTCTCGTCGGCCGGCTGCTGCGGCGATGGTGCGGACGCGGGCGCGGTTGTCTCAGACATGCCGCCTACCGTAGCCAAACAATGTTACGGCTAGCACATCGCGGACGCCCCGTGAGCCGTGCGCTATTCTCCGCCGATGCACGATGCGCTGCAGGCCGACGTTGTCGTGATCGGCGCTGGGCTGGCCGGTTTGGCCGCCGCGTGTGAGGCTGCCGAGGCCGGACGCCGCGTGATCGTGCTCGATCAAGAACCCGAGCAGTCGCTGGCGGGCAGGCGCACTGGTCGCTGGGCGGCATCTTTCTGGTCGACTCGCGTGAGCAGCGTCGGCTGGGGGTGACGGATTCGCTCGACCTCGCGAGGAGTGACTGGTTCGGCAGCATCGCCGAGGAGGCTGGGGCGCGCGTGATCAACGGCGACCGCATGTGGCACTACACCGAGGGGCTGCGCAACTGGAACCCGGTCTGGCACAACCACGGCATTCGCATTCTGCCCGGCCCGTCGTCGCTGTGGCTGGACGCCCGGGGCAACCGGCCACCGGCCCCCTGCTACCCGGGCTTCGACACGTTCAGATCTCGGGCGTACGTCAACTCCAACTGGCACGCCTCGGATTCGAGGGCGTTCTCGGACAGGGCGAAGACGAACACGCTGCACTCTCGGATGTGGCGCAGGATGGAGGTCCACCACGCCTCCCCGCCCGTCAGGTCTTGGTCGAGCCAGATCTGATTTCCGCCACCCTGAAGGCTGGCCACCAGTGCCCGTACAGCGTCACTGTCCGTGCTGGCATGTGAAACGAAGATGGTCATGGCTCACCCCGGCCAGGGCTCTGACTTTGCGCGGAAGCACAGGTGAATTGCTTGTCGCAATGAGCGTGCGTGGTAATAGTGCGCAGATTCGAGGGGATTGTGCGAGCCAGGTAGTTTCGATGAATGGCAGCCACGTTGCGCGGACTGGTGTTCGCAACGGTCCTATTCATGACCACCGCCTGCACCGGGGCCTCGGGGGCCGGCACATCCGGGCCTGCTGTCTCGCCGACCCCGTCCACCGCAACTTCCGTTGTGACCGCGTCTCCCTCGACTCTTGACGGCACGCCGTTCGCGGTGCAGAACCTCGGCAGCTTCGACGAACCCTGGGCGCTGGCGTTTCTACCCGGCGGGTCGGACGCGCTGATCACCGAACGCGGCGGTGCGCTCAAGCTCCGCCGGGGTGACGGCACCGTGCTCGACGTGAGTGGCGTACCCGACGTGGTGGCTCAGGGCCAGGGTGGCCTGGGTGAGGTGGTGGTGTCGCCGACGTTCGCCACCGACGGCCAGGTGTATCTGAGTTGGGCGGCGGCCGGCGACAGCGGCTCGGGTGCCGAGGTGGGCCGTGGACGGCTGGTGGTCGAGGGTGCGTCCGCGCGCTTGGACGGCTTCACGGTGATCTGGCGGCAGCAGCCCAAGGTGAGCGGCAGCGGGCACTACGGGCACCGGCTCGCGTTCTCGCCCGACGGCAGCCACCTGTTCGTCACCTCGGGCGAGCGGCAGAAGATGCAGCCGGCGCAAGATCCCGGCAGCGACCTGGGCAAGATCATTCGCATGAACCCCGACGGCACCGATGCGCAGCATTGGACCCTCGGCCACCGCAACCCGCTGGGCATCGCGTTCGACGCCGCCGGCAACCTGTGGAGCTCAGAGATGGGGCCGCAGGGCGGCGACGAGCTGAACCTGATCGTCGAGGGTCGCAACTACGGCTGGCCCGAGGTGTCGAACGGTTCCCACTACGGTGGCGCCGACATTCCCGACCATGCCGCCGGCGACGGGTTCGAGGCGCCCAAGGTGTGGTGGAACCCGTCCATCTCGCCGGGCAGCCTGATGATCTACTCGGGCGCGCAGTTCCCGCAGTGGCAGGGAGACGCGTTCATCGGGGCGCTGTCGGGTGAGGCCCTGATCAGGGTCGACCTCGACGGCACGGCGGCCACGAAGGGCGATCAGTGGGGCTTCGGGGCGCGCATCCGCGCGGTCGATCAGGCCCCCGACGGCTCGATCTGGCTGCTCACCGACGGCTCGGACGGCCGGCTCCTGCGGCTCACCCCGGCGTGACGGGCTTCTCGAACGGCGCCTGACAGAACAGCGGCGTCGGAGCGCAGCCCAGCTCGGTGTTCGAGATGCGCCGGGTGCGCTCGACCTTCACCTGCGCGCCCACGCCGGTTGCCGAGGGCAGGCTCTGCCAGTCGACCGAGGTGGTGCGGCCGTCGTCCGGTCTGGTGGTGACGGGGCAGCTCTCATCGCGGTAGGTCACCTCGGCCGCGCCGGGTGCGAACGAGAACAACCTGCTGCATGCCTTCAGCCCGACGTTGCCCCAGCGGGGGCCGAAGCGCTGGTCGGCACCCGGCAGGGTGGCGATGGCCGCCTCGACCTTCTCGATGGCGTCAGTGGTGGGGTAGAGGCTCGTGGTGCGCAGAAAGCACTCCTGCCGCCAGCCGCTCACGATCCAGCCGCTGTCGTCGTGCACGACCTCGCAGTAGTAGCCGGTGCGTACCCCGCCGGGGCTGCCCAACACCGGCTCGAGCAGGGCCGCGTCGAGCCGGGTTTCGTTCTCGAACGAAGTGCGCTGCGCCGCCAGGCCGCTGGCGACGTCGCCCCTGGCCTTCGACTGCAGGTACAACGGCTGCACCAGGTACCAGGCCAGCCAGCCGACCAGCAGCACGGCAAGGGCGATCGCGACGGTGCGCAGCGTCCGAGACATTCGGCAACCGTACAAGCGGCACGGGTCGGGTCGTCCGGGCCGGCCCAGTTCACACAGATTGCGTGAAAATCTTCTCAAAGGGTTGATCGTTTCAAAGTCTTGGACGACCTGGCCGACGATGTGCTCGTACGAGAAGTCGAAATAGGGCCCGTCGGGCACGATGCCGCACTTGGTCTGAATGGTGATCTCGGCGCGCTCGGCGGGGCTGAGCCGCATGGCCTGCGCGAACCGCTCCTCGCACGCGTGCATGCGGCCGCCGTAGATGTCGGCGTGGTCGAAGAAGTCGATGCCGGCGTCGCGAGCCGTGCCGACCAAGGTGCGGATCTCGTCGTCGGTCGAGTCCATGATGCGCATCAGGCCGAGCACGACGTTGGGCACCTGGGTTTCGGACGTGCCGAGGGGGACGGTTCTCATGAGCCCCCCTAGGCGACGGACTTCGCTGCCTTCGTGACAGGTGACTGCCTGCATGCGGGCAGCGAAGTGTCACAAGGGCAGCTACGTCGAGCGGGTCAGACCGCGCGCGATACCCAGGGGAACCGGCGGTCGATCTGCGGGTCGTAGAGCGGCACACCCATCGCGTCGAGGGTTTGAATGGCGGGGTCCATCACCGTGAGGTCTTTCACGTTGTGAAAGGTGAGTACCACGAAGGTTCCGCCGGCGATCCAGACGTCGAACGACCCGTGGGTCGGGTGGCTGAAGTGGTAGGTGTCGCTGCGCCGCCAGGTGCCGTACATGATGGCCAGTTCGTTGAGCACCCGCTCGGTGTCGAGGGGGGCGACGTCCTTGACACTGCGGCCCTTGATCAGCTTCAGATAGGTGCGGCGATCGGCGACCCGGTTGCTTCGGCGACCGTCGGAATAGGCCCAGAACGCCAGTTGGTAGCTCACAGGGCGCAATCTAGTTCGTGACCCACCAGATCAAGCCGCACGACGCGGGTGTTCAGGTGATCTTTGGCATCGGGTTCAACTGGGTCGTGAAAGACAGTGTGAGTTTGGGCATCGTCTCCGGTACCCAAACTCACAGTGTCTTCGGTGGCCCGCGGGCATGAACGCGAATCTGACCATTTCGGCAGGCTCGGTGCCCACACTGCGAGCGTGAGAGCTCGCACAGCCCTGCCCGCCGACCTGGTGGCGCTCGCTCAACGCCAGGCCGGTGTGCTTTCTCGTGACCAACTCTTGCGGTTCGCGCTGTCGCGTCAGACCATCGCCCGGCTACTGGCGAGCGGGCTGCTCACGGTTCTGACACCGGGAATCTATCTGCGGGGCGGCGAGCCGAGTTGGATGAGCCGAGCCTGGGCCGGCCTGCTGATCGGCGGGTCGACGGCCGTGCTGGGTGGGCCGACTGCTGGCTACCTGCAGAAGTTGGTGCGCGAGCCGCCCGACGTGATCACGGTCTACTCCAATCGTCAGTTGGCGCCTCGGGACGGTTGGCTGTTCGTTCGAGGTACTCGAGCCTGCAGTGGCGAACCGGCTCGCACGCGGTACGAGGCAACGGTTATCGATCTCTGCGCTCAGCGTGACGAAGACGACGTGGCTGCCGTGCTCGCCGACGCGGTCTCGAGCCGTCGAACGACGACCAAGAAACTGCTCGCCGAGGTGCATAGCCGCTCTCGGTTGCGTCACCGGTCGTTGCTCTGTGACGTGCTGGGCGATGTGGACGCCGGCGCGCATTCCGCGCTGGAGCGCCGCTTTCTCGTCGATGTCGAACGCGCGCACGGTCTGCCCACTGCCACTCGGCAGGCTCATGCCGGCACGGCACATCGCAGTGACGCCTGGTATGAGGAGTACGCACTCGTGGTCGAACTCGACAGCAAGCGGCACCACAGCGGCGGCGCAACATTTCACGACACGACTCGCGACAACGACCACGCGCTCGTCGGGTTGACCACCTTGCGGCTCCGTTGGGCGCATGTAACGGGTTCCAACGCCTGCGCCACCGCTCAAGTACTGGGGGCGGCGCTAGCGGCCCGCGGTTGGCACGGGCCACTCACGTCGTGCCCGAAGTGTGCCCTGGTGCATCCGATCTAGTTCTGGCCACGAAAAGACGGTGTGAGTTTGGGCATCGTCTGGACTACCCGAACTCACACTGTCTTCGAGGTCTACAGGGGCTGACGCCCCAACGTGCCCACCAGGGCCGCCCGGTAGTCGTCGCTGCCGAACCGGTCGAGTTCGGCGCGCGCCGCGGTGAGCCGGCTCGGCACGTCGAGGCGCTCACTGGCTTCGGCGTTCTCGGGCACGCCCGCAAAGCCCTCCAGGCGATCGACCACGGCCTGCGCGCGGTTCTGGGCCCACTGCCGCTTGCTGTCGAGTCGCTCGGCGTACCAGTCGGAGTTCAGCACGGTGTCGCGGTCGAACAGCCCGCGCACCTCGGCCGAATCGAGGTCGTGGCCATCGGCCGTGGTGCCGTTCGCCATGATCTCGAGCAACGCCCGCAGCGGCGGAATCGCCAACTCGATGGTGCCGTCGTCGAAGTACGACTGGGCGACCCGGCGATGGGTCTCGACGATGATGTCGAGGCTGTCGGCGTAGATGCCCTCGTCCTGCAGCTCCGGACGCAGCATGTCGGCGGTGAACACCACGTGCGGGTGCAGAAAGATGCGGCCGAAGTACTTGCGGGCGAACTTCTGCGTCATGCGGTAGCCGAGCCGGCTGGCGCGCACGGGGCGTCCGTCGATCTCGGTGTCTTCGACGCGTTCGAGGCACCCCTCGGCGATCAGGTTCGCGGCCGAGCGTTCGTCGTCGGTCATGCGCGAGAACACCTCAGGAATCAGCATCGAGATGTCGTGGTCGACCCGCACGTTGGGCCCCACGTAGCCGGCGCACGACACCCAGCCGTCGTAGCCGGTGAGCACGTAGCTGAGCAGCGCCGCGTTCAGGTCGACGATGGCCGGCATGGCGTTGAACGGGCCCTTGGTCAGCGCGCCTTCGGACCCGGCACCGGTGGTGGACGGCGACTTGCCGGTCATCGAGCTGATGTACTCCATGAACAGCTCGGGCAGCTCCATGTAGTGCAGCGGGTTGTACGAACACAGCGCCGGCACCGGGCCATCCGGCGGGTTGTTGCGTCGTCCGGCGGCCACCACGTCGACCGGCACGGGCATGGGCGCAGCGCTGGGCAGCTTGGCCAGCAGGTGCATGGCCAGGTCGGCCGCGGCGGTGGCCTGGGCGTTGGTCAGGTCGGGCCGCTTCTGCAGGTACCTCGGGTTCTTGGACGGCTTGCCGCCCACCAACCGCGGGTTGGCCGACGACACCACGAACCGTGGGCTCTGGTCGTCCGGCTGGTCGGCGAACTCGGCCAGCAGCTGCTGCATCGGGGTGGTGAACGCGCTGAACGCCACCGCGTCGTCGCGCATCTCGCGGGCGTCGAAGCGGGTCAGCGGTTCGAAGTTCGACAAGAAGTTGTCGTGGCCCGACATGTCGAGCTCGGTCTGCTTGTCGTAGCCGCGGTGAATGGCGTCGTCAGGGCGCTGAAAGAGCAGGTTCTCGCAGTTCTGCACGTACTTGCGGCTCAGCCCGATCGCGCCGTCGGGCACGGCGGTGAGGTGCGCCGGGCCGACGATCGAGGCGGTGATGTCGTCTTCGGTCTGCACCTTGACGGCCGGGTTGAAGTCGTGGCGCAGGCCGAAGAGCCGCCACGAGCCGTCGGTGTCGAAGCCGACCCGCAGCATGTTCACGTTGATGCGCTCACCGTCGAGCCGCAGCGCGTTGCCCTGCCGGCCGTTCATGATGCCGACGGTGAAGTGACTGCGCCAGTCGCCACCCCACTCGGGCCGGTGGAACCGCTTGACCACGAACACGAGTTCCTTCACGTGCGGCGGAATGCTCTCGAGCCACTCGTTGTAGGCATCGGTGAAGTCGTCGGACGGCGTGAGCAGCTTGATCACGCTGCCGATCGAGCGGGTGGGCGACAGGATCGCGCGGGTGTCGGTGCCGCGCAGGGCTTCGTCGGCGAACCGGTCGGAATGGTCGCGGGCGAGGATCGCTTCGACGGCGTCCATGTCGGCGTCGAAGTCGGCGGTGTAGGCGTTGCCGAAGATGAACGCGTCGGTGATGGCCTTGCTGATCTCTGACTTGCCGCCGCCCGAGACGGTGCACGGCTTGTGGCACGAGGTGACGTTGGGCACCACGGCCTTGAGGTCCCAGTGCTTGGGGTCGCTCGGCGACTGCGCCAGTTGCACGCGGTAGCCGTTGGGGCCGAAGTAGGTCTTGTCGGCGCGCAGCCTGATCGAACGCTCACCCGAGGGCGTGTTCCACGACACGGTCATCGTGCGCAGCGAATAGGTCGGACGACTCGGCACCAGCACGTGCTCGGGGTGTTCGAGATCGATCGCATGACCCTCGGGCTGCCGTACGAATCGGTGCGGGTCGCGCGCCAGCACGTCGTCGAGCCGGTAGTCGTCGGTGGCCGACTCGTCGGTGTAGCCGCTGCCGATGTTGTACGACGGAAAGACCAGGGCGCCGCCCGCGTGCTCTTCTTCGACGTTGCCGAACAGGTTCGCGGTGTAGCTGATCTGGGTCTTCACCTCTTTCTTGCAGTAGCCGAAGTAGTTGTCGGCGATCACGGTGACCATCACGCCGCGCGCGTCGCGGGCGCAGATCTTGAACGCCTGGCCGCCGTTGTACCGCTCGTCGGGCTTCGACCAGCACATGCCGTCGCGGCGCTGGCGCGGGGTGGCGTCGTCGATGTGCGGCAGGCCCAGCTCCTTCTTGGTCACCCGGGTCAGATGCGGCGCCAGAATGACGCAGCCGGTCGTGCCCGTCCAGGTGCCGGGGTCGAGGGACGCGTCGTGCTCCGGCAAGTAGGGGTCGCCGCCGTTGCCGAAGATGCCTTCGACGAAGTCGAGGTTCGCGACCAGGCCGCCGGGCACGATGAACCGGGTCTCCATGCGGCGTTCGGTGGCGTAACCGGGCACCGCGGGCGACACCAGCGGCCGCAGCAGCAGCGACACGAAACAGGCCGCAGGGTGATCGGTGTGCGACAGGTAGGGCAGCACCAGGTCGCCCTCGGGGGGCCGGAAGGCGAGCGTCAACAGCCGTCCGAACACCGCCTTGGGGGCGGCGATCTTGTCGTCGGGAATCGGCAGGCCGCCCTCGGCGATGTGAAACACCCCCGCGGTGGTACGGCGGTCGTTGGCCGGGTTGTGCAGCACGCCGTTGGCCAGCCGGTAGCTCGACAGCAGCGGTGATGAGAACGAGTCACCGTTCACCGGCAACGAGATCGCGCGAGCCAGGCCGGGCTCGTCGAGCACCAGGGTGCGCCGGGGCAGCATCGGGCGGTCGGCGGCCAGGTCACCCGGGTAGACGTCGGCAAGGTAATCGTCGAGAAAGGTCTGAATGCGCTGGTCGGCCGCGCAGAGCCGATCGGACAGCCGACGGCTGAGCTCGCGCTGACGGGCCAGAATCGGGGCCACCAACTGGGCGCTTGTTTCTTCTTCGGCCTGCACGGGCACCGCGAGGCCGATCAGGGCGAGGCGCAGATTGACGGCGGCAGAGGTCACTTCAGAGGGCATGGGTCAAGTCTCGGGGACTCGGCGGAGCTTGTCAGTAGGTGCAGAGCCTGTCCCACGATCGTTACGAACGGGTCTCGACATTCGGTTGCAACATTGGCGATCAAACCCGGCAATTCCCTTGACCAGGGGATTGTGGAAGCGCTTTCATAGGCGATCATCCCCCCACGTGTCAAAGGAGACACAGATCATGAGGCTCCACTCGCGCACCCCCCGCAGTCGCAGTACTCGCAGCAGAATCGCTCGAACCGCCGCATTCGTGGGCGCTGTCGGGCTCGCCGTCACCGGCGGATTGAGTGCCGCTCGGGCCCAGGCCGCCCCGGTCGCGGACGGCTGGACGACGGTCTGGTCGGACGACTTCAGCGGTGCCGCCGGCGCATTGCCGGGTTCGGACTGGCAGATCGACACCGGCACCAGCTACCCCGGCGGCCCGCCCGCCTGGGGCACCTGGGAGGTGCAGACCTACACGAACTCGACCGCCAACCTGTACACCGACGGCAACGGGCACCTGAACATCAAGCCCATTCGTGACGCCGCCGGCAACTGGACCTCGGCCCGCATCGAGACCAAGCGGTCGAACTTCAAGGCCCCAGCTGGAGGGTTGCTGGCGATCGAGTCGCGCATTCAGATGCCCAACGTCACCGGCGACGAGGCGCTGGGCTACTGGCCGGCGTTCTGGGCGTTGGGCAGCCCCTACCGGGGCAACTGGTGGAACTGGCCGGGCATCGGCGAGCTCGACATCATGGAGAACGTCAACGGCCTCGACCGGGTGTGGGGCGTGCTGCACTGCGGGGTGAACCCGGGCGGGCCGTGCAACGAGACCACCGGCATCGCGGCCAGCCGGCCTTGCCCTGGGTCGTCGTGCCAGTCGGCGTTTCACACCTACCGGTTCGAGTGGGACCGCTCGGTGACCCCCAACCAGCTGCGTTGGTACGTGGACGGTGTCGAGTTTCACAAGGTGACGCAGGACCAGTTGCCGGCCGACACCTGGACGAACATGACCAGCCACGAGGGCTACTTCGTGCTGCTGAACGTGGCCATGGGCGGTGCTTTCCCGAACGCGTTGGCCGGTACCACACCCACGGCCTCGACGGTGTCGGGGCGTCCGATGGTGGTCGATTACGTGAGCGTGCAGGCCAAGGGCGGCACGGGTGAGCCGGAGCCGACTCCGACGCCGACGGCCACCGCCACCGCCACGGAGACCCCCACGGCCACGCCCACCCCGACCGCGACGGCGACTGCAACGGCGACGCCGACTGCTGGTTCGGGTGGTTCTGCGTATCGGGTGATCGAGGCCGAGGCGGCGTCTGATTCGAAGGGTGCGTCGGTGGGTTCGTCGGCGGTGACGGGTCTGGGTAACGGGGACTGGTTGAAGTTCTCGGGGCTGGATTTCGGTTCGGGTGTGCCGGCGAATCAGTTTGTTGCGACGGTGGCCTCTGGCGCCTCGGGTGGGGTGTCGGGTCTGGTCGAGGTGCGCCTTGATTCGCCGTCGGCGCCGGTGATCGGCAGTTTCGCAGTGGCGAATACGGGTGGGTGGACCTCATGGCGATCGGTGCCGGCGAACATTGCGGGTACGACGGGGGTGCATGACGTGTATGTGACGTTCACCTCGGGTCAGCCGGCCGACTTCGTGGCCATCGACAACCTGAGCTTCGCCCGTCCGGGTGCTGCTGAGCCCACGGCCACGCCCACCCCGACCGCGACGGCGACTGCAACGGCGACGCCGACTGCTGGTTCGGGTGGTTCTGCGTATCGGGTGATCGAGGCCGAGGCGGCGTCTGATTCGAAGGGTGCGTCGGTGGGTTCGTCGGCGGTGACGGGTCTGGGTAACGGGGACTGGTTGAAGTTCTCGGGGCTGGATTTCGGTTCGGGTGTGCCGGCGAATCAGTTTGTTGCGACGGTGGCCTCTGGCGCCTCGGGTGGGGTGTCGGGTCTGGTCGAGGTGCGCCTTGATTCGCCGTCGGCGCCGGTGATCGGCAGTTTCGCAGTGGCGAATACGGGTGGGTGGACCTCATGGCGATCGGTGCCGGCGAACATTGCGGGTACGACGGGGGTGCATGACGTGTATGTGACGTTCACCTCGGGTCAGCCGGCCGACTTCGTGGCCATCGACACCATCACCTTCGGCCGGTAGTCACTCGACCAGCGGGTTCCGTCATCCTGGCGCACGCCGGAATCTCACAAGCCCCTGATCAAGGCGCGGCACGTCTCTCCGCTCCTTGGTCGGAGAGATCCCGGCGTGCGCCGGGATGACGGAGGGGGACGCCCGCGAGGTGCGGTGATCGAGCGTGTCGAGATCTGATTCGCTCAGGTCTCGACACGCTCGACCGGCGGGCGAACGTGTCATTCCGGCGAACGCCGGAATCTCTGTGGCGCCGAACGAGTCTCGAGTGCGCCGCAACGACGAACCGGCCACGGGCGGATGGATGGGTGGGCACTACTCGGCCAGCCAGGCGTCCACCTCGGCCAGCCACGTGGCCTTGTCGCTCTCGGACGCCAAGCTTGCGCTGATGCTGCTGCGTGCCAGGTCGGCCAGTTCGTCGTCGCTGAACCCGAGTTCGTCACGCGCAAGTTGGTACTGGTCGGTCAGCCGCGACAGAAAGAGCAGCGGGTCGTCGGCCCCGAGGGCGACGGTGGCGCCGGCGTCCACGAGTCGGCGCAGCGGCACGTCCGATTGGTGCTGGTAGACGCCCAGGTGCACGTTCGAGGTGGGGCACAGTTCGAGGGCGACGCCGGCGGCCACGAGGTCGTCGAGCAGCCGGGGGTCTTCGGCGGCGCGCACGCCGTGGCCGAGCCGAGCCGGCTGCAGATGTTCGACCACCTGGCGAACGTGCCGCGGCCCGAGCAGTTCGCCGCCGTGCGGCACGCCCGGCAAACCGGCCTGGCGCGCGATGCGAAAGGCGGGCTCCCAGTCGGCAGTGGTGCCGCTGCGTTCGTTGTTGCTGAGGCCGAACGCGACCACCCCGTTCTCGCCCGCGTGCCGGGCCGCGAGTCGGGCGATGGTGCGGGCGTCCAGTGGGTGACGCACGCGGCTGGCGGCCACGATGATCGCCACCTGCACACCCGTTTCGGCGCTGGCCCGCGCGGCCTCGTCGAGAATGATCTCGATGGCGGGGGCGAGGCCGCCGACGAACGGGGCGTAGGTCGACGGGTCGACCTGCAGTTCGAGCCGGCGCGACCCCTCGGCGGCGTCGTCACGGGCGGCCTGCGCCACGATGAACCGCATCGCGGCCTCGCTGGTCACCACGCTGCGGGCCATGTCGTAGAGTCGCTGGAACCGAAACCAGCCGCGCTCGTTGAACGGCACCAGCAGGCCGTTCTCGTCGATCAGGAAGTCGGGCAGCGGCTTGCCGGCCAGATCGGCCAGGTATTGCAGCGAAGCGATGCTCATCGAGCCGGTGAAGTGCAGGTGCAGGTGCGCCTTGGGCAACGACCTCAGCTCACGCATCGGTCGATCGTAGTCAGTCTTCGGACTTGCGCTGCACCGTGCCCGCCGCGCCGCCCTCGCGCACCCACTCGACGACGAGCTCGTCGCGGGTGCCGAAGCGCACCAGGTGGCGCCCGACCACGTCTTCCATGAGTTCGAGGTGCTCGGGGTCGGCCTGCAGGGCGAGCAGCAGCGCGCCGTCGGCTGCGGCGAGGGTCAGGTCGGCGTTGGTGAACGTGATCGTGCCGTTGCCGGCCTCGTCGTCCCAGGTGCCCTGGGCCTTGCGTGACATGTGTGACACGAGTTGCTTGGCGTAACGGCCGGGACGGTCGGTGGTCACGCTGGCGGTCGAGGCGGTGCTCATCGGATCTCCTAATTTTGAAACAAAAGAGTATCGGTATTCGAGCCGGGCGATCAATCGGTCCATGCGCGCGTGAACCTCGGCGACCACGTCGGGCCCCGGCATGAACGGTTCGCCCACGAGCACGGTGGTGTCGGTGTCGCGGTAGCGCCGCAGCAATACCTGAAGCGTCGCGGCGGCGTACTCGCGATCAGCTGTGGGGACGATACGTCGCACGAACGGGGCCGCCAGCGCAGTGGTCGAGAGCACTCCACCGACGGCCAGCGGCTGCACCCGTAACCCGGGCAGCCCGCGGCTGAGGGCCCGTACCGAGGGCGACCAGTCGGCCAGAGCGGTTCGCGCCGAGCGTATCGACGGGTCGGGCTCGATGGCGCCGGCCGGAAACGTGAGCAGCGCACCACCGGCAGCGAGGTGAGCCCGCGCGGCATGAATCAGTGCGACGCGGTCGTGGTCGCCCACCAGGAGCAGCCGGTCGGCCATGGCTGCAATAGCGCGCAGAAATGGCCGGTCGAGGGCCACGATCTTCAGGTCGGGCCGTGATTCGAGGGCCAGCATCAGCGCCATCGCGTCGGTGAGTCCCGGGTGATTGGCCACCGCCAGCAGAGGGCCGTCGGCCGGCACCCGCTCGCGGCCGACGGTGGTCAGGCTGCGGGTGAAGGTCTGCAGCGCCCAGCGAGCGCCGGCCGGCAGGCCGCCGGCGGCCACCAGGTCGTCCAGGTGCTGCACCTGCCGGGCGAACCGCCGGGCCGGTGGCCACAGCAGGGCACCGGCGACCGGGTTGGCCGGCAGCCCGAACGCGCGGATCAGGTCGGCGCTGTTGGCTGCGGTGAGGGCGGCCAGGCGCTGCCTGCGACTCATCGCGCCAGCCTAGGGCGCCTCGTCCGCACGGCTCGCAACCACGTTGCTCACGGCTCCGGGCAGCAGCATGCACGCCACGACGCCCGCGGCGCCGGCGAGCACGGCCGCCCAGCCCAGCGGCACCGTGGTGCGATCGAGCAGATAGCTCAGATAGGTGCTGATGCTGGCCAGCTGTATGCCGGCCGCCGCCCACCAGTAGCGGGCATCGATGAAGCCGGCCAGCACCAGCAACACCTCTGCGAGGTAGAAGTAGCGCTCGTGCATCTCGGGCAGCAGCAGGGGGATCAGCAGCGTCGACGTTGCCGCGAGCAACAGAATCTGCCGGCCGGTCAGCGGCGCGCCTCGGGCGATCAGCCAGACGCCGGAGCCGATCACCAGGCCCGCGGTGAGGGCCAGGCCGGCGTACTTCCACAGCACGGACGCGTCCGCGGGCAGCCAGGCGTACGGCGTCGGGGCGTTGTGGGTGAAGCTCTGGCCGTCGTTGAGGGTGAAACCCCCACCACCGCCGGGACGACCGCTGCCACGGCCGCCGGGGGGACGTGCACCGCCCACCGTGCCGCCGACGCCCGACGAATCGGTGATCTGCAGCGGGTAGACCATCAGTTGGCTGGCCAGGCTGCGTCCGGCGATCAGGGCGGGCATCAGTGAGGCGAAGAAGGTGGCGGGGGCGGCGAGCAGCGACCACCACCGGTGCCGGTTGACGATCACCACCGCGATCAGTAGCGGCAGCAGAAAGATCGCCTGCAACTTGAACCCGAAGGCCAGCCCGAACCAGGCGGACGCCGCCAGTGCCCTGCGGTCGATCAGCGCCAGCACGGCGGCCAGGCAGCACGCGGCGTACAGCGAATCGCACTGCCCCCAGACGCCGCTGTTCATCACCACGGTGGGCAGCAGAAACACCGCGCCGAATGCGGCCACGGGCGTCCTGAACGACTGTGGACGGAGCCGCGCCACGATGGCCGCACCCACCCCGGCGAGCGCCAGGTCGCCAAGGATCGAGATCGCCTTCACCGCCACGATCGGCTGAATCGGCAGGTAGCTCGCCAGCGCGAGGATCACCAGGTA
>ERZ724512.788-NODE-788-length-14903-cov-7.316676_pt1 | contig 14903 bp, 13 predicted proteins | sample MGYA00376045_ERZ724512 | MGnify/ENA primary metagenome ERZ724512 (study PRJEB28724, sample SAMN07190883) | activated sludge metagenome | isolation source: activated sludge of sewage treatment plant in Hong Hong | place: Hong Kong | collected 2016-03-17 ... | reverse complement strand
GGCGCGCTAGCGTCCGGTGCCCGCATATACGACGGCTTCCCCACTCACCGAGTCCAACCCGAAGGCTGTGTGCGCTGCCCGGACGGCGGCGTCGACGTCGTCGGCGCCCACCACGACCGAGATGCGGATCTCTGAGGTGCTGATCATCTGAATGTTGATGCCGGTTTCGGCCAGGGCGCGAAAGAACGTGGCCGAGACACCCGGGTGCGACCGCATGCCCACGCCGATCACCGACACCTTGCCGATGGCGTCGTCGTAGAGAATCTCGGCGAAACCGATGCGCTCACGCGCGCCGTGCAGGGCGTCCAGGGCCTTGACCTTGTCGCCACCGGGCAGCGTGAAGGTGATCGCGGTGTTGTCGTTGGCGATCGACTGGTTCTGCACGATCATGTCGATGTTCACCCCCGCGTCGGCCACGGCGCTGAACACCTCGGCCGCGGCACCAACCCGGTCGGGCACGCCCACCACGGTGATCTTCGACTCGCTGCGGTCGTGCGCGACTCCGGTGATCAACGGCTGTTCCATGCCACTGCCTTCCTTGACTTCGATGTCTTTCACCCAGGTGCCGGGCTTGGTCGAGAACGACGACCGCACGTGCACCGGCACGTTCTCTCGCCGGGCGTATTCCACACAGCGCAGGTGCAGGATCTTGGCCCCCTGGGCCGCCATTTCAAGCATCTCTTCGTACGAGATCTCGGGAATCCGAGTCGCGCCCGGCACGATGCGGGGGTCGGCGGTGAATACGCCGTCGACGTCGGAGTAGATCTCGCAGTAGTCGGCACCGAGTGCGGCGGCCAGCGCCACCGCCGTGGTGTCGGACGCCCCCCGCCCGAGTGTCGTGATGTCTTTGGACGTCTGCGAAACCCCTTGAAAACCCGCCACGATCACGATGTCGCCGTCTTCGAGAGCGGTCTCGATGCGGCCGGGGGTGATGTCGATGATGCGTGCGTCGCCGTGGGTGCCGGTGGTGATCACGCCGGCCTGCGAACCGGTGAACGAGCGGGCCTCGAACGCGAGGTCGTTGATGGCCATCGCCAGCAGCGCGGCACTCATACGTTCGCCGGCGGTCAGCAGCATGTCGAGTTCGCGCGGACGGGGCTGCGGCGACACCTGCAGCGCTAGGTCCATCAACTCGTCGGTGGTATCACCCATGGCCGAGATCACCACGACCACCTCGGCGCCGCGCGCCTTGGTGTCGACGATGCGCTGGGCGACCCGCTTGATGCTGGCCGCGTCCGCGACCGACGAACCGCCGAACTTCTGGACGACCCGCAAGGCCTACCTCCCACCCGAAAATGAACCTCGTCTACTGTGCCAGACGCCACGGCGTGGGCGCTGCGCCGCCACCCATCGGGCGGTCAGGCCGTAGGTTGGGCACATGACCCAACCCACCCGCTGGGGCATCGCCGGCCCCGGTCGCATGGCGGCCACCATCGTGCCCGAGTTTCACGCCGCACCCAACGCCGAGCTGGTCGCGGTCGGATCGCGCTCGGCCGAACGGGCCGAGTCGTTCGCCACCGAGCACGATATTCCGCGCTGGTACGCGTCGTACGACGCCTTGGTGAACGACTCTGCAGTCGACGCCATCTATGTCGCCACACCACACCCGCAGCACACCGACATCGCGCTCGCGGCCATCGCGGCCGGCAAGGCGATTCTGGTCGAGAAGGCGTTCACCGCCACGGTCGACGACACCGAACGCATCGCGACGGCCGCCCGCGAGGCCGGCGTGTTCGCCATGGAGGCGATGTGGACCCGGTTCAACCCCGGCATCGCCCACGTGCGCGACGTGATCGCCGCGGGTGAGGTCGGCGAGATTCGCGGTTGCCAGGGCGACCTCACCGCGTTTCGCGAGTTCGACGCGAACGATCGCCTGTTCGACCCCGCCAAGGGAGGCGGCGCGGTGCTCGACCTGGGCGTGTACCTGATCTCGTTCGCGCAACACTTCTTGGGCACCCCCGAGGTGGTGAACGCCACCGGCGGCCGCTACGCCAGCGGTGTCGAGGGCGAGTTCTCGGTGCTGTTCGGCTACCCCGATGGACGCTCCGCCACGCTGGCCGGCGCCTTCACCACCTACGGCCCGGGCCGCATGATGCTGACCGGCACGAAGGGCTGGATCGACATTCACCCCCGCTTTCATCGGTCGGCATCGGTGACGATCTGGCGCGAGAAGACCCCCGAAACCCTTGAGTTCGAGTCGGGCTATCGGTTCGAGATCGAACACGTCGGCGACTGCCTGGCCCAAGGCCTCACCGAGAGCCCGATCATGCCGCTCGACGACACCATCGCCGTGCAAGCCGTCATGGCCGAGGTGCTCAGCCAGCTCGAGGCCTAGTGCGGTCGATCGACCCCTTGAGACGCGGGTCGATCGACCACACTGATCTGAACGACTTCGACTCGGCGTGCCCACACTGAGGGCGTGCGCGCTCGAACCTTGCTCAGCCCGTCGCTCGCCGACCTGATTTCTACCCAAGCCGGGGTGATCGGCCGAGCGCAACTACTCGCGGCCGGCACTCACTCGAAGGCGATCGAACGCCTGTTGGCTGAAGGTTTTCTATCGATTCTGGTGCCTGGCATCTACACCCGAGGCGGTGACCCGCCGTTTCTTGCCCGGGCCTGGGCAGGCATTCTGCTCGGCGGTGACCACGCGGTGCTGGCCCGCGAGTCGGCTGCTTTCCTACACGGTTTGGCTCACGCCGAACCTGACCTGATCACGGTGTACGCGCCGCAGAAGCGGGCTGATCGAAGCGGCTGGCGATTCATCAGAAGGACGGCGAAGGGTCGGGGCGAGCCTGCGCGCACCACTGTCGAGGTGACCACCATCGATCTGTGCGACGGGCTCGACGAAGACGAATCGGCGGCACTGCTGGCCAACGCCATCAGTAGTCGCAAGACCACCCAGCAGCGGCTTCGCGAAGAGCTGCAACGACGACCGCGCGTAGCCAACCGGCAGTTGCTACGCGAGATCCTGGTCGACGCGGGGTCGGGCGCCCATTCGCCGCTCGAGCGCCGCTACCTGATTCACGTGGAACGAGCGCACGGCCTGCCGGTTGCCGTTCGCCAGGCTCAATCTCACAGCAAGCATCGAAGCGACGCCTGGTACGAAGACTTCGGGTTACTGGTCGAACTGGACAGCAAGCTTCATCATTCGGGAGGGGCCGCCTTTCGTGACATGTCGCGCGACAACGACCACGCCCTGCTCGGCCTCACGACCCTGCGGCTCGGCTGGGCGCACGTCACGGGCAGCGGTGCATGCGAGACGGCCAGACTCGTGGCGCGCGCGCTCATGCAGCGCGGTTGGCAAGGCACGCCAGAGGCTTGTGCTCGCTGCCGATCGGTTCCCTGGTGAACAGCGTGGTCGATCGACCGCCGTCTCAAGGGGTCGATCGACCACGCTCAGGTGCCCCGTCACTGCAGGCCGTGGCGACGCCGGGCACTACTGGTCACCGACTCCAAGAAATCGCCCGCGCCCACCGGCACACCGCTGTTCAGCCACGCCGACGGCACGTCTGCCACCGCCAGTTCGATGCCGGTGTCGGCCAGCACCAGCGGCAGCGTGTGCGTCACGGTCGAGGGGTAGCTCACCATCAGCTTGCTAACCGGGCCACGCCGCACCGCGATCTCGAGCGGCACGTCGGGCCGCACGATCTTCAGGCCCGTCTCGGCCCCGATGCGCGCCAGCTTGGGGTCTGCTTCACGACGATGGGCGAAGTAGCGGCCTGCGCCGAACCGCGCAGTCACCGCCGCCACACCCGCCAAGTACCGCTCGGCGTCGACCACCCCGGTCTCGACCAGTGACGTGCCGATCACGTCGGCGGTGTTCTTCAGCTTGGGTGGGCCGAAGCGGCTGCGCGTCCAGGCGAAGGTGTTGGCGGTCTGCCTCGTACCCTCGGGTGCCTGAACGGGCATCGAGGTGAACACCTCGACGCTGCGACCGTCGCGAGCCGAGGGCGTGAAGAACTGCCGGGCGTGGTCAGACAGCAGGTCGACCACCACGTCGCGACCCGACTCGGCCAGATGCCAGCGGGTCAGCCGGTCGCCCCGCGTTAGCTGGGCGATGAACGAGATCGTGGCCGTGCCGTCGTCGACCACCACCACCTCGGCCACGTCGGCCAGCGGTAGCACCGCCTGCACGAACCGCGAGAACGGGTCGCCGACCACCAATCGGGTGGCCTTGGTCAGCCGCGGGAACAGCTCCCACGCCACCGCCACCATCGACGCAGCCGACTTGCGCGGCTCGTACCAGCTCGCCGCCATGCCCGCGTCACGAGCCAACTCGGCCATCGTCTCGAGCTGCAGCCGGGTGGTCGCCTCGCGCGGCGGCAGCACTGCCAGCCGGGTCTGCCGCAACGCGTCGTGGTGGTGCGCCCACTCAATGACGTTGAGCACCTGCGCCGGGCTCTCGACCAGCGCCAGGGTGTCGCGCTTCTGCTTGCGCTTCTTGGCCATGGTGCCCGCCTCAGGCCACCTGCTGCGCGGCGTCGGCGACCACGCCGGCCACCCGGCGCAGTTTGCGCATCGCCGCGTACTCGCCCTCGTACACCCGCTTCACCCCGTCGCCGAGCGCCTCTTCGATCACCCGGACGTCGCGCACCAGCCGAATCAAACCGCCAGGTTCGAGCGAAGCGGCCTGGTCGGAGCCCCACATGGTGCGGTCGAGCGTGATGTGCCGCTCGATGAAGCAGGCACCCAGGGCCGCGGCCGCGACCGTGGTCTGGAGGCCTCGCTCATGCCCCGAGTACCCGATCGGCACGTTGGGGTACTCGGCCATCAGGGTGCCGATCATGCGCAGGTTGAGCTCGTCGTTCGCCGCCGGGTAGGTGGACGTCGCGTGCACCAGAATCACGTTGCGGCTGCCCAGCACCTCGACGGCGTGCCGAATCTGGGCCGGCGTCGACATGCCGGTCGACAGAATCGCCGTGCGGCCCGACGCCCGAATCGCGCGCAGCAACTCGTCGTCGGTCAGGCAGGCCGAGGCGATCTTGTGCGCCGGCACGTCGAAGCCGTTCAGAAACTCGACGCTTTCGGTGTCCCAGGGCGAAGCGAACCACTGAATGCCCTTCTCGGCGCAGTAGTCGTCGATCACCTGGTACTCGTCAGCGCCGAACTCGATGCGGTGCCGGTACTCGATGTAGGTCATGCGGCCCCAGGGGGTGTCGCGTTCGACGTCCCACTGGTCGCGCGGGGTGCACACCTCGGGGGTGCGCTTTTGAAACTTGACCGCGTCGGCGCCGGCGTCGAGCGCGACGTCGATGAGTTGCAGGCACGTGTCGATGCTGCCGTTGTGGTTGAGACCGATCTCTGCGGTCACGTACGCCGGGTGGGCCGGGCCCACCGGACGGTCGCCGATCAGCCGCTCGCGGGTGGTCGAAGAAGGGGTGTTGATCATGCCAGTTCCTTTCCGAGAATCCAGGAGGCGATTTCGCGCACCGCGCCATGCCCTCCCGGCACAGTGGTGACCAGTCGCGCGGCGTCGCGCACGACCGGGTGGGCCGAGGCGACCGCGACCGGCCACCCGACGACCTCGAAGCAGCCGAGGTCGTTGACGTCGTTGCCCGCGTACAGCACGCGAGCGGGGTCGATCTGTTCGGTGCTGCACCAGTCGCGCAGCACGGCACCCTTGTCGTCCACGCCGTGAATGACCGGCACGCTCAACTTGCGGGCTCGGGCGCCGACCACCGGGTTGACCTCGGTGGAGAGAATCAGCACCGGTATGCCGGCCCGTCGCAGCGCGGCGATGCCGAGCCCGTCGCCCCGGTGCACCCGCACCTGCTCGTTGCCGTCGGACCCGACCTGGGCCGAGTCGTCGGTCTGGGTGCCGTCGAAGTCGAGCACCACCGCGTCGATGTCGCCGCGGCCCGGAACCTCGCCCGGCCCGTCGAGCAGTGGGGCCAGCAGCCGGGCACGATCGAGGTCGCCCGGCTCGTCGATCTCGAGCACCCGCGCGGGGTCGGTCTCGATCAGCACCGTGCGGCCGAAGAAGCGGTGCCGGTGCGTCCAGAACCCCGAGGCGGTCATCGCGTACACCGCGCCGGTTTCGAGAAACTCCGGCTCGCGGTCTTGCCGCCGGGGACGATGCGCCTTGTCGTGGTTGACGCCCACCGCGTCGCCCTCGGCGTCGCGGCGCCAGACGAACCCGTGGGTGGGCGCGGCGGTGAAGGCCGAATCGGCTCCGGTGAGTACCGCCTCGACACAGTCCGCCACCTCGCCGGGCGTGATGAAGGGGCTGGTGCACTGCAGCATCACCAACACCTCGACCGCCTCGCCTGAGGAGTCTTCGAACGCCTCCCAGGCGTGCAGCAACGCCGACTCACTGGACGCCTGGTCGCCCGACAACTCCGCCGGCCGCCGGATCACCACCGCGCCTTCGCTCGCCGCCACGGCCGCGATGCGGTCATCGTCGGTCGACACCGCCACCGCGTCAACGAGGCCGGACGACTGGGCCGCCCGGATCGCCCGCGCCACCAGCGGCACGCCGCCGACCGGGGCGAGGTTCTTGCCCGGCACGCCCTTCGAGCCGCCCCGGGCCGGAATCACCGCGAGCACCGTCATAGCCGGGCCAATCGCCGAAGTGCCGGGGCAACGGTGTCGACGCCCTGCCGGTAGGCGGTTCGCGCCGCCCGCGACACCAGCGAACGGATCGCGCTCTGCAGGTCGAGCAGCGCCGAATCGTCTGCCTCGAGCGCGTGCCCGTGGCCGTCGAGGTCATAGCGGCCCAGCAGTTGCGGCAGCATGCCCGAGGCGGTCTCCATGGTGTAGAAGGGCCGCAGGGGTGGCCGCACCTGCTCGGTGAGTCGCGCGGCCAGCGCGGCGCGCGCATCGTCCACGGCGGTGCTGCGACCCAGGCCGTGCGCGCTCGTCCAGTCGGCATCAGCCACCGGCAGTTCACCGTTGTCGAGGTCGGAAAAGCCGGCCAGGCAGCCCGACCCGATGAAGTAATGGTTGCCCAGGCGCTCTTTGATGCCGAAGTCGGTGAGAATCGCGGTGGGAATGCCGCGGTGCATCGCCTCGACCGCCGCGGTGGACGACACCGTGACCAGCAGGTCGGTGCGCGCCAGCACCTCGCCCATGTTGCCGTGCACGATGGTGAGGTTGTCGGGGCGCTGGACGCCCAGCCGCGCCGCCAGTTGCTGGTAGGGGTAGTTCTCGACGTGGGTGGTGCGCTCACCGACCTTGCCGCGCACCTTGAGCAGCACCTCGCGTTCGGGGTGCAGGCGGGCGTGCCTGATCAACCGGCGCAGCACCAGCTCACGGTCGGCGCGACTGCCGGGCACGCCGGGCTGGGCGGCGAAGGTGAGGGTGAACGGGCCTTCGTGGGCCACCGCCGAGTCGGGCTCGCCCAGAAACGGCAGCACGGTTTCGAGCACCACCGACGGGTCGGCGTTCGAACCGGCAAGCAGCCGGCGGAACTCCTCGGCGTCGGTTCTACTGTTGGCCAGAATCACGTCGGACCCCGACCGCAGCAGCAGGCCCTCGGCATGCTTCTCGTACACCACGCCCACGTACCCGCTGATCACCAGCGGCCTGCGCGACGCCTTCGGCCACCGCCGCGCCAGCCCGTGCAGCACCGCCTGCACCGCGCCGCCGGGCAGCGCCAGCACCAGGGCGTCCACGTCGTCCAGCTCATCGAGCTCGACGAAGTCGGGCACGGTGCCGGTCACCTCGGGTCGCACGTCGACGCCGGTGTCGCCCAACTGCCGCTCGCTGGGCAGCCCGACCGAATCGAGCAGCAGGCCGCTGTGGCTGCCGCCCGGAAACAGTTGCTGAGCGGTGAGAAAGCCCCACTTCCAGCGGCTGTCGGTGTCGGCCAGCACCAGCACCCGCGGCGGGCGCGCAGTGGTCGAACGGTGTGTGGTCACGCTTCGACGCTAGGTAGCCCGTTCGACCAGATGACCAACTGCGAGCGGCGGTTCGGTGAACTCCTGTGTACGTCGCGCCGCTCGTCACCCGGGGTGGTTGCCGGAGTTCATCGACTCGTCACACGGCTGTTTTCTGTTCGTCACGAGCTACAGCCAGCATCGACCCAAGAGTCGAGCCCCGGGGGGACGGCATGGCTCGTGAACGGGCGACGATGCAGTCCAGTCGAGGAGTCGCAAGCAGTGAAGTTGTCGGTGATCATCCCCTGCTACAACGTGTCAGCCCATTTACCGACCCTGATTCGCAGCCTGCACGGCAACCTGCGCAGCGACTTCGAGTTCGTGTTCGTCGAAGACGCCTCCACCGACTCGACGGGCGACGCCCTGGACGAGCTGACCGCCGATCTGCCCGGCGCCCGAGTGGTGCGCCACGAGGTGAACCTGGGTCTGAGTGCCGCCCGCAACACCGGCCTGGCCCACGCCGAGGGCACCTACCTCGCCTGGTTGGACGCCGACGATTGGATCGGCCCCGGGTACCTCGACCAGCTCGTACGGGTGATCGAACGGCTGGGTTGCGAGTTCGTGCGCACCGACCACGTGCGGGTCACCGGACGGCGCCGAACAGTGGTGCGGTCGCCAGAGACCCGGCGCAACCTGGTGATCGCCCCGCGCTCGGCGATCACCCCGCCGTTTCGCTCCACCTCGGTCGATTACCCGATGGCGTGGGCCGGGGTGCAGCATCGGCGGCTGGCCGAGCGCGGCCTGCTGACCTTCGACGAACGGCTGGCCACGTGCGCCGACCGGCACTGGGTGTGGCGGCTGCACCGCGAGGCCGAGAGCTTCGCCACGGTCGGTCTGTTGGGTGTATTTCACCGGCACGACGAACCCGACTCGTTGAGCCGGCTCAACGACCCCCGGCACCTGCATTTTCTGGACGCACTGAGGCTGATCCTGACCGAGACCCAGGCCGATCGCGAGGCCGACCTGCTGCTACCGAAGGCCGTGGACGCTGCCTGCGCCCTGATCAACTTTCACGTCACCAAACGGGCCCGGCTGTCGCTGGAGATGCAGCGACAGTTGGTGGAGCGCTCGGTCGAGACCTTGGACGCCATGCCGTCCGACGTGCTCGACTACGTGCTCGACCACGGGTCACCGAGACGGCGCACCCTGCTCACCCGCATGCGCCGTAACCCGGCAGCCCTGGCTGCGTAAGCGAATCGTGATCCCGGGATCAGCAGAGTATTGGCGCGAGAGCGGCGGCCGGCTCGACCCCACAGCGCTGTGACGAGCGCTACCAGAGGGCGGCGGCCAGGGCGTTGAGGGCGGCCCGGTTGAAGGCCTCGGGCAGCGGCGCCTCGTTGCCGATGTTCGTGCCGTGCGGCATTCCCTTGGCCACGTACAGCGTGCAGTCGACCCCGGCATCGGTCAGCCGGCGGGCGTACTCGACGTCTTCGTCGTGAAACAGGTCGACGCTGCCGACGCCGATCCAGGCCGCCGGCAGGCCGGCGAGATCGGCCCGCCGAGCCGGAGCCGCGTACGGCGGTGGGGTGCCCACGCCGGGCTCGGCGCCCAGGTAGGACGCCCAGCCGTAGCGGTTCGCCTTCGGCGTCCAGACCAGCGTGTACTCGCCCGCGGCCTCGGCCCGCGGAACGGTGCGATCGTCGAGCATCGGGTAGACGAGCAGCTGGAACACCACGTTCAGCCCCGCGTCGTGGGCGCGTTGCGCCAGCGCCGCCGCCAGTCCGCCCCCGGCGCTGTTACCGCCGATCATCACCCGGCTCGGGTCGACCCCGAGTTCGTCGGCGTGCTCGATCAGCCAACCCAAGGCGGCGAAGCAGTCGTCCAGAGCGGCGGGGAACGGGTGTTCGGGTGCCTTGCGGTAGTCGGTGCTGACCACCTGCACGTCGAGCTCGGCGGCCACCCGGCAGCACCAGTCGTCGTCGTTGGTGACCGCGCCCATCACGTAGCCGCCGCCGTGAATCCACAGCAGTGCCGGCACCGCCCCGGTCAGTCCCTGACGCCGGTACAGCTCCAACCGCACAGCCGGACGGCCCTCGGCCGCCGGCACGCTCTGCGTGCGGTTGTCGATGCCGTCGGCCAGCGCCCGCTCGGCGGACAGGATGCCGCTCTTGGTCAGCTTCGCCATCAGCGGCACCGGCAGCGGCACCCAGGTCAACGGGCCGCGCACGTCGGGGTCGGCCTGCTGCAGCGCCTTCACCTGCCGCAGCGCCGTCGGCGCCAGCGCAGCCGCCGCACCCGCCATCATGCCGGCGGCGACCCACCCGCGACGACTCACACGTTGACCAGCAACACGTGCAGGGTGCGCGGGCCGTGCACGCCCTCGACCCGCGATAACTCGATGTCGCTGGTGGCGGACGGCCCGCTGATCCAGGTGAGCGGCAGCCGCTCGTCGATGGACGCCTGCAGCCGCACCACCGCCTCGGGCACGTCTGAGACCACCTGGTCGGATCCGATCACGCACACGTGCACGTCAGGCACCAGCGACAACGCCCGACGGCCCTGGTCGGCGGCGTGGTCGAGCACGATCGTGCCGGTTTCGGCGATGCCGACCCGCGAGGCCGTCACCACCCCGCCGGTGGCGTCGAGTTCGGCGTGACTGAGCACGGGGTCGTCGGTCACCACCGCGATGCCCGCGGCGGCCACGGCCTCATGCCAGGCGGCCGGCGCCCCCGCCGGAATCACGGCCGAGGTCACGTCGTGGTCGGCCAGCGCGTTGGCGATACGCACCGGCACCTCGTCGGGCACCACCCAGCTGACCACCGCCTTGTAGTCTTCGACCCGCTCGACGAACAGGCCCAGCATGTCGTCGGACGCACCGGGCGGCCGCTGCCCGTAGGTCCAGTCGACCGCCACGTCGTCGGCCGGGGCCATCGGCGTGACGTCGGTGAGGGCTGAGCGAATGCGGCCCAGCATGGCCTCTTTGCTGCTCATGACGCGGACTCCCCCGTCTGCTCGGGTTGCTGGTGCTCTTTGGTCCACCAGTCGCGGAACGTCTGGGTGGGCGGTTTGGGCAGGTCGCGGGCGTCGGTCCAGCCGGCCGCCGGCCCCGGAATCGGAATCGGGCCGATCACGTCGCCCGGCCACACCCGTCCGGCCAGTTTGGAGCCCTTCTGCACCAGGGCCAGGTTGCGGCCCTTGGCCATCACCCAACTGCCGCCCTTCATCACCAGACCCTCGGCGGTCACCCCGTGCGACTCGACCACCTTGTTGCGCAGGTGCACCAGCACCTCGGGAATGTTGATGCGCACCGGGCACACCTCGAAGCACGCACCGCACAGCGACGACGCGTACGGCAGCGACTGGTCGACCTCAGAGCCGATTCCGCGCAGTTGCGGGGTGAGAATCGCGCCGATCGGGCCGGGGTACACCGACCCGTACGCGTGCCCGCCGACCCGCTCGTACACCGGGCAGATGTTGAGGCAGGCCGAGCAGCGAATGCAGCGCAGCGCCTGGCGTCCGACCTCGTCGGCGAGCACGTTGGTGCGGCCGTTGTCGAGCAGCACGACGTGCACCTCTTGCGGGCCGTCGCCCTCGCGCACGCCCGACCACATCGAGGTGTAGGGGTTCATGCGCTCAGCAGTCGACGACCGGGGCAGCAGCTGCAGAAACACCTCAAGGTCGGCGAAGGTGGGCAGCGTCTTCTCGATGCCCACGATCGAGATCAGGGTTTCGGGCAGGGTCAGGCACATGCGTCCGTTGCCCTCGGACTCGACCACCACCAGCGTGCCGGTCTCGGCGATGGCGAAGTTGGCGCCGCTGACGGCCACCTTGGCGCGCAGAAACTTGTTGCGCAGGTGGACGCGTGCCGCACCGGCCAGCATGGCCGGGTCGTCGGTCAGCCCCTCGGGCGGCGGGGTGCCGTAGCGGCCCATCTCTTCGAGAAAGATCTCGCGCACCTCTGATCGGTTGCGATGGATCGCCGGCACCAGAATGTGGCTCGGACGGTCGTGGCCCAGTTGCACGATCAGCTCGGCCAGGTCGGTCTCCCACGCCGCGATGCCGGCCTCTTCGAGCGCCTCGTTGAGGTCGATCTCTTGAGTGGCCATCGACTTGACCTTGACCACCTCGTCGGCGCCCTTGCTGCGGGTGATGTCGATGACGATCTGGTTGGCCTCTGCGGCGTCCGCAGCCCAGTGCACGATCGCCCCGTTGGCGGTGAGTGTCTGTTCGAGTTGCAGCAGGTAGCTGTCGAGGTGCCGCAGGGTGCGGTTCTTGATCGCCTCGCCGGCCAAGCGAAGGTCTTCCCAGTGCGGCAACTCCTGCACCACCCGCGCGCGCTTGTTGCGAATCGTCGTGGTGGCGTGCCGCAGGTTGTTGCGAAGCTGCTCGTTGGCGAGTTCCTTCTTGGCGTTCTTGGGAAACTTCGGCATGCCGATCAATGTGACCGGCGGCGGCGCGGGCGTGCGGCGCGAATGGACGGCGGCGGTGTCCTGCACGGTTTGGGTGCTTTCGGGACTCATCGCACACCCCCCGCCTGGCTGGTCGTCGGGCCGACGTCGATCAGGTCGGCCTCGGTGCTGGCCAGAATCTCGGCCAGATGAATCGGTTTCACGCCGGCCTTCTCGCGGCTGAGCAGCCCGCCGATGTTCATCAGGCACGAGTTGTCGCCGGTGACCAGGTACTCGGCGCCGGTGTCCATCACGTTGCGGGCCTTGTCGGTTGCCATCGCCACCGACACGTCGGAGTTCTTCACCGAGAACGTGCCGCCGAATCCGCAGCACTGGTCGGCGTCCGGCAGTTCGAGCAGCGTCAGGCCGCGCACGGCCTTCAGCAGCCTGTAGGGCCGGTCGCCCACCTTCGTGACCCGCAGTGAGTGGCAGGTCGGGTGGTAGGTGACGGTGTGCGGAAAGTACGCCCCGACGTCGGTGACGCCCAGCACGTCCACCAAGAACTCACTGAGGTCGTAGGTTTTGGCGACGATCGCGTCGACCCGCTCTTGCAGGGCGTGGTCGCCCAGGCGCTGCGCCAGCATCGGGTGCTGGTCGCGCACCGAGCCGATGCACGAGCCCGACGGCCCCACCACGTAGTCGTAGCCCTCGAAGGTGTCGACGTAGTTGCGCACCGACGGCAACGCCTCTTTGAAGTAGCCGGTGTTGGTGAACATCTGCCCGCAGCAGGTCTGCTGCAGCGGAAAGTCCACCCGGCAACCGAGCCGCTCCAGCAGCCGCACCACGGCCTTGGGCGTCTCAGGAAACAGCGTGTCGTTGATGCACGTGGCGAACAGGGCCACCGTGCCCGTCGGGACGCTCATTCGTCCTCCTCTGCGATCGAACCGCTGCCCTGGCGGCCGGCGGTGTCTGAGGCCAGTCTGCCCCTCAGGGCCGTGGCTCGTACAGAATCGGGTCAAACCACCGGGCAATGACCTGCCTGATCTCGGCGAGTGAGCCGACCCGTCCGTGGGCCCTCGCCTGAATCAACACGTTGCCCAGCGCGGTGGCCTCGACGGGGCCGGCCACCACCGGCAAACCCGACCGGTCGGCGGTCAGCTGGCACAGCAGCCGGTTCTGGCAGCCGCCGCCCACCACGTGAATCTGCTCGACGGCGACGCCCGACAGCTCTGCGGCCGTGCGTACGGCGGCGGCGAAGTGCTCGGCCAGGCTTTCGACGATCAGCCGCACGATCGCCTCGTCGGACGCGGGGTACGGCAGGCCCCGCTCGGCCAGCCATTCGCCGATGCGGGTGGCCATGTCGCCGGGCGGCAGAAACCGGTCGTCGTGAGTCGACCAGGTGCTGCGGCGCCGGCAGTTCGGCCGCTGCAGCCAGCAGCGTGCCCAGGTCGGCGGACGATCCCCGAGAGCGCCGCACCCGCAGCGTCTCGCTGAGCACCCACAACCCCATCACGTTGTGCAGGAACCGGACGGTGCTGTCGACCCCGCCCTCGTTGGTGAAGTTCGCGGCGCCGGCTGCGTCGGTGAGCACCGGGGCCGACGCCTCGTGCAGTTCGTTCAGCCGGGCGATCGACTCTTCGACCGACGCGGTGGCGGGCAGGCACATCGCCGACGTTATGAAACGTTTCATACAGCACAGTAAGGCACCACCCGCGTAGGGTCAAGAGCAGTTGGACGTTTCATCGCACGAAAGGGTCGACGATGGCGGTCAGTGTCAAAGACCTCGCAACGGCCACCGGCCTGTCGGTCGGCACGATCTCGAATGTGCTGAACCGGCCCGACAAGGTGTCTGAAGCGACTCGGGCGAAGGTCACGGCAGCGATCGACGATCTCGGGTACGTGCGCAACGAGGCCGCGCGGCAACTGCGCGCCGGCATGAGCAACTGCGTCGGCGTGATCGTGCTCAACTCGTCGAACCCGTTTTTCAACGACGTCGCCGCCGGGGCCGAGGCCTGGGCGGCCGATGCAGGGGTGTCGGTGCTGGTGGGCAACAGCGGCGAACTGGTCGAGCGCGAGCACGCCTACCTCGACCTGTTCGAACAGCAGCGGGTGCGCGGGGTGCTGCTCTCGCCGGTCGGTGAGGTGCGCAAACGGTTGCTGACCATGAAGCAGCGCGGCATGGCCACCGTGCTCGTCGACCGCGACATCGCCGGCGACTTCTCGTCGGTGTCGGTCGACGACCGGCTCGGCGGACGGCTCGCCATGCAGCACCTGATCGACATGGGACGCCGCCGCGTTGCCTTCGTGGGCGGGCCGCTGTCGCTGGGCCAGGTCGCCGACCGGTTCGCCGGCGCCGCTGACGTGGCCGCGGAGCACCCCGACGTGTTTCTCGAGTTCGTCGCCACCGATCGCCTCACCCTGGCTCACGGACGGGTGGCCGGCGAACGTCTGCTGGCCCGGCCGGCGGCGACCCGTCCCGACGCCGTGTTCGCGGCCAACGACCTGCTGGCCCTGGGGCTGTTGCAGGCGATCACCACGACGCGCAGCCTGCGGGTGCCCGACGACATCGCGCTGATCGGCTACGACGACATCGACTTCGCGGCCGGCGCAGCGGTGCCGCTCAGCTCGATCGCTCAGCCCCGCTTCGAACTCGGCCGGCTGGCCATGGACCTGCTGCTCAAAGAGGCGGACGACCCCA
>ERZ724512.786-NODE-786-length-14909-cov-4.466945_pt1 | contig 14909 bp, 16 predicted proteins | sample MGYA00376045_ERZ724512 | MGnify/ENA primary metagenome ERZ724512 (study PRJEB28724, sample SAMN07190883) | activated sludge metagenome | isolation source: activated sludge of sewage treatment plant in Hong Hong | place: Hong Kong | collected 2016-03-17 ... | reverse complement strand
CAGATCTGACCACCAAGCCAGGTCTCCTCCACAAAGGGCTCCTCGGTCTCCACCACGAGGTTGACCCGGAGTCGCTGCGGGATCGCATCAGCGCGCAACTCGCGTGCACACCACGCCAATGAAGCGGTGCCGATGATCGAGACCGGCATCGCATCATGATGCGGGGCCAGCCCTTCAGGTCTGACCTGCACGGGCGTGCCGGTGGCTTCGCTGAGGGTGACGTCAAGCTCGGGCTGACCAGGGCTCCACTGCCCACCGCGGCCGGTGACGCAAACTGCTCCTTCGGGGTCGGTGCGGGCAGCGAAGTCGAAGACCTCATCGTGTTGACTGAAGCGCTTGCCGTTCTTGCCACACGCCAAGCGTCCATCAGCGGTGTGGATCGCAAACCAGCGATCCCCCACCAGCCCCCTGCCGTTGACCTCCACTGCCTCCAGTTGCTCCCCCGCAAGAGCCTTGACGGGATAGCGCCATATCTGACTGACCTGGGTCACAAGACGACGACCGAGCGAAGCACATCACCGTGATGCATCTTTTCGAAGGCCGCCTCAACGTCATCCAGGGTGATCTCTTCACTGACGAAGGCATCCAGATCGAGGCGGCCTTGTTGATAGAGATCGACCAGCATCGGGAAGTCACGCTCAGGCAGGCAGTCGCCGTACCAACTCGACTTCAGTGCTCCGCCGCGTCCGAAGACGTCGATCAGCGGGATGTCGGGGAACTTCATGTCGGGCGTCGGCACGCCCACGAGTACGACGGTGCCGGCCAGGTCGCGAGCATAGAAGGCCTGCTTGTAGGTCTCGGGCCGCCCCACCGCTTCGATGACCACATCGGCGCCCTCCGCACCATCGGCGCCGACGATCTCCTTGACAGCCCTGACCGGGTCTTGGGCTTTGGAGTTGATCGTGTGGGTGGCTCCAATCTCGACCGCTTGACTGAGTTTGCGGTCGTCGATGTCGATGGCGATCACCTTGCTGGCCCCAGCGAGCACGGCTCCGGCGATCGCAGCCATCCCGACCCCGCCACAGCCAATCACCGCAGCGGTCATGCCGCGGCCGATCTGCCCGGTGTTGATCGCTGCGCCAAGACCCGCCATCACCCCGCAACCGAGCAGGCCGACCGCTGCCGGGCTGGCGCTCGGGTCAACCTTGGTGCATTGCCCAGCGGCCACCAGCGTCTTCTCGATGAAGGCGCCGATGCCCAACGCAGGGGTGAGCTCAGTGCCGTCTTGCAGTGTCATCTTTTGCGTGGCGTTGAAGGTCGCAAAGCAGTACCACGGCTCACCGCGGCGGCATGCACGACAGTTGCCGCACACTGCTCGCCAGTTGAGGATCACGAAGTCACCCGGCACCACATTGGTGACATCTGGCCCGACACTCTCCACAATCCCGGCCGCCTCGTGTCCCAGCAAAAACGGGAAGTCGTCGTTGATGCCACCCTCGCGATAGTGCAGGTCGGTGTGACAGACCCCGCAGGTCGAGATCTTGACTACGGCTTCACCTGGGCCTGGGTCTGGCACATTGATCGTCTCGATGCGCACAGGCGCACCTTTGCCATGGGCCACTACCCCTTTGACCTGCTGCATCTGCTTGCTCCCACTTGTTGAAGGTCACGCGCTGTACGTCGTACACGCCACCTTGGTGACAATAGTCGTGTTGCCCCGATGTTGGCCCACCCTGCGTTTCAGATTCGACTAGGACCGAGAGTTCGGGGGTCTAGGCTCACCGTATGAGTCATCCCCAGATGTACGACGATGACGATCCCTATCTCGCGCGCCTTCGCCAGATCTGCCTGGACCTACCTGAAGCGATGGAAAAGATCTCTCATGGTCGACCGAACTTCTACACCAAGAAGGTCTTCGCGATCTTTGGCGGGTCGATCAAGGGTGATCACTATGCGCAGTTGGCGCGCTGCGCAGTACTGATCAAGGCCGATCCTGTCGAACAACCAGCGCTATTGCAGTTGGAGCACTTCTTCACGCCCGCCTATGTCGGGGCAGCCGGCTGGGTCGGCCTGAGCTTCCTTCCCGCAGGAAGTCCAAAACGAGTCGACTGGGGCGAGGTGGCTGAGCTCGTGGAAACCTCCTATCGGCTCACCGCACCGACTCGATTGGTGGATCAGCTCGAAGGCTGAGCATTGACATGCCCGACAATGTCTCGGTGACATCGCAGGTTGGGCAGACCCAGGGCAGGCGGATCCTGCAATTGGCGATCCCTGCTTTCTTGGCGCTGATCGCCGAACCCCTATTCCTGCTCGCTGACTCCGCAATCGTCGGCCACCTTGGCACACCCGCACTTGCAGGCCTCGGGATAGCCGGAGCGGTCTTGGCAACGGTGGTGTCGATGTGCATCTTCCTTGCCTATGGCACCACCGCTTCGGTGGCCCAACTGATGGGCGCAGGTCGCCCCGCGGACGCGCTTCGCCAGGGCATCGACGGCATCTGGCTGGCGGTGCTGATTGGCGCGGTCAGCACTCCGCTGGTGCTCGTGTGGGCCCGCCCGCTCGTCCTCATTTTCGGAGCAGACACCGACGTTGTCGACGAGGCCTTGAGCTATCTCCATGTCGCTGGGCTGGGCATCCTGCCGCTTCTGGTGATGCTGGCCGCGACCGGCGTACTGCGTGGCCTACAAGACACCAAGACACCGCTCTACGTGGCCGTGGTCGGCAACATCCTCAATGTCATCCTCAACGTGGTCTTTGTCTATGGCCTCGACTTGGGCATCGCAGGCTCGGCGATCGGGTCGGTGATCGCACAAGTCTTCAGCGCCGTGTGGCTGGTGTGGGCAGTTGTGGTTGCTGGGCGCCGCCAAGGGGTGCTGACGAGTTGGCGGCCCAGCCGTGCCGGGCTCCGAAGCGCGGCACATGCTGGCACTCCCTTGTTGTTGCGCACGCTCAGCCTGCGCGCCTGCCTATTGTTGATGACCTTCGGTGCCGCCTATCTGGGCACCGTCGAGGTCGCCACCACCCAGTTGGCCATGACCATCTGGACCTTCTTGGCCTTCGCTCTTGATGCGATCGCGATCGCTGCCCAAGCAATCATCGGCGAGTACGTCGGTGCCCGCGACGTACTCGCACGCCAACAGGCCACCTGGATGATGGTGCGCTGGGGCTTGGGCTTCGGCGTGATCACCGGTCTCGGGCTGGCCGCCCTGTCGCCCTTCCTGGGCATCCCTTTCACCCCCGACCCTGAAGTCCGCTCGGCACTCACGGGCGTGCTGCTGGTCGCAGCGATCGGGCAGCCGATCGCTGGTGTGGTCTTCGTACTCGACGGCGTCTTGATCGGTGCGGGCGAAGGGCGTTATCTGGCCGTCGCGGGGCTCGTCGTACTCCTCGTCTTTGCGCCCTTCGTCTGGTTGGCGGTGGTCGGCGCCCAGTCTCTGATCTGGCTGTGGGTGGCCTTCGTGGTGGCCTTCATGGGCTCGCGCAGCGTCGTACTTCTGCGACGGGTGTGGCAGTGACTGCTCCACAACCGATTCAGAAGCCCAGATAGTCGGCCAGCCACTCTCGGATGGACCCAAAGGTCTCCTCGTCGATACGGCCGATATATCCATCGCAGCGCGCCCTGGAAATCGCCCTCAGTTGCTCAGTCATGGCAAATCCTGACAACCCAGGCAACCCAACGGGCACGTGGTTTGGCCAGCGGCGTTCGGTCATGGTGATCGGCACCCCAAGGGCTAGGGCGTCGACAAGCTCCAGATATTCCTCAGAGGCAACGATGACGAAGGGGCGACGGCCTGATTGCTCACGGCCCACAGTCGCGTCAGGCCGCACCCAGTAGACATCACCGGCCCGCATCCGAATCGGAGCAGGTGGATCAGTCACGAGGCTCAACCTCGAGCGTGTCAAACTCCGCAACCTCGGCCCAGTAGCCATGATCTGGCGGGTTGGCACGCATCGCCTCAGCCATGGCCTGCAAACGCTCACGACGGCGGGCTTCGCTGATCACTTGATCGAGATACTCCCCGATGGTCAGTGCGCGAGCACGCGCAGCCGAGCTGATCCGATCACGCAGCTCAGTTTCGACCTTGATCGTCGTCAGTCCCATTCATTTAGCATACTCGAACAGCATACTTAACGACATACCAAATCGGACCCACGCTGCTGATTTCCACAGGCTGCATGAGCTTGCGCATCTCACACAAGTACGTCGGTGACGGGCAGCCCTGAGTCGGCTGGGAGATCGAGCGCCGAAGGCGCACGCCCCCGGGCGACCATCTCGGCCCCAAGCGCCGCGACCATGGCGCCGTTGTCGGTGCACAGGCCCGGCCGGGGCACTCTGACCCTGATGCCATGTACGGCGGCTCGCTCCTCGGCGAGAACCCGCAGTCGCGAATTTGCCGCGACCCCACCACCGATCAGGATGTCTTCGATGCCTGCAGTCACTGCCGCGTCAATGGCCTTGCGGGTCAACACATCACAAACAGCCTCTTGGAAGGATGCGGCCACATCGGGCACCGGCACTGACTCCCCTGCATCATTGCGGGCTTGCACCCAACGCGCGACTGCTGTTTTGAGTCCAGAGAAGGAGAAGTCGAAGCGATGCCGCTCGAGGTCACGTCGCGAAGATAGCCCGCGTGGGAAGTCGATCGCCACCGATGATCCTGATCTGGCCTCCTTGTCGATGTGCGGGCCACCCGGGAAGGGCAGCCCCAAGAGGCGAGCCACCTTGTCGAAGGCTTCACCAGCGGCGTCATCGATGGTGGCACCCATCGGGTCGATCACTCCGGTCACGTCATCGACCCTGAGCAAGGAGGAGTGGCCACCAGAGACCAGCATCGCAAGGCATGGCTCGGGGAGGGCCCCGTGCTCGAGTTGGTCGACGGCCACATGCGCGGCCAGGTGATTGACGCCGTACAACGGCTTGTCGAGTGAGAGCGCCAAGGCCTTGGCCGCGGCGACCCCGACCAACAAGGCACCAGCCAGACCCGGGCCTGAGGTGACCGCGAGCGCATCCACGTCACGCAGGGAAATCCCTGCGGTCTGACAAGCTCGCTCGATCGTGGGCACCATGGCTTCCAGATGCGCGCGTGATGCGACTTCGGGCACGACTCCCCCGAAGCGCGCATGCTCATCGACCGATGATGCGACCGCGTCTGCCAGCAGGTCATGGCCAGAGACGATGCCGATGCCCGTCTCGTCACACGACGTCTCGATGCCCAGCACCAAGGGTTGCTCAGCCACGTCGGCCTCCACAACCAAGCCCCAAGGAGCGCCGCAGGATCACCGCATCGCTGCCGTCAGAGTAGTAGCGCGGACGGCGATCGATCTCGACGAAGTCCTTGGCTGCGTAGAAGGCCAAGGCGTCGGCATTGTCGGCGCGCACTTCGATGAGCATCCGGTCGGGTGGGCGCCGTTCGGCCATGATCGCGGTAGTGATCGCCAGATCCAACAACTTGCCCGCCACGCCCGTGCGACGCACCCGCTGCGTCACGCCAAGGCGCTGCAGATCTGCGATGTCACCTGCGATCGACACCACCACATAGCCGGTCACGCCATCGGCATCTTCGCTCACCAGATAGGTCACTGTGGGCAATTCGCCGGCGAGGCCAGGGGCGATGATTTGCTCGCCCCAGGGGTCGGGGAAACACTCCTGCTCCAAGGCGAGCACGGCATCAAGATCAGCCGGAGTGGCTGGTCGCTGGCTCATCAACTCACTCGTTTCGGCGGTCGGGGCGCCATTGTGTCGGGGCGCCGCAAATAGAGGGGTTCAGGATCGAGTCTGATCACCGCATCTTGGTCGACGACCCTGCAGAGTGAGGCTGCTGAGGGATGGCTTGGGGTCACCGCATTGGGGAACTGCTCTGGATACATCAGAGCTCCCTCACCGGCCACCAACTGGTCGCTGGCAGCATCGGCCGGCTTTACAACAGCGGGTCCGTCGATCCGGAGGCCATTGCGATAGCTGGCTAGATAGACCTCTTTGCGCCTGGCGTCGGTGGCCACCAAGAACTCCTCAGCCTGCACATCAGCAGCGATCACATCGAGGCTGCAGACCCCCACGACCGGCACTTGGAGGGAATATCCCATGGTGCGCGCGGTCACCAGGCCGACGCGAAGGCCGGTAAATGGCCCCGGACCGACACCAACCACGATCTCCTCCAAATCAGAGACCATCAGCCCAGCTTGGGTCAGCGTGCTGGCAATCGCTGGAGCCAAGTCTTCTCCGTGCCGCATATTGCTGGCACTGTCGAAAACTGCAAGCGGTTCGACTCCTGAGCAGATGGCCACCTGTACCAGTGACGTCGAGGTGTCAATGCCGAGTCTGATCATGGCTTCACCCACCGTCGTCCGATCCGGGTGATGGTGGCGACTCGTACGTCGTCATCGCGACGATGCAGGTCAATCTCGATGCGGTCTTCGGCTAGGGCCTCGGCCAGGCCCTCACCCCACTCGACCACTGTCACTGCTTGATCGAGGTCGGTGTCGAGGTCGAGGTCGTCCAGCTCAGCTGCGCCTCCGAGCCGGTAGGCATCCACGTGCACCAGCGCCGGCCCGGCACCCAAGGATGGGTGCACTCGAGCGATCACGAAGGTCGGCGAAGTCACCGCACCTCGTACGCCGAGCCCCTCGCCGAGCCCTTGGGTGAATGTGGTCTTGCCGGCCCCCAGGTCACCGGTGAGGATCACCAGGTCGCCGGGCTCGAGCTCCGCAGCCAACTCCAGGCCCCACCTCTTGGTGAGCTCTGCAGTTGGGAGCTCCAGTGTGACCGGGAGGAGTTTGCGCATCGTGATCTGCGGACCGACACGGCTGGCTTCCACATAGCCCTGGCGCTGCCAGAATTCTTGAGTCTTGGGCAACTCCACTCGCGCCTGGAGTTGAAGGCCCACATGGCCGCGCGCCTGACCAACTGCCTCGGCCGTCATCGCGAGCTTGGTGGCCACTCCCTTGCCCTGGGCCGCAGCCACCACACCAACGCGTCGTAGGCCCAGCCAGTCTTCCAGGTCAGAGAAGAGCAAGGCGCCGACGGGGTGCACCCCATCGAGGGCGAGGAGTCCGCCGTAGTCGGCAAGTGCTTTGGCGATCGAGGATTCGGTCTCCTCAAGCGCCGTGGCTGGGGGGTCGAGGACAGGTCGGTTGCCGAAGGCATCTTGGATGACACCAAGCACCTCGACAGCCCGCTCTTGGTCAACGACCACAACCTCAATCACGAACCGGCCTGCTCCACCAGCCAGCTGATCGCCTCATTGACGTCATCTTGACACTCGATCATCACCATGTGACCAGCTTTGGGGCACTCCACCAGCCGCGAGCCCGGGATCAGCTCGGCCATCCGTCTGGAGTGCCTGATGTCGGTGATCCGATCAGCGGTGCCACACAAGACCACGGTCGGCTTGTCGGCAAAGGAAGCCAAGGTGTCGTATTTGTTGAGTGCGGAGAAGCTCGGGAAAAACTCTGCGAGCACTTCCATCGGAGTGCCGTCGAGCATGGCATTCAAGAACTCGATCTGCGCCGGGTTGGCGAAGTCTCCATAGCCGAAGAGATCGGAGACGATATAGCCGATATTTGAGCCAGACTTGCGCGCGGAGTCGACCAGGTCAGGTGCGCTGGCCAGGGCCTTGATCAACCGAGGAGCCACCATGGTCCCGAGCAAGTCCGGTATCCACTTGCTCAAGATCTTGTGCACCTTGAGGTCACCGGCGGTGGTCGCCACCAAGGCCGCGCCCACCACACGCTTGGCGAACACCTCTGGGTGCCGTTCAGCGAAGGCCAAGACACTCATCCCACCCATCGAGTGACCGACCAAGATCACTTTGCCCTTGCGGGCAACCCGGTTGATCACGCTGAGCATGTCATCGCCGAGTTGGTCGATATTGGCATTTTCGCGATCAGACTTGGGCGAGCGACCGTGCGAGCGCTGGTCATAGAAGACCATCCGATATTTACCGCGAAACTCCCTGCGCTGGTAGTGCCACGAGTCGAGATTGAGCGAATAGCCGTGCGCAAAGACGATTGTGATGTCATCGCGCTTGCGAGACCGGGAGCGCGCTTTGTAGGGCGCAATCTCATCGACCTCACAATGGAGCAGCAGACCGTCATCGCAGATCACCGGGATCGGTTCGGAGCGAAGGCCCCCCAGCCGCTCGACCCCAGAGCTCTCACGAGTGCGGGCCACTCGACGCTCGACGACTGCGCCGGTGGCTAGTGCTGCTGCCGCTGCGGCACCGACGCTGCCCAGCGCATATCCGATCCGACTGTTGGCGCTCATGATCCCTCCTGCACTCTCGGTGTCATGACAACGCGTTTGGCCCGCCCCCCGATGCGGGTCACGATCTCGTAATTGATGGTCTGGCACCACGCAGCCCATTCATCTGCCGTGGGCTCTCCGTGATCGCCTGGCCCAAACACGATCACGTCGTCGCCGATCTGCGCCCGAGGGGCCGCAGCCACGATTTGGTCCATGCACACAAGCCCAAGCAGGTCGGCGCGCTGGCCGTTGAGCCAAACCTGGGCTTGGTTTGAGGCATGCCTGGGGATACCTTCGGCGTAACCCATAGGCACCAGGGCCACGCGGGTCGGGTGCTCGGTCACGAAGGTGTGCCCATAGGAAACACCAGCCCCCTTGGGAAGATCCATCGCATTGACGACCGTGGCCTTGACCGTCATCGCTGGGGTGAGCCCCAGGTCACGACTCGACGCGATCTGCGGGTTTGGGCTCAAGCCATAAATGCTGATCCCACACCTGACCAGGTCGAAGCGCGCAGAGGGGCGCCACAATGTCGCTGCCGAGTTGGCGATGTGCTTGAACTCTGGCTCCAACCCGATCGCTTCTGCGTGGGAGATCGCCGTACGGAAGACCAATTCTTGTTGTTCATTGGCCGGATGGTCAGGCTCATCGGCACAAGCAAAGTGCGACCACAGACCCGTGACGATGATGCTTCCTTGATCCTGCAATGACTTGGCCAGCGCAAAGAACTCAGCCCACTGAGCCTCGGGGGCGCCATTGCGCGACAGGCCGGTGTTGACCTTGAGTTGCACCCGTCCGACGACACCACCAGAGCACGCATCAGCGATCTCGCGCAGTTGTGAAGTACTTGAAGCTGTGACATCGACTCCCGCAGCGATCACTGACCCAAAATCAGCACCGGGCTCAGCCAGCCAGCACAGCGCCCGTCCTGTGTCCCCCGTACGGCGCAACTCCAGCGCCTCATCGAGTGTGGCCACGCCAAGCCACTCGGCGCCCCCTGCGCGAGCGGCGCGGGCAGCCGAGCCCATGCCATGCCCGTAGCCATCAGCCTTGACCACACTCATCATGGCCACACCTGACCCCACGGCAGAACGAAGAGTGCGGACGTTGGCAGCGATTGCCACCTCGTCCACACAGATCGTTGCGAGGTGAGCGGACCCCACTGATTTGGCGTTCATGACCCTTCAATCTTTACAAATGCGCGCGATCCGTCACACAGATCCCCCTAAATAATGAGGCTTTCGGCCCTTGCGTTGCGTGCGGCCCGCAACCGAGTCGAGTGCTTGGCGACCCAGGTCCAGGCGATTCGTTGAAGGAACAGCGCGATCGCGCCGGCCAAGATCATGCCCACAATATTGATGCCTAGTTGAGCCACGCAGGACCAAACCTCATCCCACATGCCGGCAGCGATGCAGACGGCAGCAGCACCAACGGCCGGGATGGTGGTCACCGAGATGAACACCCCCACCAGTGGTCCTGACTTGGCCGTGGTCAGCGACAAAGTGCCGGCCACGCCCGCGAAGACCGCGACCACGAGTGACCACCCATCGGGCTTGATGATGAAGTCCGTGTGCGCGCCAGTGGCCGCCTGATCAGCAGTGAAGGCGCCGAACTGGAAAGCAATGAACCAGATCGCCGTAGCGATCAGGACAGCTGCCCCAAAACCGACAAGCATGGAAACCACGGCCTGGGGGATCATCGCCAACCTAGGGCGAGACAGGGCGAAGCAGATCGCTGCAATCGGCGCAAACTCCGGCCCCACCACCATGGCGCCGACAATCAAGATGGGCTGGTCAAGGATCCGGCCTGCACCTGCGATCAAGGCGGCAAGGGTCATGAAGGCCACGAACGCGATCGACAACTGCGAATCGCGACGCAGTTTCTGCTCCACCTGCACCCAGACCACGCCATCATCAGGCGACCCGGGAGCCATGCGTTCGCTGCGCTCCGCGTCGCGAGAGAGCATCGTGTCGACAGGGTCCACTGCGATGGCGCCCTCACGCTCCAAGCCGTAATCCCGCAGCCGACCGATGACCGGAGTGGCGTTCTCACGCGCCACATCAGCGAAGACCAAGGCGCCTTGCGGGTGCATGTAGCCATCGGGCACGACACCCATATTGGTAACAGTGGGCTCTTGGGTCAGATCGTCGACGACTGTGTCGAGCAGATCAGGCGGGACGCGCAGTCGCAGATGCAGCACACGTCCAGCCTATGGCGCTCAAGGGTCGCTGATCCTCAGGCGCGCCAGCCGCGCACAGCGTCGGCGCTCTGGGCGTAGTTGGCATCCCCGGGCACCACGAAGTTGAGGCAGATCTGCCCTCTAGGCACTCGTAGCTTCTTGACCGCAACGCCGAACTTGTTGGTCTTGACCCGGCCTGCAGGGCGCCAAGCAGAAGAGCAACTGGGATCCTTCTGGACCGTCACAAAGCGCTTGGCGTACGACGGCGAAACAGCGATCCGGATCCTGGCCGAGCCACGGAAACGAGCAGGGAATCGCAGGCCCACGGCACGGGTCACGGGGCCTTGGGCAACAGTCGAAGAGGGCGAATACTTGTACAAATTGCCAAAGCTACTCTCAGTGCCGCCCGAGTACACAACCTGATAGGTGGCATTTCGCACAGCAGGCACCGACAGCGAGAAGGTAGATCCAACAGGCGTGGAGCCGATCGTGGTCATGCCCGGCTCCCCACTCAATTGCCGCAGGACAGTCACGGTGCCGACGTCGACATAGCCCTGATCACCACCCAAGGTGCCGATGACCTGGCCCTGGATCTGCTGCGTCCCGCCCACTGGCGTTGGGGCAATGGTCTGCAGTTTTATCCAGGTCGGCACTTGAACGGTGGCAGCAGAAGCCGAGGGTGCGATCAGAACGACCGAAGTCATCGCCAAGGTCAGGCCCAGCATCCCGATCACGGTCCTGCGAAAGATTGAAAGAGTGTTCATCGTCCCCCCATAAAGAGTCTCTGGCATCGTGTTCTGAGCGCAAACTACGCTAACTGGACCTTTGAGCTGAGAGCAGGGTCGGCTACAACTTGCGCAGGCGTACCCATCGTACAGAGTGGTCTGCATCCTTGCGCAGCACAAGCGAGGCCCGCGACCTGGTGGGCAAGACATTCTGCACGAGATTGGGGCCGTTGATTGAGTCCCAGATCTGATTGGCCTGGGCCACTGCCTCGTCGTGGCTCAGGTCGGCATAGCGACTGAAATACGAAGCCGGATCGCGAAAAGCAGTGTCGACCAGCTTCAAGAAACGCTCGGTGTACCACCTACGGATATCGGTAGTGGCGGCATCGACGTACACCGTGAAGTCAAAGAAGTCGCTGATCGCAAGTCCGGCTCGACCATCGGCCCGGATGGCCGCCGGTTGGAGCACATTGAGCCCTTCGACGATCACGATGTCGGGCTTCTCGATCACCAAACGCTCTTGCATCACGTCATAGGTGAGGTGTGAATAGACCGGCGCCTCCACGCGATCGCGCCCTGACTTGATGTCAATCACAAATTTCATCAAGGCCTTGCGGTCATATGACTCCGGGAAGCCCTTGCGATTGAGGATCCCGCGGCGTTCGAGCTCTGCATTTGGATGCAGGAAGCCATCAGTGGTGACCAGGGCGACCGAAGGATGCTCGGGCCAGTGAGCCAACATTTCGCGCAGGACGCGTGCGATGGTCGACTTGCCGACCGCCACCGAGCCAGCCAGCCCGATCACGAATGGGGTCCGCGGTGGCTGTGGCCGCTGCAGGAAGTCCCACTGGCGGCGGTGCAGGGCACCGGCGGATTCGGCGTACATGCTGAGCAGGCGAGACAGCGGCAGATAGACCTCCTCAACCTCAGTCAGGTCGAGCTCATCCCCCAGACCACGCACCCTGACGATCTCTTCGTGGGAAAGCGGATTTTGAGTCTGGGCGCCCAAAGCAGCCCATGCATCGCGCTCCAACTCGACATAGGGTGAGCCATCTCCTCCACCCGGGCGCGAAAGATCTGCTTCGTGGGGAGCAGTGGCCATGCCCTCACTGTAATGAATGCCAAGCCACGGTGCCCACTAGACTCTGGCTCATGTGTGGAATCGTCGGCTACGTCGGAGAGCAATCTGCCTCCGGCATCATCATTGAAGGTCTGCGTCGGATGGAATACCGAGGCTATGACTCAGCCGGCATAGCCATGATCTCCGAGGGCTCGATCGTCTCCGACAAGAAGGCCGGCAAGCTGGCCAATCTGGTCGACTCCCTCGCCGAGAACCCCCTCCCCAAGGCACAGATCGGCATCGGCCACACCCGTTGGGCCACCCATGGCCCGCCCAATGACGTCAATGCCCACCCTCACCTTGGCCAGCAGCGCCGCGTGGCCGTGGTGCACAACGGGATCATCGAAAACTTCACCACCCTCCGCGAGGAGTTGGAGAGCGATAACGCTGATCTCATCTCCGAGACCGACACCGAGATCGCCGCGCACCTGTTGGAGCGAGCTGTCGCAGAGACCGGCGACCTCACCACCGCCATGCAACAGGTGTGTCGCCGGCTGGAGGGGGCTTTCACACTCGTGGCCATCGACGCCAATGACCCTGAGCGGGTCGTTGCCGCACGCCGCAACTCCCCGCTCGTGGTCGGCCTCGGCCAGGGCGAGAACTTCCTCGGCTCCGATGTGGCCGCCTTCATCGAGCACACCCGTGATGCCCTTGAGCTCGCCCAAGACCAGGTTGTGACGATCACTCGTGACAGCGTCGAGGTCACCGACTTCGACGGCACTCCAGCCACCGGCAAGCAGTACTACGTCGATTGGGATCTGTCTGCCGCTGAGAAGGGCGGCTACGACTGGTTCATGCGCAAGGAGATCTTCGAGCAGCCAGAAGTGATCAGCGATGCGCTGCTGGGTCGCCACACACCAGAAGGCACCCTCCAGCTCGATGAAGTGCGGATCAGCGAGGGCGAGCTCCGCGACGTCGACCGGATCGTGGTGATCGGTTGCGGCACCGCCCACTACGCCGGATTGGTCGCCAAATATGCGATCGAGCACTGGACCCGGATCCCGTGCGAGGTCGAGCTGGCTCATGAGTTCCGCTATCGCGACCCGATCTTGACCCGCAACACCTTGGTGGTCGCGATCAGCCAGTCGGGTGAGACCGCAGACACTTTGATGGCGATCAGGTATGCCCGTCAACAGCGCGCCAAGGTACTGGCGATCTGCAATACCAACGGCTCCACGATCCCTCGTGAGTCCGACGCCGTGATCTACACCCATGCTGGCCCGGAGATCGCCGTGGCCTCCACCAAGGGCCTGATCACTCAGCTGATCGCCTGCTATGTGCTCGGCCTCTATCTGGCTCAGGTGCGTGGCACGCTCTACGGCGACGAGATCGCCAACACCATCTCCGCGCTGGGGCAGATGCCCGACAAGGTGCAAGCAGTGCTCGACGATGCCGAGACCGTCTATCAACTCGCCCGTGACCACATTGATGCTTCCTCGATCCTGTTCCTGGGGCGCCATGCCGGCTATCCGGTGGCCCTCGAAGGCGCCCTGAAGCTCAAGGAACTCGCCTATATCCACGCCGAAGGATTTGCCGCCGGTGAGCTCAAGCACGGGCCGATTGCGCTGATCAAGGAAGGCTTGCCGGTCTTTTGCGTCGTACCCCCCAAGGGACGCGACCAACTGCACGACAAGATGATCTCGGCGATCCAGGAGATCCGCGCGCGTGGCGCAAAGACGATCGTGCTGGCCGAGGCAGGCGACGACAGTGTGAAGCCTTTTGCCGACGAGCTGATCGAGCTACCCGTCGTACCAACCATCCTGCAGCCGGTGGTGGCGCTGATCCCGCTGCAGCTCTTTGCCTGCGAGCTGGCCACGCTGCTTGGAAATGACGTCGATCAACCCCGCAATCTAGCCAAGTCGGTCACTGTCGAGTGATCATCGGGATCGGGGTCGATGTGGTTGCCCTCGACCGCTTCGCAGCCGCCATCGAGCGCACCCCGACGCTCCGTGATCGCTTGCTCACACCGGCCGAGGTCGAGTTGCCTCTCGAGTCGATGGCGGCCAGATTCGCGGCCAAGGAGGCCCTCGCAAAAGCAATGGGGGCGCCGGGCGACTTGTCATGGCACGATGCTCAAGTGACCAGCAACGGGCAACCCCATTTCGTCCTCAGCGGCAGCGTGGCGGCTCGGGCCAGTGAGCTTGGCGTACGCCGCACCCACCTGTCGATCTCGCATGACGCCGGACTGGCAGTGGCCATGGTGGTCTTGGAGTCCTGATGCGCTACGCCCACACGGTCGATCAAGTACGCCGCGCAGAAGCCGCGCTGATGGCCCAGGTGCCTGAAGGCACCCTGATGCAGCGGGCTGCACGAGGGCTGGCGACAGCAATCAGTGACTTCATCGGTCACACCTACGGTGCCCGCGTCTTGTTGGTGGTCGGCTCTGGTGACAACGGTGGAGACGCGCTCTGGGCCGGCGCCATGCTCGCGCGCAGGGGCGCTGCTGTGGAGGCGATCTGTCTGTCAGATATCCCCCACCCGACGGGCATGCCAGCCTTCCTTGCTGCAGGTGGCCAGATCGTGACCCCGACCGAGGCCAAGCGCCCAGACGTCGTGGTCGATGCAGTTGTCGGCATCGGCGGCAAACCCGGACTGCGACCCGACGCCGAACAGGCCTTCGGGCTCTTCCCGGACTGTCCCGTGATCGCGGTGGATGTGCCTTCCGGCGTCGAGGTCGACACTGGTTGTCTGGATGGGGCGGCG
>ERZ724512.784-NODE-784-length-14911-cov-5.822227_pt1 | contig 14911 bp, 5 predicted proteins | sample MGYA00376045_ERZ724512 | MGnify/ENA primary metagenome ERZ724512 (study PRJEB28724, sample SAMN07190883) | activated sludge metagenome | isolation source: activated sludge of sewage treatment plant in Hong Hong | place: Hong Kong | collected 2016-03-17 ... | reverse complement strand
CAACAAAACAAGGAAAAGAGCCGACTCCTTACACAGAAATCTTGACACGCTCTCCCGGCCGGGTCGCCGACCTCGTAGCCCAGATGCTCGGTCAGCTCCTCGGCCAGCGCCCGCTCGAGCACGGCCTTGGTCATCTGCCGGAGCAGACCACCCTCGCCCAACAGCTCCACGCCCTGCTCCCGGGCCTGCTCGATCAGCGCCTCGGCCTGTTCGGCATCGAGGAACTGCGGCTCCTCAGGCTCGCGTCGGGGTCTTCCCACCTCGACAGTGTCCAGCAGTTCTTCCATGACATGACTCCTCTCGCGAACTGCTCCTGCAGTTCAGGTTGGAGATCACGCCCTTACACAGACCATCTGACACGCCCGGCTCGAACGCGGCGACGCCGCCGGGGTCTCCGAGAGCATCCTGGACGCCATCGCTGCTGCGTTGCAGCTCGACGACGCCGAACGCCGTCACCTGCTCGACCTGGTCCGCACCTCCGGCGCGACCCGGGCGCCCCGGCGCCGTACCCCGGTCCCGCGCATACGTCCGACCATCCAGTACGTCCTCGATGCCATCACCGCGGCGCCCGCAATCGTGCACGATGGCCGCCTCAACCACCTGGGCGGCAACGCGCTCGGCAAGGCCTTGTTCTCGCCGTTCTTCGCCACCGGCGACGAGCACCCCAACAGTGCCCGGTATACCTTCCTCGACCCCCGGGCTTCGGAGTTCCTCCGCGACTGGGACAAGGCCGCCGACGACACCGTCGCCATCCTGCGCGCCGAAGCCGGCCGCGACCCCTACGACCGCAACCTGTCCGACCTCATCGGCGAGCTCTCCACCCGCAGCGAGGAGTTCCGGACCCGCTGGGCCGCCCACGACGTCCGCATCCACGCCACCGGCACCAAACGACTCCACCACCCCGTTGTCGGTGATCTCGACCTGTCCTACGAGTCGTTCCCGGCGCCCGACCAGGGTCAGAACCTCCTCGTCTACGTCGCCGAGCCGCATAGCCCGTCCCACGACGCACTCAACCTCCTGGCCAGCTACGCCGCCACCCACCACCAAGACGGCGCGGACGAAGCACCCAGCGCAAGCCAGCATCACTTCACCGACAGCTCAGACTGACAACCAGACCAAGGGCACCGCTTACAGGCCGAGGTCGCGGCTGGAGGTGTACTCCATGGCCTGAGCTGGGCGGATGTAGCGCTCGATGAGGGTGGAGAGCCGCTTGTGCCGGGTCTGGGCGGCGATCCGGTCCAGGGCGACACCGGCGACCGCAGCGCTGGTGGCGTGCCCGGCGCGTAGCGAGTGGGCGGTGATCCGCTCGGCGGCCAGGCCGGCGGCCCGGGCACGCTTGCGGAGCACGATCGAGACCGCCTCGCCAGAGATGTGTTCGTGGGTAACCGCCTTGTTCCTCAGGCTGCTGAACAGGGGTCCTTCCTGCGTTCCGCGAAACCCGAGCCAGGCGTCGAGGGCGGCGATCGGGTCGGTGGCGCCATGTTGCCCGTGGACGACGGCGACGACCTGACCATCGGCGTACTGATCGGTCTTGGACCGGCGGATGGTCAGCAGGACTCCCCCAGGCTGGAACTCGACGTCGTCCAGCGTGAGCGCGGCCAGCTCGGAGCGACGCATCGCCGAGGCGAAGCCCAGCAGGATCAACGCTGCGTCCCGGGCGCCCAGTGCCGTGCTCCGGTCGATAGACACCACGATGGTTCGAATGTCGGCGGTGCCTAGTGGCCGGGCTTGGCGTCGGGGTACGGCTCCGATCATTCGTCGCAGTCCGCGGCGGACCTGGCGCACGCCCTCGGTGAGGATCGGATCGGGCAGGCCGTGCATGCGGTGGCGGTAGGAGATGGCGCCGCAGGCGAGGTCGATGGTGCCGACGGAGAGGCCGGCGGCGGCGCGTTCGGTCAGGTAGGCACAGATCAGCGCCGGTTCGGCAGGGAGTGCGGTGGCGCCGCGGGCATGGCACCACCGCTCCCACTGGCCCCACGCCCAGGCGTAGACGGTGCGGGTCGAGTCGGCGTGCGCGGCGGTGATCGCGTCGGCAATCCGGACCGCCTCGTCGACGGTCAGGTCGGCCGGGAGAGCCGAGGGCCGGGCAGCGGCGGTCGGGGGTGTGGTCATCCAGAGGTTGTAGGGCGCTTGGCGCTCGACCGCTGCGGCGACCTGCTGTTCGGGTGGGCGCCGGCGGCGTCGTCGCCATCGGCCCGGCGGCTCCCCCGCGCTCGACTCGAACCACCAGCCGGACGGCGTCCCGCTCATGGCCGACTCGTCGCGTTACCGGTCGTGTCGGTCAAAGGAGCAGTAAGCGGTACCGGGTCCAATCGCTTGTCACCCGCGGCCGCCGGCCCCCTCGTGTCCGCGAGCATCGCGTTGGCCTCGGTCGTAGCCCTCGATGCCGCCCTCGAACCAACAGTGCGTGGCCAACTGGAGGACGGCCGCATCGACGCCGAGAGTGTCCACGTTCTTGCGTGCGTGCTCAGCAACGCGGCCAACATCGGGTTGTCCGGGCTTGGCCACGGAGGCTCGGGCATCTTCGCCGTTCTCGGGGTGGGCCAGCTTCCCCGCCGCATGTCCTGCTCCCAGGTGTAGGTCTGCGCCGCCTCCCAGGGATCCTGCTCAGTCACGTCTGCAGACTGCCACGACCCACTCCGCCTGGCGACCGTGGAAAGGTTCCTACCCGGCTCTAGTGTTGCCTGCCGAATGTCGGAGGTCGCCCCTACCGTAGGTGTCCCCCCTACCAAACTCACTCCCGCTCGCTATGCGGACTCGAGGAGACGACTCACCTTGCTGTCGGATCGCAACCGCCTGGCCACAACTCGGACCCGTCGTCGCTCGCTCGGTGGTGCGGCATGAGCCTGTACGGCGAATTGATCGAGTGGGCGGAGTCGCGTCCATGGTGGCAGCAACAGGTGCTCGCGAGGCTCGCGTCGGGTGAGACGGTCGGCCCGGAGGACCACACGTCGATCGCCGCCTCCCTACTCCAACCAGCCCCGACGACACCGCCCGGCGGCTGGCTCGCTGACGTGCGGCAACCTGCCGAGTCGGCTGAGGACCAGGTGAAACTCGCCTGTGTCAGGGACGTGAAGAACGTGAACCGGCTCCGTCCTGATGAGCGACTCACATTCGGCCCGGACGGCGTGACGGTGGTCTTCGGATTCAACGGCAGTGGCAAGTCTGGCTACGCCCGCTTGGTCAAGCAGATGGTCCGCACCCGCCACAGGGAGGACATCCTCCCTGACGTGTTCGGTGGCCCGCGGCAGAGCCGTGAAGGGCATCTTGACTACATGGTCGGCGGCGTCGTCGCCGACGCCGACCTTGCGGGCGGGCCGCCGCTCCCGCTAGGCCGGGTGGCCTTCTACGACGAGAAGTGCGGCGACGCCTATCTGACGACCGAGGCGGAGATTGCCTACCGCCCGTCCGCGCTGACTTTGCTTGATGACCTCTACGACGTCTGTGACGGCGTTCGTCGTGAACTCGATCGGCTGTTGGGCGAGAACGCTCGTGCGGCGGCGACCTTGCCTCCGTTGGCGCCGGGTTCGCCCTCGGCGGCGTTCGCCGCAGCTCTGCACGCCGACACGTCCGACGCCGACATCGGGGCCGCGGCCACGCTGCCCGAGGACCACGAGTCGGAAACTGCGCGTCTGGAGGCGGAGGAGGCGCGCTTGCGGTCAACCGACCCCGAGGGAGAGAAAGCGCGGCTGAACTCGGCAGCCGGGTCCGTCGAGGTGGTTTCCGCGCACCTGAACGACTTGGAGCGCTCGCTCGGTGACGGTGCGGTCACGGCTCTACGGGAGCTCGACGCGGATGCGCGGGAGAAGCGTGCAGCGGCCTCCATGGCGTCGACCGCGTCCTTCGAAGGCGAGCCAGTCGGCGGCGTAGGCACGGCAACGTGGAGGGCCCTGTGGGAGGCTGCCAGGCGCTTCTCTGAGGCAGAGGCGTATCCGGCTGAGGCATACCCGCACACGGGAGAGGACGCGCACTGCGTGCTGTGCCAGCAGCAACTCTCTGGTGAGGCGAGTCAGCGCCTGGACCGGTTCGATGCGTTCTTGGCGGATGACACCGAACAGCACGCCAAGCGGGCGGAGGCCGACCTCGCGGAGGCGCTCCGCAGCATCGCGGCCGTCGAAGTCGAACCTGCCGCCGTAGCGGTCGCCGCTGCCTCTCTCGGCCAGAACGACTCGGACCTGAAGGCCCGAGTGGAGGGCGCACTGACGGCGTTCGGTGCTCGACAGCAAGGGCTCGCCGCCCAGCCGCTACACGAGCAGCTGCCGGGCGCCGACATTGGCGGCTTGTTGGGTGACTTGGACGGGTTGGCGGAGCGGCAGCGCGCGCAGGCTCGGGCCATCGACGCGGGCGACTTCGCCGTCAAGATCGAGGAGGTTGCACGGCAGCGCCGCGATCTTGACGCGCGGATCGCCCTCGCGAGCGCCAAGGCCACGCTGGTTGCCGAACGCGACCGGCTCCTCGCGCGGCACTGCATCGAGGAGGCTCGGAAGCAGACCACCACGACGGGCCTGACGACGAAGGTAGCTGAGTTGACCCGGAAGTACGTCACGGTCGCGGTCCAGGACCGGTTCTCCCGCGAGTCTGAGCGCCTCCGGGTCGAGGGGGTAACGCTCCAGGACAAGAAGGGACGGCAGGGCGCCCTGCTCCACAAGCCGGACTTCATCGGCGCAACGCTGACGGCGGACCTCCCACAGGTTCTCTCGGAGGGTGAGCAGACGGCGCTTGGACTGGCCGGATTCTTCACCGAGGCCCACTTCGACCAGTCGCGATCCACGCTCGTGCTCGATGATCCCGTGACTAGCCTTGACCACGAGCGGCGCGGCCGAGTTGCCGAGCGGCTGGTCGACCTGGCGAAGACGCGGCAGGTCATCGTCTTCACTCACGACGCCACGTTCGCGGCAGAAATCAAGCGGTGCGCGGGCGAGGAGAACATCGAGTTCACCACCCGCACGATCGAGCGCGGCCGACCCGATCAGCAGCCGGGCGCGTGCAGGGACGACCATCCGTGGGCGGTGAAAGACGCACCCGCCCGCCTCGGATGGCTGAAGCAGGACCTTGCGCGGATCAAGAAGAACGCCGCTGACTGGGACAACGAAACCTATGACCGCGAGGTGGCAATGTGGGCTGGCTATCTCTCCGAGACTTGGGAGCGGTTCATTAGCCAGAACGTCGCCGATGCTCTCGTCAACCGCGGCACCCTGGAGGTTCAGGTGACGATGATGAAGGTGGTCGCGAGGATCACGGCTGAGGACAACAAGCAGTTCCAGGAGTCCTACAAGCGCTGCTCTCGATGGGCCCGTCGCCACGACAAGGACTCCGCCCTGAACTACTCCGCTCCCCCGGTCGAGGACCTGGAAAAGGAGCACGCGTGCGTCGAGGAGTGGTTCGACCGCGTCCGCAAGTACAAGAACTGAGCGACGCTTCCACTCGGCGCTCGTGGACGCTGTTAGAGGTTGCCGAAGTCGCGCCGTCGGCCAACCTCACCCGGACTTGGGTCCTGTCGCTGGCAGCAACTCGCTCGGATCTCCGGCCCACAGGAGTACCAGCTCGTCGCGCGCGCGCGTCGCGGCGACATAGAGCAGCGACTTTTCCCGCTGAAGGACTTCGGCCTTCTCGGCGTCAGCGAGGTTCTTCAGGGCGAACTGAGCCGGTAGCGCGGACGAGTCGACGCCGAAGATCAGCACGCGGGCGAACTCCATGCCCTTCGCGCGGTGCATCGTCATCACGACGGGCTTGCCCGCAGGGACCGCCTTGTCGGAGACGAAGCGGGACGGAACTTGGCGCTCGTCGAGGGCGCGGACCAACTGCTCGCCCGCCTTCTCGGTGCGAACGAGGATGCCGATGGTCTCGGGGCCTTCGCCGTCCTTGAGCTCCTTGAGCCAGGTGCCCACTACAACTGCCGCCTGCTCCAGTTCCTCGGTGAGGTTCGCGGTCGGGAGCAGGCGCGGCACTGGACCGACCCGGGCGGAGCGATAGTCGCTCGTGTCCTCTGCGCCCTCTTCGAGGTCGACGAACTCGGTACCGGTGAGCACGCTCACGGCGTAGCGGAGGTTCTGAGCGGTGGTTCGGTAGTTGAGTCGCAGGCGCTGCGATCGGCCGACGATCTTGATGCCGTAGCGGCCTAGGACGACTCGGTTTCCGTAGATGCGCTGGTGTGAGTCCTCTGCAATGAACAGGTCGTCAGGGCCCTCGTCGGCGAGTGCCCGCAGGAACTGCCAGTGGGTTGGGCTGAGGTCCTGGCCCTCGTCTACGAGTACGTGATCGGCGGGTCGCGAGCCGGAGAGGTTGAGCACCTCGGCCGCGATGGCCGCGGCTTCTGCGAAGTCGGCGCTGCCTTGGATACCGGCGTTGAGCCGGTAGGAGTTGATCACGGCCCACACATTCGCCCGCGCCTTGCGGTCGAGCGGTACGCCGCGTCCAGGGCGGCGAACCTTGGCGTACTCCTCGAGCGTCCTGACCCGGTTGGGCAGCACTACGAGTTCGTACTCCGACTGGAAGAACGCTGGGCTCTTCAGGTCGGCAGCGAGCGCGCCGCCGTCAGAGGCGATGGCGTCGCGCCATGCGTTGCGGTCAGTCACCTTGCCGACCTGACTCGTGCGCGAGCCGAGCACTTGCTCGACCGCCGATTCCAAGATTGGCGAGCCCGACTGAAGGACTGTACGGGCGGCCGAGTCGACGCCACGCACGAAGATGCCGACCTCACCGAGCTTGTCAGTGATGGAGAGCGTGGGGTCGAGGATCTTCAGGTCGCGCAGCAGTGCATCGGCGAGCGTCTTGTTGTAGGTCGTCAGCACGATGCGGGCGTCAGGGTTCTTGCGAGCAAGGTTCCGCGCCCTGTGGAGGAGGACGACCGTCTTGCCGGTGCCCGCGCCACCGGAGAGGCGGAACGAACCCTTCCAGGATCGCTCGGCATACTTGCGCTGCTCGGGGTGGAGGAAGACTCGCCATGCAGCGAAGTCGGCGTCCTCGATGGCGCGACGGAGTTCGTCATTGTCTTCGATGAAAGCGAATTGGAGGCGTGCGGCTGGGTGGTGCAGTGCGGCTGCCAACGCGGCGTCCGGGTCTTCGACGAGCGTGGGCTCGTCTTCCACCTCAATCGCGAGGGTCTCCTTGACTGCCTCGATGGAACGTCCGGCGCTGAGATCGATGAGTGCGACGCCCTGCCATCCGGTTACGAGCGAGGCGAGCTCGACGATGTCCTCGGCCTCGTTGCACTCCAGTGCCAACTCGGCGACCTCGTTATCGAGGCCCAAGTTGTCAACGAGCGCTTCGAATGTGAGCCCGAGACGCCTGAAGAAGGGCTCGGCAGGCGTGGCTGGCTCGGCGACGGCCGCGTAGTCCGGCACGGTCGGGATCACCGGTGCGTCGGCGAGCAACAACTCGGCGATGCCGTTGACGGGGTTGACCTTGAGCTGCGCCTTCATGGCGAAGTCGCTCGCCGCGTCGTGCGGCCACACACCAAGGTATACGTAGATCGCTTCCTGTTCCTGGCCCTGGACCTTGAAGAGAACCGCTCGCCAGAAGTCGTCTACTCGTCCTGTGCGCACGCGAGAGTCGGTGGCATGGACGATCGGCTCGATGTGAAGGCCGGGCAGAGTGTCGTCCTCGGTCAGCTTCTCAAGGAACTTGTATGCCTTGCCTTTGACTGAGCCGTCGACCTGGGGGGCATGTTGCTGGGGTCCGAGGATGATCTGGGGCATTAGCTGGCTCCGGCTGCGGCAAGGGTGGACAAGATGGCCTCCAGTTCGGCTTCGACGAGGATCCAGCCGTCTTGGCTCAGCTCGTCGCGATCCTCTGCAGCGAAGTCGATGTCGACGGCAATGCGGTAGTCGGGCCAGGAGATGTCGATGGGTAGGCCGTCTCCAGTCTCGTAGCCGAGCGACGGTGCAGGGGCACCCGAGGCCGCGAGGAGGGCGATCAACTGCTTCTCCGCATCGCTGACGGTCGCCTGATAGAGCGACGCCCACGGTTCGACCAGTTCCACGCCATCGGGCGTCGTCTTCGCCGGGGCGGCGTCCGCGAGCTTGTAGGCCGTGATGTGGGCGGGCTGGAGGCGGAGGTTCAGAAGGTTGGCGAGCCGAATCCACTCGCGCCAGGCACCCTTGTGGTTCTGACCGAGGCGACTGTCCCTGTCGTCGAGGAGAGCTGTGACCTCAGTGCTGTAGCCCTGGACGGCGACGTTGCGCGCGAGCACCGTGAGTGTGTCGTGCTGCCAGACCCACGCGAGTCGGTCACCGTCAGTCGGGAGCGCGCCGCCGTCGTGAACCTTCTTGGTCAGGTCGACCAGACCCCCAGATGCTTCAGCCTTGCCATGTGGTCCAGCGCCGACCAGCAGTAGTGGGAGCGCTTCGGCAAGAGCCTCGATCCCAGCGGGGTCGGGGTGGCTGATCCAGCGCACGAGGTAGTCGATGGGGCCGCCCTTGACGAGGTCCAGATGGGCGGGCTTGAGCGTTCCGCCCGTAGCGGCCATCGCCTGCGTCCACCGCGCTTCGGAGAACCAGGGCGGCGGGGTCGGGGTATTCACCTCGGCGTCGATGAGGTCTTGCCATGTCAGCCCGAGGACGACCAGCCCCTGATCGCGAAGGGCAGCGCGCTTGGTGGCGTCATCAGCGATCCGGTTGATGACGGGGCTGGCGTGGAACTGCCAGCCATCACAGAAGACGGCGAGTCGCGGGATGTTCTGATCGCTGCTGTAGAAGACGAAGTCGGGCTTCACCGCACCGAGCCCGAGCTGTGGCTCCATAACCCAAGTCCGACCGCCGCCTGGATTTATCGTCCAGCGGTTTCCATTCGGGCCGGGCTGCTCCTGGACGCTCGCGCCAAGGCCCTTGGTGAGCCGCTCGTAGAGGATCTTGCGGAACTTCTGCTCGATGTGGGTCTCTTGGTCGGGCGGTGCGGTCTCCTTCTCGGTGACCTTCCATCCAAGACCTTCGCTCGGCTCACCCTCCGTCGCGCCGGACAGCAGAATGGTCTTGAGATGCCGCTCGGCGGCAACTCGCGAGACGTGCTTCTGGGTGAAGCTGTTGATGAACGGCGAGAGACAGCGATGGCACGACGCCCGGCCTTCGTCACTGCAGGGGCAGTCGCGGACAAGCGTCCATGCTCGGTAGAGCAGGGCGTAGACCTTCGCCGGGTCGGCCAGCTCGGCGAGGTAGCCGGTGCCGCCAGGGACGGTGTCGTGGATCAGGATCGCTTCGCGGTTCTCAGTGCCGTCGCTGAGATAGGGGTCGATGATCCGCTCGAACGCAAGGTGGTCCGGGGCTCCGCCCAGGTGTTCGCGCAGCCCGAGTTGGAGTGCGGCAAGCAGGCTGGGTACGGCGAATCGGTCTCCGACAGAGATGACTGCGGGCAGCTGGATGACGACCGCCTCGGTGCGAAGCGTTCGTGACAGGGCGACCTGACGGACGCTCTCCTGAGTTGCATTGCGGTACATGCACCACGGCCGGTGTTCGGCGGGCGAGTTCTGCCCGGTGCGGCCGTCCAGCTTCCCGCAGCCGGCGCACACGCGGAACAGCGGTGCGACGTACTCCTCGCCAGAGAAAAGTCTGTGGCCCGATCCTGGCTCGGAGGTCTTGCCGATGTTGAGCCAGCGGATCGTCATGTTGGCGAGATGCTTGAGCCCGAACGGGTAGTCCTCAACGAACCACTGGTGGCGCGGTGCTTCCACGTCGGCGGCCGTGACGACTTGGAAACTGACACGCTCGCGTTCGTCGCGGCCGTCGTCGATGGCTGCCTCTTCGCGCCTCATGGCGGAAGAGACGCGCTCCAGCTCGACAACGTCGAGGATTTGCTTCACATCCGAGATCGCAGCCTCTCCGCAGCGCGGGCACGATGCGGGCGGGTTGGCCTGTTCGAGTTGCTTCCCGTATCCGCACGACGGGCAGAACGCCCAGCGCCGGATGGATTCGCCATCGGAGCCGAGGTCGACGGCGTCAATCTGGATCTTGAAACCGCGTGCGTAGAACGTCGCGCCCGGGGCGAACTCACGGAGCGCGGCAGATGCACCGCGGTTGAAGGTGGCTGGCTCGGACATGTACTCCTGCGTGTCCGGGTCAATCCAACTCAGGGTCACGTCGAGGGTGACGGAGTCGTCGAGGAGCGTGTAGTTCGGCAGGATGCCGTGCTCTTCGAGGACGCCGATCCAGTAGTCGCCCTGGAGATCGGCCAACTGCTTCTTCGCCAACCCAAGTGCAGCCTTCGCGGTGCGTAGCGCGACCTTGTCGTCCTCGGTTGCGGCCGGGAGTTCGGCGCGCTCCTGGAGGTCGGGGAGGCTCCCCTGGACCTCCTGAACCCGGTGTTTGAGAGTCTCGACCTGGCTCGCCCACCGATGCCGGCATTCGTGCAGGTAGACTGACAGTTGACTCGTTAGCGGGCCAGATTCCGGCGTGGCCCACTGCTTGAGGCGCAGTTGAGCCTGCTCGGTCAAGGAGTCGAACGACGAGAGGAACGCCTGCAAACTTCCGGCGGACTCTGCGGACCCGATGATCGCGTGAAGGTAGCTGCCCGGCTCAATGACGCCGATTGCTTGGGTGGCGGAGGCCGGGTGAGGCGCGTCGATGCGGCGGGCGAGTTGGTCCGCGACAGATGCGATGTATTGCCGTCTGAGGATCTCCTCGGCGTCGATGTAGGTGGCCGGTGGACGGACCTGACCGTTGATCACCGAGAGCGGATCGCCGAGCCGTGGAAGTTGCTCGCCACGGCCGGAAACGAAGGCGAGGTTGAGCGCGCTTCCGGTGAGGCGACCGGCTCGGCCGACTCGTTGCAGATACGACGCCACGCTCTTGGGCAACGACGCGAGCATGACCGTCGACAGGTCTCCGATGTCGATGCCCATTTCCAGGGTTGGCGTCGCGACCAGAACGTTAGGCGCCTGCGGATTCTCAGAGCTGGACTTGAACTGGTTCTCGTACTCGAGTCGGATCTTGTCGTCCAAGAGGCTCGTGTGTTCGCGGGCAACAACGCGGGTGACATCGGAGGCTTGATAGAGGCGTCGGTAGAAGTTCTCCGGGCGTCCACTCGTGCGGGCCAGGGCGCCCGTGCAGCGCACGACGAAGCACGGCTGATTCTCCAGCTCATCGACGACACGTCTGGTGCCCGGAACCGCTGAGCGGCAGACGTCGCACGCAAGGAGGTGGTGGCCACTGCGGTAGCCATCGTCATCAACGGGACCCACGAGGATTCCGCGCTGGGGCAGCTCGTAGACCTTCCCACCGGAGTTGGTATTGACGACGTTGATGATGTCGAAGGATGCGAGCCGGTCGAGCAGAGCCAGGGCGAGCGAGGCACCTTCGTTCGGGCTGCAATGGAGCACCCGTGAGGTCCATACGCTGTACCAGCTTTGCGGCGAGCCGACCGAGATCAGGTCGCTGTCTCGACCCGCACCAGCGCCACCGACACGCGGGTAGGCCGGGGCTCCCCGGCCGCGTGGGAACGCGGGCATGCCGTCCGACCGCGGGCGACCACCCCAGATCGAGTAACGACGCCCGTCTTCACGCTGGTAGGTGCGGAACCACTCGTGATCGATCGCCCCGTCAGTGCGCATACGTTCGAGAACGCCGCGCACCCAGCCGATGCGTTGCTCGTCGCCAACGCCCATGCCCTCGAACGCTTCGGGGCCGATTGCTTCCTCAACCTCGCGTGCGGCCTTCAGCATCACCTCGCGCGAAATGTCGACTTCGGCGACGAGACTGCCGGTGAGTTCGAGGGTGCGACCGAGTCGGGCTTGGAGACCGAACTCAAGGACCGTGTCGAGCAGGAGACGGCGCTTCACGCGCCCACGAATTTTGGCGGGCACCTGGCTCTGCTTGGCGCGTCGCCAGAAGTCCTCAAACTCCTTGCGGTCGGCAAAGTCCGGCGGGATGAGTCGGTAGCGAAGGTGGGCGTCATCGCCCGCCTGCTGCATCGCTCGGTCGACCAAGAGGTCGAGACTGACGAGGTCGTCCTGCACGGCGCCTCGTAGCACGGCGCGCAACGTCAGGCTGTGGGAGCGGCTTTGGACGAATCCTGCTCGATGTGCGGCGTCCTGGACGCTGTCGGTGAAGACGAGCGCCTTCTTCTCGACCTTGTCGAGGTCGTCGCTGCCAAAGATCGTCGACAGGCCGACGGAGAGCAGCGTGGCGATGGCCGAACCAAGGAAGCGAATCCCGTTCTTCTGCATACACGACGGGCAGGTGTCGTTGTTGGAGAACTCCCCTGCCTTCGAGCCGGTGTGAACGAGCACTGGGAGGACGCGACTGGCGGCAGACTCGGCATCTTCCTCAGGGCGCTCTGCGACCACGCGGCGCTCGGTGGTGTGGAACCACATGAGTCGCGGCTCGTCCGGGTCCTGCTTCACGGGACCTTCGAGCAAACCCTCGCGTTCGGCCTCGCCGGGTGCGTGGATGAGGACGCGGAACTCTTGGTTGTCGGTGAGCCGACCGAGGCGGATCTCGCTCGCCTCATCCGCGGTGAGGTCGAAGCCGCCCACCGGGGCGCGCATGACGGCCCAGCCGGAGCGGCCACAGTGACGACAGAAGACTGCCGGAAACGCAGGCGCGCTAGTGCCCTCGCCGTCGGTGCCGGCGTCACCCAGATGAGTGTCGTCCGACCAGAGGTACTGCGGAGAGCCGAGGGCGACGCGGTCGATGCGAGTCAGTTCACGCACCCAAAGGTGGAGATCGATCGATAGCGCGTCGCGTCCCGCAACCTTCCGCACATGGCTGAGCGTTGCCGAGAAGAACAGAAGAAAGAGCGCGGCTGTTTCCCGGCTGCGCTCGTCGGCCGCAAAGGCCGGGAGCAACTCGTCGATCAGCACGTCGAGCGGTTGTGCCTGCTCGGCCAACGAAGCCAGTTTGAGGGTGAACGGGTGAGCCTTGGTGAGGGACAATAGATCTTTGGGCGATGCGCGGTTCAGCACCGGAGCGCCACCAGCGGCTGTCACGAAGAGTCGGCTCAGGACGGCCTCGGCAATGGCACGACCATCCGTCAAGCCCTGGGCACGCGCGACAGCGTTCTCAATGGCCTCGCGGTCGGTGCGAGCATCTAGCGACGCCGCGCCTGCGGCCCACTCGTCCACCGTCAGTCGGGACTCCGTCACGACGGCGGCATGGTCGAACTCCTCACCAAACACCGTGCGGGCGAACTCCAGCATCGCCGCCGGGTCACCCTTGTCCCCGAGCGTTGCCGACGTTGCCACGGGGGTGATACGGCCGAGCGGACGCGCACGATCCGACTCCGTGAAGGCGTCCGCCGGCCAGTGTGACTTTAGAGCGAGTCCGAGTCGCCGCAGGAGCATCGACACGTCAGTGCCCTGCGCACCGTCGTAGGTGTGGAACTCGTCGAGGACGAGGTATTGGAGGCTAGTCGCGCTCTTGGCCCAGATCTCCGCGTCGGCTTCGCGCAGGAGCAACTGATCGAGCATCTTGTAGTTAGTCAGGAGGATGTCTGGCGGGTCGCTGCGCATCACCTTGCGGTCTGTGATGAGTCCGTCCTTCGACACCTTCGTTCGTTTGGAGCCTTGCTCGCCGGTGTAGATCGCAGCCGTCACCCCCGCAAGGTCATCGGACGACGTCAGGATGGAGGCGAGCCGCTGCGCCTGGTCGTTGGCGAGTGCGTTCATCGGGTAGAGGATGAGCGCCTTCATCCCCGTGATGCCCCGCCACTTCGCGCGCAGCACATGGTCGATGATTGGGAACAGGAACGCCTCGGTCTTACCCGAGCCCGTGCCAGTCGTGACCAATGTCGGCAGGGGCCTGGGCTTCGACTCACCGAGGTCCAAGCTGCTCAGTCGAGCGAATGCCCTTGCCTGGTGTCCGTACGGCGGGAATCCCTCGTACCACTCCAGCGCATCCCGCCAGCCCTCGTCGGCTGCCTTAAACGGAAGTCGGAGCCGCAGGTATGGGCCCTTGAAGATCCCGTTGCCGCGGTCTGAGAGAAAGTCGAGAAGAGCGATGCGTGCTTCCTCGTCGGCGAGAGCGAAGGTCGTCGACAGGAAGTCCAGGATCCCGTCTTGGATCGCCGGTGCTTGGACGCCGGGCAGGAGTTCGCTCACTTGCTGAACTCTATTCCGGGGGTCCGACGCAACGGGGACTTTCGCCAGAGACTCATGCCGGCTTCCAGTGACGCGCCCGGCTGCTGATTGCATCCCTGATCTTGCCGTCATCCACCTTGACGTAGCGCTGAGTCGTCGCGAGCGACGCGTGCCCGAGCAGGGTTTGCACCAGCCGAAGGTCCCGAGTCTGTTCGTGGACTTCCGTTGCGCAAAGGTGCCGCAGCTGGTGCATGGTCGTACCGTCGGCGAGCGCCCGTGAGACCAGGGTGCCAACCCAGTGCGGCGACAGGTGGCCGCCAACGGGACTCGGGAACAGGTAGCCCAGCGGTGCCGCTCTGAGCAGACTCGCGAGGTCATCCGGGAGCGGGAGCACCCGCTTGCGCGAACCCTTGCCGTGGACGACGAGAGCCCACCCGACAAGGTCCTGAACGAGATCGTTCTCCGGGTGAATCTGCGCCACCTCACCCCTGCGCATCCCGAGCTCGTTCGCAAGCCGGACCATCAGGCGGACTCGCGGATCCGCGTCTTTCATGGCGGTGACGACGACGGACGGAGCCGCCGGACGTGGCTGGGGCTGCTCAGGTCGGATCATCGGCAGCACGTCGGCGACGTTGACGTCGGTGCGGCTGGTGTTCAGCCCCCACGCCCAGAATCGACGGAAGGACGACCTGACCGCCCGCGCCGTCTCGCGCCGCCACTCGTGCTTGCCGGTCCACTCCAAGAGGTCGGTTCGAGCGATCTCCCACGGGGACTCGCTGAGATTCGCTCGGGCGAGGCGCCGGAGGTGGTACACCCGCAACTCAATCGTCTGGGGCGATAGACGCATTGCCTTCATCGCAATACGCCATGACTCGATCTCGTTGGCCCACGTGGGGCTGATGGTGG
>ERZ724512.783-NODE-783-length-14938-cov-6.160787_pt1 | contig 14938 bp, 17 predicted proteins | sample MGYA00376045_ERZ724512 | MGnify/ENA primary metagenome ERZ724512 (study PRJEB28724, sample SAMN07190883) | activated sludge metagenome | isolation source: activated sludge of sewage treatment plant in Hong Hong | place: Hong Kong | collected 2016-03-17 ... | reverse complement strand
CTCCGGCCTCGTCATCGACTACATCACCGAGGGCGAGTTCCCCCGCTACGGCAACGACGACGACCGGGCCGACGAGATCGCGTCGCTGGTGGTGTCGACGGTGATGAACAAGATCCGTTCGCTGACGCTCTACCGGGACGCGGTGCCGACTCAGTCGGTGCTCACCATCACCAGCAACGTGGTGTACGGCAAGGCGACCGGGTCATTCCCCTGCGGGCACCGGGCCGGTACGCCGTTCGCGCCGGGCGCCAACCCGCAGAACGGCGCCGACACCCACGGCATGCTCGCGTCGATGCTGAGCGTCGGCAAGCTGAGCTACGACGACGCACTCGACGGCATCTCGCTGACCAACACCATCACGCCGCCGGCGTTGGGTCGCACCGAGGACGAGCGGGTGGCGAACCTGGTCGGAATTCTCGACGCCGGCATGGGCGAGGGTCTGTACCACGCGAACATCAACGTGCTGAACAAGGCGACCCTGCTCGACGCGATGGCACATCCGGAGGACTACCCGCAGTTGACCATCCGGGTCTCCGGCTACGCGGTGAACTTCACCAAGCTGACCCGCGAGCAGCAGCTCGACGTCCTCTCCCGCACCTTCCACGAGTCGGTCTGACCCGTGACGGCAGCACTGCCGGAGGTCGTTGGGGGAGCCTTCGCGGGCTCGCCCGCCGACTCGGGCGTGCCCGTCGTGGCGCGCTTGCCCCGGGATCCCGGCGTTCGCCGGGATGACGGTGCGTGCCGGGATGAGGATGCGGGCCGCGACGACGGGCGGTCGAGCCTTCGCCCGGCTCCGCCCGTTCGCGCCACCATGCTGGGCGGCATCCCGGTGGCCGACCACCTGTCCCGCAGCGAACTGCTGATGGCTCAGCGTTGTGGCGAGGTCGGGTCGGTGCACTCCTGGGAGCTGGTCACCGCCGTCGACGGCCCGGGCACCCGGATGACCACCTTCCTGGCCGGCTGCCCGCTGCGCTGCCTGTACTGCCACAACCCCGACACGATGGCCGCCAATCGCGGCGTGCCGGTGCTGGCGTCCGACCTGCTGGCGCGGATCGAGCGCTACCGGGGCGTGTTCAAGGCCACCCGGGGCGGCATCACGCTGTCCGGTGGGGAGGTGCTGCAACAGCCCGCCTTCGCCCGGCGCATCCTGCGCGGTGCCAAGGAGCTCGGCATCCACACCGCGCTCGACACGTCCGGCTTCCTGGGCCGCAACGCCGACGACGCCATGCTGGCCGATGTCGATCTGGTGCTGCTCGACGTCAAAGCGGGCGACGAGCCCACCTATCACCGGGTGACCGGACGACGGCTGCAGCCCACCCTCGACTTCGGCCGCCGCCTGGACGCGGCGGGCATCGAGACCTGGATCCGGTTCGTCCTGGTGCCGGGGCTGACCGACAACCCGGCGACCATCGAGCCGATCGCCGACTACGCCGCCTCGCTGGGGTGCGTGAGCCGGGTGGAGGTGCTGCCGTTCCACCAGATGGGGCGCGGCAAGTGGGCCGAACTCGGGCTGAGCTACGAACTGGCCGAGACGGCGCCGCCGTCGGCCGAACTGGTCGCGTCGACGCGGGCGATCTTCTCGAGTCGTGGGCTGACCTGCTTCTGAGGTTGCGCCGGTGACCGCTGCGGCACCCGGTATCGCCGCTGTCGGGATGGCAGTGGTCAGCGAAGCCCTCGAGGGCGAGCCGGGTCCGCTGCTTGATCTGGTGCCTGGTCGGGACCCGCTACCTCCTGGTGAGGGTGGTGGCCGTCGGCCTGGACAGCCTGCACCGCCGTCCGTTCCCGCCGACCAGGGTGCAGGCCAACGTCGTGGTGCGCTGGACGTCGCTGAGCGCGTCCCTGATCACGGCGGCCGTGGGCCTCGTGGCGGCGTTCATGATCCTGATCGGCACCACCTTCGCGACCACCGACGTGACGGTGACCGGTCGGCGCGACCGTTGGCGGGTGATGATGCACTCGGTGCTCACCTTCTTCTTCAACAGCTCCATCCTGGTGCTGGCCGTCAGCAGCCTGACGGGCTGAGCGGACTGGGGAGGCCCGATACGGGGACAGCGCCGTCCGGGCTGGGGTACGGTGCCCGGAAGCGGCCCACCCCCGCGGCCCAACCGAGGAGGAGCGCATGTCCGAGCAGACCTACCAGATGCTGGCCATCGTCCTGTACTTCGCGGCCATGCTCGGCATCGGCTACTACGCCTATCGCAAGACTGCGAACCTGAGCGGCTACATGCTGGCCGAGCGCGGCCTGCGGCCCTCGGTCGCGGCCCTGTCGGCCAACGCGTCCGACATGTCGGGCTGGCTGCTGATGGGCCTGCCCGGCGCCATCTATTCGGCCGGCCTGGTCGAGGCCTGGATCGCGATCGGTCTCACCGTCGGGGCGTGGCTGAACTGGAAGTTCGTGGCGCCCCGGCTGCGCGCGTACACCGAGATCGCCGACGACGCGATCACCATTCCGAGTTTCTTCGCCAAGCGGCTGAAGGGCAACGCGCGGCCACTGCGCATCGCCGCGGCGGTGGTGATCCTGGTCTTCTTCACCTTCTACGTGTCCTCGGGCATGGTCGCCGCCGGCAAGTTCTTCGTCAGCTCGTTCGGCTGGGACTACGTGCTCGGCATGGTGCTGGTGGCCGGGATCACCCTGGTCTACACGCTCTTCGGCGGCTTCTTGGGCGCCACCCTCACCGACGTGGCGCAGGGGCTGCTGATGGTGGCCGCGCTGGTGATCGTGCCGATCATCGCGATCGTCGAACTCGGCGGCTGGGGAGCGGCGCTGGGATCGGCCACCTCGGTCAACCCGGACGCCTTCAACCTGTTCGCCGGCTTCGGTGAGAAGGGCGCGTTCTGGTGGACGCTGGGCATCGTCTCCACGGCGGCCTGGGGGCTGGGCTACTTCGGCCAGCCGCACATCATCGTCCGCTTCATGGCGTTGCGCAGCGCCAAGGAGGCCGTGGTGGCCCGCCGGGTCAGCCTGATCTGGATGATCCTCACCGCGGTCGGCGCCATCCTGACCGCACTGATCGGCATCGCCTACTTCGCCGGCGACCCCGCGCTGCCGCTGGACGATCCCGAGACGGTGTTCCTGCTGCTCAGCCGCATCTTCTTCCATCCGTTCGTCGCGGGCCTGGTGCTGGCCGCCGTGCTCGCCGCGATCATGTCGACGATGTCGAGCCAGCTGGTGGTGTGTTCCTCGGCGCTGGTGGAGGACCTCTACAACATGGTCGGCCGGAAGTCGACCGCCAAGCAGCAGCTCGTGCTGGGTCGACTCGGGGTGCTGGTCGTGGCGATCATCGCCGGGCTGATGGCGCTGGACCAGAACTCGGCCATCCTCGAACTGGTCGCCTTCGCCTGGGCCGGATTCGGCGCTGCGTTCGGCCCGCTGGTGATCCTGTCGCTGTACTGGCGCAAGCTCACCGCCACCGGTGCTCTGGCCGGCATGGTGGCCGGCGCGGTCACCGTGTTCGTCTGGGGCAGCATCGACGCGCTGCACTCGGTGATGTACGAGATCGTGCCCGGCTTCCTGCTCAACCTGGCGGTGGCGATCGTGGTCAGCAACGCCACCTTCACCCAGGACGCCGAGGTGCAGCAGGAGTTCACCGCCATGGAGGAGGAGCTCGCGGCGTCCTGACCCGCCCGGCCACACCCCGAGCGGCCGTACTTGGGGGTCGAGACGGAGCCGCCGCGGCGGAGCGCTGCACGCTGCACGACTGTCAGTCCAGCCGGCTAGCCTCCCGCCATGACCCAGCACCCCGCGGACGACGTCCTCGAGTTCGCCGACGTCGCCGGCCTGTGGGCCTGGCTGGCGGCCCACCACGACTCACACCCGGGCGGTTGGGTCCGGCTGTCGAAGGCGCGCAGCACCCGTCCCTCGGTCAGCTTCCACGAACTGCTCGAGGCGGGCCTGGCGTACGGGTGGAGCGAAAGCACCCGACGCGGCTACGACGCCGACTCCTACCTGCAACGCTTCACCCCTCGCTGCGGCCGCGGCACGCTGTCGCAGCGCAACCGGCTGATCGCCGAGCAGCTCGAACGTGAGGGCCGGATGACGCCGGTCGGACGCCGGGCGCTCGGCTGACGCGGTCGAGGGAGTGGGCGTCGGCGTCCGCTAGGCCCAGGGGGCGCCGTGACGGACGACGAACACGACCGCGGAGGCCGCGGCGAACAGCAGCAGGCTGAGCCCCATCACCGGACCGACGAGACGGCTGGACGTCGTCTGGCCGGCCCTGAGCCGGGGCACCAGTACGAACAGCGCCACGGCCTGCAGCACGCCCAATGCGGCGACGGCCGGATCGCGCAGCATCACCGCCAGGCCCAGGAAGTGCACCGCGACCACCAACGCCACCCACCACGCCATCCACCGGGACGCTCCCCGGCGCCACAGCACCACGCAGCCGATCGCCGCGGCGAGCACCTCGAGACCGACGAGCACCCCGAACCAGGCGTACTGGCCGGTCAGGGCGCTGTCGCTCGGCGCCGACACGCTCGAACAGCTCGCCCCACGCCGCGGCGGTGCTCACGCCCATCTCGTGGGGGTTGGGGATGCCGTCGGTGTCCAGGCACCAGACCTCCTCGCAGCCCAGCCAGACCCGGCCGGCCTCACGGTGGACGTCGGCCAGGCTCAGGTCTTCGGCGCTGGCCGCGTCGACCCAGACGCCGACCAGCCTCCCGGAGTTGTAGCAGGCGAGGCAGCCAACCCAGACGCGCGGCGCCTCGTGGGTCACCGCGGCGCTCATCGGCCGTCCTCCGGGAACAGCACGCGGACCCGGTAGGCCCGGGAGTCGAAGGGTCCGACGGTCAGCCGCTCGACGACACTCACCACGCCGGCCATGACCAAGGCGTCGGTGAGGCCGGAATGTTCAGTCCAGTCTTTGATGAACGTCTCGCCGAAGAACGGCAGGTATCCGTAGGCCAGCAGGACGGTGGAGAGCACGTGGTGTTCGCCGTCGTCGTGGATGAGCACCAGGGCGCTGAAGGCTGGGTCGTAGGCGAGGGCACCTGTCAGGGTGACGTGGGGCAGGCGCAGCTCAACGCGGCTGGCGATGGGGGTGAGGGTGTACGGGTACATGCGAGACCTCCTGGGTGTGCGATGTCGCCCTCCTCCCCGTCGCGGCTGTGCCGCGGCTGGCAGTGCGCCCGGAATTGTCAGTGCCGACTCCTAGGCTGGAAGCATGACTCCACTCCCGAAGCTCATCCGCGATGCGGGGCTCACATCGGTCACGATCATCAAGAACTACGGCACTGCTGACGAGGAGCGCCTGCCGTCTGAAGCCCAGCTCCTCAATAGCGATGAGGCGTACTTCGCAATCGAAGCTCCGCTGTACGAAGGCGACCATGTCGAAATGCCGGACCCGCGTGGCACTTCGGTCACCAAGATGGCGGCCGAGGTGGTCCAGCATCCGATCCCCGCCAACATGGCTCATAGCTTCGGCGGTTCGTCCGGGTACACCAAGGTGACCTGGGGACGAGTGGAAACGCCCCGCCAAGCCCCCGTGCGGCGGCTCGACCTCCAGCGCCTGCACCCGGCGGTCATCAGTGCTGCCAGCGGCTTGTTCGCCGACCGTCAGTACGACTCGGCGGTCAGCGAAGCGCTCAAGTCCGTGGAGGTGCGTGTGCGCGATCTGACGGAGTTGCAGCTCTCGGGCGCGCCCCTGATGCAGGAGGCGTTCAAGCCGAAGGAACCTCGCTTGAACGTGGCGGTCGAGGCCGGGCGCAGCGGGGATGACGAACGGGAGGGTTTCTTCTACCTGTTCCGTGGCGCCATGGTGGGGATTCGTAACCCGAAGGCCCATGAGCTTTCACGCGGCGAGGACCCTGATGAAGCGTTGGAGGTGCTGGCTTTGGCCAGCCTCCTTCACCGCCGCCTCGACGTCGCCGAAGAGCGACTGGACTGACGCATCCCATGTCCGAGATGGTCATGCGCGAGAACTCGTGACAACTAGAAACTCGGACAGGGATTGTGAAACACTTGTGGACAGCGATCGGCGGCTCTCAAGCTGTGGATTGCAGCGCTTCTTGGCGCGGTTATTGCAGCGCAAAATGGCGGGTGCCGCTTACTGTCGGGCCTGTACCTCGTGCTGACGCTACGCCTTCTAGCCTGCCTTGTTGTCCCGCGCGAATGCGCTGGCGAAGGTGCCGCTCAAGCTGGTGATCGCCTCGTCGATGCCGTCTCCGTCGGGGAGTATGCCGGTCAGGTCACCAGCCAACTCGCCTAGTCCCCGGTGTAGGTGATCTCGACCTGGGGTTGCCGAAGCCGCCCGTCGTCAGCTTGGCCTGATATTCGTCGACGATGAGGGCGCCGGAGACGCAGCCGGTCCACAACTCGACCACAGGACCGTCCCGCCTGGCAGACGCTGGACATCTACACATCACCGTGCAACTATATTCGTATGTCCGCATATACGAATGGGGCCTCGGCTGAGTTCGATGACACCCATGTGGAGATCGCCGCGGAGATCTTCGCCATGCTTGCCGATCCGACGAGGATCCGGATCGTCCTGGCATTGCGCGAGGACGAGTTGTCGGTGTCGCAACTCACCGAGGCGGTCGACCGGTCGCAGGCGGCCGTGTCGCAGCATCTGGCGAAGCTGCGGATGGCGCGGATGGTGACGACCCGACAGGAAGGCAACCGGGTGTTCTACCGGCTGGCGAACGATCACGCCAACAAACTGGTGCGGGACGCGATCTTCCAAGCCGAGCACACGGTTGGCGACGTGGTCCGCCACCACCACAATGCGGATCAGGACTGATGGCCGCGGGGCACGACCACGGTGCAGACAAACACGCCGTGAACCGGCGCCGGCTGGCCATCGCGTTCGCGATCACGTCGACGATCCTGCTCGCGGAGATTGTCGGAGCGCTTGTGACCAACAGCCTTGCGCTGCTGGTCGACGCCGCCCACATGCTCACCGACGCAGCCGGCTTGGGAACGGCACTGTTCGCGGCGCACCTGGCCAGACGACCGGTCAGCGCGACCCGGACGTGGGGCTATGCCCGGGCGGAGGTGCTCTCCGCGACCGGCCAAGCCGCGGTCCTGCTCGCGGTGGGCGTATTCGTGATCATCGAAGGCGTTCAGCGCCTGTTCGCACCCCCAGAGATCGCCTCAGCCGGCCTGCTCGTATTCGGCGTTATCGGACTGCTGGGCAACACGGCGTCCCTGCTCGTGCTGGCCGCGGGCCGCAACGCGAACTTCAACCTCCGCGCGGCGTTCCTCGAAGTGGTCAACGACGCGTTGGGGTCGCTGGCCGTGATCCTCGCCGCAGTCGCAATCGCCGTCACCGGCTGGACCGGCTGGGACGCCGTCGCCGGCATCCTCATCGGCGTACTGATCATGCCGCGAGCGTTCAAACTGCTCCGCGAGACCGTCAACGTCCTTCTCGAGTCCACCCCAACCGGCCTGGACCTCGAGGACGTCCGCACTCACCTGCTGGAGTGCAGCAAAGTCATCGACGTCCACGACCTGCACGCATCCCAGATCGCGACCGGACTGCCCGTCCTCACCGCTCACGTCGTCGTCGAACCCGACAGCTTCCACGACGGCACCCTCCACGCACTGCTCGACGACCTCCAACAGTGCGTCGCCGAACACTTCGACATCAGCGTCGAACACTCCACCTTCCAACTCGAACCCGCCGGCCACGCCGAGCACGAGCACACCCCCCACACCTGAACGGAGACAGATCATGCAATGCCCCGAAGACAACACCACCCTCGTCATGACCGACCGGGCCGGAGTCGAGATCGACTACTGCCCACAATGCCGAGGCGTGTGGCTCGACCGCGGCGAACTCGACAAAGTCATCGAACGCTCCACCACCCAGTGACGACCCACCCAAGATGTGAACGACTACGACGATCGCGGAAGGTCCAGGCACGGCGACAGCCACAAGAGCGGCGGCCACGGCCGCCGCAATGACCGCCGCGGATGGCTCGGCGAACGGTTCGACTGACGCCGGCCACCAATGCACCGGCACACGATTGAACAGTGTGGAGTGAAATTCAGTGATGGCTGTATCATGCGGTTGTGCTTGCTGAGGAGATGACCAAGGGGTCGGTGGTTGTGGATGCGGAGGCGTTGGGTCGGGTGGGAACGGCGTTGGCCGATCCGACCCGGAGGCGGCTGCTGTTGAGCTTGGTGGAAGGTCCGGCGTTTCCGTCGGGTCTGGCTGACCGGTTGGGGTTGACCAGGGCGAATGTGTCGAACCATTTGGCCTGTTTGCGGGGTTGTGGCTTGGTGGTGACGGTGCCGGTGGGGCGGCGGGTGCGTTACGAGTTGGCCGATCCGCGGCTGGCGGGGGCTTTGGCGCAGCTGGCGTCGCTGGTGTTGGTCGTCGCCGCGGCTGGTGAGCCGTGCGGCCCGGAGGATTACGCCTGCGCCGAGTCCGGCGCGGACGGTATCGGCTTGAACGTTAGGGGTGTGTGATGGCTGACGAGTGCTGCGGCCCGGACGAGGCCGCCTCGGGCGACCAGACGGCGCCGGCTGAGCTTACGCCGGTGTGGCGGATCAGGGAGTTGCAGGCGGCCGCACTGGCGGGGTTGTTGTTGCTGGCTGGTTTGATCGCGCCGGCGGGGTCTGTGGTTGAGACGGTGCTGTTCTGGGCGGCGGCGGTCGTGGGTGGGGCGACGTTCGTTCCTGGCGCGCTGCGGGGGTTGATGAAGGGCCGGCTCGGTGTCGGCCTGTTGATGACCATCGCCGCGGTCGGGGCGGTGCTGCTGGGCGAGATCGCTGAGGCAGCCATGTTGGCGTTTCTGTTCTCCATCGCCGAAGGCCTGGAGGGCTATGCGCTGACCCGGACCCGCAACAGCCTGCGGGCTTTGCTGGATCTGGTACCTCCGACCGCGACGGTGCTCCGAAACGGAACCCCAACAACGGTCGGGTTGGCGGAGCTGCGGGTTGGTGACACGCTGCTGGTCCGGCCGGGCGACAAGGTCGCCACTGACGGCGTCGTGATAAGCGGCCGCACCGCGATCGACACCTCGGTCGTGACCGGCGAGTCGGTGCCGGTCGAGGTGGGGCCCGGTTCGGAGGTGTTCGCCGGCACGGTGAACGGGACCGGCGCGGTTGAGGTGCAGGTCACCGCGACCGCGGCCGACAACTCGCTGGCCCGGCTGGTGAATGTGGTGCAGGAGGCTCAGGAACGCAAGGGTTCAAGCCAGCGGCTCGCCGAGCGAGTCGCGCAGCCGCTGGTTCCTGGCGTGTTGATCTTGGCCACCGTGGTCGGCGTGGTCGGTAGCCTGCTCGACGATCCTGCTGTCTGGATACCGCGGGCCTTGGTGGTTCTGGTCGCGGCGGCGCCGTGCGCGTTCGCCTTGAGCGTGCCGATCGCGGTGGTTGCTGCGGTTGGGGCGGCGTCGAAGGCCGGGGTGTTGATCAAGGGCGGCGCAGCGGTGGAGGCGCTCGGCGCCGTGCGGCTGGTTGCCCTGGACAAGACCGGCACGTTGACCCGCAATAGCCCGTCGGTGATCGAGGTCGTACCGACCAGCGGCAATACCCCCGATGGCGTGTTGCGAGTGGCGGCCGCGTTGGAGGCCCGCAGCGAGCATCCCCTTGCGGCAGCGATTGTGGCGGCAGCTGGTCATCTACCGGCGGTGGAGTCCGGCGAGGTGGAGGCGGTGCCCGGGCAGGGGCTGGTCGGTGTGGTTGCCGGCCGTCCGTCCAGGCTGGGCAAGCCTGGCTTCGTTGCGGCCGGCGGCTTGTCTGCGGACGTGGAGCGTCTGCAGGACGCCGGCGCGACCGTGGTCCTGATCGAACACGACGGCACGGTGCTGGGGGCGGTGGCGGTCCGTGACGAGATCCGTCCCGAGGCGGCACAGGCTGTGGAAATGCTCCGCCGACAGGGAGTGTCGGTGGTGATGCTGACCGGGGACAATGCCCGTACCGCTGCCGCGATCGCCGCCCAGGCAAAGATCGGCGACGTTCGTGCCGAGCTGTCCCCGCAGGACAAGGCGCGCCTGGTCACCGATCTGCAGGCGCGTGGGCGGGTTGCGATGGTGGGCGACGGCATCAACGATGCCCCTGCCCTAGCCACCGCTGACGTGGGCATAGCGATGGGGGCGATGGGCAGCGATGTCGCCATCGAGGCCGCTGACGTCGCCCTGATGGGTGAGGACCTACGGCGGCTGCCGGATGCAATCGCGCACTCCAGGCATGCCCGGACCATCTTCACCCAGAACTTGATCCTGTCCGGGCTGATCATCGCCGCTTTGTTGCCGCTGGCCGCCCTCGGAATCCTGGGACTGACCACCGTGGTCGCCATACACGAGCTCGCCGAGGTGCTGGTGATCCTGAACGGGATCCGCGCCGGCGGACGCCGGCTGCTGCCGACCCGACCCGCCCTCAGGGGCACACGCACCTCCCGGCCCGCAGCCGCGTACTCGCAGGCACGCCAGCCGGCAACGGGTATCGGCACCGGGGCCATCTCGCTGCCACTCACCCCGGCCGGTGATAGCGCGGCGGGCCGACCGGCCGGCCAACTCATCTCCTTGACATCCGCTCCAGCCGAGACCGCTACCGCCGTGAAAGATGACTGCGGATGCGAGCCGGGCAGCAGCTGCTGTAACTGACCACCACAGAACTGGCCGCCGGCACTTTCGCTTGTTTGCGGTCCCGACCACAAGAAGGACGGTGACTTGTCATGGCCACGGGCCGCAAGAGATCCGAACCCACCATGCAACCCAGCCGGCGGGCGCAACTGGCCGCCCAGCAACAGGCTGCTGCCCGAGCCCGGAAACGCAACCGGATCCTCACACTTGTCGCCGCAGGGGTCGGGGTGGCGCTGCTGGTGTTCGGCCTCGTTCTCCAGCCGCGATCGCCTCGCGTTGACCCGCCGACCGCGGCGTCGACCGCCGGAGAGACGGTACGAACGGACTCGCACCGGTTGACCGATGTGCCGAACGCGCGGGTGACATTCGTGGAGTTCCTCGACTTCGAGTGCGAAGCGTGCGGGGCGGCGTACCCGTCGATCGAGCAGCTCCGCGCGTCATACGGTGATCGGGTGTCGTTCGTCGTTCGCTACTTCCCGCTCGAGGGGCATTTCAACGCACAGCGGGCCGCCCGCGCAGTCGAGGCCGCCGCACAGCAGGACAAGTTCGAGGCAATGTACAAGAAGATGTTCGAGACACAGAAGCAGTGGGGCGAGCAACAGGTTCCCCATGACGACCTGTTTCGTCAGTTCGCTGTCGAGTTGGGCCTGGACATGACCCGCTGGGACACCGATTACGCATCCGACACCACTTGGGCGCGGATCAAAGTCGACATCGACGACGGCAACGCGCTGGGGGTGACCGGCACCCCGGCGTTCTTTGTCAACGGCCAGCGGCTGCAGCCAAAGTCGTTCGCCGACGTGACCGCCGCCCTCGACCAGGCGTTGGACTAACAGTGACCCACCTCAACCAACCGGCCCATCTACTCCACCACGAAGATCCGGCCGACAGCGAACTGGTTCAGGACCGAACCGTGGGCTGGGTGCTGCTGGTCGCCGGCCTGGTCGGCTTCACGGCAGCATTCATCCTGGCCGTGGAGAAGTACTGGCTGCTGACCAACCCGTTCTACACGCCGTCCTGCAGCATCAACACCACCATCTCCTGCGGGCCGGTGATGACTTCCCCGCAGGCGGCAGTCTTCGGCTTCCCCAACCCGTACCTGGGGATCGCCGGGTTCGCAATCGTCGCCGCGACCGGGGCCATGCTGCTGTCCGGCGGCAAGCTCACCGGCTGGTATGCGGCCGGTCTCCAGATCGGGTCCCTTGCGGGAACGGTGTTCGTGGCCTGGCTAATGGTGCAAAGCCTCGTCGTCATCCAGGCACTCTGCCCGTACTGCATGGCAGCGTGGGCGGCAACATTCGCCACCCTCTGGTACGTCACCCTCGCCAACCTGAGCCGCGGCCGGGATCGGCTACCGGCCCAGATCGCGGCCGCGTCGGCCGTCGCGCACCGCCACCACAGCGCCATCCTTGCCGGCTGGCTGTTGGTCATCGCCATTATCGTCGCCACGGCCGCGTGGGGGTTCTGACACTTCATGATCCCGTTCATCACCGGCCTGAGGCCAACTCCCGAGGGAGACGACGCGTCCGCGTCATCACGGCGATCGAATAGGCAAGCCACGGAGCAGAATGGGGCCAGTTGGGTGCTGGGCAGTATCGCACGATGGACGGGGCACAACCTCCAGGTAGCCATCAGGCGTCGACGACAAATCACCCGTTCCATCCGCGACCGAGGAGCTCCAGGGAAGATCTTGGGTATCGGTCTGCCAGCGGCGGGGCTCCTGTTCGCCCTAATGGTTGCTGGTTGCGCGAGCCCGCTCGCCACACCCACAACGAACTCGACCACGTCAGCTCCGCCATCTGTCGCACCGAGCCCGGTGTCTACCGCGACCACACCCAGGATCAGCACCCCTAGTCCGAGCATCCGAACCATCGCCATTGAGCTTGCCAACGGAAAGGTGTCACCCAATGGAGCCAGGGTCAACTTGTCCAAGGGCGAACGGTTCGTACTCGACATCACCTCCGATCGTGATGACAAGGTGCACGTGCACGGCTTCGACAAGGAGGTCGACGTTGCGGCGGGCAAGAGGGCCAAACTCGAACTCGTGGCCGATCGAACCGGCCGGTACGAGGTCGAGTCGCACGACCCTGCGCTGCTGATTGTCGTGCTGCAGATCCGGTGAGATTGCCGCTGCACGGGCTCTCGTCCCGGCAGGATCTTCCACTGCCATTCGAGTTCGTTCTGCTGGGGGCCGCACTGGCGATCGTGTTGTCCTTCGCGGTGCTGGCCTTCGCCTGGCGCCGCCCGCGCTACACCCAGCCACGCGGGTACGCGTTGCCCAGGCTGACCCGCGTGGTGGACAGTCGCGCGTGCCGCCTCATCCTGCGCCTATTCCTGCTGGGCCTCTACGGGTGGATGGCGCTGGCGCTGTGGTTCGGGCAGGACAGGGTGACGAATCCCATCTTCGGATTCGTCTTCGTCTGGCTCTGGGTCGGCGTCGTGCCGCTCTCGCTCCTGCTCGGGCCGGTGTGGCAGCGTGCCAACCCCTTGCGCACCATTGCTCAGCTGGCCCCGCAGCGCCGTGGCCCGATCCGCCCTTTGACCGGGGCCGCATGGTCTCACCTCGGTCTCCTACCCGGCCTGGTGACGATAGTTGCCTTTGCCTGGCTCGAGCTCGTCCAGCCGGATAACAACACGCTCCCCGTGCTGCGGTGGTGGGCACTCGCCTGGGCAACGGTGGTCATCGGTGGCGCAATCTGGTTCGGTGAGCGATGGGTGGCTGCGACCGATCCGTTCGAGGTGGTATCCACCCGGATCGCCACCCTGAGCCCCTGGCAGCGGATCGACGGCGTCATCCACCTCACCAACCCGCTCCGGCACGCCGCGACCGCTGACGTGATGCGTGGAGCTGCCGCAGTCAACTGCGTGCTGCTGGGAATCACCGCCTACGACAGCTTCACCAATACCACTGGCTGGGTGGGATGGGTACAGTCCTCAGGTCTGCCGGGTGAACTTTGGGGCACCATCGGCCTGTTGGCCATGATCGGCCTGGTCGCCGGCGCCTTCGCCTTGGCTTCTCAAGCAACTGCACCCGGCTGGTCCGACATCGCCGCCGCCAGCCTGGTTCCGATCGTGGTCGGGTACTCGACCGCCCACTACCTGAGCCTGCTGGTGATCGAAGGTCAGCGGACGGCGATCCTGGCCTCCGACCCGCTCGGCCTTGGATGGAACGTCTTTGGTACCGCCGAATTGGGTGTGAACACCGGCATCTTCGACTACCCCGACGTAGTCGCGGTGATCCAACTGGCCGCCATCGTCACAGGCCATGTGCTCGGTGTCCTGATAGCCCACGACCTTTCGCTGACGGTGGGCCAAGGACGGCGCATGATCGTCAGCCAACTACCAATGGTGGCGCTCATGGTCGCCTACACCTGCGCCGGCCTAGTGCTGCTTTTCTCCCCTTGAAGCGTCCCGAACCCACAAACCCATCGACACAGCAATCGCGAAAGGTTCGATCGATGACATGCACTTCCGGCCAACCCCTCAGCCGACTGACTAGCCGTCGACGCTGGCTTGCGACCCTCGCCACCACCACATCACTACTGCTGGTCGGGGGCTGCGGATCAACACAGGCCAACGACGAAGGGTTCGTGGCCGGAGATGGAAGTCTGACAATCCTGCCGATCGACCGCCGTCCCACAGCTCCCGTGATCGAGGGCGTGACACTGGATGACCAGCCTTGGACCAGTGCCAAGATCTCCGACAAAGTCATCGTGTACAACGTGTGGGGTTCATGGTGCGCGCCCTGCGTATCCGAGGCGCCCGCGCTGGTCCGCGCCAGCCGCAGGCTCGACAACCAGGCAGCCTTTGTCGGGCTGAACACCCGCGACTTCGACAAGGCCGCCCCACGCGCGTTCGTGCGCGCCTACGAGATTCCCTACGTCAACCTGTTCGACCCCCAGGGGGCGCTCATCCTACGGTTCTCAGGTGAACTGCCGCCCAACGCCATCCCGAGCACGATCGTCATCGATCGTCAGGGCCGGCTAGCCGCTCGGATCATCGGCGAGACCACGGAGGCGACACTAGTGGGCCTGGTTCAAGACATCGCGGCCGGCAGATGACTGACAGCACCCTGTGAAACTATCTGTCCTAGCTAGCGGCAGTGGGTCGCTGGTGATCACCACCACCACCTCAGGACATGTGCGACGTCCGCATGGGGTCTGAGGCACGATCTCCGCGTTGAACCTCCGCGCGGGCGTCTCATAAAGCTACAGGTTACTGAGACGCTCGAACCCTGCCTCCGTGTCGTCCCCCACTCCGCTCGTCCAGTCGGACCGAGGCGTCTTAGAAAAGCGTCTCGACGTAGTCTGTCTCGGTTTGTTCTCAGCCGGGGGTTTGTGAGGCAGACTGGCTGTGTGAGGCTGCTGGGTTACACGCGGGTCAGTACGTCGAACCAGGACGCCCAGTT
>ERZ724512.777-NODE-777-length-14980-cov-7.647035_pt1 | contig 14980 bp, 12 predicted proteins | sample MGYA00376045_ERZ724512 | MGnify/ENA primary metagenome ERZ724512 (study PRJEB28724, sample SAMN07190883) | activated sludge metagenome | isolation source: activated sludge of sewage treatment plant in Hong Hong | place: Hong Kong | collected 2016-03-17 ... | reverse complement strand
GACTCGCAGGACTGGTGGCCGGCCGACTTCGGCCACTACGGCCCGCTGTTCATCCGGATGGCCTGGCACGCGGCCGGCACCTACCGGGTCGCCGACGGCCGCGGCGGCGCCGGCAAGGGCATGCAGCGTTTCGCGCCGCTCAACAGCTGGCCGGACAACGTCAACCTGGACAAGGCCCGCCGCCTGCTGTGGCCGGTCAAGAAGAAGTACGGCAAGTCGCTGTCCTGGTCGGACCTGATCGTCTACGCCGGCAACCGCGCCCTGGAGAACATGGGCTTCAAGACCGCCGGCTTCGCGTTCGGCCGTCCGGACTACTGGGAGCCCGAGGAGGACATCTACTGGGGCGCCGAGGCGGACTGGAAGGGCACCCGCGAGCGTTACGAGGGCGGCGGCCCGAAGAAGCGGGTTCTGGAGAATCCGCTCGCCGCCACCACCATGGGGCTGATCTACGTCAATCCCGAAGGGCCCGAAGGTGTTCCGGACCCGCTGGCCGCGGCTCAGGACATCCGCGACACCTTCGGCCGGATGGCGATGAACGACGTCGAGACCGCGGCGCTGATCATCGGCGGCCACACCTTCGGCAAGACGCACGGCAACGGTGACGCCGACCTGGTGGGCGTCGAGCCGGAGGCCGCCCCGCTGGAGGCCATGGGTCTGGGCTGGGCCAACCCGCAGGGCACCGGCGTCGGCAACGACACCGTCAGCAGCGGCCTGGAGGTCGTCTGGACCCACACCCCGACCAAGTGGGACAACAGTTTCCTGGAGATCCTGTACGGCAACGAGTGGGAGCTGTTCCAGAGCCCGGCGGGCGCCAACCAGTGGCGTCCCAAGGACAACGGCTGGGCCAACACCGTGCCGCAGGCGCAGGGTGACGGCAAGACGCATCCGTCGATGCTGACCACCGACCTGACCATGCGGATGGACCCGGCGTTCGGGAAGATCACCCGGCGCTGGCTCGACCACCCCGAGGAACTGGCCGAGGAGTTCGCCAAGGCCTGGTTCAAGCTGCTGCACCGCGACTTCGGCCCGGTGGACCGCTACCTCGGGCCGCTGGTGCCCAAGGAGACCTACCTGTGGCAGGACATCGTTCCCGCGGGAAGCCCGCTGTCTGCCGACGACGTCGCTAAGGTCAAGGCCGCCATCGCGGCGTCGGATCTTACGGTGTCGCAACTGGTTTCGACGGCGTGGAAGGCCGCGTCGTCCTACCGGCACAGCGATATGCGCGGCGGCGCCAACGGCGGCCGGATCCGGCTGCAGCCGCAGCTGGGCTGGGAGGTCAACGAGCCCGACGAACTGGCCCAGGTGATCCGCAAGCTCGAGGAGATCCAGAAGTCGTCGGGGACCAACGCGTCCTTCGCCGACGTGGTGGTGCTGGCCGGCAACGTCGGCGTCGAGAAGGCCGCCAAGGCAGCCGGTTTCGACATCGAGGTGCCGTTCACCCCGGGTCGGGGCGACGCCACCCAGGAGCAGACCGACATCGACTCGTTCGCCTACCTGGAGCCGCGGGCCGACGGCTTCCGCAACTATGTCGGCAAGGGTCTGGAGATCCCGGCCGAGTACCAGCTCATCGACCGGGCCAACCTGCTCAACCTCACCGGTCCCGAGATGGTGGTGCTGATCGGCGGTATGCGGGTGCTGGACACCAACTTCGGCGGCACCAAGCTCGGCGTGCTCACGGACAAGCCGGGCGCGTTGACGACCGACTACTTCGTCAACCTGCTCGACATGGGCACCAAGTGGGTTCCGTCGCCGAGCGACGACGGCACCTACGTGGGCAATGATCGCAAGAGCGGTGCGCAGAAGTACACCGCCAGCCGCGTCGACCTGCTGCTCGGGTCCAACTCGCAGCTGCGGTCCTGGGCCGAGGTCTACGGCGAGGACGACTCGAAGGAGAAGTTCGTCAGGGACTTCGTCGCGGCGTGGGTCAAGGTGATGGACGCCGACCGCTACGACGTCAAGAAGTAGCAGCCCTCAACACAGCACCCCGCGGGCCTTCGGGCTCGCGGGGTGCTGTGCGTTCGCAACTTTGATCTGCGCCACCTTGCATCTGTTCAGCGCTCACGGACACCGCTACTCGCAGTTTCTGTCCGTAGCCGCTGAACAGATGAGGTTGTGGGGCGCGCGAGAGATGCGGTTGTGGGCCGCGCGCCGGGCCGGCCGGCGGCGTAATCTCGGCGCAGGCGACTCCGTGCAGGGCGGGGCCAACGTTGGAGGTAGAGCCGTGGCGACCATCGACGCCGAACCCTTCCCGCTCGACTTCGATCCCGACACCACCGCACTGCTCATCATCGACATGCAACGCGACTTCGTGCTGCCGGGCGGTTTCGGCGAAAAGCTCGGCAACGACACGGCTTTGCTGCTCGCCGCCGTCGGCCCCACGGCCGCCGTGCTGCGACAGGCCCGGGAGATCGGGATGTTCGTGATCCACACCCGCGAAGGCCACCGCCCGGATCTCTCGGATTGCCCGCCGGCGAAGCTGACCCGCGGCGGTAAGACGTTCATCGGCGAGGACGGACCGATGGGCCGCATCCTGATCCGCGGCGAAAAGGGCCACGACATCATCGAGGAGCTCTACCCCGTCGACGGCGAACCGGTGATCGACAAACCCGGCAAGGGCTCGTTCTACGCCACCGACCTCGAGGACATTTTGCAGAACCGGGGCATCAAGACGCTCGTCGTGTGCGGCGTGACCACCGAGGTCTGCGTGCACACCACGGTGCGCGAGGCCAACGACCGCGGCTACCAGTGCGTGGTCCTCAAAGACTGTGTGGCGTCGTACTTTCCGGAGTTCCAGCGGGTCGCCCTGGAGATGATCAAGGCCCAGGGCGCCATCTTCGGCTGGGTGTCGGACTCCGGCAAGTTCATCGCGGCGACCTCCTGATGGCCGCGAACTTCCGGCTGTACCCGAACCTCTACAAGGATTCGGTTTCGCTGATGGCGGTCACCGCCCGGGTCACCGAACTGCCTGGCATCGACGCCGGATCGGTGGTGATGGCCTCGGCCACCAACGTCGAGAACCTGGCCCAGGCCGGCCTGGGCGATTTCGAGGTCCGGCCCAACGACCTCGTCGTCGCGGTAAGGGGCACCGACGATGCCTGCACGCAGGCCCTGGAACTCGCCGACACCCTGCTGTCGTCGGCCCCCGAAGCCGCCGACGGTGCGGCGGCAGAGCTCGCGCCGACGAGCATCGCGATGGCCAAGACGCGCGATGCCGGGCTCAACCTCGCGCTGATCTCGGTGCCCGGCGACTACGCGGCCGCCGAGGCGATGAAGGCGCTGCGGCTGGGCATGGACGTCATGGTCTTCTCCGACAATGTCTCTCCCGAAGCCGAACTCGCGATCAAAAGCTATGCGCGCCAAGCGGATCTGATGGTGATGGGCCCGGACTGCGGAACGTCGATTGTCAACGGTGTTCCGCTGGGATTCGCCAACGTGGTGCGCCGCGGGCCGATCGGCGTCGTCGGCGCCTCGGGCACCGGCACCCAGGAGGTGACGGTCCGGATCCACCAGAGGGGTTCGGGGGTCTCCCAGGCGCTCGGCACGGGCGGGCATGACCTGGCCGAGACGATCGGCGGGATCTCGATGCTGCACGGCCTGGCCGCCCTCGACGGCGACCCGGACACGAAAGTCATCGTGCTGGTGTCCAAACCGCCGGCACCGGCGGTCGCGGCCAAGGTGCTGGCCGGCGCGGCGAGCAGCGCCAAACCGGTGGTGGTGATCTTCCTGGGCGCCGACCCAGCCGCGGTGGACGGCGACGGGGTGTACGGCGCGGGAAACCTGGCACAGGCCGCCGACATGGCCGTCGCGCTGGCATCGGGAGCCGAACCCCGCCGCGACGACGTCGAGGTCACCGAAGAGGTGCGGAAACTGCTGCGGGACAAGGCCTCCGGGATGTCGGATGCGCGACGCTACGTGCGCGGCATCTTCTCCGGCGGCACATTCTGCTTCGAGGCGCAGCTGGTGCACCGCGCCGCGGGCATCGCGGCGCACTCCAACACCCCGGTCGACGGCAACACCGCGTTGGCCGACATCAGCACCAGCGTCGAGAACACCATCGTCGACATGGGCGACGACGAGTTCACCCAGGGTCGCCCGCACCCGATGATCGATCCGTCGGTGCGGGACAGCAGGATTCGCGCCGAGGCCGCCGACCCGACCACCGCCGTCGTGCTGTTCGACGTCGTGCTCGGGTACGGTTCCGCGGCCGATCCGATCGCCGGTCTGCTACCGGTGCTCCAGCAGGCGCACGGCGTGACGTTCATCGGCTACGTGTGTGGCACCGACCTCGACCCGCAGGGCCGCGACCAGGTGGTGGCCCGCCTCGAATCCGCCGGCGCCCTGGTCGCCTCCAGCAATGCCGAAGCGGCCACCTGGTCGGCCGCCCTGATCGCCGAACGAACCGGAGCCGTCGCGTGAAAAGTCTGTTCGCCCAAGATCTCCGGGTCGTCAACGTCGGCCTGCAGAGTTTCGCCGACAACATCACCGCGGCCGGCGGCGTTGCCACCCAACTGGACTGGTCTCCGCCCGCCGGCGCCGATGCCGAACTCGGCTGGACCCTGGCCACTCTGATCGGCGACCCGCGTATCGAGGAGGCCAACCGCACCGCCTACGACCGCTACCTGGCCGCCCAGCCGCGGCTGGTCGACGTGCTGCTGGCCCGCGACGCGATCCCGGCGCTGGCCGAGCGGCGCATTCTGCATTCCGGCCCGCCGATCGCCTGGGCAGACATGTGCGGCCCGCAGCGCGGCGCGATCGCTGGGGCGATCCGTTACGAGGGCTGGGCGGACGACCTCAACGCGGCCGCGGAGTTGGCCGGGTCGGGGGCGGTGGCACTCGAGCCGTGTCACGACCACGGGTCGGTCGGTCCGATGGCCGGCATCATCAGTCCCTCGATGCCGTTGTGGGTGGTGGAGAACGCCGCGGCCGGCAACCGCGCCTACAGCAACCTCAACGAGGGTCTGGGCAAGGTGCTGCGGTTCGGCGCCAACTCCGACGACGTGCTGGACCGGCTGCGCTGGCTGGGCGGCGAGTTCTGCACGGTGCTGCAGACCGCCGTGCGCGCCATGGCCGACCACGACCTCAAACCGCTGATGGCCCAGGCGCTGCAGATGGGCGACGAGTTGCACAACCGCAACGCGGCAGCCTCGGGCCTGCTGTTCAAACGGCTCACGCTGGCGCTGCTGGACACCGGCCTGCCCCGCGACGCGGTGGCCCGCGCGCTGAGTTTCGTCGCGGGCAACGACCACTTCTTCCTCAACGTGTCGATGGCGGCATGCAAGTCGATGACCGACGCGGCGGCCGGTGTGCCGGGCAGCAGCCTGGTCACCGTGATGGCGCGCAACGGCGTCAACTTCGGCATCCGGCTGTCCGGAACGGGTGCGCAGTGGTTCCAGGCGCCCGCGAATCCCGTTGACGGACTCTACTTTCCGGGCTACTCGGTGCACGACGCGGCGGCCGACCTCGGTGACTCGGCGATCACCGAGACCAACGGGCTGGGCGGCTTCGCGATGGCGGCCTCCCCGGCGATCGTCCAGTTCGTCGGCGGCACGCCGGCGGACGCGACGGCCAACAGCCGCCGGATGCTCGACATCACGCTCGGCACCAACCCCGCGTTCACCCTGCCGCAGTTGAACTTCGGCGGAACACCGGCCGGCATCGACGCGCGGGCCGTGGTGGACTCCGGGGTGCTGCCCGTCATCAACACCGGGATCGCACACAAGCAGGCCGGCGTCGGCCAGATCGGGGCCGGCATCACCACCGCGCCGATGGAGTGCTTCGAGAAGGCCGTCGCGGCGCTGGCGGGAGGCCTTCGATGAGCCGGATCGCCGTGGTGGCCTTCGGGGGCAACGCCCTGGTCACCGACGCCGAGCACGACGGCATCCCCGACCAGTACGAGACCGTCAGCCGGACCGTCCCCCCGCTGCTCGACCTGGTCGAACAGGGCTGGGGCCTGGTGGTGTCGCACGGCAACGGGCCGCAGGTCGGATTCATCCTGCGCCGTTCGGAGATCGCGCAATCCGAGGTGGATCCGGTGCCCGTGGACTACGCGGTGGCCGACACCCAGGGCGCCATCGGGTACATGTTCGTCAAGGCGCTGCGCAACGAGATGACCCGGCGCGGCATTCGGCGTCCGGTGGTCGCCGTCGTCACCGAATCGGTGGTGGCGGGCGACGATCCGGCGTTCTCCAATCCCACCAAGCCGGTGGGATCGTTCATGTCCGAGGAGACGGCGACGACGATGGCCGCCGAGAACGGCTGGACGATCGCCGAGGATGCCGGCCGCGGGTGGCGGCGCACGGTGCCCTCCCCCGTTCCCACCGCGATCCTGGAGACGGACTCGATCCGGCAGCTGCTGTCGGCCGGCGCGATCGTCATCGCCGCCGGCGGCGGCGGCATCCCGGTGGTTGTCGAGCCCGACGGCACCGTCGCCGGACTGGAAGCGGTGGTCGACAAGGATCTGGCGTCCGGCCTGTTGGCTCACGAACTGGGCGCCGACCTGCTGCTGATCCCGACCGCGGTGCCCAGGGTCGCGATCCGGTTCGGCACGCCCGAGCAGCGGTGGCTGGACACCCTGACGGTCAGCCAGGCGCGGGCCCACCTCGACGCCGGTGAGTTCGGTGCCGGCTCGATGGAGCCGAAGGTCGCGGCGATCGCCGACTTCGTGGCGAAGACTCCGCACGCGGTCGGGGTGATCGGAGCCGCCGGCGAGATCGCGCAGATCCTCGCCGGCACGTCGGGAACCCGGATCGTCGCCGACGAGCCGGTGCCGGCGCCGAGCGCCGAATCAGCCGGAGAGACAGTGCTTCTCGCGGTCAACGGCACCCTGATGCGGGGCCTGAAACTGAACCCGAACCTGCTCGACGCGGGTGCGACGTTCATCCGGGAGGCGAACACCGAGCCGGCCTACCGGTTGTGGAGCATCGGCGACGAGCACCCGGCGATGGTCCGGGTTACCGACGGCTCCGGTGTCGCGGTGGCGGTCGAGGTCTGGTCGGTGCCGCGGGCGGGGCTGGCCGGGATCCTGCTGGCCGAGCCGGCCGGGCTGTCGGTCGGCAAGGTAGCGCTCGACGACGGCTCGGTGGTGCTCGGCGTCATCGGCGAGCCCGCCCTCGTCGAGAACCAGAGGGAGATAACGACATTCGGCGGCTGGCGCTCGTACGCCGCGACCCGCGGCCTGCCGTCCTGACCTTTCAGACCGGCCGGGACAGCTGACCGGCGATCAGCGGCGCGATGCGGTCCGCCAGCAGCGCATGGCCGGCGTCGGTCGGATGAACTCCGTCGTGGCCGATGAGCCACGGCGTGCCGAAGAACCAGCCGGCGATCAACGGGTCGTAGAACGTCGCCCCCTGCGCCGCGGCCTGTGTGCGCACCGCATCGCGGATCCGCAGCACGTCCGGCGGGACGTCGGCGCCGGTCCACGGCGGCCCGATCACCAGCAGCCGCGCGCCGGGAGCGGTCCGTCGTGCCAGCGCGAACGCCGCTCCGGCGTTGGCCGCCACCACCTTCGGGTCGGCGTGCTCGTCGTTGCGGGAGCCGAAGAACACCACCAGGGTGTCGTCGGGCCGGACCACACGGGGCGCCAGATCACCGAACAGGCTGCCCCGGTTGCCGCGGACCGCGTAACCCGCGCCGCCCTCGGCGGCCACATCCGGCGCGAGCCGGTAGCCCTGGGTGGTCAGCATCTGCCAGACCCGGGGCGCCCAGCCGTTGGGGCCCTGCCCGCCCTCGGCACTGCCGGTGGTGTACGAATCCCCGATCACCGCGACATGGTCGAGTGATCGCCCGGACGCCTCCGGCGCGGCCGTGGCCGTGGGAGCGCCCAGCGCGGCGAGCAACACGGTCAGCGCCGTCAGGACGGCCGCACAACAGCGCGTCACCGCACCGGCACCCGTTGTCTGGCCGACAGCGTGCCGGCGGAGTCGTCGGTCGGGGGACGCGCGTCGAGCATCCGGCGCAGCCACTTGCGGGCCGGCTCCTCGACCACGTGGTACAGCAGCGCCGAGGCGAGCAAACAGACCGCGAACAACCCGAGCACGGTCAGCTTGCCGGGGACACCGGACAGGGTCAGGTCGAACTGCCGGGCGGTCCAGTTCCAGCTGGTGTGGACGAGCTCGTGAACCATGTAGAGGCAGAACGAGATCTGGCCGCCGAACACCATCACCCGGGTGGCCAGCATCCGCGGCAGTGTCCCGACGCCGATGGCCAGCGTCACCACCAGCGGAGCGAACAGCAGGTCCACCACCCCGCCGCTGTCGATCACCCCGGGCAGCGGATGGGCGTCGAACACATAGAGCAGACCGACGGCGGCGGCGACGATCACCACCGCGGTGGCACCGGCGAGTGCGCGCGTCTGGTGGGACGGCCGCAGCCGGCGCACCGCGGCGCACGCCAGCGCCCCGGCGGTGAACTGCATCAGGATCCGCGGCAGCCAGCTCCAGGGGGTGTAGAAGTGCCCGCTGATCAGCAACAGCAGCACCGGCGGCAGCGACGCCGCGAAGCCCAGCAGCATCAGCCCGCGGGCGCGGGTGACCTGCGTCAGCCGGAAGATCACCAGGACCACCACACCGAACGACAGGTAGGCGAGCCATTCGGCGCTGATCGACCAGGCCGGGCCGTCCCAGCTGGAGCCATCGAAGAACGGCTGGAACCACAGCTGCACCATGAACAGCTGCCGGACGTAGCTGATCGCGTTGAATCCGGTGGTGTCCTCGGTGGGCACGTGACCGACGTAGAAGGTGAACACCACCCACAGCGCGGCCAGGTGCAGCGTCACCAGATAGACCGGCCAGACCCGGGCCAGCCGCAGCCACAGGAAACGCACGGTGCCGCGCAGCGTCCACGACGGCCCCATGGTGTCCAGGTAGTTCCAGGTCAGCACGAAACCGCTGAGAATGAAGAAGAGGTCGACGCCCTGCGCCCCGCTGTTGAGGATCGGTGCGACGGCCGAGGCCACAGCCGGCGCGGCGTCGTGCAGCAGGGGGCGGAAGTGGAACAGCACCACCCACAGGGCGGCGAAGATGCGAAGGCCGGTCAGTGCCTTGATCTCTCCGCTGCGCACAAACTCTTCCTGACGGCCACTTCCGACGACGGTTGTCCCCCCGCAGGGCAGCCTAACAGCGGCGCGCCCGCGGTTCCGCGACCGAAATGCTGTGGGATTTCTGACAGCTCTGCGCGACGGGTTGGCCGCTAGCCTCGAACGATGGCCGACGCCCCCCGGGTCCTCAGTGTCAACCTGGCCGTCGCGGGCGGCGCGACGGGAATCGACAAGCGACCCACGTCCGGAGCGGTGGCCGTCCGGGCGCCCGGCCCGACGGGCAGCGGACTGGCCGGCGACTCGATCGGCAACGGGGCTCTGCACGGCGGCGACGACCAGGCCGTCTACGCCTATGCGCGGGAGGACCTCGACGCGTGGCAGGCCACCCTGGGCCGAGCACTGCCCAACGGCATCTTCGGCGAGAACCTGACCACCGCCGGTCTGGACGTCAACGCGGCCCGCATCGGCGAGCAGTGGGTGCTCGGCACGGCCGGCCTGCGCCTGGAGGTGTCGCGTCCGCGAATTCCGTGCCGGACGTTCGAGCAACGGCTGACGGTGCGCGGCTGGATGAAGACGTTCACCGCGGCGGCCGTGCCCGGGGCCTATCTGAGGGTGCTCGAGGCCGGTCCGGTCCGCGCCGGCGACGAAATCCGGGTGGTCCATCGGCCCGCGCACGACGTCACCGTCGCTTTTGTCTTCCGCGCGATAACCACCGAACCGGAACTGTTGCCGGCGCTGCTCGAAATCGACGCGCTGCCCGACAAGATCAGGAAACTCGCGCGCAAACGCAGGTGATCAGCGAGACCGTTTGACTGGCAACGTGTTTCGGTGTTTCACGCTTGTTACCGGCGGGTATCGCCGCAACATTATTCTCACGAGAGTATTAGACGTTGCTGCCAATGACCTTAGATTTTCCCCATAGCCTTCGTGGCAGTGGTCGAGTTCTCGATCCAGCAATACCAGCGCACAGGCAACATCCAGGAAATGGAGCCGTTCATGACGCCTATGAATGCTTCGACGTTGGCCGGGTCGGTTCTCCGCTACGGCAACCCGGTGTTCGACTGCGACGGTGCCTGGATACGCGCGCTGTCACGTCAGCTGGCAAACGTCGTGACCATCGGCGGACTGGTCAGCACCGACAACCTGGACCGGGTCAGCGCCCTGGTCCGCCGGTTCGTCAACGACGAGAAGCCGTTCGTTCTCGATCTGACCGGTCTCGACGTACTGACCGCCTCCGCCGCCCGCTTGCTCGACGTGGTCTCCGAGACCTGCGAGAAGGCCGGCGTCGAGTGGGCCATGGTCGCCGGCGGCGCCGCCGCGGAGACACTGGGTGACGCCGGCGCCGTCTTCCCGTCGGTGCCCGACGCCCTCGAGGAGTTCGCCGAGGTGAATCTGAGCCGCCGCTCCATGATGATGCCGTTGCTGGGCGCCAAGCTCACCAAGCTCACCAAGACCGCCTAGAACTTGCCGGGTCCGGCCCGGTAACCGGTAAGGTCTGTCTATCGCCACTTCAGCACCATTGTCCGGTCCCCTTCCATCCGATGCGTTGCAATCGTTGTCACTCCTGCTCGTCGAGGATGACCGGGCCGACGCGCTTCTCGTCCAGGAGCTGATCGCCGACGGCGGCACACGGGCCGACGTGGTCTGGGCGCCGTCGCTCGCCGAAGCCGAGCGGCAGCTGTCGATCAGCAGACCGGACTGCGTACTGCTGGACATGGATCTGCCCGACGGCACCGGTCTGTCGGTTCTGGACCGCATCGCCCATCGCGATCCGACGTTGCCCATCGTCGTGCTGACCGGGTTCACCGACGAACACTTCGGCGTCTCCGCCGTCGGCGCCGGCGCCCAGGACTACCTGGTGAAGGGCCGGGTGGAGCCGGAAATGCTGCAGCGAGCCCTGCGATATGCCATCGAGCGGAAACGAGCCGAGCTGACCGCCCTGGACCTGGCCGCCAGCGAGATGCGGGCGCGCGAGACCGCACGGCTGGAGCGCGGTCTGCTGCCCTCTCCCCTGCTCCTGGACGATCCCGGCGTCAGCATCGTCGCCCGATACCGCCCCAGCCGGGAGAACGCCCTGCTCGGCGGCGACTTCTACGACTTCGTCCAGACGTCGGACCGAACCGTCCACGTGATGATCGGTGACGTCGCCGGCCACGGCCCCGACGAAGCGGCGCTCGGGGTGGCGCTGCGGATCGCCTGGCGCGCGCTGACGTTCGCCGGGCTGCGCGGCCCGGACCGGATGCGGGAGCTGAACCGGATTCTGCGCACCGAACGGTCCGGCAACGGTGTGTTCGCGACGGTGCTGAGCCTGGCGATTCCGCCGACGGGGTTGATGATCAACGCGGTCCGGGCCGGTCACCCCGGGATGCTGCTGCACCACAACGGCGCCGTGGAGTGGATCCAGCCACCGGGAGCGGCCGCACTGGGTCTGTACGACGGCGAATGGCCCATCGACAAGATTGCGCTGCCACCGGGCGCCGGACTGGTGCTGTTGACCGACGGCATCTTCGAGGGCCATTCGGGGCGCGGCAGCGAGCGGCTCGGCGAGGAGGGGCTGCTCGAGCTGGCCAGGTCCCTGGCCGATCTGCCCGCCGCCGCCTTCGTCGACGCGCTGATCGACGGCGCAGAGGAGAAGGCCCAGGCGCACGGCGGCCTCAGCGACGACATCGCCATCGTCCGGGTGGAACGGATGCCCTGGTGAGCCGGCTGCGGTTGACCGTTCAGGGCTGGCTGAACCTCGTGTTGTCGGTGATCGGGGTGGTGGTGCTGGCCGGTGCGGTGGCCGTGGCCGTTCTGCTGGACAACATCGACCGGAAGTCCGCGGAACTCGCCGAGGTCATCCAGCCCACCCGGGTCAACGCCCAGCAGCTGCAGAACGGGCTGCGCGACCAGGAGACGGCGGTCCGTGGCTACGTGATCGCCGCCGACCGGCAGTTCCTGGAGCCGTATGCGGCCGGCCAGCAGGCGGAGGCCGAGGCCGCGGAAAAGATCCGTCGCCGTGTCGGGGAGCGCCCGCAGCAGATGTCGGATCTGCAGGCGATCGAAACGGCGGCGGCCCGGTGGCGCGCCGACTACGCCGAACCCCTGATCGCCTCCGTCGTGCCCGGGCGCCCCGCCGCCGTCGATGCCGCCCTCACCGAGCGTGGAAAAGCCGAATTCGACCGTATCCGAAGCCTTTTCGAGGTTCAGAACGACCACCTGAGCAGCGTGCGGGAAGACGGTCTGCGGGAACTGCACCGCGCCCAAGTCTGGCGAAACGGCATCCTCCTCGCGATTCTGGCGCTGATCCTCGGCACCGGAGTCCTGTTGGCCGTCCTGATCCGCAGTGCGGTCACCAGACCGCTGGAGGCGCTGGCGGCCGCGTGTCGGCGCATCACCGGCGGCAGCTTCGAGGAGACCATCACCGCCGCGGGTCCGCGCGACATCCGCGCCATCGGGGCGGACGTCGAGGACATGCGTCAGCGCATCGTCGCCGAGCTCGACGAATCGCGTTCGGCGCGAGCGAGATTGGCCGAGCAGGCGCAGGTTCTCGACGAGCAGGCCGTCGAACTGCGGCGATCGAACGCCGAGCTGGAGCAGTTCGCCTATGTCGCCTCGCACGATCTGCAGGAGCCGCTGCGGAAGGTGGCGTCGTTCTGCCAATTGCTCGAGAAGCGGTACGGGGACCAGCTCGACGAAACCGCCACCGAGTACATCCGGTTCGCCGTCGACGGCGCCAAACGCATGCAGGTGCTCATCAACGACCTGCTGGCCTTCTCCCGCGTCGGCCGGCTCAATGTCAGCCACGCCGATGTGGCCCTGGATCAGGTGCTCGACGCGGCCATCGAGAACGTGGCCGGCGCCGTCGAGGAGTCCGGCGCCCGGATCATCCGGCCGGACCGGCCGCTGCCGCACGTGCTCGGCGATCCGACGCTGCTGACGATGTTGTGGCAGAACCTGATCGGAAACGCGGTCAAGTTCCGCCGGCCCGGCGTAGCACCCCGCATCGTCATCGAGTCCGGACCGTCCGATGTCCCCGGCGCCGAAAGCCAGTGTCTGGTCAGTGTTTCCGACAACGGAATCGGCATCGCCGACGAGTTCGCGGACAAAGTTTTCGTCATCTTCCAGCGGTTGCACGGCCGCGACGCATACTCCGGCACCGGCATCGGGCTGGCACTGTGCAAGAAGATCGTCGAAAACCATGGTGGCACCATCTGGTTGGACACGTCCTACACCGGGGGAACCCGGTTCAGTTTCACGCTGCCCGTCTATGCGGTCATCGAGGAAGGATCACGCGTATGACCCCCGAGGCTCGGCCGATCGACGTCCTGCTGGTCGAGGATGACCCGGGTGATGAGCTGATCACGCGGGAGGCGTTCGAACACAACAAGATCAACAACACCTTGCACGTCGCCCGCGACGGCGAGGAGGGGCTCGACTTCCTGTACCGGCGGGGAGCGCATCGGGACGCCCCGCGTCCGGAGCTGATCCTGCTCGACCTGAACCTGCCGAAGTACGACGGCCGCCAGCTGCTGGAGAAGATCAAGTCCGATCCGGACCTGTGCCACATCCCGGTGGTCGTGCTCACCACGTCGTCGGCCGAAGAGGACATCCTGCGCAGCTACAAGCTGCACGCCAACGCGTACGTCACCAAACCGGTGGACCTCGATCAGTTCATGAGCGCCGTCCGCCAGATCGACGAGTTCTTCGTTCAGGTCGTCCGGCTGCCGACGTCGTGACCGTGGCGGAGCTGCCACGCCCGGACGCCGCCCTGCCGCACCTGGCCGACGTGACGCCCGCGCTGCTGACGGCCTTGGGGGCGCCGGGTTTCGAGGACCGGATCGGCCTGCCGGGTCCCCTGCACGGCGCGGCCGTCCTGTTGATCGACGGCATGGGCGCCGAACTGCTGGACGAGTTCGCCGCCGACGCTCCGGTGCTCGCCGGGCTGCGCGGCCGCACACTGCAGGCCGGATTCCCGGCGACCACCGTCGCGGGTCTGGCGGCGGTGGGCACCGGTTGTCGCTCCGGCCAGCACGGCATGGTGGGGTTGACGTTCCGGCTGCCCGGCAGCGGGGTGCTGAACGCGCTGCGGTGGCGGCCCGGCGACGAGCCGATCCCCGAGCGCGTGCAGCCACTGCCGACCGCTTTCGAACGCGCCGACGCCGCCGGCGTTTCGGTCCGGGTGGTCTCCGCGGCGCAATTCGCCGGCTCGGGTCTGACCCGCGCCGTGCTGCGCGGCGGGCGCTACGTCGGGGTGCTGGGCATCGGCGACCTGGCCGCCCAGGTGCGCGCCGCGATCGTCGAGGGCGGCCTGTGCTATGGCTATCACGCGGACCTGGACCTGTTGGGACACGTCTACGGTCCCGGTTCGGACCCGTGGCGGCTGCAGTTGCGGCAGGTCGATCGGCTGGTGGAGTCCATTGTCGAAGAGTTGCCACCGGGCGGAGCCTTGGCTGTCGTGGCCGACCACGGCATGGTAGCGACGGGACCCGCGGACGCCGTCGACATCGAGGCGAATCCTGTTCTAGCTGAAGGGGTTTCGATGATCGCCGGTGAGGCGCGGGCGCGGCACGTCTATACGGGAGCACCCGACGCTGTTGCCGACACCTGGCGCGAGGTGCTCGGCGAACGCGCCTGGGTGGCCACCCGCGAGCAGGCCATCGCCGCGGGCTGGTTCGGCGACACCGTCACCGAGGCGATCCGGCCGCGGATCGGCGATGTGGTCGTGGCGGCGCGCGGCACCGTCGCGCTGGTCCGGCCCGGCGCCGAACCGATGGAGTCGGCGCTCGCCGGACAGCACGGTTCGCTCACCAACGCCGAGCAGCGCGTTCCGCTCCTGCTGGCCTACGGCTGACGACGCTCCGGCAGCGCCGTTCAACCGTCGCCTCCGGCCCTGTCCGGGCATCGATGGACGCCTGCGCGCCCACTACCCGGCCGTCGAGGATCGGTGGCGGTGAGCGCCCTAGA